>Ga0123354_10017925_pt1 | contig 11094 bp, 8 predicted proteins | sample TergutLab28metaG_2_FD_97872 | JGI IMG/M metagenome (GOLD analysis project Ga0123354, IMG submission 97872) | Labiotermes labralis P4 segment gut microbial communities from Petit-Saut dam, French Guiana - Lab288 P4 | ecosystem: Host-associated > Arthropoda: Insects > Digestive system > Gut ... | reverse complement strand
TTACAGGCCCGGTGTGGCCCAGAGGGTGGGTAGAGGTATAGCTCTACTCTTCCATGACCGCGGCACTAGAAGGGGGTGAGTGGTCAGCAGCACGGCCCGGCCGCACTTTACCCCCGGGAAAGAACCGGTACTCATTTTACAGGAGGCTGGGTGGGCCCCAGGGCCGGTCTGGACGGGCGAAGAATCCCGTCCCCACCGGGATTCGATCCCGGACCGTCCAGCCCGTAGTCAGTCGCTATACCGACTGAGCTACCCGGCCCACGATACTGGTTATCATACGCGTAATAAATATTCGCAAAAGACTGAGTTCTGTGTGATGGAACACGTCGTTGTACATTTCAGTAGAATTTTATTAATGTTGAACCTGGTGGTGCTTATAGTGGTCACTAGGCTTTGAAATTTAAAGCTGATGACACCAACTACACGGCCTTTAAGCCTAATGCGAAAATAAATGCCTTCAAACAGAGAACAGTATTCCTTGACTAGTTGTGCTGTGCAGTTACACCCAACCTGTGGAGACGGCAGAACGCGGCTTCACCTTGCAACTTTAAAGTGCTGAATGTTCAATCAAGTTATGTGTTTTTTGTTGCTGGTATGTGGCCCGACGTAGGTAATCAAGATGCTGGTGGCTGTCGTCGTGCTATTTGTCGTCTGTTGGGCACCCACTCTGATCCTGAATGTGCTGTACGCCTACGAAGCCCTGGATAGGTACACCTCTCCGGAAGAAAGTAGGAAAATACAATCGGCATTCACTGTCATGGCTTATTCAAACAGGTAAGTGCATTTTGTTACTAGGATACTGCATCTTGTACAGCCCTGACTTGAAACATTGTTGTCGCTCAACTGTTTAATATACGGCCAATTCTCTAACCCAGACTTTCATTATAATGTCAGTAAGATAGATCCAACGTACGGTATTACGAGACAAACATGTTCTGTTTATATTTCCCATAACCTACTTCTTTCCGATCTACTACATTATTACCATCATCCCATTTAAGCATATGCCTCTCCGTTGGTTACCTTTCTTCACGGTTAGTGGGCCAGGAGGGCGTCGTATAGCGACTCGCTACGGGCTGGAGATACCAGGGTTCGAATCGAGGCTAGAGGCGAGATTTCCTGCACCCGTCCAGATCGGCCCTGGGGCCCACCCAGCCTCCCATACAAAGGGTACCCGGTCACTCACTGGGCTAAAGTGACCAGGGCCTGACAATAACCCACTCCCATCCAGCGCCAAGGTTAAAAGTGAAGAGCTGATCTATACATCTACTGCCCAACTCTGCCTTCGTGGCAGTTTATAGGGTGAATTGTACCTTTACTTTTACTTTCAGGTTTTGATATATGTATTCTTTTTTTATTTTTACCTAGTTTTATGATCCTGTCAATTGTTGAGTTAACGCAGTCGGATGTAGATGAACGAATAAGAAACACACATTGGTAGAGTAATACTGACAGCAGAAAACTGAAGGGCTCGAGGAAATTCCTGTTCCAGTGCTACTGCCCACCTTCAATCCCACATGGTCTGCATTGGGATCGAATACGGGCCTCTTAGACTAACTGCCTGATAGCAAGACCTACACATTTCAGTTAATTTCTCATTATACATGTGCCACCCATCTATATATTTTCCTTGTTTTGGTTGTCCTGTTCACAGCAGTAATGGATGGAGAGTTCGTAATTTGGTGATCTCCTACAAGGAGACCCAAAGTGTCACTGCTGTCATAACAAGTGTTTTGCTTTCCAGCTGTATTAACCCACTCGTGTATGGCTTCATGTCGAAGAACTTCCGTGAGAGCTTCTACAAGGCTCTGTGCAGATGCTGTTATCGCGGAGGGCGAGGGCCGAAACGTCACCTGTCGGTGTCCCAGACCAGGACGACGTCAGTGCGGTACGCAGACTCCAGGTAAACCTGTTGCTCCAACAGGTGAACCGATTTCTCTTAAGTCATGTTTCATACCTAGTGAAAGAAGTCGTTGAATTTTCAACGGGAATTATCTTACAGATGAAGGTACAGTTGAACTCAGTTACAACTTCATGAAAGTGACTGAACAATATGTGTCGTTATAAACGAGTGTTGTTACAACAGAGCAGAGTAGTATTATGGTTAACAGTGAGGAATTGAATGGGAGCACAGAATATCTGACGCTATAAACGAGGCATCGTACAAACCGATGTCGTCATAACCGGGTTCGAAACTATGTACTAGAGGTGGCCGGCTAAACGAAACTCGCGACCCGCCCTTCGAGAGACATCAATGAGGAAAAGTATCTGTTCCTTATTGAATGGCTTCTTTACGAGTATTATTTCTTTAGAAAAATATTTCAAAACGCCGTGCGATGTCTACCACATGTGCATGTAAACTACCTGAATATTATTACATTTTTAAAGTCAATTTTTGCGAAACGCGCCCATGACCTGTGCGAGCTGCGTTGTGGCAACCCCTGGTATATAGATATCTAGACGGTCGGAAGAGTAATGCTATCTGTCAGACACTTGGAGTCGAAACTGTGTACTTGTCAGGCCCTCAGACCATTAATTTTGTCCGTCAGAAACTGAGATCCTTCATTAGTTGAAGCATGTACAGTTCAGGCCATCGCCCGATTAAAGCCATCTATCAGACAGTGAAATTAACTACTGCCTGTTTAACTGAATAACATACACAGTTAGACAATCAATCAATTAATCAGTCAATTAATTAATCAGTCAGTCATAACCCTCCTTCTATTAAACTATAATTTATGTGGTTTTAGAATTTTGTTTTGTAATGTAAGAAAATTATCAACCGGAATGGCTTGAAAATGAATGGTACAGACCAACTATTGTTTTATGCTGATGATGCTGACATATTGGGCGGGAGCATAGTACTATAAAGAAAAACAGAGAAGCTTCAGTAGTTGCTAGTAAGGAGATAGGACTAGAAGTGAATGCTGGTAAAACTAAGTACATGGTCATGTCTCGAGATCAGAATGTACGGCGAAGTCACTATATAAAGAAGGATAATAGTTCCTTTGATAGGGTGGAAGAGTATCAGAATTCTATCCAGGAAGAAATTAAGAGCACATTTAAGTCAGGAAATGCTTGCTATCATTCGGCGAAAAATTTTTTGTCTTCCAGTTTGCTATTCAAAACGACGGAGATTAAAACATACGGAACGATATTTTTGCTTCTTTGTTTCAATGCGTGTGAAACTTGGTCGCTCACATTGAGGGAGGAACGTACGCTGAGAGTGTTTGAAAATAAGATGCTGAGGAGAATATTTGGGCCCAAAAGGAACGATGTAACAGGAGATTGGGTAAAACTATATAATGAGGAGATTAATGATTTGTACTTCTAGCCAGTCTTATTCGGGTGGTCAAATCGAGAAGAATGAGATGGTTGAGGTGGGGCGGGGCGGGGCATGTAGCATGTATGGGTGAGTGGGGAGGCGCATACAAGGTTTTGGTGAGGAAACCTGATGGAAAGAGACCACTTGGAAGACCTATGCATAGATGGGAGGATAATATAAAGATGGATCTTCAGGAAGTGGGATGGGGCATGGACTGGATTGATCTGGCTCAGGATAGGGACAGGTGGCGGGTACTTGTAAATGCGGTAAAGAACTTTCGGTTTCCATGAAATGCGGGGAATTACTTGACTAGCTGAAAACCGGTTAGCTTCTCAAGAAGAACTCTGTTCCATGGAGTACGTAGGTAAGTAATTAGGGTGAAAAATTACAATTCATGACTTGGGACTGCATATCTGTGTTTTCATAGACCTACTGACTAACCGCAAATAAAATTTTTTTAGACTTTGATAATGCTCTGATGCTGATATATCAGCACCACAACACTGTGATATGGATTTAGGGGGCATAGTTCACGCCAGATATTTTACTTGAATAGTTTGTGAACTTAGTGCAAAGCATTGATTCAGGATGTAATTCTGGATGCGCTCCATCGTCCCAGTTTATTAAAGTCACTATTATTTTCAGTTGATTACGCTTACATCTTCAGGAGCGTATGGTGATGACGATTTGATGAGATTTGCGTCAAGGGACACAGCTGAATGTGTTTTTTATCCTATCCTATAAACCTCGAGAAGGAAGTAGAACAAACTTCCCTAAATATATGTATATTACGGTCTAAAACACAACATATGTACATCAACACAGTGATGAAATATCAATTACATCATGGCTACATGTTTCGGCCGTGAAACAGCCATCATCAGGCCAATGCAGAACATACACAAGGTACAATATAAGTGTGCACTCTATGGAATCCCTTATCGTTTACAATAAAAGTTAAAATAATTGAGCATCAACTTAATATCAACATTAACTGTTATTGTAAACAATATGGGATCCAATAGAGTGCAAACTTATATTGTACATTGGGTGTTCTGCATTGGTTTGATGATGGTTCTTTTACAGCCGAAACATGTAGCTCTGATGTAACTGATATTTCATCTCTGTGTTGATGTACATATGTTGTGTTGTAGACGGTAATATACATATATTTACTACTACAAAACGGGATGGCCCCTATCAAAAAAAAAACTTCCCTAACGTGATTGTCCTAATAAACTGTGGCTGTGGAAGAAGTTAAAACAACTTGTTAGTCAAAACTGACAATGTTTATTCCTGGATCAGTTACTAGCATGACTACCAGAAAATTATTTTAGTTACTTCATCCCGGGAAGGGGGGGGGGGGGGGGAGGGACTTCTACGATGGAAGATTTCTTCGGGCAAAGACTTGAGAAGTGCGAGTATGAAAATTTTTTAATGTATAAATTTGGTTATGACAGGCGCTGGACGAGTGGCTTAACATTTGCCACTTTTAGGCAAAAGTCCTGAGGTCCGTAACGAAAAGAGCGTTATGTGTGCCGAGTCGCGACATGCATTTCCTACTTCACATCTGTGCCCAGTATTTTAAAGTTCGAGGTGTTTCGGTTTGTTTGTAAGCAGTTTTACATTTGTTTACACGCGCTAATGTATGGGGCTCTGAACGAGGTTTTGGGGAGGCTATTTGTATAGTTGGTACTACGGTGATCACTTTCGATTTGCACTCTCATTAATTTCACGTTTAAATGTTTGTGCCGTCTGGTGGTGCTGTGTGTTGTAATTGAGATTTTCATACGTTTTCATTCAAAGGAAAGACAAACTAACAAACCCTCCAAATTGGTGCTCTGCTTTGATGAATTTGGCATATGCGTGTTCTACTATAGGACCTGCTAATTTCCGCGACCCCTAATCTCAATATTTTTAACACCTTAATTAAACTGGTCACTACATAAACTATTTTATAAACACTAACTCTTTAAAGCCCAGTGGTTACTATACGTACCACCAGGTTTAACATTCAACAATTCTACATTCTGCCCACTTATCCTATTTATGTGTTTTATATGGATCTGAGAACAAACAGCGATTATTTCCCTATACAGCTTTAACTGACTCGTTTTTATAACCTATTCGGAGGGTGTTTACTGCGCGGTACGGACTGAATCTTTATACGTAATTTAGGTTAAATTCAGCATAAAAATAGTTAAATCATTCCGCATTTTGTCCACGAATTTTATTTATTTGCTTTGATTAATTTTCTGTTTAAAAAGCTATTGTTTCGAATTATTTCCACAAATAGCATTGATCTATATGCTCTTGCAATGGAAACACTGAAAATTACATCTTAGGTGGTAACTGAATATTTAAATAAAGTTTAAATTAATTTCAGGCTTCAAAGGGGTACCTTAATGGTTCTCAGTGTTAAGTAAATGAAATTGAGCTCATGGATGTAAAGAGTAGTATTGTACCAGTGTACAAACCATTCCTGCATATGAGGGATTGGAGATATAGCTTGACTCGTTCTTAAATTTGGTTCTACATGGATATGAGTGGTCACTTTTATTCCTCAGCGGGTTTTCTATCGAGGACCCACTGAACACCATAATTGTTTTTTTTTGGGGGGGGGGGGCGGCACCAGAACCAGGCTGAAGACTTTGGAGAAAAGAAAAATTTATTACTCTTGCCAGAAATCGAACTACGGTTTCTCGGTTGTCCAGCCCACAACCCAAGCGATATAATGTTAAGCTATCACGGTTCGGGATGGAAGGACCGAGCTTCATATGGGTGGAAGTGAGGAAGTAATACTGTCCGTCACAAACAGACTCTGGTGAGGAGTTCGGTCGAATTAAATCGTGCGTACAGAGCAACTGTGGCTTAGCTCTGCACCAAGAACGCCATTCCGCCTTATTCACGGACTGGATATAGAAAAGAAGCAAAGTTGAGTGCGCTGTATTTTTTTTTGTTAGTGGCTGTCAGAGTACAAACACCGTAATAAATACATATGACGTTCATGCACCGAATATACCGGATGGGGAGATGTGCTGTGGCCAAATTCTGCCGAGTACACATTTCCTGTAATTGTGTCTGCCAATTGTAATCACTATTGCCAGAAAAACCTACCTTTTTTTTTTTTAAATTTGACGGCCTATATTTTCCTCCGTTATTACAGACGATCGGTCTTACTGCTACAGTTTGTGTGGTGTCACACTTAACTGTCACTGCAAGCTCTTCAAGCGATGAAAAACAAGAAGCTCTGAAAAAGAACAGTATACTGCGTTTGAAATGTGATGGCACACGCGCAGAAACCAGATTTCGTCTTTCGGCGAAAGAGACGAGTCCATTTAAATCTGCGGGAGCGTCATTTCAGTCGACTATTGGCAGCCGAGGTGTTCGCATCAGCGGTAACAATGTTAGTAATGCTGGATACACCATGTTCCGAGGTAGTGTGAAGAGTACTGGTTACCCACTCCATTCGGCAGTTTCCCCTTCGCTTCCCCTCCCGTGCGTCACCGTGTGCCATCACATTTCAACGGGACTGTACCTCTTATGACTAACTTACAAGTAAGGAACATCTGACATGTGTAGGACTTATCCCCTTTTACGAAAAGCGGTAGAAATGGTGGTGGTAGTAGAAGTAGTAGTAGTAGTAGCAACAGCAACTGCTACAGGGTCGCTGGTGTTAATACCAGTCGAGAATTAGCACAGTTCTGTTGCACTACAAATGTAAATACCCGTTCTATTTCCAGGATACAGTTCATTTCATTTCCTCTATCGCAGCTCATAGTAGCTAAAATTTAGAGATGGAACAAGACTAAAGTTAATCAATTAATGTATATTCATATAATCAAATAATTTTGAATGAGGGTTGGGACCACGCACAAAAAATAAACCAGAGTATATCATTGTACCAGCGACGGTTACCTTAGTGTTTTTTATTAGGTCCGCGACAGGAAAATGGAAATAGAATACTCATTTTATCTAAGTTTCCACTTGGGGGTTCGCTACTTTGCTTATCTTGATAGCACCAGCAGTAGCTAATAGCGACTGTGATGGGGGTGATGACAAAGAATGCGACGAAAAAGGCAGATACAAAGAAATGCCCATTCCAGCAAAGTCGTCCATCTCTTATGAAAAGGCTTCATCACATGCTTGCATCATGGATTGTCAGTAGGAATACCTGTTGTACCTGTGGTTCTAGTCCAGTTAGTGGATACCTCGAGCAACTCTTCGATTAACCATTGAGCTTTAATGACACTTGTATTATAAGTACGTCATAGGCGTTTTTATCAATTCCGGTCGCCATGAATATGGCCCGAATTCTTATGCTCGTAAGGTGAATGTGTGATGTGCTGTCGTCAGAAGTCCTGCAAAAATTACATCTCTGTACAAATATGGCAGTTGGCATAGCGTTGTTCAATTGAATCAGCAACAACTTTTCATTTCTACAGCTACGCTTGAACTCAAGTCACAGTCGGTGACATGCTGCGGTTCTTTGATCTACAAACAAATTTCTGAATAAGATTTAGCTGTCGATCTCCTTACAAAGATCTCTTTCTGATACCGACTTTTTAATGACCCACCTTTATTGATAAGTCTTCTTGCGACTTTTAAAAATCGCGTATGATTTCTTGTTCAATCAACGTAGTAGCATGTCTAAGTCAATGGTGCTAGGTGGTGGGTACAAATGGTTTAGTTCCACGTTGTTTCATGCACAGTACCAGTCTTAATGGATCATCAGCAACAGTAAGAATGGTTTTACATCTTCAGAATGACTGTGACAACAGCAGTACGCAGCATTTCTCTCGTCAGTGGGTTTTTGTTTCTCTGCTACACACTTCTCCAGACAGATGCGAATATGCACTGAAATTGACCTTCTTCGGGCCCATGCATTACTTGCAGGATGTCAGCATTAGCGAAATGAAAACAGCACTGGGTTATATTGTGTGGAGTTTACTTGGCAAATGATGTCGACTTGATTCTATGTATTTTTGCAGAACCTTCCGAAATAGGGGTTTTATTGATCCCTGCTCAAGTTTTCCGATATGTATTGTCAGCTATCTTTTGGGGGAGGTAACGTTAACAGATTTATACAGTGGTGAAAAAAAATTGTTTTTAAACACGTTCAAACAGATGGAAATGTTTAGTGTTCCTTTTTTCCATTTCCTAACTCATAAGAACTTTTCACTTTTTTTTGACTGAAAGCCACACTTTTGACGTAGAAACGTGCATTTCATTTTCTAAATATTAGCCGAATAGACGAAATTTATTTATTTTCGGGGCTGGGTTTGTGCGAAGGAAAAAAGTGAACCCTCAGTACTGATGTCACTCATCATTACCGGGCAGTCCGGTACATAGATTCTTCCAAAGCGCGTTCTCCAGAGAGTGCGATATACTGCATCCTCTTTCAGTTTACAGTGTCTTCTGGTTACTGAAGGTCATTCAGTAGCTGTTTACGTCTTCTTTTTCGTCTTCCCATCCCCTCTTTCTTTCCTTCAATAACGTGTTTTAGAAGGCACTTCGTACTCAAGATGTGACCAATCCAATTGGCCTTCCTTCGTTTTAGTTCATGTAGAAGGTTTCGTTCTTCCCTCACTGTCCGTAATACTGATGTCACTCCAACACTTTAAGTGAAGAACAGCGGAACCTGCAACTTAATTTGTCCGAGATAAGTGGAACGTGTATGGAAAAATTAAACACAGAATATAAAATACACTGTTATTTTTGAGACCACGGTTTTTAGGCATATTCGCAAAATTGCGAAAAGCGACGATTAGCTTCGTCATGTCTGTCTGTACGCCCGTCCGTCTGTCTGTCGGTCCGCATGGAACAACTCGGCTCCCACTGGAAGGATTTTCATGAAATTTGGTATTAGAGAACTTCTCTAAAATCGGTTGAGAAAATTCAAGTTTCATTAAAATCTGACAAGAATAGTGGGTACTTCACATAAAAGCCTACGTATATTTATGATAATATCTCGCTGGATTCTTCCGAAAATGAGAAATGTTTCAGGCAAAAGTTGCAGAGAAAACCAAAACACACATTTTATGCTCTATAACGTCTTTTCGAAAATCATGCTGTTTGTGAGATAAAGTGGAAAAATGTTAGAGAGCCGAACAGGCCACGGATGAGAGTATGGCGCATGAGAATTGCACGCTGGATACATAAGGCTACAAATACACACCAAGAACATGTAATATTTATTTATTTTCCACTGCAACAATGGTTATACCAACCCGCCACAATGTTACGTTATACGTACATTGCCTCTGTTGCTTTCTTCTTACTACGGCATTCAGTGAAAGTGTAGGTTTAAAATAACGCCGTTCTTTCACTGAAAGTGTCTGCTAATCTTCTTTCTCTGCAGGGGGCTCTTGTGTTTGATCCACATGTGTTGGTGTGCTGAGCAATGTTTGTGACAAGAGTTGCATCTCGAGTCCCACGTAGGTCATAAACATTCCGTCCATATCGCAGTAAGCGTACAAATAGTTCTGTGATGTTTAGTGACTTAACAACTAACACACTACAATCGGCAACCATTTTAATTCAAGCAAAAATGTTTTAATTCATAATACATTTGATATGACGGCGTGTTTCGGCTAATTATGTGCGATCTTCAGGCTGAAGTAATTTAAAATTAGTATGCAAAATATAGAACCTGACTTACAATTATGTAGTTTGTATATGGGTTACTTTACAGCACGTCTTGGTTTTGTCTCATTGTCTCATTACTGCTTGCTTTATGTCTTTTGCTCTTTGTTATTTTATAATTAATTGTTTTATGTTTTTTAATTAATTTGTTTTATGTTTGTTTTCTTGTTTTTTTTATATTTTGCATTCTATTTTGTATGTTCTGCGTTATTGTATTGTTTTGTGTATTGTTTTCTCCCCGTGTATATGATTGTTTGTTTTCTATTCGTGTACAATTTATCGACCAGTGCCACCGGGCGGAAAGCCAGTTGCATCTAATAAATATCATATCACATCAAGATGGCTGTAGTTGCCCGAAACATGTAGCTATGCCAAATGTGTTAACAAACAAATTCATAATAAATAAATAGGTTTCAAGACAATCGGCACATGAAGGTAGTAAGTTGACAGCCCTAAACTCCGGCAGCATTTACCCCCAGGAAATATTCCTGGTACTCGTTTCTGTTATAGGCTGAGTTGACCCCAGGGCCATAGTGCGGCCGGAAAGATTGTGTCCGTGAAAAATTCCAGTGACACTATCGGGAATCGAACCCGCAATTTCTCGTTTTGTAACTCAATTCCTCAACCGACCGAGCCACCGCTTGCCTCCATTGCAAATTTATACCATCAGACCGATATACACGGAACTGAGTACGAATGTCATGCCAATAAGGAAAATCCATTTTTTTTTATTTTCATTTTTGTTACCGTGCAATATTATCAATTTTACCTTAAAATACCAACTAATTGCACACTATTTTAATACACTTTGTAAAACACACGCAAAAATATGTAGGTCTAATTCATTAAAATTCATATCACTCCTACATGTTTCAATCCTAAAGGATCATCATCAGGGAGTAAATGTTCCTATTTATGAAGTTACTGAAGGTTTCTTATTTTTGTTGATATTATTGGTGTGGTGGCGGCATACCTGTAATTATAAAACCTATAATCGTCTATTATAATTACAGGCATGCCGCCACCACACCAATAATATCAACAAAAATAAGAAACATTCAGTAACTTCATAAATAGGAACATTTACTCCCTGATGATGATCCTTTAGGATTGAAACATGTAGG
>Ga0123354_10017924_pt1 | contig 11094 bp, 4 predicted proteins | sample TergutLab28metaG_2_FD_97872 | JGI IMG/M metagenome (GOLD analysis project Ga0123354, IMG submission 97872) | Labiotermes labralis P4 segment gut microbial communities from Petit-Saut dam, French Guiana - Lab288 P4 | ecosystem: Host-associated > Arthropoda: Insects > Digestive system > Gut ... | reverse complement strand
TGTATGTGTGGTGTGTGTGTGTGTGTGGTGTGTGTGTGTATGTGTGGTGTGTGTGTGTATGTGTGTGTGTGTGTGGTGTGTGTGTGTATGTGTGGTGTGTGTGTGTGGTGTGTGTGTGTATATGTATGTGTGTGTATGTGTGTGTGTGTGTGCGCAAGCGCGATCTACCAGCCTAGTCCCGAGCAGAGCTGTTGTGCCACAAAAGAAAATAAACACAAATATAACTTTCGGGAATGTTCCGAAAGCTGGAATACTTAATTATGCATTAAATACAGATTATTTTGTATTTTTATGTGTGACACTTGTAATTTTTAGGGGTAAGGTACTTCTTAATGGTCAAATGATCAACGGCATCATAAGCATTCGGTTTTGCAAAACCCATACAGAAGGAACATGACGGATACCAGAGAAAAGCCGTTGGTGAAGAACTGCTGAACTAGAATATGAAAAGAAAAAGTATGTTTCACTTCGATTGTTACGTAATGGATTTCAGTGTGAACACCAATGATTACTTTACACAAGTCAAAAAGCACATTTATTTCGTTACAAATACAAGATATCATATTAATACAAACTTATTCAATGTAGATAGTCTCCTTAACATACCCACAAATCAGAGAAATCCAACGGAAGTAGACTCAGGATACGATGTTTGTAATGAGATTAATTACTGTTCTGACGTGCGCAGATCACCATTATGACTGACAAATCCCAATGCAGTACAAAGCGTACTTTTCGTATTATGAATTTCTAATGTGTAAAGTTAATTTTGCAAAGAAAATTCCATCCATCTGGGATATAACTAACGTTGAGCCACTGGTAACCATCCCACCGTACTGTAAGAACACAATGTCTTTACCTTGAAAAGTCTAGAAATTTGCGAAGAAATTTTTTCTCTAAGGATATTCTTCTAGGTCGTCTAGACCCCTCAAGGTGAAGGCACCATGTTCCATTGAAACGTCGGGAATTGATTGCTCAGTAAAGCCGCTTGGTATCACACATGGACGGAGTTATGACCCGCGCCATTCAAAATCACCATACGCCACTGCAACTCGGAGTTGCATTCTTTGCAGACGTTCCCCTAGTTGTTTCTTGCAGAATAGTCATTCCCGTCCCCTGTTTACTCACGAGGTCTCCCCGTTATTATTCCTTTCTGTTCACCCATATCCTCCTTCACCACAAGCCTGCAGATTGATTATCTGTGCAGGGACACGCGCGGTAAATCGCAGTGACTGTGATATCGTCACGCGCAAAATGAATTGCGATGGGAGAATCCGTCTGGACTCGGAGGAAACGGTACCTGAAACCAGTTACATTAAATCCCAACCTCTCAACCACAAAAATTCCAGGATTTATGGTGTCTAGCAATACCATCTATGAACGGTACATTTTAATGGTTACGTAAGAAATAGTCTACACAACCAATATAATACTAAATAGTGTCGTCAGCACATCTACTTTATTACTCAAGGTACTTACATAGGCTACATGTTTCGACTATAGATTAGTCATCCTCAGGCCTATTTTTGTCAATTGAGTCACAAGATGCTATGCACACTTTGGGATCCCATCGTGTTTACATCACTTGTTTGAGATATTGTTGACTGAAATAAATGTTGGCACAGCATCTCTGGACTTTTGTTCGTAAGTTCTTGCATAGGTAGATTCATTTGGCTTGACTAGCCGCAATTTTGAATGAAAGCATCACGATGTTCTTATAAACGTAATATAATACTAAATAGTGTACGTCAGCACAACTACTTTATTACTCAAGGTACTTACATAGGCTACATGTTTCGACAATAGATTAGTCATTTTCAGGCCTATTTTTGTCATTTGAATCACAAGATGCTATGTACACATTGGGATTCCATTGTGTTTACACGTGTGATGTAAACACGATGGGATCCCAAGTGTGCATAGCATCTTGTGACTCCAATGACAAAACTAAGCCTCAAGAGGACTAATCTATAGTCGAAACATGTAGCCTATGTAAGTACCTTGAGTAATAAAATAGTTGTGCTGACGACACAACCAAGTTTTTTTATTGTTTAATAACACGACATGTTTCGCCTAACTGAACACTCAAATACACATATATTAGTTCATGCTAAAGTTATTTATATCACTTGTTGCTATGATGGCATTATGGTAGCAACTAATAGCTCCCTGAAGATGGTTTAAATGTAACCCGAAACATATCGGAGATTTTAACTATTTTAACAAATTAAAGTTTTATAGTGTCATTAAAAAGTGTGCATGTGTTGGTGAATATATGTGAATTGTGACAATATGCACGGTGAAAAACTGAAAAAAGAATACTCAAATACTTTTAAAAACTAGCTGTTTCGACTATTTCCTTATGTAACCACCAGTCTGATAAACACAACAGCGGTCTTACACCATAAAATGGTATGTTTTCTTGGAATCACATCTGTTCACTGCTTTCCTCTTACCCGTATTACGTAAAGTTGTGGCATCTTGAGAGGGATCGCGATAGCACAGTGGTTAAGGTGCTGTGCTATAGATCTAAAGGTCGCAGGTTCGATCCCAGCTGGTGTCAGTGGATTTTTTATTGACATAAAATCCTTCCCTTCGCACTATAGCCCTGGGGTCGACTCAGCCCCAGCTGACAACCTACTATCATCCTGTGCCGTTGTCACGAAATCTGGGAACCTTAACTTACTGGAAACCTCTGTGCGTCTCTGGGCCTGTAATGGGACTGCTTTACCTGTAGCTTTGTGTGCCATATTTATGAAGAAAGTTACAGAAAGAGGGGAAAAGGGTTTTATTTAACGACGCCGTCGTTTTCGAAGATTGTATAGTGTCGGAGGTAGGTGGAAGGAACATATGTATGGAGCAGTCGTAAATGTTATTGACGGTAGCGGGGAAGACTAACCAGTGTCACTTTGTCCAAAATGTACTGAACTAGTTTAAAAAAACCCTACGGCTCTGTTGTGACAAGCCTACAACGAACAGTCTCAGGCACGGCCCAGAGGATATTACGCTGTTTTGTTTAAAGTTGCAGATCTAATGGTTTTGGAAATGAGGTTACATTTTGCTGGAATGTAACACAAAATGAAGGTTGCTGGAGGGGTACAACGTTTAGCAGAAAACTGTCTCAATCTTCATGGTACAACAACGACCGCGAAACGGCAAAGTCGGTTCGTCCTAAACACTGGGACTCATCCACCAAACTACACGGCATCATCTCCCATAAGAACCACAATCTTGATACTCATTCTCAAACAAAAATCAGTTAGTGTTACACGGATATGGGCCAGGTGTATGAAAGACGAAGTCTAAAGAAGAGGTAGCATGAAATGTCAGCATTAATTTTACGTGGTCAGAGCGTCGAATTTAAAGCGACTGGCGCAGATAACTTCTTCATATTCCGGTAAAGGAATGTTTGAAATTTCCGAAATGCCTGCATTAACAAAATACGGTGGGAAATTCCTCCTCTCTTCTAACAACATTAAGATATTTTTATGTTTATTGGACCGTGTATCATTGTGATAGTTGAAGAATAAGAGACCAACTTAATGTCACTTGCTATTTTATTTCACTTCTTATGCGCTCAACATGTTTCGGACATTAATATATCCATCATCAGGAGCTTGCGACTGTGCTGTTGAATTACCACTAAAACGACCGATGTGGTAATTCAACAGCACAGACGCAAGCTCCTGATGATGGATATATTAATGTCCGAAACATGTTGAGCACATAAGAAGTGAAATAAAATAACAAGTGACATCAAGTTGGTCTTCTATTCTTCAGCATTAAGATACTTTGATACAGAGTTTGAAATGTTCAAAGTTATTGTGTTTTCATATTGTAACGTACCAAATTATCGTCGTGCGATGTAACGCTGCAGTGACAGTGAGCGTGCTGATCACCGTCTACTAGAGTGTGACGCATTGTCGTACTGTAGACTGCGTTTGAAATGTGATGGAACACGCTCAGAAACCAGATTTCGTCTTTCGGCGAAACGGACGAGTCCATTTAAATCGGTGGGGGCGTCAGTTCAGTCGATTACTGGCAACCGAGGTGTGCACATCAACGGTAGTAATGTTGGATACACCATGTTCCGAGGTAGTGTGAAGGGTACTGGCTACCCACTCCATTCGCCAGTTTCCCCTTCACTTCCCCTCCCGTGCGTCACCGTGTGCCATCACATTACAAATGGACTCTAAGAATTAGTGGAATTTATTACTAATACAAACAACGTTTGCATGCGCAACACACAACACACAACACACTCCTCTTACACGTTACGGCGACCACCCGTCAAAATCAGAGGATAAGCATAAATTTATTTAAACCCCATTAATATATGATAAATTTACAATAACAAAATACAATGTACCATAGCGATTTCAACAGCAATGTTTCTATGATATACGTAAAATACAGTAAAAGGTTGTATGAACATGTCTGCGGAAAACATTATGAGACCCTGTATTTAATTACTGTAAATGTATCATATTTTGCTAGATTTCAAATAAATTGTTGTTTACACCCTGGCGAAGGCAAAGGACGCCGAAACATGCAGACGGAAACAGGCCTATTGTATTGTAATGTCTGTTGTGTGTGCAAGTGGGGGTTTTGTGAATAAGAGATACAATCTCATTACACGGAATTCATAACACCAAGTAATTGGGGGGAGGGGGGGGTGTGGCGGAACAACGTGCAGTCTCCATTTTGTCGATGGTTGGCCTTGCAAATGGAGGTACTACAACCCTTACGAATGTAGGTAAATATTAAGAAGACTGCATGGCTTCACATTAGAGAAGATTACAGTCTTCGAAACTCTTCTTGTCGCAGTTGCCACAAGTTAAGATGACGATGACGTCACTTTGATGTAAACAGTGTCTTGTTCAGCTTCGAGCGAATTTCCCATTTTTATAAAATTCACGCGGATTAATAACATCTGACATCAGAATTTCTCTGTCACCTTCCCCCTCCCTGTATCCAACAGGTATATAAACCCTAGAAATTTTGACAAGCGCTGTTCGTATATAAAATCGATGCTGCCAAGTGCAATTTATATCCCCGAGACATTGCACTATATGTTAGACAGCAAATGCACATTGCACTTTGTATTAAACAGGAAGTGACGTTTGTCATGCAGATAATTATAGACAGACCGACGCTTTCTTTAGTAAAGGACACATCTGAAACAATTTTCTACAAATGTTGAACCGGACAGACAGCGGGTTTCTTCATTCTTGGGACTGCAGTAATTCTTAGGAAGTGTCTTGATAAAATAAACGTTTCTTTACTTTAACTCCTTCTGAAGGCTCAAGAAATACAAAGCAAAACAAAGGAATGTGTGTCATTTATCGACACTGTCTTCTGCTAAGGGATAGCATCGGTCATTAAACCAATGGAAGAGGGTGGAAAGATTCTGACAGGGTAGAACCAAACCACTTAGGGAGAAATCTGTCAAAATGCCAATTTTATTAAGACCAAAATTACACATTGCTGGTCTGGAATGGGATCCGGGTTTATGCGGAGAAAGGTACAAATAGACACTGGCTATTTTACATATAAGCGTATATAAAATATTGACAAAAAAAACGAACCCGAGTATTATTCCCGCCACTGAAACATGTTGCAAAAAAAACTCCCTTGGTTTTTAAGTACAAAATTATTTGACCATTTTTGAGGTCAGGCGAAACAATTTCCAGTTAACGCCATATTATTTGTACGTCATTGTTTAAGACACCGACTGACGTCTTTACTCTGGCAGATTTTTCGGAAGAATAGAAGTGGAAAGTCTAAACCACACAGAACTAATAAAAAAGTGCCTAAGATTTAAGTCAAGTCGGTTTTCTTTGCTCCGGCCATTACAATATACCCGACACACATGAAAAAGAAACAAACATCCAGTGGTTTATACCGTGTTGTTGGTGATGAAAATTAAAATGTATGGAACGATGTCAGTGTTTGTGATGTGTGGAAACTAAATAAATTATATCATTCTAAAGACACACACGAATACGTCCCTGAAACTACCCTAGCTTCGTCTAACCTAATCGTCCAAATTAACCATTTAAAGCCTACTGGTCACGTGATGCACCAACAGATTTAACATTCAACAACTGTAAGCTCTGCCCAGACTGTATTTATGTGTTTTGTATTTATCTGAGAACAAACAGCGACTTGTGTCACTTACAGCATAAACTGATTGGTTTTTATAACCGAGATGAAAAGTGTTTACTGCGCGGTACGGACTGGGGCTTTAAATTAAACAGCCTGCCATTCGTCTTTAAAGGGTTAACATTACGTAAACTCACCTAATATTCACTAATTAACCTATAAGAAATACACAATCCTAGCTCAAAACTGAAGCTACATAAAACGAAGTGGCGATTCTCATACAGGCGGCTGCGCAGAACGCAGAGCGTAATGAGAGTATCAAACCAAAGTCACTTTAACAGCATAAACGTCTGGAATGAAGGTGTGATTTGTCGAAGTGTTTCAACTTTAGGAATCCGTATAATTTACAGTAGATTAAGGCTGGCTTCAGCAATGACAAATATACAAGATACGCGGACGACAATGGAAACGCGTGTGGTGGATATAAGACTGGGTTACGAAGTTTGGTGGGGCGAGATTTTCCGCACCAGTCCAGACCGACCCTCGAGGTCCACCCAGCCTCCTGCACAATGAGCACCGGATCTCCTTTCCCGGGGTGAAGGCGGACGGGGCGTTGACCACACACACGCAACTAGCGCCGAGGTTAAAGAAAGGGGGTACAGCTATATTTCTATTCCCTCTGTGCCCCCATGGCATGTTACAGTGTGACCTTTACCTTACCTTTACCTTTAAATATAGGTCTTCTACTATAAGGGTGTGTATGCAACACACAATACGAATACAAATTAAAATGGTCTTTAGGACAAAGTATGGTCTACCCCACACTTACAAATTTTGAGACAGAGGAGTGAATAATTGAAATGAAATATGAGGACGTGAAAATGTCCGGATATCAACCGAGCTGCTGTGGGACAATTGTTAACAGCAGTATTTCACAAGAGCGGGAAATATTTGAACAACTAAATAATAACTTCTTCTCAGGACGAACTCCGCATTAAAACATTAATTAGTTCACTGTGCTCCTGTTGTACTGGTTCCACTTTTTTATTATTATACATGTCAATTTGCATTGTTTTGGTCTTCCTACTATTTCCTATTGAATTTCGTCTAACCAATTATTTCTTGCACAGTTTGTTATGGATGCCAATTATTTTCACCCATTATCTTCTCAACTCGCCTCCTCAGTGATCACTGTTCACTTTAATGATCAAACTTAGCAGAACTGTATCCTTTCATCATTACTGTGCTGCAGCTAATATAGCAAGACCGGCTGACGGATCTAATCGTCTGCAAAGAACCATCGATTTATTGGTAATCATTTTTGCTACAAGAACAATAAAAATACCAGAGATGTGAAAGGCAATTTAGTAAATTTTAGATCCAGCAGTCAAGTCTGTTTGTATCTTCGTGGCAGTTCTACGTCAGAAAACTTAAACCTTCATAAGCAGCTCTGGGAGAACGTCAGATCTCGCAATCTTTAGGTCTTTGACTACAGAATATTAGAGTGCAGCGGCTGTAGGATTTGTTTCATTTGCATAATTTATTTAAATCATTTAATATCATAAAGATATAATCAATCGATCAGCATGAATAATAAGTAGAGGGATGTACCTCTCAAGATTATTGTGAGTCATGGCATGGGAGTGTGAAGAGTCCCTGTATATGCCATGAACACGTAGAGAGGAGTGCGTATCTTCGCCTATTCTTAACTTAGGCTCTAGATAAGGGAGAATGATCAGCTTCACGTTCCTGCCGCTTAATATATTCGGGGAACGAATCATCGGTGTCGATTGAAAAGGAGCCTGGACGGAATGCGGATCTTATCTTGTCGCTTTGGAGAAGAGATAAACCCGTTCATGCTACTGGGAATTGAAACAGAATTCCTTTCTTGGGCAGTCCTTGACTCGTCATTATAGTGACTGATCTATCTCACCTCCAGTATGTGTCGTTAAACAGCCACATTTCTGTTTCAAGTTTTGTTGTCATTAGGAATAAAAGAAATTTAAATTTTTTTACTATTTTCAGCACATTAGAAGAAAGCAAAATTCGAGTAAGAATGATAAACTGCGAGGTCTGAGGTTATCAAAGCGGCGGTTCTGATGATTCGGGTTGTGTGGGGCGCGACGCTGTGCCTATGAACGAACAGCTGTCGTGGTGTGGAAGGAGCGCAGATGGTCTGAATTCAGAATGACAAACGACCTTTAGAGTTCACGTACTTGCAGTCCTCAGGGTCATGAGACAGAACTTGGAACATACACGGTGATTAAATATATCCTACACAACAACAAGACTACCGATACAGTATTTCGTGAAGCAACAAACAGAATTGGCCACAGCTTTTTTTTTTCATAACATCATACGCTTTGACGGGACACGTGTAATTGCACTTTAATTTATGCGCGTCGGAAAAAGTCCGATTTTCGCGAAATTCACAATCACTTGGCGTCTCCCTGAAAAAATGAGAGTGGAAAATAAAAAAAAAAGAGGTTTATTTACATCCGTAAGGAAAGTGAGCTTTTGCTTAAATGGAATTCACAAAACTCACAATCGCTTAACGGCATCACAATCTCTTAACGGCATTAGGTGAAGTTCTCTGCACAGTTTGCCCCAAACTGGTCAAAAAAAATGTGGAAAATACTTGTAGAAATTCATTACGATGTAAGAAAAAACATGTCTTCTGCGGAGACGTCCTTCCGCCCTCTGTGACCTTGTATCAGCGATTAAACCTCCTTCCGAATTTCATATTATAAGAGTTCTTTATTAAACTGTACATAGAAAGCGCCACTTAAGTTAAAAAGGAGGAAGTGAATGTAAGTTTCACATTATTTAAGGACGTGAATGAAGCTCAAGCCGAACTTTCCATATTCATTTTGGTCGATTTTTGTGGAATTCTAAACGGAAGATATCCACATTATAAGTCTGAGTAAACTAAATAGAATTCATATGCCGTGCACTAAAAAGTATTACTTATGATTCCAACACAATGCACACACAGTTTATAAATGTATCATTATTTGATCTCATTATTTACACGCTCCTACATGTTGCGGCCAAGGTTAGCCATCTTTAGGACATACAGACACACAGGAACGTGTATCTTCCTGAAGCTGGCTAACCTTAGCCAAGACATGAAGAAGTGCATATAGGATGATGTAATGAAACATTTGTAAACTGTATGTGAAATACGGGTGCGCTGTAATTTATGAAGAAATAAATAAGGCCTTTGATTAATTGTAATCTTCCTGAAATTAATGCAGTAAAATTCACACTTTTCTTATCGACTTAGAAGGACTTTTGCCCTATTTTGTACATTTTTCATCGTCCTTGGATAAAACTCGGCACAGAAAATTTTTTTCAGAAATGTGTTGCTTATTGTGTGTGGGTTTCATGAAAATTGATACCGTGCCTTACTTAGGGATGTACATGAATTTCTGTCCGGTTTGACTGAATTTCAGTGTAAGCAACCTGTACACAGTTCTGTTAAACATATGTATGTTCTTCCCCCCCCTCCCCCCATAAAAATGTAATAAATGAAATGTACAGGAGACTGTACATTTCCTATTCGAGTAACTGAAATTAGTACATTCATGCGTCTAACTTGAAACCGTGCATTTTGAAAATAAAGAGCGCAATGGTATAATGTCTGTGTACTCCGTCACCGAGTAGAATAACTGTGATTCTGTTACACCGTGACATTTCGTAAATTGTGATTGTTTATGCACGTAGAATGCCTCGAATATTCCATGGCAGGTGTTTAACCTCTTAACTGGGTACGGCATATATGTACGTTAGTCGTATTGCGCTATTTGAATGGGTATGACCTTACATTACGTCCTCGATTTTTCACCGCTAATATCTCCTGGGTAAGACGAGATATGACTTAGGTATTAGTACTGTTAAATATTCTATAGCTTTTCCTCTATGAGGCACCACCAACCGCCTTCTCCTTTGTAGCCAACACTCTCCACGACAGTTATTTGAAGCACTGTACACCCTGCCGTCTAGAGCGATAAAAATGGCAGCATCAAGTAATGAGACAGATGAGGATATCTCCAACGATTTAGACAAAGAAGATGAAAGTTACGTATTCTCTGAGGAATCTGATGATTTTTTATTTGACACAAGCGAGGAAGATTCAGACAGGGAGTCGGGTACGAGGAACGTTGTACATGAAAGTGAAACATGTGAAGAAATGTCATATTTTTCGCATCCTTTTGTAGCTCACGACGTGTCGCGTCCAAGATTTGCATTTCTCGATGTAAGTGGAATGAATGTAGTTTCTGGAATGTTTTCAGAAATTTATTGATGAAGATATGTGCCAGTTGTTTGCTGAACAAACAAATATATACGCCAACCAATTTTTGGCAGCAAATCCTAATTTGAAACCATGATCCCGAGCTAGAAGTTGGATGGATACAAACCCAACTGAAATGAAAACCCTAACTGGACTTCTCAGGGACATCAAAGAAGAAGCCTACCAGGAGATGTGTAGTCTGCTGGGCCAGCGGAAAGAGGAAATAGTCATAATATTGCTGTCCTGGCTGTGGGAAAGTGTTATAGAGCATGCAAAGCGCGTTCGTCCTATTATATTGTCATCTGTAGCCTGCCTAGCTCCACAACACTGTTCCACATTACCTTGCACATTTTCCGAAAAACGTAACTGAACATAAAACGCGTGTTTTGATTCTCTCTGCAACTTTTGCCTGAAACAGTTCTCAGTCTAAGTAGAATTCAGGGAGATATTATAATAAACGTACATACGTATTCATGTAAAGTACCCGTTATTTTTGTTGAATTGTAATGAAACTTCAATTTTCAAGACAGATTTTCAAGAAATGCTCTAATATCAAACTTAATTCAATAGTAGTTCAGCCTGCACTCGGATACCACATCACCAACAGCCAATCCCGCTACATAACACCAACACACCTCAAGTCAGCACAATACAGCCTACACAATAACGCACCAAGTAGTCGCAAGCTCCTGAAG
>Ga0123354_10017923_pt1 | contig 11095 bp, 6 predicted proteins | sample TergutLab28metaG_2_FD_97872 | JGI IMG/M metagenome (GOLD analysis project Ga0123354, IMG submission 97872) | Labiotermes labralis P4 segment gut microbial communities from Petit-Saut dam, French Guiana - Lab288 P4 | ecosystem: Host-associated > Arthropoda: Insects > Digestive system > Gut ... | reverse complement strand
TCTGTTATGCAGTGATGCAGTAAATTACTTTTGTCCATTAAGTACCGCATCCCTTTAATTGGTGTTTGTATGTTATTATATGTTATTAAAATAATTTATATTATGTTGAATCCTCAAACATCATACTAGGCCTAGTAACTAAAACTGTTGTACACTTTTATACCGACTTCACTTCTTGAATTCTTACGCAAATATGACCATTTACATATCCATATGGATTCTGTAATCCTGTAATGATCCATGGAATGAAAATAAATGATTTGATAATGATATGACAGTCAGCTTCTAGCTATTTATGGGATACTTTGTTTTCTTCCAGGTATGTGTGAGTGCTAGGCTGTGCCAGAGCTTGGTGTTGGGTGCTTATTCCTACCTAAAAGACCCAGGGAATGACTACTTGCTTAGCACAGCCCCAAAGGGATGGAATGTTTTGGACATCATCTGGAACACACCACAAAGTGAACTTATGAGAAGATGGAAAGAACATGTCACAGCATATCAAGAATAAGATGTTCAGTCATTCAGCTGAAGAGAAGCTGATTACTTTAATTTGGCTGTTAATACCACTAATATTATCACCAGCTTCACCACCACCACCACATCAACACACCAACATCTAATAATAACACAATCTTACACATGACAATTTGCCTTTATGAATCATTTTGTTAACTGCAGTTTATTTGCAGGATAAGATATAATGGCAGCCCATATAAATTAGTAGATGAAATCCTTAATTTAATTTTAGTTATAGTTTTTTGTTATTTTCTGGTACATTTGGAGATACACACACACACACACCCCTACTTATTCGATTTCAAACTCACAAAATCCCCCCCCCCACCCCCACCCCAAATATCATTTAGGTACATGCACTCTTTTCATAGTAAATACTTACCATTTTAGAAATAACTGAAAATTATATATATATGTATGCAGTTGATGATAGTACTCACTTCCAACTTATGCACAATTTGACTTGCACTGGACCTTCAGTAATCGAACTACTGTGTAGGTATGCATGTGTATGTACTTGCTTTCAATAGCATACCACAATGTACTGGCAGAAATAAAGTTTAAAAATCACGGAATCATCATTTAATAGTACTATTTCAGCATTTATTGGTTCTTCTGCTGTGTCTTGCTTCACACAAATCATATTACTAATCTGTTACGAACTTTGAAAATCATTATAATTAATTTTAGTTTTTTCGGTAAAGGTGAAGCAAAAGTTTTCTTACCTTCAAGCTGATGTGTCCAAATTCACTGTACCATCAGGACAATTCTTCATAACTTTGATACAAGTACTTTTAGGCCTGTTTGTCAAAAGGACTGAATGCAAACAATCTTACTGATCGTCTGTTCACATAAATAATGAGTAAATGGATTACTGGATATATTCATGATTTATTGTAAAATAAACATGATATCATTATATCAACAAGATGTGTCAGATGTACAGATCACACACATGATGTATATATAACACACTCCACAGAAGTGCCCAAGAAATTAACAACAACAATGCCTTATAACACAACATCTGAATCATTTTTACACATGACAGGGAGTGTTACAGGATGTTTATTGCGTCACAATTCTGTGCCATGTTCACAAAGTTGTGGAAGCCATACTACGTGGGACGGACACTTGCTGTGACAACCTTTGGCCAAATGTGACATTATATATTATTACAAAAAGTAGGCATGAAACTAGAAGACAGTTCTGGGGTGAGTTTGTTGTGTAGTTGGCACTGTTAATTAATAATTATATTTACACCTGGATATAGTAACAGTGCTTACCTAATTCAGTGGCTAATAACAAGTGTTCTAGCATATTTTGTGTCTATTCTTAGAAATACAGATATCCCATTAATGACTCTTACAGCTCATCTTTCTCTAGTCATTTATCTCATTCTAAAACTAAAGAAAATATTCTTCTTTGAACATGTATGTGTTTTATTATATGACAGTAATTGCAGAATATAACATCAATATTTTCAGGCTTCATTATTCTAAACCATCCCATTTTGACCCCATATATTCCCCTTAAATTTGTAATTTAAGGACTTGACTTCAGTTCTTTGGATTTTCTGTCAACTGCTCACAAACAATTACAAAGAGACAGCACAACAGGTATACCCTGACCTACATGTAACAGATCTTCACAAGTATCGTCACTCCCATGTTTCCTTCCGCAAACAAGTTATCTAAATTGAGTTACAACTGCAGTGTAATGAAATTTATAAATATTTATTCTGAGGTGATTAAACTTGTATTGTTTTAAAATTATAAATAATTTTATATTTTATGAGTGTTACAGAAAATACAAAACATATACACATTTTTATATGCACAATACACATTGTAATTTGTCGCCAGAAATATTGTTCAAGTGCTGTATTCAGGATATGGCTTATCTGAATTTTGGCTGGAAAATGGACTATAATGACTGAAGATATTCCTGATTTTCCTCAGCCCAACCCAACAAATAACAGACAGCGTTATGGATTACCCACCATCCTGTCTCCTTGGTTTTTCCAGGTTCACCAAATGTAATGAACTTTTTCTATCTTATTTATTTATTTGTTTATTCAATAACAGTACTAATGTGGGATTTTATCGGGACTGAGGGAAACCACAGAAGTCCTTAGTTAAGATAGTGTCTTGGTTAAGATTCAAAATGAACATCTGTTGAATAGAAGCCAGAAAATTTAATGTTTAATACAGCTTGTTCATTCTCTTGTCATATAATTCAACACTAAATAACTTATACATTTGATAAGATGTTTTGATCCTTTTGAATGAGAAATTACTAAAGCCATTGCCAAAGCACTCAGAGTGTCGAAGATGGATAAAATTACATGCAGACTAACATTTATCAATCCCTTAGGAAAAATAAGGATAAATTAACTCTTTTCATACATTAATATAGTACTTAAAAAAGTAGATATGGGGGTTGTAGAAGAGCATATGAGATCTGAAAATCTGTTTCTGTCTATGGAAGATCATTCTGCATGAGGAAAGGAAAGAGAATCCGGTATTACCAAAATTTGAGGAGGCATACAATGGGAATACATCACACCATTGAACTACTGAATACCTCAGAGCGACTGAAAGCCTGCAATAATTCACAAAACAGTGAAATGATTTTGTTCTTCTTCTGGTGAAACTGACCAAACAGAAAGACAGAATAAGAATGTAAAAACATACGTGGGACAAGAGGTTCTTGGAGAGTGATTAAAAAAAATGGAAATTGGTGCTAATAACTGCTGATAGTGTTTCTTAAAGGATAATGAAAGGAACAGTATGGATACAAAAATGACAAACAGCCACAAGCCTAAGTGAACATGGCAGTAATAATTATTCTAAGGCATACATAAAAAGGTAACTTAAAACATACAGTTGAGGTCAGAACATAAAAAATGGCACTGTATCTGGTTGCATCTTTGAGCTGGGCAGTGCTTTAATACTGATTTGTTTCATTGTGAACTCATACACATAGGAATGAAAACAAGCACCTGTGACTAGTACAGTGAGTTTTCAGAGTCAGGTAAGTCACAACCTGTGTGAGCTGGAGGTCTTCAGTGTACATACCAACTACATGGGCTGCCTTCATTCAAAAAAAATGGCACAGTATTCAATTTGCTACATGACATCCCGCTGGCATTTACAGTATACTGATAAATATTTAATTATATAAAAACGTCATCATAAATATCACTATGAATTTATGAGAACTGATGTTCACAAGATTGTAAATATTCAGATTATGGTTTTGTGTTAATGTGACTCATGTGGCCTGGTATAAAGGTATCAGTTTTTAAAATAAATCTGTTGCCTTCAACTTCAGAGCAGAAGAAATGAAGCGCAAGACAGCAGGTTCCTTCAAAACGTTGGTAACCATATATCAGGCTACACGATGTCACTTCTCAGAAAACCACTGTCTTAATATCTAGACTGACTTCTGGGGAGTAATGTGTGTGGATGTCACTATAAGTCTGATGTACCTAAGAGAAAAGTTATGCTCAAGAAAAACTGAGAGGATAAGTTACTGAATCCATGTACTGTGTCTATCAGCAAAGATAGCAGTTGTATTAATGAAGTGTAAACCTTGATGTCCATGTTCCCATGTTTGCACAGTAATTTCAGTATGACTTCAACCTAGCTGCATAATGTCAGAAATGGTAAGGGCATTAATATGTGACATTTTCCACCATGGACTATGTACTTTCATTTCATCCAGGAACACTTCTAATACTGATATACATCCTGTTTTGATAAACACTGGAAAATATAATATGAGCCAGTAGCCACTATTCGATTGCATCAGATCATTGGAAGGTATGAAATTTTAAAAGTTCAGAGACAGTTTTTACCCAGGAAGCTTCCTTATCTGAAAGTGAAGCATATTATCCCCTTTTCAATTTACATATATCATGTAACATCATCAACAAATTCCTGTACTAATTGAATGTACCATAAAATATTTATGAAAAATGATGCAAGTCACGTTGATTTGGTCCAAAATATAAAAAATATAGCAAATATTATATCGAAACCTCTTCCTGCAATTCAGTTACAACAATTGAAGAGTAATGAAACTGTTCATTATACAGACCACACACCACAAACTGAACATTGTGATAAAAGGTGCTTGTGGAAATACATTTCCTTTAGAAAATTAACTACATGGACCTCAAGGAAGAAATTCAGATTTGCTTACTTCCCCATGTAACTCGGAACACTGATTTCCTTACCTTCCATATTCAAGGCTCTAAAATAATGTATACTGATTCACGATTATGTCCTCTCCTAAACACTTCAGTGTGTTTTTAAGAAAGTGTGACAATGAAGTTTCACTGTACTGTCTTATGTATTAAATTTCACAGTGACTTTTCAAGTGTAAATACATATACATAAGAAACAATTCTGTGTTTACTCAAGAAAAGTATCAATCATTTTGGTTATGTATATTGCAATGGATTCTCAATGTATCTGTAAAGTTCTATATGCTAAAGAACATATGTAATCTATCAATGCTTTTAAAATTTAAATAAGTGAATATGTGAACATTATTAAGGCAGGTTTTTAACTTTTACAAATCCAGCAAACCTAATGCATTCACCACATTCAAAAAGTCACTGGTATGGTTCTATTAGATACAATTTCCATACATTACAATAGAAGGACATGTTATAATGTCAAGCATAGCAGGGAACGTACAATTTTATTACATTCCACAACATTAGGAACTACAAATGGTTTAGAATGATAACTCTAATGGAGATGTGTCATATAATTGCATATCTGTATGTAGTATGGCTCACTTGATACAAAAATGGAATTTACTTCAACAGCAGGCATGATAAACAAATTTATGTATGTGTGAGGTGAAATAATTTCAGAAGAGAAAGTCACATGAGAGAGCAATAATAAAGTACAAAATAGTTTTAAATTCCATCACAATTACAATAGGACTACAGATACCATAACAATGCCAAACATTTGTAAAGGATATTTTGCACAAATTCTGACACTTTAGTGTTGAAACACTGGCCTTTAAGATGATAAACAAAGCAAGACTGAGGAAATATATACAGAATTTCTTAGAAGTACTTAAAAATGAGAAGAAAGAGAATTACATATGACATTTTTGGAGAAGAAACTGGAATTCATAATTTTAAGAGAAACAACTACACTGGTTCAAATATGCAAAAGACAGAGGCTTATGGGACAATGAGAACAAAATGGTTTAACAAAGTACTAGAAGACATCATTCAAACAGGACAGACCTTACAAGGAATTGAAAAGGAAAGATTGTGGGAGGACAAGAGATTGGAGGATTATTGTTTTAAGCATATAGACAGAAACAATTCTAAGGAGTAAGAAGAAGAAAAAATATTTTCACTGCTATTCATCACTTAAGCTAAATGAACAAAAGAAGAAACTGAATTTGCTAAGAAAGTCATTCAACTTTTAGCTATCTCATCTAGTTTAGAATATGTGGAGAATTAGTGTAGTATCGTAATGTTACTGTAAACATACTGATATTCACCCTGAATTCTTGAAAATTCATCACATCAATAAGATCCAGAAAGAACAGGATGCAAGTATAATGACATCCGTTGAACATTTGGAATGTCACACACCTACACCTATTCAGTTTTCCATCCCACTCTTTCATTATATTTGTAAAATTTTAGTTGCCAGTAAACATGTACCTTTATATTAACATGTGTGACTTGCCAAATTCAATGAATTATAGGCTTCTAAACTGAAGAAGGAGCAGTTCAGTATGATGATCATTGCAATCACCACACACAAATCTACAAAAGGCAAAAAAAAACTCACTACAATAAAATTTTGAGGATTGAAGTTGATTGAAATAATATTTAGAAATTCTGTTTCTCAATCACAGGCAGCATATACTGTGTCTCAGTTACAAGACCAACTGGTTAATGCTGTTTAGGCACATAATCATTGTTTATCCTGAGAATCAGAATAATATAAGAAAACTCTGTGACCCAAATGCAGAGTTCTTCAGTGTTAAGCCAGCAGTACATACAGTAACCACTGTGATTTGAAAAGTTTAAAATATTTTCTGTATCATGTTAAAGAGCAACAATGTAAGCAACCAAAATGAGCTCATCCTGCCACTGACACACCTGCAAGATGAGACCTACAGAGGCAGATATTACAATTCCCAGATTCCTGCAAACAGTGTTTCAAAGAGACCAGTTAATTCAGAAATTATCTTTCCAAAGTTACAAATACTTGTCTTTTGTCAGAATTTTGTGTTTTATTGTCTACAATGGCATATTCAGACATGACATGTTCTATATCCTAAGGGTTAACTTAACCCTGTACGGATCTACAGAATGAAAATAAATGAATGAACGAATGAATGATACCTCCTGAAACACTATAGAAATATAGCCCAGAAGTCTGCTAGAACAAAAGAAAAAAATGTCCTTCTATTGTTCATGTATTCTATAAGTACAATTAAATGTGCATAACACAGTATCATGTAATACCAACAGCATGAGAACACTGCAAAATCAACATGAAGAAATAATGTATTTGTGACTGGAAGTAACTGGCAAATCTTCCCTGAACAATTAAAAGAAAGTAACAAGTGAACCATATTTCATAAATATATTGTATTTATGTACAATTATCCTTCAATGCAAAGTTGTCTACAGTAATTACACTTAACATATCTGTCTGTGCATGCAGCATGCTGGCTGCTTAAGTCATTATGGGGAACTGGTCTGGCTTTTCACAACAAAAATTGTGCTTGGTACCCATATGGTGCAAAACACTCAATCTGCCTAAAATATTAAGACTTGCAACCACTGTTGCCTTATCAGGCATGGGAGGCCTGGAAGGCAGCAGAACTACTGAAGAGGGGACTCCTGCAGTCAAAGCACAGGTTCTTTTGTTTAGTAGGCCTGAACAAGAGATGTAGCAGAGCTAGAGTAGTCCACAGCAACGACCCTCTGCTTTCCTGAATGCCAGGGCACCACCCCGACCCTGATGACATACTGACTTCAGTATAATAACAGCTAGTGAAAACTATGTTTTTACAGTACTTACTATTACTTTATTTGAAAATTATTTCAATTTAGTATCACATTTTCAGAAAAATATTTTTATAGAAGGAAAGAAATAACAATTTATTTAATTTTCAACCTCTGTATTTATGTGGAAATCCTAAGTATATGCAATTATGAACTGTTTATTTTTACTGCTGCATCTGAAACTGTACAGCCATCTCTCAGCAACAGTATCATGATTCATGCTCGTTTTCTTTCAAACTGGAATTATGTGCCAGGTTTCCCCAGCACTTCTGCTCTTGGCACTGGATCCTTGGCTTGATTCACAGTCAGCAGGAAAATATCTTGGCTATTCAATTGCAAAGGCTTTCTTCAACACGACAATAACCGTTATCCTAATCAAAACCTTATACTGATTAAAATATTACTTATTAATCAGCAATTAATGCTCTTGCTTACACTATCATGCTTACTTTCATTGCATTAAATGTCTCTGAAGATCTTCCAACTTATAACTTTACTGTGTTCACTTTTCACCTGATAATGTATGTATTCAAAATTCCATTATATGAAAATACAAACACAACATTTTACAAAACTCAAGGGAATGGCAAAAATCTATACTGAAATACATAAATTCAGAAGCTTTTATGGCATCTGGATGCAAATAAGTCTTCTTGGGTGACCAGTCATGGTATCTAGCATTTGGCTTACTGTCTTTAATGAAGCAGAACAAGAAACAGAACAATAGGAAGAATTACAGCCAGCATCTCAGATGGTTCAGGCTAAGACCGTGTAATGACTAACCATATTACTCAATACACCATTCCCTAAGGGTTCACATCTGGATAAGGACATGGGTTGCTAAGAGCTTACCGTGTGTAGAAGTGCAGTGTTACTCATCCATCACACCAGTCTCTGATGACAGAGGGTCTAATACATTGAACACTAGCTCCATTTTTATATGGCTCATCATCAAAGAAGACCTCACTGCATCACTGATGATGGAGACAGAAACACTTAATACTAACTCCTATCCATATTGTTGATCATCCAAGAAAAATCCAATGCATATCGATCGAAATGTAGATCTGTATGAATTATTTGAGAAAGTGAGTGATTGAAGCAGCCATGTATAGTTCACAAAGTCAAAGCAAAGGTCCTATAATTCATCCCAAATATTACATGAACATAAATCTAAGAACAAATTAAAGTGTTACTCTTACCCCCATACTCAGTCTCTTTCTTCATCCCCTAAAACTTGGGGACAAAAATGAACATTCAGCATCTTTAAGAGGATCACAACAGTGTTATGTAACTTCAATGCACTTCCTATCATAACACAAACCCTGCCTGAAGTTATTTTACAACAGGAAATATAATGCAGGAACCATTTGTACAACAAAGTTTAAAATCTTATAATTAAGTTTCCATTAGTCTTACATTGTTGATAGAAGGTAAGTTTAGTGATGAGCTACAGGTAAAAAAACTTTACTGTCTTCAGCCACAACACATCTTCCAACTGAGCATTGAGAGAAAGGAAATGAATATAAATTTTGGCGAGTCTGCAGTAACTGTCTTAGTGTTCCATGTGTTCAGTGACGATCATTTAGCATATTGTGGGTCATGAAAACAGGAGAAGTTTACTGCAGCCTTTTCTTCATTGGGGCCACCCAACTGGATACTGTGTAGCAGATGTCATCCTTCATAGCTAAACTGACTTTAAAATTAACAAGTACAAATGTGATGTTACTTCCAACTAAAATTTACTTCTCCTTTTCTACAAAGAGAATAGTAACCATAATTTGGGCAGAGAAATGAAATAATTGAACATGTTTAGTGATTCATTCACTAAGGTCATGTGCAGCAAATGGGAGCTTGAATTGGTGAACTTAAAATATTAGGAAAATCTCTATGGTTCATAAACATGAAGGAGAGGTTGCCTGAAGGATCCAGTCCCTTTATCAGACAACTGAAATCTGGTTACCAACAGACCAAAGTCAAAGTACCAGTAATACACAACTGTTGTAGAAGAGGAGTCCTGGAAGACCACACAAAAGATGGTGAGTTTCACATTCTGGATAGAACAGACACACAGCCAGGAAGTAAGTAAGTAAGTAAGTAAGTAAGTAATAATAATAATAATAACAATAATAATAATAAAGCAATTCAATACTATTCAAATTGAGAAAGGAAATGCACAGTATAACTAATCACAGAATTATACAAAAATATATTTGAGGATTTTGTGGAATGAAATGAAGTTACCTATGATTGTTTTACAACTGATGAGAATTAAGTATAAGGAAATCTGAGTTTTTAAAACTGATCTACAAGATAAAACGATAAGATTACAATACATTTTCATGACACTCATTACTTCAGATACAGTGATCATTTTGTTCTTAAAAATATTTACATAACCGTATTTCAGGCTAGAGATCATTACCATTTGAACTGAATTATATGCAAGGCTCTGCAAGAACATGCTGACTGGTGTAATACTGAGAGTAGCAAATACCTCGAGGATACTGAACTGCTGTTAGGTATATGAGAATGCATGCCAATCTGAGCATCGTTATGAATATGTAGACAAGTATGGAATATTTACAGAATACGCGTGTTTGATCTTGTGATACACTTGCTCATAGTCTTGTGGATCCTAGTTGCAGATTGCTAACACCACTAAAGTGCAGCTACTTTTATGGTCCACACATTATTTCTAAGCAGAAGGGGTTATGACAACCCAAATTCCAGGTAGGTGTGGTACGAGAAGAAAGCTCTTTTGTCAGTGTCATTGTGTCCCGGTGTTTACACCGCTGCCACAGCACAATGGAATGATACAGAATTGCAATACCGGAGAGCTGCCGCAAAAATAAATAGGGTAAGCTATGTCTCCAGTTCAGTCTTCACTGCTGATGATCATAGCAGAGGCAAACATATATAATATGTAAGAATGGATTGCATTACTAGTATGTGGATATATGTTCCCAGTGGGAATGCTCACTGATAACACAGCACTCCTTCTTGTATTGCTATTGCATTAAGTCTGTAGCACCTAGCCCTTGTTCCGACAAGATTGGCAACATTGATGCTGATATCGATGCACCCTGCACATGTTCATTGCCTTCACGTTTTGGCAGTATTTCGACTGATCTTTACAGTTGGACACTGAAAAGAAATACATTATTAATATATCTGTAGTAAATGCATCATGTGACTTATGTCATTATATAGAGCCATCATGCTGGGATATGGCAGATAGCAGAGCCACTTCAGCTGTGACTAATGGGTACTCTCACACCTATACTGCATTAAGGGCTATGCAGTAAATATAAACATATTATGAATTTTTTTTTTTGACCGCGCATCTCAGTATATTTATCTTAGTGATAAACCAACTTGATGCACAACATTTTTTTTTTTTACAATAAGTTTATTTCATGCCTCTACATGTTTCGAGCACATGTGCTCATCATCAGGAGGTCAAAATTGTATTATACAGCCTTTGGTATCATCATACTGAAACAAGTGAGT
>Ga0123354_10017920_pt1 | contig 11095 bp, 7 predicted proteins | sample TergutLab28metaG_2_FD_97872 | JGI IMG/M metagenome (GOLD analysis project Ga0123354, IMG submission 97872) | Labiotermes labralis P4 segment gut microbial communities from Petit-Saut dam, French Guiana - Lab288 P4 | ecosystem: Host-associated > Arthropoda: Insects > Digestive system > Gut ... | reverse complement strand
TCAAAAATATTTTGTAGTCCATATTGGACATTCAGACTTTACACTAAACCACTTGTCCGTGCCAAAACTGTAATTTTTCATTATATCTGTAAATCTCATTAAAATGATTTGAACATACATGCTTACATACATTCTTGAAAACAAACTTTCTGAAAGATATCATTTAACATCAGCAGCATCAAAAAACACGTAAAGCAACACTTGTGTAATGAAACTCTTATCCAGAAGTTTCCCAGGAGACCAGAGAATTCAAAGTTTTTAAATGGATATCCCACTGTAAGTTCAGACAAGTCAACCAAATTTATTTTAGCCCCAGGAAAATTATTTATAATACAAGGGTGAGTCACATGAAAACCTTAAAAGTGTGATAAAAATTCGAACCACAGCTCAATCGTCTTGTAAGTTTCAACAATGATACTCATGGTTTGAAGAGTGGTAGACAGGTGGCAGTACGACACTACATAGAAAAATGAAGTCATTGTGTACTTTTGTGTTCAATAAATTATGAGATAAAACATATTTAAGGTTTTCATTTGACTCACCCTCGTACATATCCTTACATATATAAAAAATAAGAATGTGTGCAGTGATCCACTCTCTTGATTACACCCAGTTTTACCATGGTGTTAATTGCCTTCTTTTGGTTCCTGTCTCTGTATAATTTTCAAGCTCCCATGTTGCTCACTGTTTATACTAAAAAATTAACATAGCCACTGATTTCCCCAGTTTAGTGAACACTTAAAATTTAGAACATCTTGTAACATTCCACCAAAGTGTTCTGCAGACATACAAACTGATCCAAAAAAAGTTAAATACAAAAATTAACAAGGCGGGCAATGTATATACAATGTAATATTATGACACATTTCCACAACATTTTTACCTCCTCACCTATCCTAACAGCCCAATACAATCTCACTCAAATTTACATTTCTGGCATCAGTGAGTTCTTAGAATTGTTGTTGAGCTAAACATTGTTGCCATGGAAACTCAACAGTGTGTTTCTTTATATTGTAGACTTGCACATGTTGCTGTGAACAATATACATATTGAATGGATTTCCACTGAAATGCAACAATTATTTCCCTTAGTACTGTTACTAAGATGAATGTTTTGTAATGTTCATACCTCCTCAGCTATCCTAACAGCCTAACTTCACTTCACTGAAAGAGTGATTTAATGGGGACTTCATATCATCAGCAACAATAAAACATACTTAGGTCATTGTGTAAAGTGCCCAATTTTTTGACTGATTTTAAGCAAATATGGATTTTTTCAGCAGTTTTTAACAAAAGTTTCCAATGTCAAATGTCACTAAAATTCATCCAGAGGGAGCTGAGCTGATACACGTGGACAGACAGACGGCTGGACAAATTAACAGACATGATAAACCCGACAGGCGTTTTTCAACAGTATGTGAATGCACCTAAAAATGAAACAGAATCATAGTATCATTATCAGAAACAAAACAGGTGACAGCTTTTAAGTGCTGGCTAGGAGATAACTGATCATATACAAAAGTGCTTCTGCTCAGTTCGGTGTGTCTGGGTGCTAGCCAACAGAAACAATACCATCCGCACTTATTTGCTATAAATGGACAAAGTGTGTAGGCAAAAGTCAGCTTGAAAAAAATTATTGAAAAACAAATTAAATGGGTAAAATATTAATTCAGTGACTTTAAAAAGAAGCTGCTTTTGAAGATAATAGTTTTATGTGGGAAACCCTCCCTGAAGGTTAGAAATATATTAGCTTCATAAGGAAATATTTGGGATGTAAATGGAGACCTCTTAGGAGGGTACAACTGCACATGTGTATGAGTTCCTACAGAATGTGCTGACCCAAAAATGTGCATAATAGTCTACAATATTCAACACAGTCAAAAATACACTTTTGTTTAGCTTCTGTGACATACTGAAATGTATATTAAACCTTCAAAGGAGCCTCAATGAAACAGGTCTTTCATAAAATCACTGTAAACGAACTGAGGAAATGTGTTAGATTGATGTTGACATGACTGAGCTGGCTGCTTCTTAATGTATAATCATTTATAAATTCAAACACAAAACATGCATCAAAATATTGGTTTATGTTACTGAAAATGGGCTCACATGAAAAATGCTATAAAAACAATTTAGAAAACTAACCTTTGCAAACATTACAGTTTTTATCTTCTCTTATTTAAAAAAAAAACCATGGTCCAATCAAACCTCTCCTGAAGTCAGCCTCTGGTTTCCTGGCAGTGTATCTTGCTTTTCTCCTCTCCAACAACAAAAACATAGGAGAAAATTTTGTCTATTTCTGTGCACAGTCTTTGGTGTACAAAAAGGTAACTCCAAAAATATCAGCTCAAATGAATGGATTTAGCTGGATATTTCATAAACCATATTAATAGAAAAAGTCTCTGTATTTAAGGAGTCTGCAAGATCACTACCATGTTCACAACAGCCTGCCACTTAACCCTACCCCGAGCCAGATGAATTCAGTCAGTGGCCTCAAATTCTTTTAGATTCACTGTAACACAGTAAGAACTTGTTAATTTTTCAAAATTGGTTAATTCAAAATAACATGTAATTCAAAGCATATGCCACTCCCCAGCTTGAAAGACAGGATTCTGTGTACTTGTTGATGTGGTTGATTAAAAGTACATGTAATTTGTATTTGAAGCACTTCATTACTACAAGTTGAATAATCTGAAACATTATATTATTTTCTGAACAATCCACATGAACATTTGTGCATTCCTCTAGAACTGTGCTGTCACTTACAATGTGGATGCAAGGTTTGGACAAGTGCCAGCAACTTAGCCAGGTTACTCCACACTCCACATAGCCTTTGTGGAGTCAACCAAAATTCAGCTGTATGTGCAGCATAAAACAATGTATACCTGAATTTATTTATCTATGTGATTGTCGCATTGTTTGATTTCATGGAATGCACAAAAGGCTAAACTACCAACCACTGCATGTACTTTGTACTGCTCCAAAACAAGTGGGAGGAACTGTTAAGGTCATACAGCCTGTCCTTGTAGCTACAACAATTTTATAACACTGACTGATCAATCTAAATCACTGACAGTCTTCCTGTGATATGAAGGAACCATTGTGTAAATTGTACTACACTGCACTACACCTGATACCAAACTCCAAACTTTCTGTGATTTGAATGACACATTATATATTCTACGAATATGTCAGCATATTTCTGTATCAAACATTGTGCACAGTGGAGTAACCTGGGTGTGCTACTGACAATGATCCAAGTCTCACTGTGTTGCAAGTAAGGTGAATGTACGATTTGAAAGTATTGTGCTGAGCTCAGACTCTGACAAACATGAATTATTGTTTGCTGGCTTGCATTTTGATGTAAATTGTAATACATTTTGTAGTGGGCATTTAAAAAATAACTAAAGAAGATCTTATTACTCAATTAAATATAAAATCACAGTTTACAGCTTATATCAGAATTTCAACCAACCACATAACAGGTAAGAGAGCATTTGAAAAATCAAACAATCCAAAACCACATAGTTAAAAGTCCAAATTTTAGTCCCAGGCATTTTCAATTAACGAGGTTTTACTGTACTTATACAATTCATAATGCACTTCTGAGCATAATTTCAACTCATACAGAGTTCCCATTTCAACAAATATGCAGTTATTTTTATGTTTATTGAACCATGCATCGTCGTAATAGTTGAAGAACAAAAGACCAACTTGATGTCACTTGCTATTTTATTTCACTTCTTATGTGTTCAACATGTTTCAGACATTCATATACCCATCATCAAGAGCTTGCGACTATTCTGTTGGATTACCACGTTGGTAATTTTGTTCTCGGTTCATTGCGTGTTGGAGATTTGGTGCGGCTGGGTTTGAGTAGTGTGCGGACATTACTTAGACCCAGCCGCACCAAATCTCCAACACACAATGAACCAAGAACAAAACAACCTATGTGGTAATTCAACAGCAGAGTCGCAAGCTCCTGATGATGGATATATTAATGTCCAAAACATGCTGAGCACATAAGAAGTGAAATAAAATAGCTAGTGACATCAAGTTGGTCTTTTATTCTTCAAATATGCAGTTAGTAGTTTACTACTGAGCATAATTTACACTAATACACTTTCCTATTATATGAAACGTATCTGATCATTTTGCATCACTACCATGTTTCCAGTAATTACCATTAAAAAAATAGTTTATACATAGTATGTATGTACATTTATGATATTCCTCCACATTACATTCCACATGTCTAACAGCAATGCTTCAATAGTCACCATGAAATACAGCATTCAGTTGGCACCACATTGTCATTTTACATTCTACAAAAAGGAAACAATAATTTGAACAAAAGATGCATATTATGTGATGATCTATTAAGACACAAAAAGTCAGTACCCTATATTTACAGTATCAGTGCTCTCACATCATAAGCTGGCATGACCACCATCTTCATATTATACATGGAAGGAAATTAGTATAAAGGTAAGTTGGTTTCTATTTGTATGACGTTATGATTGAGCTTCATAAATATCTGTCGATTAGATAAAAATTAGTCTGAGAACAGACACAGCTGTAGTACAATAAATTACTCTTGAGCCAATCACACTCTCTCTTAATTTTTCAAAATTCAGAACTTACAAATCACCTCAGCACTCTTTCTTCAACTCAGCTTTCACAATCCAACATTTAAGACTCAAATGCATAAGGCTACATCAAAAAGCAACATGGTATTATACTCCGAAAGAAATAAAGTTTACAAAATTTCACACACCTTCCTCCTTTCTTACTTCTTCCACTTCAAGCACTGACTATGATAACACCCTTGTAATCTAATATATAAAATTCTGGATTATGGTGTCTTGGTTTATCACACCATAACATGCACCTCAGGCTAAAACAGTACACATTTTCAGTGTTGATGTTCCAGTGTAAGCAGCAGTGGCAGCAGTGTACCAATAATTAGAAACACAAGTTCAATTGTGCGTAACCCTTTCCTCTCAGTAGTTTCAATGACGGAGCCTCCATGCGAGTAGCCACTCCTGGAAGTTAGTTCTGGTAAAACATGTACTGTTGCTACATACAGGAATGTGCCAGCACTAAATAACATTGCAATTCCAGTTGCATTAACAGACGAAAGGGTTTCTTTACCTTCCTGTAATTATAAGAACATCACACATGATACTGGATGTTGTATAATGTCATGTGAAAGTACCATTAATAACTAAGTCTTGATATGACTCAAATAAACCAACTTTTAAACTTCAATATTATTCTTCATTTCAATGTGCAAACAACTGTTGCCTCTCTATTACAGTTAACATTGCAATGCTCGTATTGAAAGGACACACATATATTAACTCACCTTAAATTTGACGTTTTCCATCCCAAAGTGTTATACAATTAAATACTATACGTCAGTCAATAACACAACATTTATTTTATATACAACGGTATATATGTCAGGGTGACATGTCCCAAATGCTCACAAGTTGTGAGCATTTGGGATCCCATAATGCAGGAAAACTAAACAACTCATGGATCTGTTTTCTTGGAGGGCCTGAGGATGACTGACTAGGCCAAAACATGTCACCGTGACATATATACCACTGTATATAAAATAAATGTTGTGTTACTGACTGTCGTATAGTATTTAATTGCTTATTATAACACTTCGGGATGGAAAACTTCAAATTTATAGTTGGTCAGGCTAGTTCCATCAATCAGTACAAGAATACAAGATCCAAGCTTTTAAAATGTTGTGCAAACATCTGTTTCAATAAGCAATGCCTTGCAAAAAACCTGTGAGCATTTGGGATCCCATACTGCAGGAAAACTAAACAACTCTTGGATCTGTTTCCTTGGAGGGCCTGAGGATGACCGACTAGGTCGAAACATGTCGCCCTGACATACATATATATAATTGTAATAAAATAAATGTTGTGTTATTGACTGACATATAGTATTTAATTGCACTTTAAATTACTTTCTTCCAAGGACACTTATTTATTTATGTCCATAACGTATAGCAGTTCCTTAATAATCAATTATTGCACATTTGTTTTAATCATTGTTTATATTAAGTAATGTAAATAGCTAAATGTCAGCTTTTTTTATTTTCCATCAGTAAATAAATTTCTTTCAACATACTAATTCCTTACACATTACCACTATGTGTATATAACAGACAGGATGATCACAAGCCATGCTACAGACCTGGTTTACCAACAGTACAGACTTTTTAACAAGTTGAGGTTCATTCCACATGCCTTGATATGCCAAAGAGCCTCTTCTAATGATCTTCTCAAACCAAAGGTTTTACATTTTTCCTCATTTCTCTAAGTACACTAGATCAAATTAGGCTAGCCCTAATCAAACCCCTTTGATTAATTATCACAGTAATATTGCATGAAGGCTTATTATGTAAAGTGGGAAATCAAGGTTCAAGTAAAAAAGAATGCATTGCACATTAGGTTTAAATGAACTTATTACTAGTCCAGTAGTGCTGTGTAGCTTTGTAACGGAGTGGGATATATACTGACAGTTACATAACAAGTTCATCTTACCTGTCCTATACCAAAAAAAGTAAGAAGTGCAAGGAGTGGAGCCGATAACGAAAACACTAACAGATGCTTCCTAATACGGTTTCGATCCAAACCCTCATGGAGTAGAAATGTGACTAAACCAAAGGCTGCTGGAGCCTAGAAAATACAATACTACATTAGTAAATCGTATCACAGTGTTCAAAGCGTGTTCAGTACCATCCTGCATGTTTCCAATACAACACAAGTCAAGCTATTTCTGGTGTCAACAATGCATAAAGTGTTTATTTGCATTTCATGTTCACATAATTTTTCATTGCTGTTGGCTACAGGTTTTTAATTCTCCAAATTACTAGCAATACAGCAAACTGAACAGAGAGTTCCATACATGATTTTTTGGACATAAAATAGATCTTCCAATTTACCTCCTATAGAAAACCTGATACCTCCCATTCACCTCACTCTGATTCCAGACATCCTTCTGCTGGATGATGCACCTACATTACTGTTCCTTTTGGAACATCATATTATTTCTGCACTATGTGGCACCTCTGACACTACCAGAAATATTGTTTCGTGTATGGTCCTTGACTGTTTGGAAAAACAGAAAACAGTTACACAACATATGTGAATAGAGTGAGTGGTGACTCTGTAGAATGGTTTACTCAGACAAGATTCTCTTTATGAAGATTATAGAATGAAACAGAATCTTCATAACTTGAAGACAAATTTTTGCAAAGTCTCTCATCATCCCCAGAATCAGTTGGCATGATCCTAGCAGATAGCAGTATTGGGAACTACTTCATTATATCATCATTCTTATGTCACAAAGAACTAGAGTGTGCAATGTGTTAGTATGCAATATCAATGTGCTAATGAAGAATGAAACATCCTTCTCAGAGGTTCACCCATCTTCCAAGTGAGCAAACCACACAAATGCTTGTTAACATATGACGGTCTTCTTGGTTGTCTTCCCAAGTTCCATGCATAATTTTAAGGACACACATTAGGAATATCAATACCCTAGCACCTTCAGCTGCACAAAATGGCAATACCCTAGCACCTGCAGCTGCACAAAATGGAATTCCTTTCGCAACTAAAACAAAACAGCTGATTTTTGTCAAAATGATGAAGTCTGCAAGAGCAGACTACCACTACCAACTGTATTTAAGAATACACATTAGACATTTCAATACATTAACACCTTCAACAAATCTTGACTGGAATATGGTGTATGCTGACTGAGGCTGCTCATGGGTTTCCTTAGTTCCTCCAGGATAATAACAGAATAATAAATCAAATTAGGCCACCATCCTGCAATTCAATTCTAAATAGTCTGAGTTGCTAATGGCATTGTTAAATAATCACAAATAAATAAATCGAGTATTAAATGGTGATGCTAGTTTCTTTTCTCTTTGTCCTCTTCGAAAATTCAAGTCTTCTAGGATGTTACGTTGTGCCACTGGGTAAACAGTTCCCAGTGTCTCAAAGGATCATACTGGCATCATATCCAGGATCAAGCAGTCCAAGAACTAGAAAATCTGGCTCACAGTAGTTGGTCACAGGGTGGTATACCTCATACCAGGAATCATGGCATGTATCTCCACAAAAGAAGAGACACTGACAGATACTGGTAGAATAAAGGTAAAGGTAAAATTAAAGTTGTCTGTATACATGCCATGAAGGTATATGGGGGAGTGGAGGTATAGTTCCACTCATTCTTAACCTCAGCAATAGATGGAGGCCACTTGTCAATTTCATGCCCTTACCACTTGACTCCCACAGAATGAACCCCTAATAGCCATTGATGGGTGAAGCCCCAAGCTGGTCAGGATGGTTGGGGAAGCAAAAATATCTTATTCCTCCCAGGAATTAAACCACAGTTCCTTGGCTATTGAATCTATAGGGCAATCACTATACTATATATGCTAAGCTGACTCCAGAAGTAGGAAGTCGTGAGGGAAACTCTTGGCGTACAGGCAGTACTAGTCCTGTACTTCGAAGGGTAATGTAAATGTTACAAGATGACTGACTATTCACAAAATCAAGTAACCTGCTTCGTCTTTGTACACTGTTTCACCACATGGACTCAATTACATCAGTTACTTTACCCAAATAATGGAATGTCTTTTCTGAACCATTTGTCACTAACACCTCATACTGATACGAAAGATGTGAAACGAAGTGCAACAATATCCCATTTTGAATAAGAAACTCTATGAACACTTGTATGATAAAACCAGTAAACCACAAAACGGTTCAGTCATCATGAATGGCAATGGACCAGGTCCATCCTGATTATGAAGGCAGATGGTCAGAATACACACAAAATCAAATAAAATCAATCACCACGTGATACATGAAAATCATTGGGTTAATGTGGTTCCTCAATGATTTTATTTGTAGGTTTACACGTTGCTATTCTGTATGGTACCTTGTGGAGCATGATGGCAAGGAACACGATCATCTCGACTCCAGCTTGGTCTGTAGTTGCAGCCGCTCCAAGCGCAACTCCATCAGCTGTACAGAGGAGAAGAGATGATCTCAACCTATGTCTCTTCTTATTATTTTGTCTTCAAGGTCTGAATATTTACATATGAAAACATCCAAAGCCATCTTGAAAATACGAATGTATCATACCTGATAAAATGGTTTCATGAGTTTAATGACAGCATACTAATTAATAATTGTGAAACTTAATTTAAATTATGTGCATTTCAAAAAAAAACTGTGTAAGTTCAGGGAGAATCCTTTTAAGTTAATATCACTGACCAAATTATGATTATTTTAAATAAGCAACTGAGTGAATGTAAATTATCACAAAATAAATTAAAAAGCACACACATGTGCCACAAATAAAGCAACAGATACTGTTACCATGAAAGGGATATACCAGTCAATCTGAGAGCCATTTTCTAAAAAAAATTCTGAGAAAATCTATGAAATGTAAGAACAGTAAATATTTAAACACTTATGTTGTATAGATTTGTCTAATGCAATTTTCAAACCTGTAAATTTTCACAAAATCTTTAAATAATTAGTATGTGTTGATACATGTATTTAATACGGCCAAAAAATGTCAAAATTATTATATTACATGGTAATTGCAGAATAAATGCTGAATTAAAAGATATATGAGGTCTGGCAAAAACGAAATGAATTTGAAAATTTAATCACCTCAATATCCCATCCACAATAAAACCGACTAACCAGTTGTTTACCATAGTCTTTCCTGGTTTTAAGAAGTACTTGCATGTTAAAATTTGGCCAATAGTAATTGTCGTTTTGCTTCCTGGTGTATTACATGTTTCATTGCCTTTGCCAGAAAATGTGTAATAGAAATTTATGGCAACTTTTAGCCAATCCAACAAAACCGCAATTCTGTGTAGGATATGTCGACAAATCTTTATGATAACAAAACAATGACCCATGCTCATGTATTTGAATGGCATAAAAAAGATTTCTGGGTGGTTCAGAAGAAGAGCACAATTATCTAAAATAAGTGAGACCAAAACCACAAAAACTGAAGAAAACATGCAAAAAAATTTGAAACTTAATGGGCAGTGATCACTAATAAATGATCAGAATGATGGTTAACATGTTAAAAAATGAGAGTGGAACCAATTCAAAACATACTGATAGAAGATGGACACATGACAAAGGTGTATATGAAGATAGTGCCCAAAATTCTGAACCATGACTAAAAAATGACAAGTTTATATCGAACATTGATCTTGAACAAAGCGTAAAGAACCGGACTTTGAGAACAATTTTATCAATGGTGACGAGTTTTGAGTATGCCAGAATAAACTGAAACGAAGGGACAAGACCACCAGTGCACCACTGGCTCATCATTTTACCCAAAAAAGGTAAGCCCTCACACTCCAAAGTGAAGAAAATTATTTGCTTGTCTGTTCTGACATTAAAGGTATTGTGCACCATGCATCTTCTAGTGGAGCAAATGGCCAACCAGTAATCCCACATAGATATTCAGGAGTATTTAACAGAAAAAGTGTGTTTCTGAAGATAAGCTTTGGCCTTACATGTATGCTCTTTATCATGACAATATACCTCGCTATTCACCAGTATCAGTGATACAGTTTTTTACCCAAAAGCAAACCATAAAAATGAAACACTCACTCTTTGGTTAGATCTTGCTTCTTATTACTTTTTGTGTTTCCAAAACTATGTGTAAAACGTTTCATGATGGGAACTCATGTTGATAAAGCAGAGTACACAGAGTGGCATAGGACAAGTATTTAAACAGCTTTCCTGAAGATGACTTGCAAGAATGTTTCAAAGCATAAAGGATTACAGAAACGTATTAGAGCTTATAGGGTTGACTCTGAAGGGAGCAATGTATGAATTCTGCAATTTTTTTTTTATAATCAGTTATACTAGCATATTCTAGGTGCCCCCCCCCCCCCCCCCCCCCCCACCATCAAAAAAAAAAAATATAAAATACCCAACACAACAAAAAAACAAAAATAATTTTAAAAAAAAATATATTTTATATTTTTCTTTTTTATTTTTTTTTTCTTTAATCTCTTC
>Ga0123354_10017919_pt1 | contig 11095 bp, 8 predicted proteins | sample TergutLab28metaG_2_FD_97872 | JGI IMG/M metagenome (GOLD analysis project Ga0123354, IMG submission 97872) | Labiotermes labralis P4 segment gut microbial communities from Petit-Saut dam, French Guiana - Lab288 P4 | ecosystem: Host-associated > Arthropoda: Insects > Digestive system > Gut ... | reverse complement strand
GCGTCCGGCCGCAGTCTCTCGGACTACACGCTGACCATTCTCACCCGCGAGGCCCGCCGCCCGACGATTGACGAGTTGCTCGAGCGCGCTCGCACCCGTGTGCTCGGGATCTCGGCGCCGTGAACTTGCGCATGAGCCGGCACTCGGCTCCCTATGCCGCTGACGGATGCGACACCAGTGTGTTGGCCAACTCGGCCTCCCAGACGCCGGCGTTGTCGACGACGAAGCAGAACTCGTTGTCCTCCGGGTCCTGTAGCACTACGAACCCGTCGCCGTTGTCGCCCAGATGTGCGAACCCGGTGCGGTGCGCCCCCAGTGCCTCGGCCCGTTCGGCGGCGGCCTGGGCGTCGGTCACCCGCACGTCCAGGTGCGGTCGGTAGCGTCGCACCGTGCCCGACGAGCTCCCCGTGTCCCTCCGCCCTGGCTGCCCCGGCGGCTCCGACTCCTCCGGTCCGCGCCATCCCCTCCGCTCCGATCGCGCCGACGGCCCCGGCGGTCCCAACGGCCCCAGCCTGCGCTATCCCCGCCACTCCGCGGCGTGCCCTCGTCGGCCGCTGCGCGTGGGAGTGCAGTTGCCCGAGGTGGAGCGCGAGGTGCGCTGGCCCGAGCTGCGCGACATGGCGCGCCGTGCCGAGGATGCTGGGCTCGACTCGCTGTGGGTGGGCGACCACGTGCTGTACCGGTTCGCCGACCGGTCGGTGCGCGGGCCCTGGGAGGCGTGGACGCAGCTCGCCGCGCTGGCGGCCGTCACCTCGCAGGTCTGGTTGGGTCCGCTGGTCTCGGCGACGGCGTTCCGCAACCCGCTGCTGCTGGCGAAGCAGGCGGCGACGCTCGATGAGATCAGCACCGGCCGGCTGGTGCTGGGGCTGGGCGCCGGGTGGAACCCCGTCGAGTTCGCCGCGATGGGCCTGCCCTTCGACCACCGGGTCGCCCGGTTCGACGAGGCGTTCGCCATCATCCGAGCGCTGCTGCGCGAGGGGTCGGTGGACTTCGTCGGGCAGTATCACCAGGCGCGGGAGGCGGAGCTGGTGCCGCGCGGGCCGTCCGCCGGCGGGCCGCCGCTGATGATCGGATCGATCGGGCCGCACATGCTGGCGACTACCGCGCGGGACATGGACGCGTGGAACGCCTGGTACGCCGACACGGGGAACACCCCAGCGGGGGCAGTGGCCGCGGCGGCGGGGTTGGACCGTGCGTTGGCCGCAGTCGGCCGGGTGCCCGACGAGGTGGCACGGACCGTCGCCGTGCTGGTGCAACTGCCCGGCGGCACCGGCCGGACCATGGGCGACACGTCGGACGCGCAGCATGTGGTGCCGCTGACCGGTGCGCCGGAAGAGATCGCCGCGGGGCTGTGCGCCTATGCCGACGCGGGGTTCACCGAGGTCCAGGTGGTGTTGGACCCGATCACCGCGGATGCCATCGACTCCCTGCGCCCGGCGCTGGCTGCCCTCGACGCCTGACCGCTTGCCGCGGGCTGCCCGCGCGGCGCCTGACCGCTCGCCGCGGCGACCGTGCTGCGCGCCACGCCGCTGTTCCGCCGCTACGCCGCCTCGACGTGCCGGGTCATCACGTAGTGCCCGCTGCGGCCGATGGGCCGTTCCACGCCGAACCCCACGCGCTCGAACAGGGTGCGCGTGCCGCCGCACAGGAATGACGACGAAACCCGCCGGCCGGCGGTGTCCTGCGGGAACGCCTCGACCAGTCCGCCGCCGGCCCGGGCGATCAGGTCCAGGGCGCCGCGCAGCGCCTCGTCGGCCACGCCGGTGCGCCGGTGGTCGCGGTCGACGAAGAAGCATGTGATGCGGTAGCCCGCCCCTGCCACCGGGGCCGAGTCGTAGTCCTTGCGGTGGTAGATGCGGGGCAGCTCGTCGGGCGTGCCGTACTGGCACCAGCCGATGGCGGCGTCGCCGTCGAACACCAGCGCGGCGTGGGCGTCGCCGGCCGTCACCAGCCGCTGTTTGAACGCCCGGTTCTCGGCGGAGTGCTCGCGGTTGACCGTGACCGGGGCGTGGAACCAGCAACACCAGCAGCCGCCCCACACGCCGTGGTGCTTCTCGGCCAGGGCGGCGAACGCCGGCCAGGTGTCGGCGGTCAGGGGAAGGACCGCGTGGGAGGTCACGGTGTCAGCCGCGGCGCGCGGCCCAGGCGCTGGCGACCATATCCGTCAGTGTGTGGTGCGTCGCCCAACCGAGGTCGCGGGCGGCCAGCGCCCCGGAGGCGACGATGCGCGCGGGGTCGCCGGGTCGCCGCGGCCCCGCGGCCGGCGTGAACCCGATGCCGGTCACAGCGCCGATCGCGGCCATGATCTGCGCGACGGAGATGCCGTCGCCGGTGCCCAGGTTGTACGCGGGCGCCACGGGCGAGCCGTCGAGCAGCCGCCGGGCGGCGGCGACGTGGGCGTCGGCGAGGTCCGCGACGTGCAGGTAGTCGCGCACACAGGTGCCGTCCGGGGTGGGGTAGTCGTCACCGTTAATGGTGGGCACGCCACCGGTGAGCAGCACGTCGAACACCTTGGGGAACAAGTTGTGCGGCGACACGTCATACACCGCCGGATCTCCGGAACCCACCACGTTGAAGTAGCGCAGCGACGTGTGCTGCAGCTCGGTGACGGCGGCCTGGTCGCGGATCAGCCATTCGGCGATCAGCTTGGTCTCGCCGTAGGGCGATTCGGGGTGCAGCGGCGTGTCCTCGGTGACCAGATCGACGTCCGGTGTGCCGTACACCGCCGCCGACGACGAGAACACCAGCCGGTTGACTCCCGCGCGGCTCATCGCGCCGAGCAGTTCCACGGTGCCGATGACGTTCTGCCGGTAGGTGTGCAACGGCCGTTGCACCGACACACCCGCGTACTTGAAGCCCGCCAGGTGGATGACGCCGGCCACGGTGTGCTCGCGCAGCGTCGCCTCGACCAGTGCGCCGTCCAGCACGGAGCCCCGCACCAGCGGCACGCCGGCGGGGACGAATTCCGGCCGGCCGGTGGACAGGTCGTCGAGCACGACGGGGTCCAGCCCCGCGGCGTGCAGCGACCGTGCGACGTGCGACCCGATGTACCCGGCCCCGCCGGTGACCAGCCAACTCATTCGCGTCGTGCTCCCTCGCTCGGTATCACATCGAAGATCTGCGGGGTGATGAATCCGTGCTCGTCGTACGCGGCGAGAACCGCCCGGCGCACGGTCTCGACGGTATCGGCCGGCGCCAGCGCCAGCGCACAGCCGCCGAATCCGCCGCCGGTCATCCGCGCGCCGAGGGCGCCGGCGGCCGTCGCCGCCTCGACCGCGACGTCGAGCTGCGGCACGGTGACCTCGAAGTCGTCGCGCAGGGAGGCGTGCGAGGCGAGCAGCAGGTCGCCGATCGCCCGCGGCCCCTGCTCGCGCAGCGTGCTTACGGTGGCCTGGACGCGGGCGTTCTCGGTGACCACGTGCCGGGCGCGGCGCAGCGCCTCGTCGTCCAGCCGGTCGGCGGCGGCGGCCAGGTCGGCGGCGGTGACGTCCCGCAGGGCCGGCACCTCCAGCGTGCGGGCGGCGCGTTCACAGGCGGCGCGGCGGGCGGCGTATCCCCCGGTGGCGTGCGCGTGCGTGACACGCGTGTCGATGACGAGGACGACGAGCCCGGCGGGCGCCAGCCCGAGGTCGACGGTTTCCGAGTGCTGGCTGCGGCAATCGAGCAGCACGGCGGCATCCGGCCTGCCCAGCAGCGACGCCGACTGGTCCATGATCCCGGTGGGGGCACCCACGACGTCGTTCTCGGCGCGCTGGCCGACGAGCGCGAGTTCCGGCCGGGTCAGGCCCAGGCCCCACAGCTCGTTCAATGCCATGGCGACCGCGCATTCGATGGCGGCCGACGACGACAGTCCGGAGCCCACCGGCACGTCCGAGTCGATCGCGAGGTCCAGCCCGCACAGGTCGGCGGGCTCGTCACCGTGCCGATCACCGCGCTCGTCGTGCGGCCACCCGCCCGCCGCGACGTGCTGGCGCAACGCCCACGCGACTCCCAGGGGGTACCCGGCCCAGCCGGGCGGCCCGCCCGCGGACACCAGTGCGTCCAACTCGCCGAGATCGACCTGCGCCGGCTCGTCGGCGAACGTGCTGGCGACCCGCACCACGTGGTCGGCGCGCCGCCGCACGGCGACCACCGCGCGCCGGTCGATGGCGAACGGCAGCACAAAGCCTTCGTTGTAGTCGGTGTGCTCGCCGATGAGGTTGACCCGGCCCGGGGCGGACCACAGCCCCTCGGGCTCGTCGCCGGTCAGCCGGGCCAGCAGGGCCGTGGCGTTGTCAATGGTGGTGTTCATGGCGTGGCGATGGCCTTCCTCGGGGCAGCGGCCGGCGCCCGTGCGCGGGGTGGGTCCGCTGCTGGGCGATCGTCGCAGCGTTTACGATAACGAAAGACTTGGTTGTGATGACGAAAGGATTCGAAAGCGATGGCATCGGACCTGTCCGCCGCGCGGCGCGAGGAGATCGCCGCCCTCGTCGCCGAGGTGGGCCACGCGCGCGTCCAGGACCTCGCCCGGGACTTCGGTGTCAGCGAAGTCTCGATTCGCACCGACCTGGCGGTGCTCGACCGCACCGGCCGCCTCCGGCGAGTCCACGGCGGCGCCGTCGCCGTCCCGGGCCCCGAACGCGAGGATCCTGTCGAGTCCACGATGGTGCGGGACGCCCGGGCCAAACGCGCCATCGGCGCCCGGGCGGCCGCGCTGATCCCTTCCGGCGCCTCGGTGGCCCTGGATGTCGGCTCCACCTGCCAGGCCGTCGCCCATGCCCTGGTCGCCCGGCGCGATCTGACCGAGTTGGTGGTGCTGACCAACGGGCTGTCGATCGCGCTGGCCCTCGAACCGGCGATGCCGCGGTTCACCGTGGTGCTCACCGGCGGCACCCTGCGACCGCTGCAGCACTCGCTGGTGGCGCCACTGGCCGCCAACACGGTGTCCGGTCTGCACGTGGACATCGCCGTCATCGGCTGCAACGGCATCGCGCCGGACGGCGCGGTCACCAACCTCAACCTGCCGGAGGCCGAGGTGAAGCGCGCCTTCCTCGCCGCCTGCGACCGGGCCGTGCTGGTCGCCGAGACCGCGAAGTTCGGCCAGCGCCATCTGGGTGGCATCGGACGGCTGGCCGACTTCGCCGACGTGGTGACGGCCGGCACGCCCAGCCCGCGGTTCCAGACCGCGGTGGCGCACGCCGGGGCCGCCTATCACTACGCGGGCATCGGCTGAGTTTCTCGGATCGCCCCGGGCGGTTTGCCGCCGACGAACAATGCGCCGCGGCGCTCGACGCGCCGCTCGGCATTGCGCTCGACGCGCCGCTCTGCGTACCGCGCGAAGTGTCAATCGGTCCGTTTTGACCAATTTGTGACGCGTATTGCGAGGCGTCCGGTTGCCGTCGCGTCCGTGAATGTTTGGCGAAAGACGAAGGAGTTTTCGGCCTCTTGCGCTTTGCGCATACCCCGGTGCTATTGTGCGAGCGTTGCGCTTGTCGCAGAGCGCCGTGCGCAGTACACGGCGGTTCATTTGAGCTTCGGGGGAACAGATGCGGTACGTGCCGGCGAGCAAATGCGCCAGTGAAATGATCGGAGCCGGCCGCAGCGCCGGCCACGCCCGCGGTGGCCATCGGGTGGCCTCCCGCGTCGTTGCTGTTGGCGCCGCACTGGCGCTGACATGCCTGGCGGGGGGGGGGCGTCATATGGGCCCCGCCGGCATTAGCGGCCACCGCACCCGCCCTTAGCCCGAACCACGGGCCGCTGGCCGGCGGCACCACGGTGACCATGTCCACCGGCGCCACTCGTCCGGATATTGTGCAAGTGGCGACGGATGGAAACACTGTGGCGGCGTTGACCTCGGGTGGCACCGTGTACACCTGGGGGCGCAGCAATCTCGGCCAGTTGGGGAACGGCACCACCGGCGGGGCGAGCACCGTCACCGCGACGCCGGGGAAGGTCGGGGGTCTGCTCGCCGGCAAAGACATTGTGCAAATCGCCGCCGGTGGAGGCTGCGTGGTGGCATTGGCGTCGGACGGGACCGTGTACACCTGGGGGCACAATGGCCTCGGCACGTTGGGCGACGGCACCACGGCGGACTCGTCGGTCCCCGTGCAGGTGACCGGGCTGCTCGCCGGAGTGAAGATCACCCAGGTCGCCAGCAGTGGGGCTGACGTGGTGGCGTTGGCCGAGGGCGGGACCGTGTACGCCTGGGGGAGCAACATCAATGGCCAGTTGGGTGACGGCACCACGACGAACTCGTCGGTCCCGGTGCAGGTCAGTGTGCTGCCGGCCGGGGTGACGGCGACGCAGATCGCCGCCGGCAATTACTTCACGGTGGTGTTGGGGTCGGACGGCGCCGTGTACTCCTGGGGGCGCAACACCACCCGACAGTTGGGGAACGGTCTGAAGGTCGACTCCCCGACGCCGGTGCAGCCGACCGGACTGCCGGCCGGAGTGACGGTCACCCAGATCGCCGCCGGTGGTACCAACACGGCGGTGTTGCTGTCGGACGGTTCCGTGTACATCTGGGGCGGCAGCTTTGTCGGGGAGGGCGCGAACGGCACCTTCGGGGCCTTGTCCCAGGCGCCGAAACTGGCCAGCACCTTGCCGGCCGGCAAGGACATCGTGCAAGTCGTCGTCGGCAACGGCACTTTGGCGGCGTTGGCCTCGGACGGCACCATGTACGCCTGGGGCCAGAACCATGCGGGACAGTTGGGGGACGCCACCCCGACGGACTCCGCGGTGGCATTGCAGGTGCCGTTGCCGGCCGGGGTGGACGTCGTGGGCGCCGCCATCGGACCGGTCGCCGCCGCGGTGGCCTCGGACGGGACCGTGTACACCTGGGGTAACAACACCTACGGGCAGTTGGGTCAGACGGACGCGTTGCAGTCGGTGACGTTCGGTGGGGTGGCGGCCGCTTCGGAGTCGATGAGTGCCGGTGTGATCACCGCGACCTCACCGGCCCACGCCGCCGGCACCGTGGACGTACAAGCCGTGCTGACACAAGAGGACCGGGGGCCCGCTCTCGGTTCTGCTGCCCTGGTCCCCGAGCCGGTGTCATGGGCCGCTCTGGGCACGTTGTCGGCTGGTTTTGTGTATGTGGGGCCGCCGGTGGTGTCGGGTGGGGTGGCCAGTGTGGTGGCTGGTGGTGTGGTGGTGTTTGGTCCGGCGACTAGTGCGGGTAGCAGTATCGCGGATGTGGCGGTGAGTAGTGCTCCGGGGCGGGGCACGGTGACGGTCGATGCGGATGGTTCGGTGACGTACCGGGCGGGTACTGCTACTGGTGATGAGACGTTTACGGTCAGGTATACCGATGCGTTGGGTCAATCGAGTACGGCGACGTATGTGGTCAGTGTGGTGGCGGTGCCTGATGGGGCGGCCAGTGTGCCGCAAGGCGGTGGGGTCCGGTTCGCTGCGGTGACGTCGTTCGGGTCGTTGACCGGGGCTGTTGTTGGTACGCAGCCGGCGGCGGGTGTGGTCCACCTGGGCACGGATCACTCGGTGACGTATGCCTCGGGTTCGGCGCCGGTGGGGGTGTACGGGTTCACGGTGACTTACACCAACAGTGCCGGTCAGCACCTGACGGTGGCCTATGAGGTGACGGTCGAAGCCGCGAACCTCTCCCAGGCCGCCATCACCGAGGAGGGCTCGATCAGTTTCGCTCCGCCGGTGGGGGTCGGTGGTGATGCTCAGGTGCAGATCGCCAGTCCGCCGGCGGCGGGTTCGGTGAGTCTGGGGGCTGATGGGGCTGCCACGTTTGATCCGGGAGATGCGGCGCCGGGGGCCTACATGTTCGAGGTGACGTATACGACTCCGGCCGGCCAACAGACGACGGTGACCTATACGGTCACGGTGGTGGCTTCCGCGGGGGAGCAGGCAAGTGTGCCGGCGGGTGGGTCGGTCACGTTCGGTGCCATCACCTCGTTGGGGGCCCTGAGCGGGGTGCAGATCACGGAGCAGCCGGCCGCGGGGTCGGTGAGCGTGAACGCTGATAAGTCCATCACCTTCCATGCGGGGGATGCGGTCCCGGGGGTGTATGGCTTCCAGGCCACCTACACCGGTACTGGTGCCAAGCTCACCACCGTCACCTACGCGGTGACCGTCCTCCCCACCGGCAACAAGACCACCGGCGGTGGCACTGGTGGCTCCACGACTGGTGGTGGGTCTACTGGTGGTGGCACGTCGGCGGCGGTGCCGGAGGAGGGGCAGGTGGACTTCCCACCACCGGCGGGTGGTGGTTCTGGTTCGATTGTCAGTAAGCAGCCTGCTGCCGGCACGGTGGTCATCAATGCGGATGGGTCGGTGTCCTTTGTGCCGGGGGATGCTGCCCCGGGAATGTATTCGTTCGATGTGACGTCAACCGATGCGCAGGGCAAGACCATCACCACCACCTACACGGTCGATGTGTTGGCGGGCCCCGCCGCCCCCAACCAGACTCCCGATGATCAACCCGCCACAGGCGCAGGCCTGAGCGGCACGGGCATCACTGCGGGCATCACCGGCACCGGCATCACCAACGCTGGTGCAGGTACGGGTACCACGGGTGCCAAGACTGCCGGGGTCACCGGTGTGTCGATCAGGACCGGTGGCTTGCTGCTGACTGATCAGGTGACGACGTTGGGCCGCTGGTCCATCCCCAGTGCCGCCCTCCTACTTGCCGGCGGCCTGGCCTACCTGATCACCACCCGCCGCCACCACAAAACCAGCTGACCGCCCACCTGACCTCTGGTCTGGCGTCGGAACTACCGCACCGGCGCACCTGACCAGGCCCCGCTGCGGGGGCCGCCCCCCGGCCCCCGCAGCCACACCCCCACCCTCACCACCTCGGCACCCCCTCACCACCTCGGCACTCCAAACCGCCAAGCACGTGACGAACTACCGAGCACGTGACGAACCACCGAGCCGGCGCCCCCACACTGCGGACGTCCATCTCATGGGCAGCAGCCTGAAAAGCCGTCGGGTTGGCCAAGCTGTCCTGATCGCTGACTGTCGACGAGCTGCGGGCCGTGCCGCAAGCTGCCGGCGCGGATCGGCAACCGGCAGGTGTGCGCGCGGCTCAGCCGCGACCGCCGGTCACCGGCTGAAGACACCAGACGGTGTACTGTCCGATCCGGCGCGCCAGCAGGGGGTGTAGATGCCGCCGATGATGGCGGTTCTGTCAACAAGGGGTAGCTGGAGATGATCGGAGAGTTTCGACGGTTCGATATGACCCGTCGTCCTACCCGGCAATGGCGGATGTTGACGCCGCTGACCTGGGCGGTCGCTTATCCGCGAGCCTTGTGGCGGCGTTCCAGAATCGATACTAGTGGTTTGCCGCGAGGGCTGAGGCCGCCCTATTTCTTGCTGTGCAACCACAACGCCTTCCTCGATTTCACGGTGACGACGAAGGTCGTCTTCCCGCACCGCGCCAATTACGTTGTGGCGGTCGACGGGTTCATCAGGATCGAGGGCCTGCTGCGCCGGGTCGGCGGCATCGGGACGCGTAAGTTCGTCCATAATGCCCCGATGGTGAGAAATATGCTCATGGCACGCGAATTCGGCGATGTCATGGTGATGTACCCAGAAGCGCGTTACGCGCTTTGTGGTACCGGCTCGGCACTGCCCGCCGCTTTGGGCAGGATGGTCAAATCGATGGACATTCCCGTGGTCACCTTGATCATGCACGGTCATCACGTGGACGCCCCGGTCTGGCGAGGCCGGGTCTATGGCCTCAAACCGATCCATGCGGAAGCCAAGTTACTACTGACGCTGGACGAGGTGCGTGCATTGCCGGTCGCGGAAATTAACGCCCGGCTGGCGGCCACTTTCACCTATGACGACTTCGCCTGGCAAAAGGCTAACGGCATCCGGGTGCGCGATCCTCACCGGGCCGAGGGGTTGCACAAGGTGCTGTATCAATGCCCGGCCTGCCGAACTGAATACCGGATGCGCACCGCGGCGGATGCTCTCAGTTGCGGCGCTTGCGGCAAGGTTTGGCACATGAGCGAGTTGGGCGAGTTGGCCGCCGAATCTGGGCCCACCGAGTTCTCGCACATTCCCGACTGGTACGAGTGGGAACGGGCCAATGTCGCTCGGGAGGTCGAAACCGGCGCCTACTCCGTGAACACTCCGGTGCGGATAGAGTCGTTACCCAACAGCAAGGGTTTCGTGACGTTCGGTGAACCCGGCCGTCTGGTGCATGACATGAATGGCTTCACGCTGACAGGCGTCTTCGATGGCAAACCGTTCACGCTCACGTGGCCGGTGGCTTCTTTGATCGCCTGCCACATCGAGTACAACTACAAGAAACGCGGCGACTGTGTGGACCTGAGCACACTGGACGACAGTTTCTACCTGTTCCCTCAAGGCTCCGATGTCGCAGTGACAAAGATCGCCCTGGCCACCGAGGAGTTGCACAAGCGAAGGGCCGAGACGAGGAAAGCGGCCTAGGCCGTCCCCGGCGTGGAGGCAAACCGCGCCTGGCAAGGATTCTTGCAGGTCAGGCCGTACGCAAGGCGTGCGCCCGACAGGATTCGAACCTGCGGCCTTCTGCTCCGGAGGCAGACGCTCTATCCACTGAGCTACGGGCGCGAAGTCGTCGGGCAGCGCAAGGGCCGGACCGGCGACGCGACGACCGAGACTACCAGCCCGCTCCTGCCGAGTGGCCGGCGAGTGGCCGGCGAGCGCCCAGCAAGCCGCCCGGTGACTGCTCGGCAAGCATCCGGCGGGCGGTCCACGCCCGGCCTCAGGCCTCTGGCACCAGCCCGGACAGGTAGTCGGTGGTCTCCTCGACGGCGCGCCGGTCGTTGCCGGCGACGATCGCCTCGACCAGCGCGTCGTGCGCGTCGGCGCCGTGGGTGTCGCTGACGAAGTTGAACCGGATGTTCTCGCCGATCGCGTCGATGAGGTTCTCGTACAGCGAGAGCAGCACGGGGTTGGCGGCGGTCTTGACGATCGCGCGGTGCAGCGTCAGGTCGGTGTCCACCATCTTGTCGATCTGGCCCTCGTGGTAGGCGTGGGCGCGCGCGTCGCGGGCGGACATCAGGCCGGTGGCGTCGGTGGCGGTGCGGCGGCGGGCGGCCAGGCGTGCGGCCTCGACCTCCAATGCCCGGCGCACCTCGATGACGTCGCGCTGGCGCGC
>Ga0123354_10017917_pt1 | contig 11096 bp, 6 predicted proteins | sample TergutLab28metaG_2_FD_97872 | JGI IMG/M metagenome (GOLD analysis project Ga0123354, IMG submission 97872) | Labiotermes labralis P4 segment gut microbial communities from Petit-Saut dam, French Guiana - Lab288 P4 | ecosystem: Host-associated > Arthropoda: Insects > Digestive system > Gut ... | reverse complement strand
TATATGGGATTAGAGTAAATCAATAATACATATCAAAACTTATAATCGTCTATTATAATTACAGGCATGCCGCCACCACACCAATAATGTCAACAAAAATAAGAAATATTCAATAACTTCATAAATAGGAACATTTACTCCCTGATGATGATCCTTTAGGATTGAAACATGTAGGAGTGATATAAATTTTTAATGGATTAGACCTACGTATTTTTGCGTATGTTTTACAAAGTGTATTAAAATAGTGTGCAATTAGTTGCTATTTTAAGGTTAAAAAGAACATCTGACATTGAGCAACTGATCAGACTCCCGGCGTTTCGTGCCTAACAGTTGCCGTTTATTACAAAATTAGGTTGACTTTTTCGCACAGAAATTTAAGATGGATCTTCAGGAAGTGGGATGTGACGGCATGGACTGGATCGATGTGGCTCAGGATAGGGACAGTTGGCGGGCACTTGTGAATGCGGTAATGAACCTTCGGAGTTCCATGAAATTCGGGGAATTTCTTGACTGGCTGAGAACCGATTAACTTCTTAGGAAGGACTCCCTGGAGTAAGTAAGTAAGAGTTGCCGCAAAACAATAGCATTCCTCTGTATTTATACACATTGTACAGTCACCATACAATCCATTAGCCTGTAAAGAAGGTACTGCCTAAGACATTATAACGTGTCCAATGGGTGTTTTCAATAGGGGTAATTGCAATACAGCCTAATGGATGCATACCGATCAGCTATAGACTAATCACGCCTTCGATCCAAGGACATACTGAATATTCATTACACGCTCAGCTAATTCACTCACATAACAATGGCGTTAACAACCGCGAACCTCTGAAATGTTTCCTAGTAACTCAGAGGACACGCATTGTTGCAATACTGATCACGAACAAAGCCCTTCAATGCACTTGTTATTGTAACTTGCAATATGTAGATAATTAAACGAAATAAGACATAGTTTCGAGATAAGCGTTTTCTGGAAATTAGCAAACATAGTGCAAAAACCGCGCTGAAATTCAATACAATATAATTCTTATATGACGAACCAAATAATGTACTTTTATAAATATGTCCAATTACTTATTATTATTATTATTATTTAACATGTTTTAACGCTATTGAAAACCAAATGTGAACAAAAGAGGTTTAATCACATTTATGAAATTTATATATTTATTTATATTATTTATATTAATTGTATTCTTCTTATAACACGTCCTGATGATGGTTACAGGACTGACGAAACATGTTGGTGAAGAATAACAATATGTGATTGAGCATGTTTATAAAAGAGCCTTAGTCGGTTTAGCATAAAAGTATAAAATATTATTCGCATAATAAAACCAACTATATGTACTAAATTCTCAAATTTATTTTGGAATAATTTGCTGTCAGCAAACCTGTATGACATACACCACTGCTGTGTGTAGAGTGAAAAAACTCCTGATGATGTACAGAAGAACTGTTCGAAACGTTTAGAATTTTATTCCAAAATAAATTTGAGAATTTAGAACACATAGTTGGTTTTATTACACGAATTTATCATGACGGACAGTCACCTGAACATCAAGCTTATAAAACATTAATTAATGCAGGGCATTTAACACACAATTATTATCGTTCCTATCGTGTATTTATTCCTAACCCCCCGCTTCCTACCGTTCATTCATTTTACCATTCCCGAATCATACATCGACTTTGCTAAATTAATTCAAAATTTAAATGATATTTGTTCTTCGGTTCTGCCCTACCAAATTTCCTTCAAGTTCACGGCGAGAAGAGCCTGCGACCCTCAGATTACAACCCACTGCCGTATACAAGACATAATAATTCCCCAGACGTCCACTACAGTGACCACTGATCCATACAGTTCCAGACTTTAGCAGGGGCTGTTCTAATTAGCATCTACTTTGAATGGCAACGAACTGCAGATGTGGAGCGACACGCAGATGGAACGGCGCATTGCTACTCTACAGCTGCTCCAAACAGCTGATCACGATGGAGTTTCGGAGACTCAGGAGGAGGACGGGGAGGAGGAGGAGTGGTTTTGGTTTGTGTATTTTAACATCAGCCCTCTCCCCACGTGTGCTTAACAGGCAGTGTTGTTATAACAGACAATGAAGGGCACAACAGGTTTTTGGGCGCATGAGTTTTCTCCCCTTCCTAAAATGTCATTCATGTTTGCTTTAATTGGACTGCCAATGAATGTAATCCTTTAACCAATGTCAGTCCAACAAACATACTACACTGCCTGAATTGTAAATATTTAATATTGGATACAGGAATAAAATGCCAGTACAATTTCAAATGGGAAATCATGCTTTACAAAGATCTGATAAAAGTGAAATACATATTTTCATAAGAGGCAGGAAAATGGAGGGACCTGAAGGCAATAAAGAAGACAAGCGATTTTACATTCGTGCCTTTACTTTTACAACGGGTTGGATTTACGGCACGAAAAGAAAACCAGAATTTTAGTGAAAAAACGGCTAATTTCACGGACGTGAATTTGATGGGAGGTGGTTGGAACTAGCTCGGGATTTTGTGTAAGAACGGACGTCGCAGTTAGCAATATCGGATATTAGAATCACTAACAGAATTTTAAACAAAGAGTAGTCAAAATAAGTTTTTTCTTTAGTGACGAAGAACGTGGATAGTTAATGCAGCTCTTTAAATACAAATAAGACAATCAATATATGTACAAACGTAATATTGAGGTGTGTTCGTTGAACCGTTGATGATGTAGAAAAGCAGTATTACACATTAGAAGTGTGTGTCTGCAGCCTTAGTTACCCAGCATACAAAGCGCACGCATCGTGTTATACTATCATCTGTGACCTGTCTGCTTCTACCATGTTTTGCCATGTTACCTCACAGACAGCGCGATCTTCGGAAAAAGTTATTGAACATAAAATGTGTTGCGACTTCCCTACAAGTTTTGTCTGAAATATTTCTTATTCTAAGAAGAATTCAGCAAGATAGTAACATAAATTTACACACTTGTTCATGTAAAGTACCTGTTATTCTTGTCAGAATTTAATTAAACTTAATTTTTCTCGACTGAGTTTCGAAAAATACTTACATATGAACTTGCATGAAAATCCTTACGGTGGGAGCTGAGCTTTTGCAGGCAGACTGGCGGACGGACGGACGGACAGTGAAATGGACATGACGACGCTTATAGCCGCTGTAGCCGCTTTTCGAATTTTTTTGAATGCACCTAAAATTTAATACAAGGGTGAGTCAAATGAAAACCTTAAATTGCATGTTGCAAGCGGGGCCGCCATCTTTACAGTACTACTGCGCCGTCGTATTGCATTCCTGCATCGTACTGCCACCTGTAGGCCACTCTTCCAACTATGAGTATCATTGTTGTCAACTTACAGATAGTCGAGCTGTGTTCGGAAATTTTTTCGCACATTTAAGGTTTTTATTTGACTCTCGCTCGTAACACAGTGTAGGATAAACGTGAAATATTCTGTCACCTTTACGCGTGCTGTAACGGTTTAAGCGGAGCATTAGTGCTTTTTTTTTGAGTGACTGAATTTTCTTTCTTTCTTTTCCGCGTGAATCGCACAAAAATATCAGTTACATACTAGAACGCTACAAGATGACAGCAACGAAAGGCCTGCAACGAATACTTTTTTATATTATTACGTCGACAATTACCGTTTGGCCCTGGAGCTGGACATTTACAGTTTAGCATACCATTTATGTAAAATGTGAATAATTTATGAACCAAGAAGTGTAACATTAGGAAATACACGACATTTTATGGTGGAATAAGTGAAGATGGCGAGAGAAAGTCTAAAAAAAATTATTAAATATGTTTGTTGACTAAATATATAAAAAGAGTACTCTGGAGAGTTGCGGTACGTCTATCCTATATATATAGGATGCATGGTGCCTACAGGTTAATGGAGAAATTCCAATACACTTCACACAGCAAACAGTAATTGTCATAACTAGATGTTTTACGCTGTTTATTGTACATAATAATTAAACTGGGTCGAAGTTTGATGAACTAGCGATGAACAGCACATTAATCTTGATATCCTGAGACAAGCCGTCTTTAGGCTGCTATATTGACGCTCATTTTATCAAGCAGGTTACATTTGGGCAGATTTCGAAAGAAACTGGTTTAAAAAAAAGAACTAAATATAATCACAATTTTGGACAAAATACAGGAATACAGAAGAAACTGGTTGCAGCATATAAACAGAGGGCCCCTTAATTGATTACAGAAAATACGTGTATTAAGAAACTACAGACCAACAGGCAGAAGAAACCAGGGGAAACCATTGAAGAGACTTCTGAACATGTGAGACCGAAACTGGTCAACAAGCGGCCCAACTCCATGCTACCTAGATGATGATGATGATTTACCAAGCTGCCTTTTTCAGAACTCTTATATAATGTCTGCAGACCTGATCAACAGTTAGTGTTGTACCAACTCATGCCTAATTCCCGTTAGTGTGACCTTGCAGCAAAATATCATTACCTCCGACAAAAGAAAAAGGCGAATTATTGTGGAAGGAAATCTAAGACGTTACTGGTCTTCAAAGAAAAGATTTCAAATTAATGTCTCTTATTCAACAACATTTAAAACACGTCGAAGATAAATGGTGTTCAGTGAAAAATTTACTTTTGCCAGATGGTCAAGAAAAGCCTTGAATTTGCGGAATGCTAAGATTTCGCATCAGACTGACAGAATTCAGCCAAGGGGTGGGTCCGTTGGGTGTGAAAACACCCACCCTGTAGTAGGGAAACCAGGGTCAACTTTTCATTTACTGCTGCAACCTGATGATCAAGGTTCGAAACGTCGGTCATTATTTATCAGTCGGCACAACATAACATCCCAGAAATTTTGAATTTTCCAACAGTAGCTACATTACTGCTTTCCTAAGAGCCTGCCACTGGAGCCTGTCATGAGCCGACTGAAATCCGTGCACATCACAGCTTGTACCTAGAAGATTCTCTTTAATACAGGGCGTTTCACAATGTTCTCCGTGATTACAAACACTTATAACAAGAAAACCAAAGGACCTACCTTAATGGAAATGTACACAGCCACAAGAAAACCGAAAAAGTTTCTTTTGACAACTAGAGATGTTCGATGTGTTCACCACGGGTGACACGGCACACATCGATACGATATTCAAGTTCTTGCCACACACGCGTCAACATGGGTGCATCGATATTCTTCACAGCTGCAATGATCCGTATCTTTAGGTCAGCGAGGTCACGTGGCAGTGGTCCTTTGCGTACTTCGAACGAAATGCACGTTGCACAGTAACCACAGACTTACTCGTGTGATATTCCAACACACAAAACGACTTCTCTCCCGGAGCGACCATTTTCTCACTACATAAACTCGCATCGCCTAGCAGCAGAAATATAAACTACGATTAAAAACAACTTACTGGGAAAATTTTTTTTGAGTTGTTCCTTTTATCTGTACAGGTTTCGTAAATACGTGTCCTACGGTTTTCCTACAATAATTTTTTCTAATCCCGGAGTACATTACGAAACGCCCTGTATAATCATAGGCATCCATTTTCATGTATTCCTAACGGATCTTTTGCCGAAACGAATATGCGTATTCTTTCTCATAATTCGTCCTATATACCACAATCACTTCATCTTTTAGATATGCTCAACCTAACAATATCTGATGGCGAAGAGTTTTTAATGACTCAAATTAGACACCATAAATGTCGCTACACAAAACAAAGTATTTTTCATACATGTTCTGTACCTCTGTTATAATCTTACTGGCATTGAACACATCTATAGATAACAAGCGTAGGATTTATAGCCGTCAGGAATAAATAGATTAACCATTAGGCGTTTTGAGCTACCTGTCAGGATGATTTCACGGAAAGATGCCCTGGCATTGTGATATAAGGATGAAATTTAGGGGATTGTATTGCCACTGAATAACACCCACAGCGCCCTTCTGTGTGAGGGTTCAATCTTATCACAGAAAATCAATCCACTATTATCAGACTTTATAGGAACAAGTTTAGCTAACAATCCGTCTGTAAATGTAGGGTACCGAGCGGCAACTTTTGTCAGGAGAAGTCTGCTTTCAGCCTCGGCGCTGAAGACTACCTTCCCTCCACTAAATCACAACCGCTCCCTTCACAGCCCTTCTAATTAACCTTTTAAAGCCTAGCGGTTACTCTATATACCACTCGGTTTAACGTTCATAAATTCTACTATCTGGCCACAAGGTGTGTTGCCGTGCTGCTTATGAATCTCGGAACAAACAGTGATTATTTCCATGTACAGTGTTAACTGGCTGGTTTTTATAACCGAGACGGAGAGTATTTTCTGCGCGGTACGAACTGGACCTTTAAGTAAAATATTTTATTTTTCGTTCTTAAAAAGTTAATTACTATCATAATCATGCTAAAATTTTACGCTTTGCAGCCTCAGACCACTGCGCCATTAAACAAATGAATAAAAAGAAGTAAATAAATAACTAGAACACCAATGATGCCTTACCCAATTTAGGCCCGCCTGCAAAAGTCGCTAAAAGCGCCTATCAGATACGTCATGTCCGTCAAACCGTCCGTCTGTCGCCTTGTATCAACTCGGCTCCCAGTGGACGGTTTTTCGTGAAATTTGAAATTGGAGACTTATATGTCAAAAATAAAAATTTGTTTAAAATCGGACAAAAATTAGGATGTTACATGAAAACATTTTTTGTCAGCAGTACGAAATACTTACCAGCTCGCCAAGAATGCAAACAGAAGCAAATGTTGGTTTGGCATGACAAAACTCAATAGATTCTTAAAATAAAACCAACTAGAAGCACTAATTTCTCAAATTTATTTTTAGAATAAAACTCTACATGTTTCGGACAGTTGCTATGTCCATCATCAGGAGTTTTTCACTGTACACACAGCAATGGTATATGTCATACAGGTTTGCTGACGGCTTGCGAGCAGGATCAGGACGCAACTCAGATCCGTCCTGATCCTGCTCGCAAGCTGTCTGCAGACCTGTATGACACATACCATTGCTGTGTGTACAGTGAAAAACTCCTGATGATGGACAGAAGAACTGTCCGAAACATGTGGAGTTTTATTCCAAAAATTAATTTGAGAAATTAGTGTATCTAGCTGGTTTTATTATAAGAATTTGTCACGATGCACGGCCACCTGAACGTCAAAAGGTCAATAGTTTTACATTGTTTAGAGCGACATATGACTAGGTGATGCACTGTTGCGTTGTCACGGTAAGGCTCAATATTTGCTATTGCTGATACAAATATACGTAGCTCAACAATACGCTGAGAAACCATCGTCTATATTCCATGCCAAAATTGGTTACGCGAAAGCGCCCGTATTACCTTACACGTATATTGTCTAGCTTCTAGTAGTTTACTTGTGTATCAGTGTGTTTGACCAAACCATTTCAGGTGGAGGTAGGCGGATCCTTTTCTGGTGCTACGCGAGTTGAATTGTGAATTATAATTGCTCATAATTCGATTGTAATATGTTAATTGCGTCAATAAATGTTTTAAATGCAATTGAATAAAAGAATATTTTGTAATATATGCCGCAATATATACAGCAATATACACCGCAATATATACAGCAATATATATCACAATATATACCGTAATATATATCGCAATATATATCAAAATATAACCGTAATATATACCGCAATATATATCACAATATAACCGTAATATATACCGCAATATATACCGCAATGTATATCACAATATATACCGTAATATATACCGCAATATATACAGCAATATACACAGCAATATATACCGTAATATATACCGCAATATATATCAAAATATAACCGTAATATATACCGCAATATATACCGCAATGTATATCACAATATATACCGCAATATATAGCACAATATAACCTTAATATATACTGCAATATATATCACAATATAACCGTAATATATACCGCAATGTATATCACAATATATACCGTAATGTATACAGCAATATATATCACAATATAACGGTAATATATACCGCAATATATATCACAATATATACCGCAACATATATCACAGTATATACCGCAATATATATCACAATGTAACCGTAATATATACCGCAATATATAACACAATATATACCCCAAAAAGCACACCGTTTTATTGTTCGAATATAAATACAGATAGCCCTCTGTCGTAAATAGCTAAATCAGTCCCATCACAGGCCCGAGGTGACCAGACGGTTCCAGGAAGTTAAGATTCTCAGATTACGTGACAATGGCCCACGAAGGTGGTTAGGTTGTCAGCCTTACACATCGGCCGCCTTTACTCCCAGGAAATACTCCTGGCACTCATTTCTATTAGAGACTGAGTCGATCCCAGGGCCATAGTGCGATCGGAAGGATTATGTCAATGAAAAATATCAATGACATCTGGAATCGAACCAGCGACTTTCCGATTTGTAGCACAGCACCTTAACCACTGTGTTACCGCGGTCCCCAGCCCTCTGTTGTGTACAGCGAATAAATAACTAACTAACTGACAAACAGCGAATAACAAACTAACTAAATCATGGAGCAGAATCCTTCCTGGGAAACTAACAGGTCCTCAGCTAGTCAAGAAATTCGCCGCATTTTATTTAACCCGAAAGTTCATTACTGCCTACCACCTGTCCCTATCCTCAGCCAGATCAATCCAGTCCATGCTTCCCCATCCCAATTCTTGCATGTCCATTTTGAAAGTATCCTCCAGCTAACAGCCGCTGAGGGCGGAATATTGTAACTCCTCTTAAAACACATCAAAGTGAGGGACAGGCGAAGAGGAACTGAGGGCTCTAGAACGACATAGTTATTCTTTTTGGCCTTTCTGACAGTGGTCAGTATTGAGGGAAAAGTACTGTGTCAAAATCCCCTACAAACTCACTACTTTCAACATCCGGCTGCATGTTTTGAGGGCGGAAGGAGAAGGGCCAACAGGAAATCAGCAAATACATTGTGAGAGAGACAAGCCCAAATCTAACGACACGAAATTCCCCTGGCTGGGGGTCACCAACAAGCAAACAAACATTGTAATAAACATTTGTACTACCTGCGAGACACTGTGTAGCACCCTTAACAATGTGGGCGTTGTGTGATTGATATTAATACAAACACTGGGGTTTGAACAAAATGGTTCGCATAAAACTGTGAAACTTTCTATTCAGTTTCCTGATCTTAGGCAGTGACCCTTGAATATGGAAATGACAGAATGTCACGAAACGACGGTAACTAATACCCATGTACGATGCGTAACATACCAGAAGACAGTAGATCTCACCTACTTTAATACGTTAGTAGTAAACTGTAGTGTTGTATAATTAACGGTAAGTGTAAACATGTCAAATTACACAAACAGGCCTCTTTGTTATTAATATTATCAATACGTGGTGGTAAGCGCGAATGTTGTTTCCGTGATAGCGGTATGCGAGCGGTATGCGAGCGGTATGCGAGCGGAAAAAATGTTGAAAAGCGCCGTCTTAGAAGGCATTACAGTGTCGACGGCAGATTAACAAAGGACAAGCTGGAAGGTATTACTATTAACCCTTGTCCTGCTAACGTGGAGAATATGGTGAGCTCTAAACAAGGCTAGCAAAGGGCAGATGGGATTTAACTCGGCGTTTAAAGGGATAATCGTTCGTGGCTTAACAAAGCTACCTGAGGTACTAGGGCGGAAGTTTCCTGGAAGAAAAAAATAAACAAAATAATCTCCCAAAGAATATCCGATGTATCGGCTGAAATTTTAACCGTAGACCTTCCGACTGGGTTCCTTCTTTTTGGACTCGGAGGACATTAGGGTACTAGGTATGGAGGCCATCTGGAACTTTGTTAACGGAACACGGCTCCTAAAACCTATTACAGAATATGGGGCACAAAGGGCCTGATTTAAGGCCTAGGTGCAGCGGACCCGGAAGGGCTCGAACCCAGATACTATTCTACTCTATTCTATTCTTCCGACTGAAAGCCCGCAGCACTATCGGTAGGCCAACCTGTTACGAATCGCCTTCCAGTATCTCAATGACGGTAGTGGGTTCCCATCGGTGGATGATGGAGTTCTTTTTAGCCAGCCGTGCAGTTGTTCTCACGGACAAGCCATAAACACCAAGGGGAATCAGCCATTAAGACAAAACACTAAGTGTAGAATTTTGTTGCGGAAATCGGTGTTCATCGCTTGATTCAAGGGATAGCCACATTCCACTATACCAAAGGGGGATTTGTGAATACATCACGCTCACCAACTGCGACATGTAAATTTAATATTTTACATCACCTGTGTAACTATATTACATATATTAAATATAAAATTTTTTAATGCCAACTTGTTGCTCAGTGTTATTAATTATTGCTTCGAAATGTTTCAGCCTCAGTTCCTGGTCATCTTCAGGGAGATCGTAATTTTATGCAGATTTTATGCAAACATATTTGGCAGAAGTATTTTAATATTATAACTGTAATTAAAATTTGTATGATATATATGTAAAATTGTGCCAAATAAGTTGACATACATGCTGCACAAACTTGCGAGCTCCCTGAAGATGGCCAAGAATTGAGGACGAAACATGTCGGGGCAATAACTAATAAAGACACTGCTCAACCAGTCGGTACAAAATATTATATGTGCGATAGGTAAGCCTTCACATCTGTATAGTTCAACATGCACCCTCACCCAGCCACCACCTAACAGAAACGTCTGATTATCTCTAATAGCGTAATTTAGTTTAGCGCAATCTATAAAACAGCGATATTAAAAATAAAAAAACACCATATACGTGAAATATAGTACTACAAATAATCTGGGACATCAACAAAGAAATTACACGTTACCTTATTTTCATTCTAAACTACCCCGACAACGAATCCTATACTTTATTGATAATGCAATGGTAAAGATAATAAAATTGAACTACAGTCTTTATTGTTGCACCGTGCATTTCGTAGGGTCATTTAATTAGCATACCAACTAATGCACATACATAAAATTTCACATTAAAACGCTTAAAATCGCTCCAACATGTTTCGATCCTAAGATCATCTTCAGGGAGCTACACTGTTCCTTGCTAAAGTCACATTTTAAAACAC
>Ga0123354_10017916_pt1 | contig 11096 bp, 4 predicted proteins | sample TergutLab28metaG_2_FD_97872 | JGI IMG/M metagenome (GOLD analysis project Ga0123354, IMG submission 97872) | Labiotermes labralis P4 segment gut microbial communities from Petit-Saut dam, French Guiana - Lab288 P4 | ecosystem: Host-associated > Arthropoda: Insects > Digestive system > Gut ... | reverse complement strand
TCGAAACATGTAGAGTGAATGACGACTACCCCTGAAATAAAGGATAGTCCATAAGTGTCATCGTGTTGGTAATTATTTTGAAACAATTATAATGATGCACGGAACAATGAATGTAAAAAAAAACTCCAACATTATCTTTCATTTTATTATGTTAAAAATAAGTCACATTTATAAATGAGTTTCAATTGAGTAGTGTTCGTGATAACAAGAGCTATACTTTATTTCATAGATATATTGTTTCTAAAACTTTTAATCGATAAAGACAGTGTCACCAAAACGGACCAAAATGAAATGCACTCTACAAATTTTAGTACAGATTACAAACACAAACTTTAATTTACGATTTTGATCACCTTCCTGGAGGAAATGTTCTTACGTGGCAAGTAAAGAATATTTTCCATACATTAAAACTTCGTACATTCAACTGTCTCCCTAAAGGTTACAGAGTTCTTTTCAGAAGGCATTTTTATCTCCGAAATGTAAATAAGACTTTCTAAACAATAATTGCAAGCTCGCATAGTAGCTTTTTGAACTTATCTGTACTTTGTTAGTTTGTAAGGCCGTTACTAGATGCCAGCACCAAACTACAGCCAATCCAAATAGTACTTACATCGCTCGTACAGCTGACGCCCAATATATGATAAAGCGCTGGACCACATGTCGGATTATACTGACTTGTCATTCACAATACGTTTTGCACAACCATAACCAGTTCCAACCATTTTTAACAAATATCGTCGTAAAATAATTTAACTATCCTCTTGCAAAACCTGCTGTTATTTATCGAACATCGCGCTCAACTGCATGCATCATCACGTACTATGCAAAATTACGAATATTAGAAGTGTCATATTTCACAAGAGGGACAGAGATACTTTGTTCGAATTCATACGTCTCTAACAGAGCACCGATTGATGAACCAGCAACAAAAAATCGTAGGAGCTGTCCGGCACTAACACTGACCTCGTCGTCTCTATAAATACCGCGGCATGGGCTTTGGCCCAGCAGAGTTCCGATGTGTTAGTAGTCAAAACTGAGCACAACTCTACAACAGGACCGAACAATTATTTTAGTTTCCTACTGCACATTCTCTGACGTCACCTAACTCCACAAGGTTACGTTTCGTCGTCTTTCTGCTAGTCACTGCAACAATCTTCCAATCTTTCGCACACCTCACTTTTGTCGTCAACAAAACTAAGAAACTTGACCATCGGACATTTTTTTAATCGGAATATGAATCGAAGTTCTCCACATTGTCCCAAGCTGATTGTCGATAACAACACAATTATCTAAACAGTTTGGCAGGAAATCGATCGTCAGAATGAATAAACACTGAAAACTCGCAGTACACATGTGGTTGCAGTTGTGCACATTCCAAATACCACACTGTCGAGCAGCATCAATGTAAACTGCTCGCTCGACCCTCCTGACAATGTACAAGTGCAGGTTACGTAATTAAGTAACTTGTAACGCACGGGTCTCCACGCAGGCCTACAGATACACACATACGTACCTACATGTGGACCTTATGCACATGCATTAAGGTATGTTAATAATCTATTTCTGACCAGAACACCGTAAACAAAAGACTGGGAACTAGCAGCCCTAGCATTGACTGTTGAACCACTTCCAGTAAACTGGCAGTTCTATCACGTCAGAGATTCAGCGCAAAGGCTATACGTTCAAACAAGCTCAGTCTGCTTGTCAGATTGTTCTTGATTGCTTGAGACCTACCTAAATACTCTTATTTTTAGCGAAATACGAAACGTAGCTCCGAAGAACAGAGGTCACTACCGTGTAGACCCACATCATAATCCGAACAGCGAAACTTAACAGCAAACTACTGACACCCCAAAGTATTGAAGCACTCGGAAAGACACAACCTGTATCGAAAACTACAATGTTAGGATTTTACCATCTCCTTCCTAGGATGAGCTGACTTGTGAAGTGTCTGGGGCGATCATACTCCATGCATAAATGTGATCCCTTGGCTAGGCGTGAAGTTCGTCTTTGGTGAGATTCCAAATCTATCAGGAGGAAAGGTTAACAATTTCCCATCTAACATTTTTAACTACAGACGACTTAAGTTGGACAGTCATAATGCTGAATGTTCACATGCCTATCGATGTAATATTCATACAGCTGCCCGAAGTTAAATAGGTCTGTGGACGCCGAAAGAGATTACATATTCTCTCTCCCAAGCACCACGAGGTGCCCCTAGACCTCAGCAATCTCTCATACGCAGTGGCCGGTGCATTGAGGTAATCACTGACCTTCAACTAGTAGCGAGATTAATAATGTACGGGATTCTTCGTAAATAAATGACAGGGAAAGAAATGCGTCATCATCATCATCACCATCTTTGAATAGCAAATGTATACGAATCAAATTCTGTTGGTATGACTTAAGTAGAATAATCAATTTCAGTGCACTGAATATAAGGTTTGTCATCCGTACTGGTATACATACACGGAATAATACAAACTGCATTCACAAAAAGGTATAATTTTACCGGTTTTTCATATGGGTGCAAAACATGATCTCTCACCGTAACGAAAGAACATAGGTGTTTCGACAATAATGTGCTGAGAGTGTCCGGCTACATAAAACAGAAAATAAGCGGTAGGAAACGGTTATATAATGAGAGGCCAGACAGCGCAACTCATGTGCTCAGAGCACATGACTTACGCATGCATGGTGAGAAATGTACAGAAATGGTCGACCAAAGGGTTCAATGAATCAACCACATAGCTGACATAGGCGTAAATTTGATAATGATATTAGAATAGTTCTTAAACATATAGGGTGTTTGGGTGAAGATTAGATTCAGCTAAAAATGAAGGGGTTTTGTGGACACGGTATTGAACTTTAGGCTTCCATAAAATCAGGGAATTACTTGCCCACCTGCAAAATTATCCACTTTTAAAGGCAGGTCTTATTACCATAAAGTACTGTTTTCCATCAGGATGCAGCGGAAAGGACATAATCCCACTAGTAGTCATCGTTTACCGGTACAGAGTGTACACAATCAAGGCTTGGCACGTTGTTTTCCTGAATTAGCACCCGGACGAATTGACGTCGATTAACCGCAATATGTAGGGTTAAATATCATTGCAAACAGCAGTGCAGTGACTTACAGATCTTATGACGTATTAAGTTGGTACTCCAGTTCATAGTGTTTACATTTCATTGTACAAGTAAAACAAAACTAAAGATCTGAACTTTCAGCCAACGAGGTCTGTGCGACACGAAAGCAAATTGGCGAATGTCCTAGGGTTCAAAATGTCATATCTATGGTCCATCCCGCCTTAACATAATCATAAGACGCGAATCGTAACTAAGACAGGCGCTAAACAGCATTTTCCTTGTCAAATGTACTGTATGTGATCCATTTCTGACACTTCAGGACATTTCTTGCAGCCATTTTGGGAGGGATGCAAAAATTGTATACGCATCCATATTAATGTCGGCCTTCGTCTGCATAATTTACTCCGTTCTCAAAGTAGGAAAATTTCTTTCTCTCTATCTCTTCGCCAAGAATCGCCTATTAACTCGAACGACAGTATCGATGTATCGATCAATTACCCTCGTCACATGTCCGTGGTACTGCAGCACAACTGTGTGAAAATAAACATCTGTCATTAAGGAAGCTTTGAATATGTAATATCGAAGCTATTCCACGGCTAATTTACGCTGAGAAATTCACTGGAAGCAAGTGCTTGAAGCCACCAAATTCTCGCAGTTCAAAAAACAATTCTACTGAACTTGACACCGGTTCTGAAGTGGCAACTGAAGTTGAGGAGCCTGCTGTTTTATTGTCAACTTAATCGTCACGTGACTAACTTGGCTAGCACCCGCTATTCCGCCTGTGCTTGCTGCTATATCCTTAAACATTTTACAACTTTAAGTGACTGCTCTTAAATCACGATAGTTAGTCTCATTGTTTTTCACATTACGAGTGTACAAAAATGTAACAGTAATCATACAGTGAAGTTTCGAATAACGTAGCAATCTCCAGCAAACCATAATCTTTCACAGCGATCTCCAGCAATTCCTTAAATTTAGTAGCGAACATCAGAAATCCTTTAAATTTCTCAGCTACACCAGCTCCTCTTTAATTTTTAATGAGCACAAATTCAGTATTTTTTACTTCCACATTATGTCGGAAGGGTCTGATATACGCCTGTCGCTCCCAATAAGTAACTGTAGCTCTTCGAATTATGAACACCTGTTCTTAAAAGGTTCACAAAACCTAGTTACATTCATGCCCCAACATCCATGTACTTACACTGAAAAATTCACATCATAAAGAGTGTTAAGAATTCCTCCCAAAATGTGGTGAACTTTACATTGTGTGGGAACAGGTGAGAAATCAAATTTGCATTAACAAAAAATTAAGAGCAGATTAAATTCGCGGAACGCTTAATACCATTCACATCAGAATCTGAAAACGTAAAGATTTAAATGAAGAAACTTTGCATGGAAGAAGAATATAAATTGAGTTAAAAAAAAAAAGGTGATGAAATTAGCTTTTGGTCCTACGTGGAAGTAAATAACAGCCGGCTGGAGAAAGCTGCATAACGAGGAGTGCCATCATTTGTACTCTTCACCGAGTGCCATTAAGAATATCAAAATACAGAATGAGATGAGGGAACTTGCTGCAGGCTTGGGAGAGAAGTGTATATAGAGCTTTCGTGGAAAAGCTTACGTAAAGACGGAAAGGCTTTATTAAAACGGATCTTAAAGAAACAGGACAGGAAGGCACATAATGGATTCATTTGGCTCGGGACAGGGAACAGGGAACAGTGTACACGGTAACGAAAACTTCAGGTATCACTAAATGAGCGGAATTTCCTAAATATATGAGCAAATAACAGCTTTTAAATAATGGCTGTGCCCCCATGCACTTGCTTTTAATTGCAGCTTTGCGTCTGATGACGTGATGTAATTCATTCAATCCAGATGCAGGAAAATTTACTGTTCATAAGACAATTTTCTGCGCCCTGTTACTTTATCTTACTTAAATCCAAACGTTTACCATAGAATATCGTTGTCAAGTATCATCAGTTATGCATTAGTGTCAGTTTGTACGGAAGTCCCCACATTCAGTTTCAAGCACCATGATTTTAGATTATTATTGGCGAATTCTTATAATCAAGATTTAAGTCTTCTGAAATGTTAGCAGTTTCCTCCGAAACGTCGGCAGCTATATATAAAGTAAGAACGCGTCTCGTTTCGTAATACAGTATCCTTAATTTTAGCAATTAACCAACTTAATGCACAAATTCTCGTTTTATAATAGGTTTATTATATGCCTCTACATGTTTCGAGCACTATGTCCTCATCATCAGGAGGTCAAAATTGTATTATACAGCGTCTGGTATCAGCACACTGAAACAAGTGAGCGGTCTATTATACAGCATCTGATACTAGATGCTGTATAATACAATTTTGTCCTCCTGATGATGAGCACATAGTGCTCGAAACATGTAGAGACATAAAATAAACCTATTATAAAACAAGAATTTGTGCATTAACTTGGTTAATTACTAAGATTATACTGAGATGCACGGTCAGCAAAACATTAAAAAAAAACATATCCTTAGTTATTTATCTCAGTATTTAGCCAACTTGATGCACAAAATTTGTTTCACAATAAGTTTATTTCATGCCTCTACATGTTTCGAGCACATATGCTCATCATCAGGAGGTCAAAATTGCATTACACAGCCTCTGGTATCATCAAACCTATAAGTGGCCGTCTCGTGCACGAGACGGCCACTTATAGGTGTGATGATGATGAAATAAAACTTATTGTGAAACAAATTTTGTGCATCAATTTGGTTAAATACTGAAATAAATATACCGAGATGCACGGTCAACAAAACGTCAAAGTATCCTTAGTGTTCGGGGTCGTGAGAACCTCAAATCTCATCTCGTGAACCCGGACACCATCCCCTTTCTTGCCAGTTCTCAACTTCCTGCCACCATCAATGTGATAGCCCGGAATGTCTGTGATGGTAAAAACAGAAGTAACGATTTAAGGGCTTCAAATTTCGTTGTTGATAGAGCTTTGAAAAGCGTCTCTCCATACATAATGCAGACTTTTAATATTTTGAAACAAGGGAAGTAACCGCACGGTAACTCCTCGAATATATACCATATATCAGATTTCCTCGAATTAATTTAGTGCAATGAATATAAGCGAAGAACCACTGCAATGGACATGACGTTTGTTCTGTAGCATGCCACACACGTTCTATTACTACAGTCCTACAAGACCTAATCCTTCGAAGCACTAATGTACATTATGCAGACGGTATGTGTTCTTAAGGTACGCTTATTATAACTGATAATTTTCAATCTACTGAAGCCCCAAACCTCAGTCATTTGGTAACAACGCAAAATAACCTTATCTTGCTACGTGTACATTTCACGCGTGTTGACTGTTGCACGTAAGAATGTAATTCCCATATCTTTCAGAATAAACATCATAAATCTGATAGCCGGTTTATATTACTACTTGGCAGTTGGTGTGTAGATGCGTTAGTTCCATTTGATTAGAACAAAAATAAAATCTTAGTGTATATGACATAACGTACAGCCGCATTACTATAGCCGTCAGTAGTACTACGCTTCCCCTTCTCTGATGGACGAACTAATGCACAGACCACAAAAACATGCTGTACTTCATTAAACACGGCTGCTCCTACACTAGCCTCCAGTATCAAATGCGGCTACAGAATATTTTCGTGCTTCGTATTATTACTTCTGACTTCGAAGACAAGGGCTACTGCATAAACTGCTGAACAAAACAGGCAATGTACAGCACGTAGAACGAAACATCGTGGCGCGTTCGTGTAACCGGTCTAATGCGCAAATACGGACTTCTTACCCCCACCGGAGGGTGTTCATGTTAAAACATTTGCGGCAACATTATGTTCTCTTAGTACTATTTACCTATACGTCGCTATTAACAACGCGTTTATGGACATTTGACGTCCCCAATAATAATAATAATAATTATTATTATTATTATTATTTAGGTATTCACGTATGTGCCCGACATTTTTGTCCGATTTGACCAAAATTTCGATTTTCCCCACAGATTTTCATAAAAGCCCCCCCCCCCAACACCTAATATACAGAAACCTCTTCCAGCAGGAGCCCAGCAGATATACGTGGCCAGACCGAGGGGCAATCAAACATGACGAAGCTAACAGTCCTTTTCGCCAGTACGTAAACGCCCCAAAATATGAAATTTGAGACGCCAACGATGAACGTGGATAGCCCACTTTTAGCTTAAGTCATAACAATCTGCAAGTGTTTGAAAGAAATGCGTTGTTGGGAAATGTATGAGACCCAAATCAGATCTCTAGATATGGTGGAGAAGAAAAAATTTATTTCTGTATCAGATTTCGATAGACTATCGTCTAACTCAGCGTACAGCAACCTTTTATCGCAAAAGGGCCATTTGAAAATCTGCAAACCCCGCGTGAGCCGCAAAGCGATTGGTAAGTCTTTTTTTTCAACGAAAATATTCAGCGATTAAGAGACTAAAATTAATAAATTACTAACATTACTATTAACTAATCATTAGTACTGGGGCAATAAAAATGTAGTAGAGTAAATTAAATTTAATATTTAGGGCCTACATTATTTTTGAAGAACGGAAGAACATCAAAGAGAAGCATGTCACTGTTTCTTTGTCATTAAAACCCAAACTTTTTTCGAGAAGTAACCGTACATCCTACGAAATTATTACTGCAATACGCTTGTCCTAAATATTATTATATCATACATAAAACCGAAATAGTAAGAGAGATTGCCACTCCGCATTATACTCGCTCATTTCAGAGCAAATATTGAAACATTTCCCACAGGAGATGGATCCATGCAATAAGCACGAAGCCCGTTACAACGTAAATACTATTCACTGAATTCAATTATGCGTGCGAAGTTCACTGAATCATTCCAAGAAATGTCCTTCATTCTAATGAGCAGCATATGAGAGGTGTGCTCGAAATGATTCGGAGACCGCACACATATGATTGCACATCACTGGTCTAGCTAATTTCCTGTACTGACTGAGCTACCTCGACTCAATTCAAACAGATTAGTGTAATACAAAATGCAGCTCTCATCGACACCACAGCCTACGCCTGAAACGTTCCTTGATAATGTAGGCCCACGTACTCATGCACATATTACCAGTACTTTCAGACATCTTAAAACGTCAGAGATGTGGAAGTCCTGATACCTTGGGATAGCAATAGGGAGCCCGGTATAATTTTCGAATCAATGACGTTCAATGGAAATGATCGTGATACATGCACATGTTCGAAACCCCGGTAAAGTGAATTTGATATACGTATGCGCTAATGGACATTTCGACAGGCACAAATACTTACCAAATCTTGCGACATTCATGTTGAAAACCGCTTGAGCACCATGGAATGTTTCAACAAACCGACTTATCTATATACAATAAGTAAATAACGATATATAATCTTTTTAAACACAATAACAACTGTTGTATTCAAGCATTCTTCAGTAACTCTCACAAAAGCAGCAATTCATTCTTACGCACTCACACACACCACATACAAATGCTCCTGACCTTACTGTTCACCCCCTTAATCTAACGAGCGACCTGCTATTGGTCCGAGTGAGTGGTGCGCTTCGGTGACGTCACTGCGCAAGGTGGCGGCTGACGGACCTGGGATATCGGGGGTACGTCCCCGAGTCTGTGTGGTATCGTGGAAAGAGATGGAGAACGTAGAATCGATATCAGCCCACTGCCTGTATACAGTCAGCACATTATGTTGTACCCTCCCTTATCCAACTGGCTGTCGTACAGTTCGAAACAGTACACTCTAGTTACAAAGTTCTGTTTCTTGCGAAGTTGAAGAGACCTGCGCTCTTCTGGGCTATTATGCAGCGAGTAGCGGTAAGTCCTTACCGACGTTTCGGGACAATCTATCCGTGCCATCTTCAAGAGTCTTTACTCTTGAAGATGGCACGGATAGATTGTACCCCATGTTCAAGAATTCATTACCCTTGACAATGAGAACGACTTGTCCTGAAACTTCGATAAGGAATTACCACTACTCGCTGCGTAACAGCCCAGAACAGCGCAGTTCTTTTCTGTTTCGTGTGTTTTTGCACGCTTCCTCGAATCCTCAGTTTGGCTAAACATTTCATGCACTAAATATCGCAACACTGAAAAGTGATGAGGAAAATAATTCGACTGTATAATTAATAACACAGGATACTGCACAACGAGAGCTTCAGTTTTATTCTTCGTTGGCATTTACATGGCGGTTCTAGGCGTATATGGCAGGATAATGTTAAAATGGATCTTCAAGAAGTGGGATGGGCAGGCAAGGACCAGATTGCTCTGGGTGAGGATAAGGAAAGATGGCGGGCACTTGTGAGTGCGGTAGTGAAACTTCAGGTTCCATAAAATGCCGGAAAATCTTGAACAGCTGAGGACCTGTTAGCTTCTGAGGAAGGACTTTGCTCCATGGAGATAGTTATTTATTGGGTGCTCAAACACGCAGGTTACGATGGGCCGCTGCGTTAGGAAGGAATAATCAAGTAGAGCTTCTATTACATCTGTGACTTTAACGTATAGAGTATGAGATTAATTATTAGAATGATAATCGTCGTGTGAGAAATATTTAAGGCAAAAAAGTTTTTTGCAAATCTTTGGGCAAGTTTATAGTCTATCGGCAAAATAATTTTAGGATTCCAAGTTACAATGGGCCATCATGTATTGTTGTTGTTATTATTATTATTATTATTACTGCAATTGAGTTTTCACTCGGTGGCAGTAGTTCTTACGTAGTACACTAGCATAGACAAAACAAATAAGAATAAATATACATAAACAAAACAAAAACACACTACAAACAATTAAAAAACACAGTAAATACAAGCACACATAGTACCAAAACACCCACACAGTTGTCAAAATAACCACCTACATACACTCACCCACACATTACAAAACAAGTTAAAACAACCACAGTACAATACACACACCAAATAAAATAGTCACAAAACAATCAAGTACCCTCAGTATAAGGTCACCCTAATGTACATGGTACTTTCGTCCCCAAAAACTTCACCGTAACTCACTTCACTTCACTCCACATCACTACACTTCACATTACTTCATTTATTTACACTCAATCCCCACTTTAATTCCCTTATCATAGTCACAAGATAAATAAATGTAAAACTTTGTACTTTGTACGACATACAGAACTGACAGTAGCAGAACTGGGTTCTATAAAGAGGATTACCCATCCTCCCACAAAATGTGAGGTCTTATCAAATGAATTTCTTTAACAGGCTCCTTCATATCAGAAGCTTAAAGGACATTCAAACATCGCACTGCCGATGGGACAACGGGAAGATGTTCATACTAAGATTCAAAAAAATCAAGGAGAATCGGTTCCCAAATTATTAGTTGTCACATAGGCCTACACGGCAGCAAAAACCGTACGCCTCTTTTAAAACACATTACTCTCACAAACTTGCACAGAAATCAGAATCATTCAGCCCTTTGACCCTAGGGCTCTCTGCACTTGATCAACATCACAAATGAGCCCAATAAACGAATAAAAATGTGGGGAATTCGTAAATGAATACTTAGCCAATCCGTTCTCTCCTTTACTTTTCCTGCTGATTTACAGCAAACAAAGTTGCCCTTAACTAATTTACAGGCTGGTCGGCATTACAGATACTACAGTGGAGAAAATAATGAAGCATACTGTTGAAACCAACCACAAACAAGTCTCTAGAAATCGTATGGCTGAAAAGTTGTATACGAGGTACATGTTGTGAGGCAAGTGACAATTCTTTAAAATAACCAACACGATGTCACTTGTAGACTATCCTTTATTTTCATGGGTAGTCGTCATTCACTCTCTACATGTTTCGAGCTTTCTAGAAGCTCATCTTCAGGAGCAGAACACGTAGGAGAACGGGAGGGCTACAGCAAATACTATATACCAGAAAGCTGACTGTACAGGAAGAACGATCTCCTGATGATGAGCTTCTAGAAAGCTCGAAACATGTAGAGAGTG
>Ga0123354_10017915_pt1 | contig 11096 bp, 10 predicted proteins | sample TergutLab28metaG_2_FD_97872 | JGI IMG/M metagenome (GOLD analysis project Ga0123354, IMG submission 97872) | Labiotermes labralis P4 segment gut microbial communities from Petit-Saut dam, French Guiana - Lab288 P4 | ecosystem: Host-associated > Arthropoda: Insects > Digestive system > Gut ... | reverse complement strand
GTCTTATTTTTCATCTCTGCAATCTCTGCCTGATTGTTTGGGGGGGGGGGGGGGGGGGGTAGGAGGATCATTGAGCATAAAATCTGTGCTTTAATTTTCTCTGCAACATTTATCTGAAACATATCTCATTCTAAGAAGAGATCAGCGACATATTGTCATAAATAAACCTAGAGCTTCGTATAAATTACCCGCTGTTATCGTCAGATTTTAAAGAAACTTGAGCTTCCTCGCTGGATTTTCGAAGAAACCTCAAATAGAAAACTTCTTGACAGTCCTTCCAGAGGGAGCTGCATTGTTCCGCGCGGATGGACAGACAGACGGACGTGATGAAGCTAATAGTCGTTTCGCAATTTAACGAAAGCGCCCAAAATCTTATGAAAGATAGTTTGTGCTTGCAAATAATCGAAAGATAGGCTGTCTGCAGAACTTTACTGTTGCCTGAAACTGATATCAAGAATTTTTTGAAATGAGGAGAGACTTGAAGGAAGATAAATATTTGCCTATTGTACGGATATATTAATTCGATAACGTGATATCAGACCAGTTTTAGCTTTCTACCTCCTTGGGAGTCTACATGCTTCCTGCGTTTGGTGAGTTGTAACCATTGATTTTCCCTGTACGGACAGAGGAAGGGGCTGTTTGGTTGAAAAACTTAGTGCCTAGATACAGTTGCAAGGTCGCGTCTTTTAAAATGTAAAAAGTGCACCCTTGTACAGGGTCTGAGGCTCTGTACAGGCCGTACGGCCCATAGGGGGAGTAGAGGTATAGCTCTACTCCTTCTTGACCACGGTACTAAAAGGGGGGTGAGGGGTCAACGTCACGCCCCGGCCGCTATTTACCCCCGGGAAAAACTCGGTACCCATTGTACAGACGGGTGGGTGGACCCCAGGGCCGGTCTGGACAGGTGCGGAAAATCTCGTCCCCACCGGGATTCGATCCCCAGACCGTCCAGCCCGTAGCTCAGTCGCTATACCGACTGAGCTACCCAGCCCACTTAGTTTAAAATGCACTTCATGAAATTTCAGAATCATTTCGAATCTTCTCATTCCTTCCGATAATAGTAAACTTAATACTTAAGTGAATGCTTATATAGCCTCATAAATAGTTGAACAAAAGTTGTATAAGGTAATATACAAATCACGTAATTAACGTGACCATTTGGTTCTATTTACTGGCTACAGTTTTTTTTTTGTGTGAAAGATACATTGGTGTGCAGTGGTGTGTCTGAGACTATACGTTTATGTCTGTTCTCACAACCAGAAACAGAAAGTCATTGTTACGTTTCTCAACGAAAACCACAACAATGATACGACATTGAAAGTCCAGTGCGAATTAAGTAGAATTAAAACGCTTGAAGTAAGTGGGAACTCCCTGCTGTTGGATAATGGAATAGTAGGGTTCCTGTTCTAAAGAACGTGACTGTGAAGCGAATGGAAAATATACAGACAGAATGACCCTAACCTAAGGTAACGCTGCTGCGGTGCAAGCCAATAAACAGGAAGTCCCTGCCTTGAAGTAAAGATGAAACAGTGAAATCCATGTGGCAGACTCTAGCCTCAAGTGACGATGGTACAGTGAAATGTATGAGACAGTTCTTAACTTGAATGTAACGGTGGTGTAGTGAAACCCGTGACTTACATATCTAACCTCAAGTAACGACGGTATAGTGAAATTCATGAGAAACATATTTAACCTCAAGCAACGATGTTGCAGTAAAGTTCATGAGGCATATCTCTAACCTAAACTAACGATGGTATAGTTAAATCCACAAGACATATATCTAACCTCAAGTAACGATGTTGCATTGAGTTTCATGAGACATAACTCTAACCTCCAGTAATGATGGTATAGTGAAATTCATGAGACATATCTCTAACCTAAAGTAAGGATGGTATAGTGAAATCCATGAGATACATCTTTAACTTAAAGTAAGGATGGTATAGTGAAATCCATGACATATATCTTTAACCTCAAGTAACGATGTTGCATTGAAGTTCCTGAGATTTATCTCTAAACTCAAGTAACGTTGGTATAATTAAATCCATGAGACACAACTCTAAGCTCCAGTAACGACGGTATAGTGAAATCCAGGAGACATATCTCTAACCTCAAGTAACCATGGTATAGTGAAATCCAAAAGACACACCTATAACCTCAAGTAATGATGTTGCAGTGAATTTCATGAGGCACAAATCTAACCTCCAGTAACGACGGTATAGTGAAATCCATGAGACACAGCTCTGACCTCAAGTAACGATGTTGGAGTGAATTTCATGAGACATAACTCTAACCTCCAGTAACGATGTTATAGTGAAATCCATGAGACACAGCTCTAACCTCAGGTAACGATGCTGCAGTGAATTTCATGAGACATATCTCTAACCTCAAGTAACGATGGTATAGTGAAATCCATGAGACATAACTCCTACCTCCAGTAACGACGGTATAGTGAAATCCATGAGGCATATCTCTAACCTCAAAAACGATGGTATAGTGAAATCCAAAAGACACCAATAACCTTAAGTAATGATGTTGCAGTGAATTTCATGAGACATAACTCTAACCTCCAGTAACGATGGTATAGTGAAATCCACGAGACACAGCTCTAACCTCAAGTAACGATGTTGCAGTGAATTTCATGAGACATATCTCTAACCTCAAGTAACGATGGTATAGTGAAATACAAAAGACACGCCTATAACTCCAAGTAGCGATGTCGCAGTGAAGTTCACGAGACGTCTCTGACCTCAAGTAACGGTTTAACAGAGAAAGTCAAAAACATACTTTCCATAACTTGTAGGACAGATGTCACCGTGAAACGGGTGACAAAAAGGAGCTGGCATACGTTACTGGTGCGACTTGCACAAGATACTTCTAACAAATAACACTCAGGTAGTTTTTGATGTTTCGCTGACCGTGCATCTCATATTTATCTCAGTAATTAACCAACTTGATGCACAAAAGTTTTGTTTTAAAATAAGTTTATTTCATGCCTCTACATGTTTCGAGCACATGTGCTCATCATCAGGAGGTCAAAATTGCATTATACAGCCTCTGGTATAATCACACCTATAGGTGTGATGATACCAGAGGATTTATAATGCAATTTTGACCTCCTGATGATGAGCACATGTGCTCGAAACATTTAGAGGCATGAAATAAACTTATTGTAAGACAAAAATTTTGTGCATGAAGTTGCTTAACCTTTTGACGCCTAATGTCAACTATAGTGGTCGTACCGCACCGTTAACCTCTAAAGTTGCATTTTGTATATTTATTCAACAAATATGTGTACTGAATATTTTAAACATGGTGTATACTCTTCTTTTTTTTTTCTTCAAAATGCAGTTTGTTTCATAATTCTAACATATTTGGTTCCTGTATTATTAACATTTTATATACAGGGTGTGCTAAAATTAAAAAAAAATAATTCCGGCGCCAAAAGGCTAATTAGTGAGATAATAACACTCAGTTTGCCTGCACATAAGGCCGGAGGTAAACGGCGGTTTGAAATATTTTGTAATACAGTGAGGCTCGTAACTAACGGAGACTAAGCTACTGCAATTAGATGAACAGAAATAGGGAGACGTAACATAAAAAAATTCGATTTTATTAATGGATTAGGCGATTAATCAACAGTCAGTAGTTCTTTTTGTCGGAACCCAACAACGAGAGCGGATGGTAGTAGACCTGGTTGACCAATACCAGAAGCTGTAATTACAGCTGTACGAGCTCCTGATGATGGGTGTCAACACCAGAAACATGTAGAGCTAACTACAGAAATTTAATAAACATAATACAGTCACATCTTGTTTGTCATTATTAAATTTCATTCACGATGCACGGATCCATGAATATAAAATTCGTTGGAATTATGTTGTGCTTAACTGGCCAGATGATTAATGCAACCAGCATTTGAACTGTTATTTTGCATCTGTAGTCGCAAATTATGCGGATATAAGAATATATTGTGGCTGCTATTTTGACGGGTTTTTGCTAAATTTTATGGTGAAACGTGCGATGGAAATAGAACCCTATAATGTATTTAGAAATCAACGAAACTTTTCGTACCAAGTCTGGGTAACTCAGTAGGACAATTTTTGCAACTCACACGCTGAATTGACTTAGCGGCTTCAACCCAGTGGGCAGGGGTCTGAATTTGAGTATAATCTTAATGGGGAGACTTTGTATCTTCTTTGAGTTTCACGAGGCAAATGCATTTAAAATCTGATATTTTTGCTTCCATCTTTGTTATAATGTGTTATTCGATGCCGCGTAGCATCTGCAGTTGATGAGAAGTCGTTAAAGAACTCGCGAACCAATCAACGATAAGTTTCTGGCCTCTTCCATTACGCTGTGAGTGCACATCCAGTTTAGTTTCCTATGTAACGCAGTGCGGCCATGACGTAGGTACTTACGGCATGTTCAGATGTTAACAGTGACCAGGTGGCTGGTAGCGTTCCTTCGAAGATTTCGGTGACTCTCTCATCATTACTTCATCGTAAACACTCCACCTACATTCCGTATGAGACTGGCGGATAAAGTTATTACGTCACATGCTTGACAAATGGCAGTCTACAGCGGAATGTGTGACTTGGAACATCTTAATTCTGACGTGTTTTTTGGTGACGTCATCTAGTTGTGACGGTGTCGTTAAATACCCCTAATTTCTATGACTCCCTATTATCCACGCTGTCTCCTATCCGGATTTCTGCTGCTTGTATTTTTCTGTGTAATGATTTTATAACGGCTTAAGAGATCCTGATTGCAAAGAATGACGTCAGCATAAAATTACACATGTTTATGGAGCCTTGGGAATACAAATTTCACACGTGTTTACCAGCCAGAAACATTCTTCCGTCTTCTGTTCTATTTTTAAAAGAAAATATTCTCCTATATAATTCCGCCCGAGATACAGTTTTTTGTACTTTGTTAAATCACTTCTGGTGTCTGAATTACCAATGTGACTGTGTGGCTGGAAGAAAATTTAATTACGTTGCTGGAGCAACAGACATTGTTTTGAAGCTAATCGGAAATTAGTAAATTTGTATAATGTACTATATTCCGTCAATACATTGATATTATACAGGGTTATTCGAAATGATTGTCGGGGTTTTAACAACTCGTCATACACAATACACTTGAGATAGGAGTGTATTTTTTTTTATTTAATAGAACAACACTCCAAGTTTTTGTTACATACCGTACAGGTGCTCTATATGTGCACCGTTTGTGATTGTACAAATATCAACACGATAATCGAGTTAGTTCCAAACTGACAAGTTGTTAAAACCCTGACAATCATTTCGAATAACCCTGTATATACACTCAGGTCGCTTTATGGCAACATGTTTCGACCGTAAACGGTCATCTTCAGGCCAATATAGAACATTATGAAGGTACAATAAAATGAGTACTCAATGGGATCCCATTTCGTTTACAGTAAAAGTTAAAATAACGTGTGATGAAATTCTTAATTATAACTAAAACATTAAAATAGACGGTAATCAAGTAAATTAATAATCCTCAAGTTAATTTTTTTAAAAAGAAATTAGTAAATAAAGTGAGCCTTTTCTGTGCCTAGTGAGAACGAAATAGAGGCGTTCTGAAGTCGTGATTTAAGAGCTGTCCTGTTTATATGGGGGCCTTGCAGATCCTTGTGTGCCCAATTTGCAGAACAATTAGCGAGTACCAGAAATGTCATGGAGAGGAGAATATTCACAACGCACACTTCAAACCGAAACCTGGACGTCCTTTCCATCTCTTGTTTCACAGTGTGTACCTTAATCATTTGATCATATTTGGAAGCCACAACCTTCGTGTACATGATAATAACAAAGGAGTACACGAAAAAGAAAGTCAAACATCTTCACAGGAAATTAAAATATTTGAATGGTTTTTATATGAATACAAACATTACGTGTAGAAGTTTGAGTTTGCTGTAATTCATCATGGCAGTGGGTAGACATTCTTATATTTTTAATTAAATTCTATATGTTGTTCCTGGCTCATGATTGATTGAAGCAGAAAATCCCACAGATGAAAATCCGCAAGTGTTTTGGGTGCTAGGTGGGTGACTCTGCCGGCCAATTCCTAGGTTTTCTACGACCAATCAAACGTTCACAAAAGTTGCATTCAAGAACGCCTAAAACTTGCGGGCATAGTGAGGGTGCGCTCCACCTTGTTGAAGGAAGACCCTTTGTAATAACAAGCCGGGATTTTCACGCAGGGTCGAATTAAAGAACTTCCGTACTAGTCTGAGATATAAAACTGAAACATAGACTGTGTTACGTTTATATTGTTCATTTCGTGCTATACAATTTGCTAATCACATAATAACTATACTTACTTACGTACTTACTTATTTACACCATGGTGCAGATTCCTTCTTGAAAAGCGAACCAGTTCTCATATAGTCAAGAAATTCCCCGCATTTTATGGAACCCGAAGGTTCATTACCGCAGTCACAAGAGCCCGCCAACTGTCCCTATCCTGAGCCAGATGGATGCAGTACACCCCTCACATTCCACTTCTTGAAGAATAATTTAATATTATTCCCCTATCTACGCCTGGGTCTTCCAAGTGGTGTTTTTCCCTCAGGTTTCCCCACCAAAATTCTGTGTAACCTCTACTCTCTCCCATAAGTGCTACATGCCCCACCCATCCCATTCTTCTAGATTTAATCACCCGAACAATGTATGTATGTATGTATGTATGTATGCATGTATGTATATATATGTGTGTATGTATGCATGTATGTGAAAACTGGCTTCCTTAGGTTGTAAATTAAACTTGTTTTCGTTGTTCCCCTCTGAAGATGGCGGTCGGTCGCAGAACAGGTAGGAATAAAGATTGTATGTTTTTTATGCACACTTTGTATGTGCAAATTGTTGGTTGTTAATAGAAAGAAATGCATTTTATTATCGACACATATTAGGGGGCACGCGGTGGCACAGTTGAATGAGGCACTACACCACAAGCCGTTATGTCGCGGGTTGACGGTGCTATTGGCTTTTTCGTTGATTTAATCCTTCCAGCTGCACAGTGGCCCTGGTGTCGACTCAGCCTCTAATAGAAATGAATGAAAATAAAAGTAAAGCTATCACATTACAGGCCTGGACATGCCCTTAGTGCTGCATGAGGTTGAGGCTCCAAAAATTTCTGGACAGTCGGCGCATGAATGTGGCTTGGTTACCAGCTCTGCGCACCGGCCGCCTTCACCCCGCAGGAGATACCCCTGGTACTAATTTCTGTTAAAGGCTGAGTCGAACCCAGGGTCACGGTGCGGCCGGAAATTAAAGAGTAATCCTTGTGATCCCAACGGGAATCGACCCCCCGACTTTCCGGCTTGTAGCGCATGCCTCAGCCAACTGCACCACCGTGTACCACAACAGACATGAGTACCAGGAATATTTCCTGGGGTGGGGGGTAAATTTGGCCGATGCCTAGGGCTGACCACCTTACCACCTTCATGTGCCGATGGTCTGGAAATTTGGCTACGTAGAACTTCTGGAACCCTCAGGGCCTGTCCAGGCTTGTACAGAGATTGTTTGCTTTGCCTGTCCACACCCAGTGTAGCCAAGCGTCCGTCAGTCACTGGCTGTCGCTCCCAAAATGTTTCTCCTAAAGAGCAGTTCACAGGAAATGATAAACACAAAAGGAATTCCTTTTGGAGAGACAACCGCATGAAAATTATTATTATTCTTCTACTTAGAAAATTAGGCACGGGATGTCCAACAAGCTCTCGTCAAATGTATAAAATACTTTGTTTCCCCCATAAGATACTTCGAAGAAAAAAAAATGACATTGGAATAGTTTCACTGCAGGGAATCAGAATATTGAGAGCAGAAGAACTTACAGGTATGTCAGGTATCCGTCCTCTTTTAACTCGTTAGTGCATCAAACAGAAATGAAAATGTTACGTGTATGATACATTTGCAGCTTAAATTTTTACAAATATATCTCACTGCCCTTAGCCAAAGGGTGATATCCACATAAAGGTCTTCTCACATTTTGCTATTTAACTAATCAACCACTTTTTCAAGTGGATCAGTTTTTCAATTCTTATCACTTACAATTAGGAAGGGGTAAGGTAAAGGTAAAGTGATCCCGTTACAGGCTCGGTGTGGCCCAGAGGGTGGGTAGAGGTATAGCTGTACTCTTCCATGACCGCGGCACTAGAAGGGGGTGAGTGGTCAGCAGCACGACCCGGTCGCACTTTGCCCCGGGAAAGACCCGGTACCCATTTTGTAGGAGGCTGGGTGGGCCCCAGGGCCGGTCTTGACGGGCGGAAAATCTCGTCCGCACCGGGATTCAATCCCGGACCGCCCAGCCCGTAGTCAGTAGCTATACCGACTGAGCTACCCGGCCCACAATTAGGAAGGGGTTGGTACGTCAAAACATGTCGTCGTCAGCCTAATAAATAGGATACAAAGACAGTTGTGTTTTGACGTACCTATCCCTTCCCAATTGCATATATAACACAAAGGGGATGATGAGCCTAAAGATTCTTATCACTTACGTTTAACGACCGCTTCAAATGCACCTTGTCTTATCATGCTTAGGACTGGGCCGAATTCCTGTCACGGGGCTTCACAACTACGACGGAAGTGGGCCCAGGGGCTCGTCAAGTACCTATTAAAGTTGACCCATAAGGTTGTAACGGTTGGGCGAAGCCTGGAATCCTGTCGCATGTATATGCAACCACCATTGCAAGTGGATCACCAGGAATAAATGAAAGAAAATTTCTCAATTTCTGACGTTACTGAAATTTGCAATATACTGTAGTAAATGATTAAATAGGATAACAGGATGTCAAAACGGAAGGAGAAAACATCCAGCGGTGACATTCTGCGTGTCTTTGTTCTTTATTTAAAGTTTCCAGTTGCGGTTCGGTGCAAGTTACTCGGTCGTTGTTTTTTTGAGTATTCTGGCGGCTGAGTTGTCATGCATCAGCTGGGTCATTCATGGCTGCTGTGTCTTAGGAAATGCTTCTGGTATGACATTCTTAAACTTCAGTCTAGGTCTGTTCGTGAGGACACGCAAATTTTATGACACTCTTAATATTACTGTACAGCATTTAATCCATCAATTGCACTTCCAACAACACACAGTCAACTTTTTTTATGTTTTGCTGACCGTGCATCTCAGTATATTTATCTCAGTAATTAACCAACTTGATGCACAAAATTTTATTTTACAATAAGTTTATTTCATGCCTCTACATGTTTCGAGCACCATGTGCTCATCATCAGGAGGTCAGAATTGTATTATACAGCATCTGGTATCATCACATTAGGGTGAAGGTTAAGTGATCCCGTTACAGCCCCGGTGTGGCCCAGAGGGTGGATACAGGTATAGCTCTACTCTTCCATGACCGCGGCACTAGAAGGGGGTGAGTGGTCAGCAGGATGCCCCGGCCGCACTTTACGCCCGGGAAAGACCCGGTACTCATTTTACAGGAGGCTGGGTCGGCCTCTAGGTGGCCGTCCCCTGCACCGGACGGCCACCTAGAGGTGGGACGATACCAGATGCTGTATAATACAATTTTGACCTCCTGGTGATGAGCACATGGTGCTCGAAACATGTAGAGGCATGAAATAAACTTATTGTAAAACAAAATTTTGTGCATCAAGTTGGTTAATTACTAAGATAAAAAACAGTCATCTGTCTCATAACGGTGTGTCTCATGCATGTTCGGGCCTCTACATGGCCTTCATCTTGGACCTCTCTAACAGGCACAACAGTAGCAAGTTCTGATAATGATGTGCTTGTGCGGAGTATATACATACATACACACACACACACACACACATATATATATATATATTGTTTAAATATATGTATACATATTCTTATATGTTAAATAAGTTGATTTTATGTGGATAGTCTTTCCGAAACGGACAATAATTTGGCTGATTATGAAAATACCCACCAAGTCACGCTGTATCTTGTGCTGGAGTAGGTAAAGGTAAAGGTAAAGTGCACCCTTGTACAGGCACAGAGGCTCTGTACAGGCCGTGCGGACCATAGGAGGAGTAGAGTTATAGTTCTACTCTTTCTTGATCACGGCACTAGAAGGGGTGAGGGGTCAGCGTCACGCCCCGGCGGCTCTTTACCCCCTGGAAAGACCCGGTACCCATTGTACAGGAGTTTGGGTGGGCCCCAGGGCCGGTCTGGACAGGTGCGGGAAATCTCGTTTCCACCGGTATTCGTTCCCCAGACCGTCCAGCCTGTAGCCAGTCGCTATACGGACTGAGCTACCCGGCGCACATGTGATCAAGTAGACACTTGACTAAAGCCCCTATTACAGTATCGTGAAGGTACTCAGTAAGTTACTAATGAAGCTCAACTTTTAGATGTGCTTCCAAATTATCGTCTGTTGTTGAATGAATTAATATGGCATGTTAGGTGATGGGTGTTTACCCATTTGTGCTTTCAACAGGCACGGAGCACAGTTAAAAATCGGTCATGCAGGGAGCGACTGTAAAGCCACTCGTACTGTTAAGAGTGGCGGAGCACGGTCTATAGTCAAGATCAGTCATAAGTAAAAGGGCTGCTGTACCACCGTCAGCTTTTCCAAAACAGTCCATTTGATCTTTACCTTCTGTCTTCAGTGTGACCCACAAAATCTCTCCCATTTTATCATTTTAATTAAATTGCTTGTTATTCTTTCGCCTGCAAAAAAAAATTGTTTCGCCAGTACCACCGTGTTATATGTCTACATGTTAACCTTAGTCGCCATTTCTGTATGGCGAACAAGCTTCCACCGTTGTGTAATGATAATATGGTTTTTACAGGTCTGGACTATGAATACTTACGCAAGCAGCCAAATTTTTCCTTTCGATAGTTCTTCAAATATTAACTTAAGTATGATTATAACCGCCGAGTGTACCGCCAATGGCGTTACATTACCCTTACATATGGGTTCCGACATGAATGAATCGTGTGAATAAAATGAAGACATGTTGCTTGTAGTTGACCGCCTCTGTGGTCTAGTGGTCAGAGTTTCTGGCTACAGATACAGAGGTCCCGGGTTCGATCCCCGGCGCTACCAGATTTTCTGAGTAGTAGTGGGTCTGGAACGGGGTCCACTC
>Ga0123354_10017914_pt1 | contig 11096 bp, 7 predicted proteins | sample TergutLab28metaG_2_FD_97872 | JGI IMG/M metagenome (GOLD analysis project Ga0123354, IMG submission 97872) | Labiotermes labralis P4 segment gut microbial communities from Petit-Saut dam, French Guiana - Lab288 P4 | ecosystem: Host-associated > Arthropoda: Insects > Digestive system > Gut ... | reverse complement strand
TTTATTGACATAAAATCCTTCCGATCGCACTATGGCCCTGGGGTCGACTCAGCCTCTAACAGAAATGAGTACCAGGAGTATTTCCTGAGGGTAAAGGCGGCCGGTGCGTAAGGCTGACAACCTACCACCACATCCTGTGCTGTTGTCATGAAATCTGGGAGCCTTAACTTCCTGGAACCCTCTGGGTCTGTCCAGGCCTGTAATGGGACTGCTGTACCTTTACTATGTTTAAAATACAATAAATTTACAAATCTGTATATGCACTTGTTGGTCACATTTCTCATAGTGAATCCTTAGTGCATAGTCATGAATCATTTAAAATATAAAAGTATGATTTCATTTCTAAAAACTTATCATTTCAAACTAAAACAATTTACCACAATTTAAAGGTGCATTTCATTAAACCTTCTACTGCAAAGTTGATGCATGACACTGTGTGTCTTGCGACAACTTCCCGAAGGAGGGTTCATAATTACCTAGGCGCAAGCACAGGCAGTATTTTAAATGTTCAATGGTTAGACAGTTCTGTTATCTTGATTTAATTATCTTCATCTGGTAAAAGTCCTTTTTCACAGTGGTAGCTTAAACCAAAAATGCTGTCACCAAGAGCTACTGATTGTCCTGAGGCAGCAAATAATTTTTGATAGAAACAAAAAATCGGCAGTGATAAACCAAATGACTGGCCGCAATCAACCGGTAGATTGCAACTGACTGTTTGACCACCTCTGAACTGGAGGAAAACATGATGTTTTGAAACTAAATAAAGGCAATCAGATACAAAATTCAATTTCCTGACATGTTTTTAAACAAGTCACATAAATAAAAGAGAAATGAGTTCAACTTACTGAGCTGCACGTAAGAATCCATCCCAAGCCACAGAAAACCAAAGCCTCAATCAGACCCAGTACATACAGAATCTCAAAACCTTCAATGGCCAGACAGTAGCAGGCAAAATAAATGGTGAAAGAGCAGTTTATGGCAACGCTCATAACAAACAGGAAGAACCATATCCTGAGGGATGAAAAATAACACTAGAGAGCCTTCTACAAATGCCATGTGATTGCATTAACATAAACCCACAAACTCATAACTTGCAATCCTGTAACAGATCATACACATACAGATGCTTTTAAGGCATTCCCAACAGTTCTACCACTATGAAAGAGATCATAAATAAATACAGAACAAAACACCATAAACAATAAAAACTGTTTGTCAAATTAGTCCACAATTTTCTGTACAGACACACTAGTAATCTACACAAAAAAACACCTCCAGAATTAAAAAACATAATCTTTTTTTGGACCTTGTCCACTTTCTAACTCTTTAATATAGCAAAATGATTCAGAAGCCAGCTCTGCTTCCATCTTCAGGCAAGGACAGTCCCTAACATGATGGACCCCTTGGACAGAGCTATTCTTAGTCACTAAGCATTAGTAAACTTGTGACTGAAAATAGCTCTATCCAAGGGGTCCAACAGATTAGGTGATACCCTTGCCGGGAAATGGATGAAGAGCCAGATTCCATAACAATGTGCTTCATAAAAAAAATTCAACAATGAACAAAGTCCACAAACATAAGAGAGAGTCATATACTATCATCAGAGCCCTATAGAGTTGAACTTTAAGAAATGTTATTCCTCATAAATACTGCTTACCTGTTCCTAAGTCCAACACAGTTATAAATGAACGGACAGTGATGGTCAAAGTATTCAACACATCTATTACAAATTCGACAGTGTTTGGCTCGTAAAGGACGAAGACAGCGACACGTATGGCACAGTCGGGAAAGTACTATGTTACGTTTCTTCCATTTGTCATAGTATGGGATCTGTTTAATAGCTCGATAGTAACTGTCCGAGTTAACTGGTATATAACCTGGATTCCTACGGTTGGCCACAATCCAACTGAACCACATCAGCACATTCCAGTAGATGAAGCAGTAGTGTGAGACTCGAAGGATATTCCACGTGACAGGAACACACTGTCAAGATGAGAATTATTGTTCAGCAGTAATTCAAATTTCAAAGGATAAATACAATGTCCATCCCTTTAATTTCAAACTCTCTTTCGTCTTGTCTTTTATAACACATTAAGCTACTGAATTTGACTTTCAGTTACATAAACATACCCATAATATGTCCTGGCAAAAATCCAACCACAGTCACTTAGCATTTGCGATAATTAAAAAACTTCAGTTATGATTATTTGATTAAATAACCAGGTTCCTCATATTGACCTGCTTATGCTTTCATTACACAAAGTGCACATAAGAAATAAAGTTGTCCCTCTGCCTAAAATCCATAAATCTTTAACCTCAACACCAGAAGTAGGCAAATTTTCTGCTTCACATTCCAGAGCTGGTTCAGATGTGGTGGTCAAGAGAATATTCAAAATCTGCTCATCCAGCCAGCTGCTACAGCATCTGAACTACCCCAGCTCTAGCAAGTGCAGGTATGCAAATGTTATTTTAGTATTCATAATGCAATTTTACAGCACCATAACTCCGCTGAACCATGGTGAGCTTTTAGAATAATTATCATGAAATGCTAAGTTTAACTATACGAGGTACAATCAAAACTCATTCACACGTTCATAAAAAAAAAAAATTGGGGCATACTTAAGCACATGTACAAGTGTACAATAAATTTAACTATGCTACAGATGCAAAATTCCCAAAGTCCTGCCTGACCAAGCATGTAAAAATTTCATGCCAAAATCTACAATGTTACAAACACAAGAAATGTATCAGCAATTATATTTTTTAATGATTACGATTATGTAAAATTTCAATTTCATAATGAACAGACGACACAGGGAACACTTTCCGGAAAAAAAAAAACACTAACATCCATTCGACAACACAAAATTCAAAAACCGAAACATCTCCTAATTAATACTGCATCAAATTACCTTACAGTTAAACATGTACTAAGATTCATTCTAAGAACCAACAAAATGCAAATCAGACAATGAAAATGTAAATGAAGATACCAGATCATAAAATTTGCATCAACAAATACAAAGTGCTGTGGTACTCTAGCAAAGAGATGACTGCACAATGCAGTATGTGATTCACATAAAAGAAATACTACTGCACAACCAATGCAATGTCAGAACCAATTCAGAAATAAGAACAGAACAGAATAACTAGAGAGATCGAATATGCATACAGAAAACACTTGTTGTGAGAGGAATAAAAACAGATAAATAATCTATGATACTGAAACAGAAACCAGAAATGGCAAATACAACATAAGATAATGTCGTAAGATTCGACATCCTCACAGCAGCACTCATCAAGATTCCATTCCAGGTCAACCAATCAGCTGACTGCCCTTCAAGACACTTTGTGCCCCATACATGATAGTTACGTCCCACTTTTTTGAACCTTACATCTACTCCTACTCACCCCAGTTCTCTCTACTTCACCCACACTTTATACAGCATCCATTCAGCCCCCATACACACCCTACACTTCCATCACATCTTTTCATTACTTGCACAATCCACCTAGACCCTCAATCCCACTGTTGTCATTACTCCCACTGGCTTGCTATTCCAACTCCCTATCCTAATCATTTCCTACATAATACCCATTATGCCAATGCATTTTAATCTTCTTGAACAATCCTAAAGAAACCAAGCTCTTCCTAAATGCTGACACCTACAAGGTGCTACCCAAAATCCCCGAAATTCCTCTGCCATAGCTTAACCACTTACCGAAATTTCTATTCACCTCCATCCCCTTCGAGATAGTCCCCTTCTACATTGTTAAAGCAATCCCAGCAGGATTTCCATGATCAGAAGCACTGTTGGAAGTTATTTTGCGTCAGCATCTTCATCACGTCCTGCGAGTCAGTCTGGATCTCTTCAAATTCCTCACAACAGAACGCCACTTGGCACAGTGGTTCACAAAGGGAACAGCTTGCGATACCCAGCAGCACACAACTGTACTACAAGCAGTTTTCGTGCAGCGTTCCAATTTCGGGGACTTTGGGGTAGCACCTCATACATACTAGTCTACACAGTGCCATATGCATAAAACAAGAATCTTCAGAAAATAATGTTGCATGCAACATAATACATAAGCTCATGTGCTAATGACAGCAAAATTGAGATGGCATAACAATACCCTGAGCAGATACATAGGGTAACCCCACAAAAGGACAGAACCCATCAATAGAAGAAGAGGGCCCTTTGAGTCACCAGCTCCTCCAAACAGAAGAGCCCTGTAAAAATATACAAAATGAGCAATGTGGAAATAATTCAACATTCTTTATGAAAATATGCAACTGAAGGTACAATCAAACCACTTAGTGGTCTGGGAATGAAGATCCACATATCACAAACACCAATGAATATCATCCTGAAGCATTCTCATCCAATCCTCACACCCTGTGATCTAAGACTGATTTTTTACAGTACCCTTCCAACATCTATATGCACGCTCTACCTAAATACCTGAGACTTGACTACAGAAACAGAACCAGTTTTCAAAATCCGCTGGTTTTAGAAGTCTGGAAAAATTGACAATCCAGTGTCTCAATCTATATCTATTTCTTATTTCATCCAATTAGCAAATTCTGCCACACCAAAACCATATTATCGTGATTAATATAATGACAATGGGCTGCATGAATAAATCTCTGTGTATACAGGTCAATTTACAGATTAACTGAACCAGTAATCAATTAAAATAACTCAAGCCAGATTTATAACTGTATTCCAGCAAAATACTCTTCAATCAAATACTGAAAACTTACCATGCCTCAGAAATGGGTGGCATCCAACGGGCCCTTCTTTTTTTTTCTGTAACCAAGACTTGTACAATGTCACTATGACGATGGCTCTTGGCAAGTAGTAAAGGCGTCTTTCCATTCTTGTCCTTTGGCTCCAGTTCAATTTTGCTCTATAAAGAAACATTCACATACAAAGGACATGTAAAAACTACTGAAACATAAATACTGTACGAAGATAAGCCACTTCCTTCTAATGCTAAAGTTTGAAATGTGTGGAGTGTTCCCCTGTACACTCCACACATACTTGAAGTATAATGCTAAGCCCTGGAGCAACACTGTCACCTTTACAATTACACAGGTACAAGAGCTGGGGTTGCTCAGTTGGTGTAGGCACCAGGCTATGGGCTGAACAACTGAGGAATGGTGACTTCATTACTAGCAGAGGAAACAGATTTTTTGCTTTTTCAGAGCATCCAGACTCAATCTGAGGCCCACCTAGCCTAAATTTCCTTGTGTACCAGGGCACACTTTCTTGGCGATAAAGTAGCTGAGGCATGATGCTGACGGCTCACCTCCATCTAGTCTTAAGATCAAGAATACATGCAACTACATGTCTATTGCCCATGATGCCTTCATGATGTGCACAAAACAACCTTAACCTCTCACAAGCACAACTTTTTAACTTTAATGATGCCCAATGATGGTACGCTTGGTTAATATATCTATTTAACTGCAGATACAAATAACCACTACAATGATCCACTCTTTCCAATGCCAATTAAAATTACTCCACTCAGTGGCATAACACATTTACGTTCTTTGAATTTCATCAACTAGTTAAAAATGTCAACATCCCTCTGCAAACAAAGTTACAGGTCTTTCTTTCTTTTTTTCTTTTCCTTTCTTCCCCCCCCCCCCCCCCCAAAAAAAAAGGGGGGGGGAGGCAGGCTACATCCAATAACAGATGCATTTTCACAACACCCGGCACTTAAACAAAATACCTTAAGTTTCCACTCCATAGTACTTTAGCAAACACACAACACCTAACATTACTTCTGCCATACCAACCTTTTCACACAATAACTTAACACAGCTAACATTCCCCGAGAGGCAGGCCAGATGTAAGGGTGTTGATCCAAAATCGTCAGGTTTCTGTAAATCAACTCCAGAATATGTTAACAATCGAATTAAGTCAGCATGACCTGAAACAAAATGAAGTTTGTATTCAGTTTTCCCCTTCAGCAGTCCACCATCTGACTCACTCTACAACAGGGAATCAGAAAGTACATTGTCCCAGTACAGTCTGCTGTCATATGTTCATACCAACATTTGTACATATGTCAACTTGCTGTCATAGAGAGGGAGGGAAAGAGAGTGAACAGAAAGACACACACACACATACACATACATTGCGATCTCCTTTCATCTTACAGACGGACAGCACAAAAGAATATAACTTCTGACCTGAAGCTCAAGGCTTACCAACCTAGAACTTCATAATTGGTGGTAATGATGATCAGCTTGCAGATTCTTATAATATTCTGAATAAGTTAGAAAATACTTCTGTCAGCTATTGAACATGTATTATATTAATCACACTGTACCACAAGTGTCGGTTGGCATACAATGGAAAAAACCCGTCCTCCCACCAAGATCAAATTAATGACAACAAACACCAAGTCCCACCACACCAACCAGAATTATTAGCCATGGCATAACACAGAGATGGTATGGGTCAAACTGCCATGGGACAAAATACCACATTACCTTCTTCTCACTTCCCATCCAATACAAACCTAAAAATGTAATATTTTTTTCTTGACTTTCATATTTCCTTCCTGTTCACCACTCCTGTTACTACAGACAGTCTGCTACCTTTTCTTGCACTTCTCATGGATCTGGCTGCTCACTATCCTTGCAGCCTGCCCGTATAACCAGACAATGCTCCTCAGCCTACTTACAACAATCACGAAGACTGGGGCAGCAAATTCCTCCACAACACTGGTGTCCTCATGCAAGAGAGTTTGTCAGAACTCAGAAGACAACCTGAACGATACCCATCATGGTAAAAAAAAAAAGTAAATATTCACTGTGCACACCATAATTTATGGGGGAATGGAGGTAGAGCTGCACTCAATCTTGACCACCGAACTAGACCGCAGTGAACAGTCAACCTTATACCCCTGCTGCTTTACTCCTGCAGAAAGACTGACTATACCACCATAAACCCCATACAAGAACCCTGAAAACTTGAAATATATTCACATCTCATCATCAGAATGCTAAACAAAATCACATAAGAAACACAGCTTACAAATCCTTGGAAAATGTGACAATGTTCAAACCGCATTCATATACATTAAGAGCAGATTAAATCTGGGGGATAATTTTGACTCACTCAGTTCAGAACCCTTGGTCTTGCCATCCACAATCTAAAGACAGAAAGTTAAAATATCAACCATTCATCTGTAAGTTTTATATAAATGTGAAATTCTCTCTCTCTCTCTGTCTCTCACATTATGGGGAAAAACAGACTGAGGGTATTCGAGAATAGGGTATGTGTTACGGAGAGTATCTGGCAATCAAAGGGAGAAAGTGGAAACCGATTACAGTTCAATGAGTGATGTGGGGCTGCAGAACTTGTAATCCTTAAAAAATCTTATTAGGATGAGCAAATCAAGGATGAGATGGTCAGGACATGCAGCATGCATGGAGGGGGCAGAAGAAAGATGCATACAAAACTGTGGTCAGAAAACTCAGAACACTTGCAAGACCTAGGCAGATATGGGAGAATAATATTAACATTTATCTTCAGGAAACATAGTGGGAGGGTGAGGACTTCAATCATTTAGTTCAGGATAAAGAACAGTGGTGGACCCTTGCGAAGACAGGAATGAACGTTCACATTCCGTAAAATGCTGGACCATCTTGAGCAGAGGCACAACTATGAGCTTATAATGAAATATATGCTAGGGTTTTCACAGTTCTTTTACAGAAAATGTTTCAATTTTACATGTATTTTCCACAATGGTTTATGCTTACCTGTATAAGCCCTCATCCAAATCACAAACCCTTGTTTTTTTATCACCAAATTTCACGAAAATTTTCGACAAATCATGTACTAATACGCTGTACTTTATTTTCACAACCCTTGTAATTTATGTTCCAAAGAGACAGAACATACCTTTGTAAGCTGCCCAGTGAAGTGCTGTATCACCATTGATGTCTGTGAGATGATTTAGGGCACCCATGCCCAAAAGAAAAGCTGCAGTCGCAACTCGGCCAAACATGCACGCAGTCATCAAAGGTGTCAAGCCTTTAAAATCTGGAGCATTGACGGCCACTCCAGCCTACAAAATTCAATGCCTCAACTCGTCATCAAATTCTTACTCCATACCCATACAGTAACACTTATCATGGGCAACATTTCAGACTTATCCTGCAGCTGACAGGGCAATACTTTGTGAGGCACAGACACTACACACAATACAAACATCACTACTAATTTTAACACATTCATAATTTGAATTCAGGTTTCTTTTTTCGCATTAGACATTACAGCACAGGAAAGTGAGATTTGTAATTCTCATAGTGATGTTACTTGGACACTAACAAATAGAGATAGAAAGCAACTGAATATTTTTGAAAGGAAAGGGCATAGAAGAATTTTAGGCCCAGTACATGAAAATGAAAACTGGAGGATATTAACCAATAAAAAATTTATGCAAATGTTAAAAAACCTACTATAATAGAGACGATAAGTTTAAATAGATTATGTTGGTTTGGGCATGTACAGAGAATGGAAGAAAACAGAATTCCCAAAAGGGTATTTTATATGAATTTGGGAACAACAAGATTGAGAGGTAGACCAAGAAACAGATGGCAAGATGAGGTGAGAGAAGATGGAAGAATACTTGGTGGAGAAGGGTGGCAGGAAAAAGAACATAACAGAGAGGAATGGAAGAAGCTCCTGTGAACGGCAAGGAACCGTCGCATTCTGCATATGCCAATGGAATGAATGAAAGAATAGTGGTGTTACTGAATCATGTCTTCTGTGACGTTACACTGTACTGTTGTGTAAACAGTTATCAGTGTCTGAAAGGATCTTAGTGCCTAAAACTTCAGGGTCAAGTACTCCAAAAAAACCCTGTCTTCCAAATGCTTGACTCTGACTGTGAAGGTACCCTACAATACTTCAAAATGTCAAAACCATTTACCAACACAGCAAAACATCCCTAACAACTCCATTCATTAAACTGAGTTTTGTTAATTTCAAAAGGATTATTATAATTTCTTACCGACAACAAAACCTGTACAACAGCTGTATGCCCCTTGCGACATGCCCAATGAATTGGACGAGGTCCCTGCGTACCAAGACATGACAGATCTACTGGTGCAGATCGTTCAACCAAGTAACGCATAACCTCAACATTTCCATCTAATGCTGCCCAGTGTGCAGGTGTGTAGCCCCACTCATCACGAGAACTCAAAGCTTCTGGTCCCAACTTCTCAATGAAAGCTTCTATGTCACAAACTTCACTGAAACAACCAATATAGGTCACATTACAATAAAATCTTCTTGGGCTGCCAGCTGTATCAGGGATTTAAACTTTAAATGACTTACATTTGCAATACACCCCCCTATATTCATTATATATATATTTACACAGGAAGAAAATTTACTATATTTTTAAGACATGCTACATAATCTATATTGTGTTTTCCACAAAAAGCCATAAAAATTCATAATGTAATTTTTTTCTCTTCAAATAACACTGATATTTTTCATAAACAATGCACAAACATTTTTAGGCAAGGCATTCCCAATGTGTTATAATGTAATAAATAAAGAAATGCACTAAAATTAAATACCAACTTGGTCATTCAAAAGTTATATTAATCAACATTTCACAAGGGTAATTGCATGCTAAGTCATATTAGAACCCTGGTGAGGGCAATGAAGATGGTCTACGAAACACTGGTTAACTTAACCCAGCTGGTACCCTGAGTTCCTATTGAATTCAGTAAGTGCAAAAGCTTCATGGAAGCCTGGCCTTTCATATTACCAGCACTTTACTGACAGAAACTCTCATAAAAATATTTATTCAACCACAGCTAAGGTTTGAGTTATTATTTTTGTGACAAGTACCCAATACACATTAAGCAACAAAGTTAGGGTTTATGGCTGCATTTTGTGAAATATGTTTTATACTTTATGTTGTTATCAGTTATTTTAATGCTGTCACAGATGTTGCTCATACTGTTGCATGTTCTATCATAAATGTTGCTTCTCTTACACAGGTAACAGTCTTTTGAATTGCTGGTGAACTTAAAACTGTAAAGACGTTCGTATAACAGTTTACTTGCGCTCCCATTCTACATTACAACCAAACAGTGCCAATTCACTATTTACTTTTTATGGCAACGATAACCTATATTGACCGCCGCATATCCAATCACAGATTGCAACCTACTACTCTGTACCCAATACGGTCTCTCTATTGTTAAATCAGCCGGGGTGTGAACCTGGCTATTCACCTCAACCAGTGCCGAGCACGGAGTAATGGCTAGACTAATGGTCAGTGGCGCTAAACCTCCACTTACCCATGCTATCATGGCTTGCACACGGGCCGGTTTTTTACCTTCTGCTTTAACCATTAAACTTCCGTGTTCAAGACTTTAATCTGAAACCAAAAATAGTCCAACTTACCCAGTTCTAACGACATCAAATATTGATTTGCATGAACGTCCTGTGTGAAAATCTGTGCTGTCAGAGCAACACATAATATTGCTATCTTCTTCCGTGATGGTAGCGGTTGAGTGTTCTGCCACCATGTTGCAGGACTGCCCAGTGCTTGCTTGCAAGCCCCAGACACTTCGGGCTGTGCCCGGGCTTGGATATATTTTGCACAGCGTCCTGCTGTCTTCAGAGGCAAACGTTGCGAGGAACAATATGTAATTACATATAAAACAAATGTTATTTCACTATGTGTCGTTACGACACTATTTACCACGGTAGCACAGCCACAGTGACACGAAAAGCACGTTAGTTTTGCGTTTGCGCAAAAGTATGAATGCAGTGCGAATGCGCAAGTATGACAGACAAATCCATTACGTTATGCGTCAAACAAATTAGCCCATTCCATACCACACATCATCTCCCCAAACTGTCGTAGATGAACGTAACACGAAATTACGTACTATAGTTTTACATTCCATATTGTGTTGTGTCTTTGGTATGTTCTCGATTTGTTTGCCCACTGTCTAGTTCTGTCCGCTATCTTATTTGTTTAATGTATTACACTCAAAGACGATTGGCTCCTGTAAAATAATATTCAGATTAACTATGTTTCAT
>Ga0123354_10017913_pt1 | contig 11096 bp, 7 predicted proteins | sample TergutLab28metaG_2_FD_97872 | JGI IMG/M metagenome (GOLD analysis project Ga0123354, IMG submission 97872) | Labiotermes labralis P4 segment gut microbial communities from Petit-Saut dam, French Guiana - Lab288 P4 | ecosystem: Host-associated > Arthropoda: Insects > Digestive system > Gut ... | reverse complement strand
GGGCCGGGGGGGGGGGGGGTGTTTTTGTTGGGTGTTTTTTTGTGGGGGGCGCCCCACAAACCCCCACGGGGGGCGCCCCGCGGGGGGGGGGGGGGGGGGGGGGGGGGGTTGGAACCTTTAAAAAACTGTATTTTATGTATGTTTAACACCGTACTTGAGAGACTGTTGTATCAGTATGGCATAGTCCTTTGTATGACGTCTGTCTGATGGTGGCGATTTATCGCTGAAACATGAAGAAAGATCTATGTTTATGGATAACGTATAGTTTTATTATGTGCATGTGTTAGTGCATGTAATTAATTAGGAGCGAACTGACCCCACGGAACAGAGTCGCGTGTGAGAAAATGGTCGGTGCTGAGACTGTCGGGAAATATTGTGCCTTTTATTGAGACCTACTGCCTACTCAAGACTCCGCCAGAAACCCACAAGAAGAGCCAGTTTATTTCAATCCGCATCGTCTTTCTGTATTCCATTAAGATTCACTTTAATATTATCCTCGCATCTACATATTCTTGTCTCACGTGATTTCGTACCTTCAGGTTTTCTGACTAACATTTTGTTAGCATATTCCACCTCCGTGCTACATTCCTCTCCCATCCAATCGTCTTAGTTTTGACGACCATAATGGTATCAGGTAAAGCTGTCCCGTTACAGGACTGGAGTGGCCCAGAGGGTTCCAGGAAGTTAAGGTTCCCAGATTTCATGACGTCACAGGATGGTTGTAAGGTTGTCAGCCTTACTCACCGGTCGCCTTTACCCCCAGGAAATACTCCTGTTACTCATATCTGTTATAGGCTGAGTCGACCCCAGGGCCATAGTGCGATCGGAATGATTATGTCAATGAAAAATTCCAATGACACCATCTGGATCGAACCAGCGACCTTCCGATTTGTAGCACAGCACCTTAACCACTGTGCCACTGCGGACCCCAATCGTATCAGGTGCAAAGTTAAATTATTAAGTCTTATCCCTGAGGGGGACAGACTAACAGCGATCTCTGTACTTGGAATATCGGTTTCACAGCGGCCAGTTTCGGATGGCCGTTATGAGGTTTCAGGTCGATGTGAAGAAACCTCGCTGGCGATAAAGTCAATATACTCGTCTCTGATTGTTGTTTGCTTAAAGCGCCCTCTTTGAAACGATTTGTTTGTCTCCGTTGTATGTGGGTGTTTGAAGTGGAAATGAAAGCCTGCACTTTGGCACAATACATTACCGTCCGTCTGGCTGGCTGGCTGGCTACTCGTTCGTTAATCTGTATATCCTTCTGCGTCGTGCTGTTCTCTACCGCAGGAAATATCTACGGGTGGGCTCGTGACGAGAAACGGTTTTGTGGGTTTCTTTTATGGAAAAAAGGGGCGTAGGAAATTGGCACAATCACCACTACTGGTGATGATAACGAAAGGCGTGGCTTATCCATTTAGTGTGGCAGAACACGCGGATTCTGCACAACAAGGGTATTGACCTTTTGACGCCTAATGTCAACTATAGTGGTCGTACCGCACCGCTAACCTCTAAAGTTCCATTTTATATATTTATTCAACAAATATAGTTACAGAATATTTTAAACATGGTATATACTCTCGGTTTTTTTTTCTCTTCAAAATGCAATTTGTTTCATAATTCTAATTTATTTGGTTCCTGTATTATTCACATTTTATATACAGAATGTGCCAAAATTAAAAAAATAATTCCGGCGCCAAAAGGTTAGTACAAATTTCAAATTTGGTACATTTTTTCTTTAATGTCGTTGAAAGAGACGTAGTATGATATGGTTCGGTTCAGTTCGGTCACGTATTTAGAATGTACAGGGGCATTAGTTTATCTGACAATTCACATCAGTACTTCATCAGAACTTTCCGCGTGACGCCAGGCAACGCAAGCGTTCGCCGCTGTTCCATTTTGTCCTGAGTCCAGGTCCACGTATTTTATTGTATGGCAGAGGATATCATGTTTTTTGTTCGCCCTGTTTACAGAAGGAACTGGAAATATTTTCCGTCGTTTCGGAGGTGCTTGTCATAACTAACGGGATTTTCTTTTTATTCCGCGTCGAAGATTTATGACTTAGATAAGCCGGCGGTAGGTTACTAGCGACAGTTGTCAAATAAAATAATTTTTCTATCGAATTCTTTATTTTTCCAATTAATGCATACAAATTATATTCAATAATTATTGTAACATTTAAAATTATAAAAGTTGCTCCATGTTTCGGTTTACATAATCCATCATGAAGGAGCTACAGCATGTGCTTAGCTAAAATTACATTTCTGGTTCCAGTATACATGTTGTTATACATTTATAAATAATTATGTGATATAATTATTTATTATTATAGTTATTATTTATGATTATTAATTATTTAAAATTAATAATTATGAATATTAATAATTATAATAACTAATTATTATTTATTATAATACGTAATTATAATTAATATATTTGTATAATTATTTAATGTAATTAGTGTAAAATGTATAAGTAATTATTTAATATAATTTGTATGCATTAGTTGGACAAATAAAGAATTTGATATTATCAATGACAGTGCAACCATGAAGATAATTTTTCTATATTTATCAATGTGCGTATTGAGGTCATTGAATTAGTTCATCGTTTAGTCTCGCTGGTGGACACCAGCCTTTTGTAGAATCGCACTGCTTCATTAACAGAGTCGCATGTGCTGTGAGGAAGCAGTTTGTTTTTCTAGGTGTTGGTGGTAACCTGCCAAACCACACAGTCGATAAAACGTAAAGGTAAAATTATTTTTAAAAAGCTAAAAGTGATCTAGAAGACTCGAAAATAAAAGCTGGGACAATTCGAAGCAGATCATAGGCACAACGCAAAGAAAACAGAACAGTAATATATAAAATAATTAACACCACCAACGCCATCTGTGAAGGAAATTGTGAACCTTCATGGGTTCAGGTAGGTTTAGTAGCAAGAACTGTAAGTGTACTGTTTAGTTAGCTCGTTGCTGTTGGTGAGGTAAATATCAGTCATGAAACCATAACTATAGTAGTATGGATTTGTGATGGTATTTAATAACAAAAAATAACTACATGTTTCGGCCAATAGCGTCCATCTTCAGGTTTTTATAAATTTGCTCAAAGAGTATCATATATATGCCTATATTGCGAGGTGATGCTGAGATCTCATCATCGTTACGCGTTGCAAGGATCACCTCACAATATAGGCACGTATATGATACTCTTTGAGCAGAATTGTAATAACCTGAAGATGGCCGCTATTGGCCGAAACATGTAGTTATTTTTTGCTATTAAATACCATCATAAATCCATACTACCATAGTTGTGTTTTCATGACTTATATTTACCTCACCGTTAGTCTTTCTACACACAACGGGGATGACACACCTCAGAATTCGAAGGCAGTGTTGAATGATGGGAATTTTCAATTGTGACGTGTTGGCCGCTTCCTTATGCTTTATGTATAAGCCGTTTGTTTCAGTTTGTAAGACCTTCGCTAATAAGGTAGAGAGAGAAACCAACAAGATACAATTAATCTGATGCTTTATTATCAATCGTTTATCTGAACATGTTTCGGGCATCATTGTGCCCATCGTCAGGAGAACAAGACTGTGTACTACCGCATATGGTGTTCAGCAATGTAACAAGAGGAGAAAAATTGTAACATGATGATGATGATGTTAATGATGATGATGATGCACGGTCACAAGAGCCTAAAAAAAACTTTGGCTAGTATATGTAACTTGAACACGATAAACAAAGACTGCCTCAAGCTAAACGGTTGGTAGCGATTTAACTCAATTACCTCAGTAAAACAGAGGTTATGTGGAATAGTGAAACACTTTGGTTATGGTTGAGAGTTCTCTGTCAGTGTGCAGCTAAGATGGTGGCACCAGAGCTAACGAAGGGCCGTTATTTAGCTTCAGTACTGGAAATCAATATCCCATTACCGGGGGACTCGGATTGTGGGAGGCGAGCTAATGAAATCCGAACAAGTTTATTCTCATTCCACATATGTCCCAATAACAGTCTATTTTCGTTTGGAATCTTGTGCCTTAAATGCAGTTCGCCACCTAACCTCACCCCCCTTATGCCCCTCCCCCCCTTATGCCCCATCCTCCCCCAGTATCTTCATCCAGCCGTCAGCACCAGCTGTGGGGCGATGCGTGGTTGGAATAAGAACTGCCGTGTGTGGGACCGCACTGCGAGCAGTTAGGCTGTATTGCCATCACTTACTTGATTGATAGAGTCTGCAGCTGAGTTCCAGCTTGTGTTGAGGCCGCCAGTGTATGTCCAATGCATCGAACCTTTCCCCGTTCTCATCGAGTCGTTATTCACCTCCGTTCGGCGTACTTGGCCGATCTTCACCTTCAATCGGCTAGCCATTCTGTTGGTAGTGGAAATCACTTGATACAATTCTATAGTAACAAGCGCTTTGGGAGGAACGTAGGCTGAGGGTGTTTGAGAATAGGGTGCTGAGGAGGGCGAGGTAAAAACTAAGTGGAGAAAACTACATAATGATCAGCTTAATGATCTGTACCTCTCACCCAATATTGTGCAGGTGATAAAATTGAGAAGAATGAGATGGGCGGGACATGTAGTGGTTATGGGGGAGAGGAGAGGCGTATACAGGGTTTTGGTGCGGAAATCTGAGGGAAAGAGACCACTTCAGACACCCAGGCCTAGTTGGGAGGATAATATTAAGATGGATCTTCAGGAAGTGAGTTGTGGGGATATGGACTGGATCGAGCTGGCTCAGGATTGGGACAGGTGGCGGGCATTTGTGAATGCGGTAATGAACCTTCAGGTTCCATAAAATGTGGGGAATTTCTTGACTAGCTGCAAACCGGTTAGCTTCTCAAGAAGGACTCTGTTGCATGGAGTAAGTAAGTACCAAGCGCTTTGGGCCAGTTGTCATAGGTCAGAGGAGGCTGGAGGGTAATACAGTAGCAGGCGGAGTGTGGCAAGCTTGGATCTCTTCGTCTTTAGCACCATCTTTGGGACAATATGTGTGATTTTGTGTAGTAACATCCGCCGTATCGGCAGGTCTTAGCAGCACGCCCAATTGGCGACAGACTGCGGAAAAATCCATGTTTTCAAGCCAACACCGACGTGGGTCATGTGCACGAATATGCAGAATGGCGCGAAAGTTGCTTGCCTCTCTATGTGCAGCATGTTGCTTCTAGTATCGTGCGGCTTGTGCACCACTCTTTATACAGTTCTGTTTGAAACCACCTTAATACGAATTGGTGGATGACAGTTTGCACAATTCAAGTCTTTAACTAAGAAATATCTATTGAACCTTGCCATTAACACAATTAATGATTTTGTACACACTAACTAACTAACTAACTAAGTAACTGACCAAGTAATAAAAACATAAATAACCCCACGGAACATGGTACTTTCCCGAGAATCTGACAGTTCTTCAGCCAGTCAAGAAATTCCCCGCATCTTATGGAACGCGGTTTGTTACGCCAGATCAATCCAGTCCATTCCCCCCTGCACATTTCTTAAGGATCGATTTTAATATTATCTTCCCATCTACGTCTAGGTCTTCCAGGTGTTCTCTTTCCGACTTTCTTCACACTGTATGTTATTAATTATATCAACGTCTTTAGATATCCGTAGTTAAGTAAGCACGCGATATAGTACCTTTTCCTCTACATGGGTTTTAAACTTGGTCTTTCAACACGAAGGGAATTAAACAGATTGAGGGCGTTGTGGAACGAATTGCTCTGGGTTATATATGAACCCAAGACTTGGCGAGTCACAGAATAATGGAGAAAATGTTTGTAATAAAACTTGTTTTTCCTTGTATTCTCTAATGCTGACCTTAATACCTCACTGTTGTAATTGGATTGCACTGTCACAGTCAGCGGTACATTCAGATTTATGTCGCTAAGCACACTTTTATATCCTTTTACGTTTCAGTCTGTGCACTGAGCGCAGTTCAGACTGTACTGAACCATGCGTTGCAGGGGAGGGACGGGGGAATTATATTGTACCGTTGACAAGATGGGGCAGTTTTGCAGCAGACCGCGGCCCCAAATTGTTCTGAGTCTCTCTGTCGCCGTGGGTTTATTTTTTGACCACTTACGGCCCTTTGCAGTGTATGTCAGATTTTTCTGTCTACAGTTCTTACCCATCATGAAGCCTCTCTGAAGCATAAAGTTCTTCTAGGATAAATGTGATTAGTACATAGCCATTTTTTTTCTAGTGCCGCTACGTCCCGACGCGGGTCATGGCCTCCTCATTTTTGAGGTTTCTAGATCACACTCAGCGACGCACCGCAGTCAGTAAGACTCCTCTGGACGAGTGATCAGCTCGTCGCAGAGACCTCTACCTGACTACACACAACACTCACAACAGACAGACATCCATGCGCCCGGCGGGATTCGAACCCACGATCTCAGCAGGCGAGCTCCCCCACACCTACGCCTTAGACCGCGCGGCTACTGAGACCGGCGTTACGTAGCAAATATTTAAAGAAAATGATACACTGCCTGAGCGAAAACAAATTAGTCGTAATTCTCACAAAGACCGATCGGTTAATGCTGTTCAAGAAAGTAGTGGTCTTTTGATGTGGGAACACAAAGTGTTGAGCTTTCAAATGTACTGTAAAGTCTAAAGTGGACTATATGAGCGTTAGTTGCGCTTAGGGACAGACGTGTGAAACCCAAGTTGCCTTTCTTCCTTCTTCATCCTTTTGAAGACAAAGAAGAGTCTGAATTTTTACATATCCAGTCCGTACCGCGCAGTAAACACACTCCGTCTCAGTTATAGGAACCAGTCAGTTAATGCTGTATAGGGAAATAATCGCTGTTTGTTCTGAGACCCATACAAAACCTAGGAATATGCTGTGTGGGCAGAACGTAGAATTGTTGAATGTTAAACTGGTGGCACAGAATTACATTTAAATACCCAGTCCGTACCGCGCAGTAAACACACTCCCTCTCCGTTATAAAAACCAGTCAGTTAATGCTGTATAGGGAAATAATCGCTGTTTATTCTGAGATCCACACAAAACCTAGGAATATGCTGTGTGGGCAGAACGTAGAATTTTTTAAGGCTGAATCTGTTGGTAATTATAGTAATCAGTAGAATCGAAAGTCTTAATTAATAAACAAGGCACTCGTAGCGGTAGTGAAAGGATAAAGGAACTAACACAAAATCAATTAACGTGTATGCCTACAGAAAGAGGAGTGTTGCAAGCGTGTAAGCCTAATTTTGTCGGGTGTGGTGTCTGCGAGTACAGACCATCGGTAGGCAAATCACGTCTGCTGGCAGGATCAGTATACCACGAGCGTATTATATAGCTCAGGCGACCTCTCACTTCTCAAGGCAGAGATATCTACAGGCGGTAAACTGAATGACAGCAGCCCCCCCCCCCATTGCGTGTGAGTAGTGTAATTACGAGGGTTCTTAATTATAGATACTTCCGACGTGTAGCCCCTGGAATCGTTATTTTACCACCAGGACGCATGATAATCCCCTATCAGTGCAGACACGCTACCAAACAATGGATCAGCAGGGTGTAGTGTCGTGACGCCCTTCGTCTGTTTGCGGATTACTTTCATCGTCGGGCAGCGATGTCCAATATTTGTATTCCGACTACAATGATTTTAAAATAGGTGTTGAATTGTCAATGTCATTAATCTCTGTCCATGGGTTCTGAGTGAGGTGCGATATTCTCCAGTTGGTGAAATTAATACCTCCATTTTCTCGAGGATGGAACCGCAGTGTTTGGGGCAGCTAAGTTCAAATAGAAATTCCAAGAAAGAAGTTATAATGTCTGGTAGCTTACTGCACTGTCTCTTAGTACTGTGAATCTTACGTTGCCTGCGAGATATTGAGAGTTTAACCTTTTGGCGCCGGAATAATTTTTTTTTAATTTTAGCACACCTGTATATAGAATGTGAATAATACAGACACCAAATACGTTAGAATTATGAGACAAAGTGCATTTTGAAGAGAGAAAAACGGAGAGTACATACCATGTTTAAAATATTCGTACCTATATTTGTTGAATAAATATATAAATTGCAACTTTAGAGGTTAGCGGTGCGGTACGACCACTATAATTGGCATTAGGCGTCAAAAGGTTAATAGTCCAGCAGCGTGTGGTTGCAGTGCTTGTCACTAATGGTCGAGGCGCCACATTCCACCGGAACAGCGATGGTAGGGATGAAGGTAAATTTATCCCTAGAACAAACCAGCAAGTACCAGAGGGGAAGTAAAGATATGGCTATACTCTTTTCTTAACTTCGGCTTTAGATGGGGGTTGGTCCGAAAAATCTATGACCGCTTCTTTGTCGACAGAGTGTAACATCGCAATACGCTCTAATCATCAAGTGTAATTTAGTTTTGCGTGTCAAATTTTTGGGTTCGCACGTGCATCCGTCGGGGACCGCGGTAGCACAGTGGTTAAGGTGCTGTGCTACAAATCGGAAGGTCGCTGGCTCGATCCCAGCTAGTGTCGGTGGATTTTTCATTGATATAAAATCCCTCCGATCGCACTATGGCCCTGGGGTCGACTCAGCCTGTAACAGAAATGGGTACCAGGAGTATTTCTTGGGGGTAAAGGCAGCCGGTGCGTAAGGCTGACAACCTACCACCATCCTGTGCCGTTGTCACGAAATCTGGGAACCATAACTTCTTGGAACCCTCTGGGCCCCTCCGGTCTTGTAACGGGACTGTTTTTACGTGTATCCGTCTGGAGCCAGAATTCTGATATTGCTTGCAGTTGTAAACGGGTGATGTATTCACGAATGTGTTGATGGAGATTCGGTTTGTTTGTTTGTTTACGACTTGTTGAAGGCTGGTAAGAACTTACTGACGTTTTCGAAGTGGCCATATGCCTCCATCCGGATTGGCCACACCCTCAGAAATGAGGCAACAGGGTTCTCCGAAACGCATTGAAATGGCGTCGTGCCCAAGAATACTTTGGTTCTTCAATTATATATGTGTTACTGCGGCCAGATAAAACTTTATACCCACTGAATTTGAGGCTGGATGAGCACTATTTTAAACACTTCGCTAAAGATTACAGTGTATTATTGTTGTCGGGATTCGAACCACGATTTCTCAGTTGTCCAGCTCATACTGTTGTCACTGTACCATTTACTGATTCCCGGCTACTGTCTTGGTATGGTAATGTACCATTGTACATTGGACTGTCGGGAAGAATTGACGTTAAAGAGCAGTTGGCAGTTGAATCAACTGCATAGTGCACAATGTGTAAGGAGAATGAAGTACATTGAATCAGTCCATTAATTGCCATAAGTAGACAGAAGGTAATTACGAAAGTAGTGGGGTCAGAATTCTTGTAATCGCTTGTATAATTGTGCGCGACGTAAGCCGTTCCATTTATAGGTTTGTTTAAATTGCTGATTGCTGCACATTACCTAAGTGTTCTACTCCATTGTTTCACTTGACTTCACGATGCTCTGGGCAAACGACAAAAGACGCACCCCGGCGGGTACAAAGGCTGATACATCGCGGAGGAATCCCTTAAATCTGCGAACTGGGGTCTCTCGAAATTCGTGTTGAGTGCTGCATCCGCATTTCCATTGTCTGGCAGCGCTGTGTGTTGGCTTCAGGCGTCGCGAAGTGGTGGCAAAGTATGGTACAATGAAAGTGATAGCTCACGTGGTTGGTGGCTGGTGAGAGCAGCATATTTTTGCCTTTTGCCTCGAATGCGTGACACGCTGTAATCCAGTCTTACGGCAGGATTCCGTTTGACGTGTTCTGTTCTCTTTCATGTAACTGCTGTTGTTGAATATCCATCAGTGCTTCTTTCAGAAGAAAACCGCGCTCTTCTGGGTTATTACGAGGCAATTAGTGGTAATTTCTTACCGACGTTTCGGGTCAACCTATCGGTCCCATCTTCAGGGGTGAAGAATCCAAAAAAGGCGTTTTTGGGGGTAATGGACCCCTGAAGATGGGGCGGCTGAAGTCTGAAATCCCACAAATCGTCTTTTCAGTTTCGCCGGATCTCTCGGTCAATCCACATGAAACTTTTGGACATTCGGTGAAAGGAAATTTAGTATTGGTCATTGTACTGTCTCGCCCATCTCAATGGCCGCGCTGACTGAGGCGTGGGTCTGCGGCCGCTCGCTTGCTGGGATTGCGGGTTCGATCGCGCCGCGGACAAGGATATCTGTCTCTTGTGAGTGTTGAGTGTTGTGAGGTAGAGGTCTTTGCGCCGGGCCGATCACTTGTAGAGGAATCGTACCAAGGGGGTGTGTGTGTCTTATTGAATTTGACCTGGAACACTAAAAAATGAGGCGGTCTAGGCCCGAGTTGGGAGTTGCGCCTCGGGGAAAAAAAGAAATCGTATTGCCTTGTCATTAGATACCAATTTTGGTTGACATTGAGCGGTATGACATACCGCACAAGTAATGCTTGTGTTTCTGCACCCATCTGGAGTGTAACACGCTGTTTTTCGGAATAAAAACTCTTCTAACAGACATTGCAGAATAAAGTGAAACATTTTATGTCCAATTTACGGTTTTCGTAATCCTTCTGGCTGCTCCGTAAATGAGCGAAGTGGATTTTTCTTACGCGTTACAGTTATGACTCAAGACTTTGAACTGAATTTGAGAAAACTTCGTAGCTGTTCCCATGTCACTGCGTAACTTCGTCGAACCTTCTCAAATCTGGGGACTGTCAGGTATATTAGAGGGGGTCTGTACTTTTCAGTGTTTATACGGATTCATGGGAGACTTAAGTTCCGTCCATCTTTATGTTTGTGTCCCCTCCTCCATCCGGCCTGCTTTGCGCTATTTACAACAGAGCATCAAACAATAGGTGTGGGTATCAGTCAATAACACAACAATATCTAAAAAAGATGTTCAATAAAGGATGAAGTAAACTACATGTTTCGGCCTAATGTGGCCATCATTAGGTTTTCATCCGAAAGTATGATGTTAGTGCTTTACAGGATTGGTATGGGTATGTCACGACAATCCTATAAGGCACTACCACCATACTTTCGGATGAAAACCTGATGATGGCCGCAATAGGCCGAAACATGTAGTTTACTTCATCCTTTATTAAACATCTTTTTAAATATTGTTGTGTTATTGACTGATACCCACACCTATTGTT
>Ga0123354_10017912_pt1 | contig 11097 bp, 10 predicted proteins | sample TergutLab28metaG_2_FD_97872 | JGI IMG/M metagenome (GOLD analysis project Ga0123354, IMG submission 97872) | Labiotermes labralis P4 segment gut microbial communities from Petit-Saut dam, French Guiana - Lab288 P4 | ecosystem: Host-associated > Arthropoda: Insects > Digestive system > Gut ... | reverse complement strand
TTACATGATGTGCTGCGACATGATATTAAAAGGTGGAGCATGGTGTGCTATCAGTGCAACAAGAATAACCGGATATACCTTTCGGATACAATAAAATTCAGAGGGATACAGGGACAGAGGGGGCAGGTTTTCGCGTCCTGTTTGAAATTTAAGTGATGCGGAGAAACACGGCTTCTTCCTGCACTACGGTGCAACCGTCCATGCAGTTAGAAAAGCACGGCCGGCCAGGACCGAATAGTTTAGTCGTTCTCTATGGGCCGCTCGTCCACCCGATCTGACGCTGTGTGATTGTTATCTGTGGTGATGTTTCGAAGACATTTATTTAAAAAAAAATGCACGCGTAGAGAATTATCTGACCTACAGTATTGGCAACTGCTAAACAAAAACATCGGGCAGTTTCTAGTAGTTATGTTCACCACGTGCCAAGCATGCCTGAGAGCTGTAGGAGGTCATCTGCAACACGTGCTACAACAGGCGGAAAGTTATATAACTGAACCTGTCGATGTAGTAGGCTGCGTTTGAAATGTGATGGCACATGCGCACAAACCAGATTTCGTCTTTCGACGAAACGGACGAGTCCATTTAAATCGGCGGGGGCGTCAGTTCAGTCGACTAATGGCAGTCGAGGTGTGCGCATCAGCGGTAGTAATGCTGGATACACCATGTTCCGAGGTAGTGTGAAGGGTACTGGCTACCCACTCCATTCGCCAGTTTCCCCTTTACTTCCCCTCCCGTGCGTCACCGTGTGCCATCACATTTCAACTGGACTCTACCTTCCATGGGCGTGTTTGCAGATTGTATGAGAGGTTTCCGTTTTATGCTGGGCATCGTATACAATACGCTAAGTGAATACTTGTCACTCTGTCGCCACAACTGGTGTATTTGCCGAACACTCATATTTGCAACAAGTCTCGACTTGAAAAGTAAACAATGGTAATCTTTAACTTATGTCACATTTACCGACAGGCAGTGGGAAACGGGCAAGTGACCAATAATTGTACGCGTGCACAGCTCCCATGATGTGGTAAGTATCCGAAACTGATAAAATGCCTGTCAAATATATTATGATGTAGGAACGCGATTGAGTCTTTGAAACTAGAATTTCGCTGATGACTGCGTGACGTGTGAGGCAGGCGATACCTATCCCGTCCACCTACACAACGCAGGAGCTGAAGGTGAAGTCGTCCCTTCGCATACCACGAAGGGAGTACAAATCCAAACATTTTAAATCCAGCTTCACGCCCGGACCTCTTTAACCCTACGGAACGACCACCGATACCCAATGCACAGGAATCTGGATCGGTCCCAGACACTGTATGGAAATTCTAGAGACGAGAAAAATCTCCTGCCTCTGCCGGCAATCAAACCCCGGTACGTCCAGAGGGACTTGGAAAGCTTGGGGAACGGGCTTGGAAAGCTATACTCGACAGATTGCGAAGGCCTTGATATTTGAGTAGGGATGATCATGTTCCGAAAATTAGGGACAGGAAGCAAAGAACGGATATTGGGAAGTAATCCTTCGTAAATAAGGCCATTAAAAACTGGAAACAACTACCTGCAGAAGCGTTGGGGCCTTTTCCTTTGAAAACCTAAAATTTTTAGAAAGAGAGTTAAGAAAACAATTATAAACGAGGTGAAGTGAAGGGAAAGAAGTGTGGCGAAAATCGTCTGCAGGTGCAGTAAAGTGAAGTAAGGTAAAGTGTACTGATGTGAGGTGTAATGGAGCGGTAGGAAATTTAATTGGGGTTAAGCCATATGACTGGGTAGTGAAGTGTAGTGGGGTGGAGCGGGGTGAAGGCTTTAGTAACAGGGTGTTTATCATTATTAGTGTATATATATATAAAACATCACATGAAGTTTGCTGCTGATATGGCTCTTTCGTTTATCACATTCTTCTGGTTCTATTTTGTATCATTGTATATATGGTTGTATGTTTTGTATGCTTCTGTTTAATTTTGTTAATCGTGTATTATTATTATTATTATTATTATGTATGTTCCGTTCTGGGTATTTGTTTCATTGTGCTGTTCTGTGTATTGTTTGTGTGTAAATGTGTACTGGACTACTGCCACCGGGTGTCAACCCAAATGCAGTTAAATACATCAATAAGCAGTCCGTAAGACAGCCTAGTTCATAGTAAGTTTCTAACAGACTAGGAGCGCAACTCTGAACGACACTGACCAGGCAGCTCTGTAACAACACAAAAAGCGTAAAGACTTGATCGTCTCCTTAGGCTAATCACACATAAAGGAATGAATTGCCACTGCGCTCTAATTTTGTCGTGTCGCAATCAATCTAAACGGCGTCTCTTCTATTTGTAACGCATTGTGAAACCGCGTTTGAATTCACTCGTATAGGGCTGGACTGCGTCTGAAACCCGACCATGTCGCCACGAATGACTTTGAAAGTATTTATCAAGGCCACAGCACTGTCAAGTAGCAGTCGCTCCTATATGTGTGAACTGAAATACGGTGGTTTACTGATAGTCTGAGAAACGTAACGGCCTGCCACGAAGGTTCGGCATTCTCCGATTGCCACGCGGACTTTTACGAAATTTATTTCCGGGCTGCCTGTAACCGTAACACAAGGTAGCCCCGACTCAGTAAAAGGTTGTTCCTCTTCTTAACTTTCATGCCATTCTAATTTTTGGATGGCAGAGTTTAAATATCAAACAGCATGCAAATGCCACATTGCCATTTGTTTCAAATATGCACAGTGATGTTAATCAGACTGCAGACCGCATGCAGTCTCATCGTGTTAACTTTCTTACACTCACAAAGGACCGGACAGCCCTGTGTAAGTGAAATGGCGCGACACAGGATGCAGTCAGAACAAGCTCAGTCCAGTCCCGTCCGTGTGAATTGGCCGTGACCGTACATATTCCCTTGGCTGCATGTTGTTCTGATATCATGAACAGACGCAACATGTAAAGCACGCTTATGAGGTCTACCAGTGTTATATCGCACGTGTTTACGTTCGCTATGTACGTACCGCTAGCCACTGTGTTGTGTGTTGCCTTGGAAACCACCACACCCAGCTTCTGGGAACACATTCCAGCAAAGCAATGCGCGGTCTAAATCAGGAACGCCTATCCCGTGCGTCGCGAGGCATAAAGATTCGGGTTCGAATCTCGGCCTGGAAATTGGTTATCATACCATATTTTTCGGAATTTTCCTCAGTTCACTCATAAAACATCAGATTTAGCACGGTGGTTTAGCGAAGGGCTGGATGGCCGACGAATCGGGCTCCACTCCCAGCACATTCAGTTTTTCTCCTCTGCTCGGTCATGACTGACTCTACTCCCCCTCAGGCTGCCCTACTGAATAAGCAGCCCGGATTCTTTTCGTAATGGGAAAGTACAGAGGCGGAACTGACCATCTAAATCCACTGTTCACGTTAAGACTGCACAGAAGTTACCTTCCACTCCCAATTGTTCTACTGTCGTGGTGCACACTGAGGAACTCGTCCTTCTGAACCCCATGAAACATACTGATGGTATACATTAACGAGTTTTATTAACAACTAGTTGCACCAATATTTGAATCACAAATTACTGCTACATGTTTCGGCTACGACTTGTTTGTGTGTGCCTATTGGCCGGAAGATGTACACCATTAACTACTGATGGTACTTGACCCCCTGACACTTCATTCCACATTCTTACCAATTACTCGTTTATATTCATCCTGTCATTTCGCATTGTGCCCGTACAGTATAACCTATGAGATACGTGAGGTTACCTCTACGACCAAGCACCAACAAATGTATTAGAGGACGTTCTGGAAAGATCCTTCAGCTATCTCAATACTGTATGTAACAGACGTAAATGAATCAACAGCTTCATGTTCCGGCCACCTTAGGATCGAGGAAAAGCAGTCGCGATACCCACTGGACATACGGGTTGGTGGGTCCACAGCCGGGAATCGAAAGGCAGTCTAAAGCCTGTTGAATTACTGAAAAACGTATCCAGGTACAGTACCTACGGAACTCAGGTGATACAACGCAAAAAGAATTCTCTCCTTCCTTCCTTCCTTCTGTTTCAAGGATCAGGCACACTGACTTCACCGATTCGGAATTAATGGAGATGAATCATTCGGATCATCTGCTTTCCATCAACAGGTAGGATTAAGGACCTTCCTCCGTTTAAGTTCTTACACAAAACAAGACTACTTCCCCCAGCCGTGGAAGACTTTCTTGCCACTATCACGATCCTCGTATGAACAGTACCTGGAAATTTACGTAAAGACCAGCAATCACATTCAGAAGCTCAGCGGGATTATTCACGTACTTAAATTCTTCGAACAGCATCCCACAACTGTACTAGAACAATGGCGCATCCAGCTGTGGGCCTACCGTACATACTGGCAGAAATACAGGGCACACTGGGTGTTCTGCAGCGCGCAACAGCGAACGCGAGTTACACGCTCCTTCGATTTTTATACAGCTTTCGTAGATCACCGTACTGTCCATATGCGTACGCCCCGGCGCGAATTTTGAAGTACATCAACGATTTTCATAAAGGTTAGAATGAATATTACGCCATTCGAAGCCATGCCAAAGCCGTATGCCTTAAATTGCTACACTCAGTAACAACAACATACTAGCGGCATTCGTTTAATGTAAAGCAATAGAACTTAATAAAATATGCAGCCTATGATTCGGTAATATTTTTGAAGAACATAAATTAACATGGTGGCCATGTGAAATATGACAAAGATAATTATATACATATTACGTACAAAAACATCATGTCAACAATTAGGTACAACATGGCAACGATGAGACACTTTGGCGTTACGTTCGAGAATTTAACGTGTGCGCACGACCCGAAGTGGACACGTATCACGTGTCGCTTTTACATCGCGAATAACTGAACCAGTTGAACTGGGGAAGCAGGTGGGGCGGTGGTCAGTTTTAAGACCCTGTCTTTGTACTTGCCTGAAGGGACATCATGATTACTATGCCGGAGTTCAGACGAATAACTTGTTCACGCGAATTCGTCACCGCAAGACGGCCGTGATAGTCCCCCTCAGTCTACGCGATGGGCGGCCGAAGAATACGCGGTTCAATTCCTGTCACAGGCAGTGGCGTACCGAGGGGGGGGTTGGGGTGTTCAAACCCCCCCCCCCCAATTCCGAAGGCCCTCCAAAATCGTGCCAAACTGAACCCGATTGTGAAAACTGTTAAAAACTGCTGAATTTAGGACGCCAACACACCAAGATGTTCGGAAAAAAGGCAGTAAAATTCTAAAACTACCTAGGTTCGATTGTTTTACATTAGTAATGACAAATAAATTGGTTGTCATAAATTGTATTAAAGTACCAACAATTAAGAAAATTGTACTATATGAAATGAAATTTATTGTACCAAATTACAGCTGCCTCTAGAACCCCTGACTAGGGGGCTATAGCCCCCAGATCCCCGTTCTGTCTGTCCTCTATCCTCAACTGAATTTGTTGAACCCCCCCGAACAAAATTCCTGGGTACGCCACTGGTCACAGGTACAAAATGTTCTCCGCTGTAATAGCCATAGAACGGCCGGGCCCTCAAGCTTGGAGCACTCATCTCCAACCACGGACGAAGTCAACAGTAAATGGAGCTATGCCTCCACCCCCACCACAAGTTACCATGGAGTGGTGCTTCAGTATGTAGCCGCAACTGCCAACTGTTTCCGACAACGAACTATGAGCAACATACGACTGGACACATGCAAATGTCTGGCCAACGTTGGGGGTAGCATAAAGAGCAACCGAGACGCTGGCTATTCTGAATATTATCATTGCTTTTCTCAGTCCCTCAAGGTAAAGACAGATAAAACCCCACACCAGGCCACAACCGCTTCCTTCCACACCTCATCCAATTCATTATTGGGCACGTTCGCCCCCTCGCCCCCCCCCCCAAAAAAAAAACTCGTATCAGTTTCGTAACTCCGCACGCATTAGCTCGGCTCCCACAGGACGGACATCCGTTGAATTTGAAACTGGGGCCTTTTATGAAAATCTGTCGAGAAAATCCAAATTCGGTGAAAACTTGGCATTTTACATTTGGACGTTAGTAGGTTTTACTGTCGCCGGCGACAGAAAATCGCCGTAAGATAATCCTGCAGCGACACACAGCACCACAATGCAAAAATAAACGTACCGTAGCGTTTCCATGGCAACGCTTTCAATACCGATTACACTGCTGACAGCGACATAGCAGGTCAGGAATACGATCCGTCTGCACTGGTGCATCATGCTACCTACTGGCACCTGAGAATTTGCAGGAGGCTCCTAGATCTTACGGAAACTTTGTGTACCCCTGCCATATTGGCTGCTTTATAGTACAATACTTCGTTTCTCTAATACAGACAAGGACATTCGTAATTCAACAATGCGAACGGAACGCATTGTTTCATTTCCATAGTTAAATGGATTACAAGAACGCGCCACAGTGTTACTTTGTACGTACGTTCGCTGTCTTGTTTGTGCTGACATGATCTGACCTTTCCATCCCCTTTCACACCACCCAATTCGATGCTTTCCATTTGTTACTCTCGTCTGCCACACCCTTCTCTTTCCTCCTACTAATCCAATTTCTTCTACTCTTCTTCAATTCCCACAATACAGCTGTCCCTGTGCTCAATTACGCCATACGGAATGGAGGTACGGATCCCAACGTTTTTAACCACGTCACTAGATGCAGGTTAACGATCCCGGTAGCCGTACGATGTAATGCGTCGGTCTGAAGCCCAATCCGCTTGATTGCTGTGATCGCGGGTTCGAACCCTGCCGCATGCGTGGATGTTTGTCTCTTGTGTTTGTTGTGTGGTGTCTTGGCAGCGGCGTCTGCAACGGGCTGATAAATTCGTTCAGAGGTGTTCTACCGGCTCTCTCTCTCTCTCTCTCTCTCTCTGTGTTGTGTGCGTGTGCGTGCGTGTCTCTCTCTCTCTCTGTTGTGGTTTAGAAACCTTAGCACTGAGGCCGCATGGGCCCGAGGTGGGCTGTTGCGCCACGGAAACTAGATTCAGGTTAGTGGTCGGTCTGACGCCCCGACCGCTATACCGCCGAGGATAGGGACGCTGTCAGCCTTGCACGCTCTGGAGAAGGGAAAAATCTCTTCCTCCTGCCGCAATCGAACTCCGATTCCTCGGTCGTCCACCCGTAGTCCAGCCACTATAATGCCAATTCTTCAGCTGTATTCCCATTTCCTCCGTTGATTTCCCATTCTGTGTTCGCGTCTTTACTCCTTATCTCCGGTCCCGCACCCGATGTCCTTCGATATAACAGATCGCTTCAAATGTGACAGAGTTCAAATATCTGGGAGACGGCATTAAGAAATGAAAACAACGACCAGGAAAAAATTAAGGGCAGAATATATTCGGGCAATGCTGACACCAGACAGCTAAGAATCTCTTGTTTTTACATGTATAAATGTAAAAATCAAAATGCACAAGCTACAATTTTACTTGTCGTGTTGTACAGATGCAAAACAAGGTCTCTCATATTCAAGAAAAACCTTGGGAGTGAGTTTGAGAACAGGCCCAGGCCGGTGAAAGGAACATTTGGGCGTAACGGGGAGACAGTAACTACAGGTTCCAGAAATACACACAATGAATTGTGTCATTTCGCACTATTCCCCTTACCGAAAGCCTTCACGAATCGTCATCAAATTAGGGCGGCGTACATAAATGTTTACAAAGGCTTAGCCTTTAATAACCAAAACTGAAGTGACCAGTTGGACGAAATGGTAAACAAGCAAGTAGAATGTCGATGGCACGTACTGGATTCATCTGGCACAAAAGTGTCGGGTTCTTGTGAAGAAGATAAAGGATATTCGTAGATTTTCGTAGATGGTGTGAAATTACGTCAGCACGTGTGTGACTGTAGCTTCTCGTCAACTCTGCTGCATGTACTTTGTTACGACGATGGCAGAATGTGGAGGAGTCACTGCACCATCAATATAGTTTGGTGTGAGGTCATCAAGGGCGGGGTGGGGTAAAATACTGATGTCGTGTGTCAGGACAGATCACTATGATTTCAAAACGTAATGATTTCGTCTCTCACAAATTAACTACGCACGTTCACAATGGGATGATCACTGGGTGTGTCCAAGCTTCATTTTATCTCTGCTAATGTGTGACAGCAAAGATGCGTAAATAAACCTTGTGAAGAGAATGCACTTACCATTCGCGTCTCTCTACAATGAGCTCCTAATACACACGGATCGGCAACACCCTCGGCTTCACAATCCAGTTGCAAGTGCCATAAACGAACACCCAGGCCACAAAACAGCAAGAAAGGAGTTCGAGAAATCAAACTCTTTGTTCAGAACAGTACTTCAAAGTTAACGATACTTGATGACACATTCACACGCAAGGGACGCAAACTTCAACGTCGCAAAAAACACTGCACTGTGCTTCGTGGTTTTCCTCATATGACTGGGTGATTACGACGTCCACATATGCGCAACACTACCAATTTGGCGGAGCGTTGTGACGCTTGACGTCACAACGCTCTCACGCACCGGAAGCTGTTGAGACGCGATTCTGGTTACCAGACACACAACAGTACGAAACGGTAACATTAAAGCTTTGTCATATACCCTAAGGACGACTACGGCGTTAATGCGGGTGTTTATGTAATGTAATGTAATTTATGTCACTCATACGTTAATTACATGTTAAGTACAGATATTAACATTACAGAAACCACATATGCCTGCCAGTTTTAATATGTATTTGGTAATCAATAAGTGTGTAACGGCTGTCAAAGTTTCAAACTTCTCTGGCCATTATCACCGTAACCGTTCAACTTTGGATATAGGTGTTTTGGGTGATATCGGTATACTTTAACATAAGGAACACCCTCCCGAAGTCTTGCACATTCCTCCTGGGACACCCTGTATAAAGACAGCTTCCTTGTCAATGCTAACTACGAAAGTAAAAGACTTCACTCTACGTAACAAAACAAATAACGACCTGCCAGCGGGAGCAGAACCCGCAGGTTTACCACTGCTCCTACAACAGCCCGCAACTGCACAATCTTCAGCCAGCTCCATCCACGTCATATCCTCACAAACCACTTCGTTGAGGTACATCTTGCAAGTGGACTAAATGTGTGCTCGCAAAACCCGAGGGTTCAACACCGCTGGTAACGAAGCGCGCCAATCGAAACGATTCTCAGCCTATTACAGTCACCTTCTGTATTTCCTGTTCGGGAGGCGGCGGGGAGAAAAAAATATGTTTTAAAGCTCTCTTTCTGATGCGACTCCGAAAACTTTAAATCCTGGGATGTGGATAACATGAAGAGTTACATTTAACCACTGTTTCCGTGGAACGTACTGCTTCCATCTTCACGCAGCAAGTTCCTGGAAAAACATGGTAAACCACTGCACTAACGGCCCCTCGTCCCAAAAGGAATTTCCCTTAAAAGAAAATCATCTGCCACATCACGGAAAAAAACATCACACTGAATCTCATTTACGGGCCACACGGTTAATGCTGCACAGAGAACTAATTGATGTTTTTTTTTTTGTGAAAGGTGAATGCTGCAAACGGAAGTAACTGCTTTTTATTTTGAGAGGGTAATGCTGCATAGGAAAACAGTTGCTCTTTATTGAGTGGCGTTAAGGTTCCAAAGGGAAACAGTTGCTTTATACTGTGAGAGGTTAAGGTAGCAGAGAGAAATAGTTGCTGTTTAATGCGAGAGGTTACGGAATTATATGGGGGGGGGGGATGCTGTATAATGTAATAGCTTAATGTTGCATATGGATATAACTGCTTTGTATCAAGCGGGTGAAGGAACGAATAAGGTATTATTTTGTGGATCAATTAATCCCGGAGGGAAGTAGCTTTAAATATTTAGGAATAATTATACGCAGCGATCTAAAGTGGGCAGATCATGAAAATTACACACTGCGAAAATCAAGGAAGGCACTTCATAATTCGTATACTCAAGAAGGGATAAAATAATACGAAACATTTAGCTTATACGGCACTAGTGAGACCGATACTTGAGTAAGGAGCTGTGTGTTGGGACCCAGACAGAGAAGGTACGATAAGCGCTTTAAATCGGGTGCAAAAGAGAGCGGTTAAATTTACAAATAATATAAATGAGTCGGGTGGGGAAACTTTGGCACAGCGTAGACTGATGGCCCGAATTTTCAGGTGAGGCATCCCGTTGTGTTGATAAATAGTAATATAGGTATATAAATTAGAAAATGTATAGTCTAACACAGCTCAATTGGTAGTTATTGTTAGAATTAAGGTATATTTTACATTACTACTCTTAGCTACATGTTTCTGCTCCCTCTGTCAATTGTCAATCGTATATTTCACCTTCCTAAGTAAATAGCATTTTAGCCTAAAGACGGTCCCGACAAAGGGAGCCGAAACATGTAGCTAAGAGTAGTAAAGTAAAAATCCCTTAATTCTAATAATAATAACCAACAAGTGAGTTGTGTTAGACTATATATTTTCTAATTTATATACCTATATTACTTGATAGCCCGAATATGCGCCCTTTTCAACGCATACACCGGAAAGATGGGGGATAGACTTCTAAAGCCATGCTGAGTAGGGACGATCATAATCGGAAAATTATGACTAGGAAAAAAAGGACACATGTTGCTAAATATTCCTTTGTAAACAGGACCATTAAAAGCAGGAACCAATTAACTGCAGCCTTACTAGCGTCTTTCCCATGTAAACTAGACTCGTTTAGAAAAAGGGTTAACATTGTAGTTACAAGCAAGTTAATTAAAGTGGGGGGTTGAGTGTAAATAAGTGACGTGATATGAAGTGAAGTGAACTAACGTGATTTATGCGAAGTGAGTTACGGTGAAGTTCATGGAGACAAAGTAACATGCACATTAGGGTGACTTTATATTGTGGGTATTTAACTGTATTGTGACTATGTCATTTTTTGTGTATCTTGTACTGTGTGGGTGTTTTGGTAACGTATGCTTGTATTTACTGTATTTTATATTGTTTGTACTGTGTTTTTGTATTGTTTCGTTTATGTATATTTATTATTTTTGTCTGTACTAGTGTAAGGATCACTGCCACGGAGTGAAAACTCAACTGCAGTAAGTACGTACGTAGTAGTAGTAGTAGTA
>Ga0123354_10017911_pt1 | contig 11098 bp, 6 predicted proteins | sample TergutLab28metaG_2_FD_97872 | JGI IMG/M metagenome (GOLD analysis project Ga0123354, IMG submission 97872) | Labiotermes labralis P4 segment gut microbial communities from Petit-Saut dam, French Guiana - Lab288 P4 | ecosystem: Host-associated > Arthropoda: Insects > Digestive system > Gut ... | reverse complement strand
GATGAGCACATGGTGCTCGAAACATGTAGAGGCATGAAATAAACTTACTGTAAAACAAAAATTTTGTGCATCAAGTTGGTTAATTACTGAGATAAATATACTGAGATGCACGGTCAGCAAAACATGAATAAAAACTCAATATAGTTCTCTCGTAACAGCATTGTACACTCTTTATGCACAATAAACTCCAGCACACTTGACGTGGGGATTATAACGAGTGTGTGCAGCATGCCCAGCTCCCCGTCTTAACCTGAGTTTCGAGCTCCGTCCCTCCTGGAACAACATCCATGATACGTTCCCAACCGGGATCGCGCAGGATACAACAAGATACTTCTGTGTTTAATGTTGTCACCGGGAAACAAAGTGGGTGCCTGGGATTTCTGAAAGAAGAAACATCTCTTAGTGAAATATGTTATAAAAATATTACGTCTAATTGGACTGACATATTTGATTCTAGTAGTATCCCTTGACCTAAGTTTTTATCTCTACCGAACCAGCTAATTGCTACCAACTTTAAGTGAGCTGTTGGACGAAGCTTGCAATCACTAAAGCGATATAGAAAGTGACAGATAATTAATGAGTGTGGAGCACTGGTGAAATGAAACTGACGGTGCAAACCTAAACCCTCGGAGAAGAACCTGCCCCAGTGCCACTTTGTTCGCCACAAATCCCAAGTGGACTAACCGCCAGAGCAATGGCACGGCTTAAGTGTCCTGTCACACTACACATTATGAACTGCTGGGTCGTTCCTGTGTTTCGGCGGAACAACTGCCTCCGTTTTCAGGGTGACTTAATGTAAAACCCAGAAGAATATATTCAGTAACATTCTTCGTTAAAGCATGGAAAACATCGTCAGCTTTCTCAGCACTTCTACTGAAAGGGGACCCAGCGTCTGTGTTGGCTGGGCCTATAGCACAGGCCGCGGGCAACATGGGGCCCACCGAACTTGTGTTTACGGCTCGTGGGGGTTTTGGACACGTGCAATTTATACCCCCCCCCCCCATCACAATATACAATTGCTTTGGTGAATATATGGATTTGGTAAATTTAGTGAAATTTTCTTTTGAAGACGGGGATATTTACTGTATTTCCCGCGTCATAAGAAGCGACAAGCGACAAGACGCACGCTGTAATAAGCAAGACTTTTGGTGGATTTAATAACCTACTTTTTAACAATTACACCTCACCCAATATTGTTCGGGTGATAAAATCGAGAAGAATGAGATGGGCGGGACATGTAGCCTGCATGGGGAGAGGAGAGGTGTATACAGGGTTATGGTGTGGAAACGTGAAGGAGAGAGACCAGATGGGAGATCCACGCGTGGATGGGAGGATCTTATTAAGACAGATCTTCAGGAAGTGGGATGTGGATGTGTGGACTGGATCGAGCTGGCTCAGGATTGGAACAGGTGGCGGGCACTTGTGAGTGCGGTTCCATAAAATACGGGGAATTTCTTAACTGGCTGAAAAACTGTTAGCTTCCTGAAGTAGGACTGTGCTGCATGGAGTGATTGATTGATTGAGTGAGTGATTGAGTAAGTAAGTAAGTAAGTACTTTTTAACAATTCATTTTTTTATGTTAAGACGCAAGTGCACGTGGGGGGAATTTTTCATTGGAAAAAGAAAGTATTATGAGGCGTGAAATCTGTAATTTGCAACGAGATTCGTGCGTATTGCTTGAGTAAACACCGTACGTCAGAAACCTTTCTGTGGTAAGAGTGAGAAAAGTACGGAATGGTAAGCTCCTCCATCCCCCTTGCACGTTCTCAGTTCTAATCATGTTCCAATAATAACTGACGCAAGGGTATTGCAGCCGTGATATTATAAAACGGAATTTCATGTATATCTTAAGAAATGTCAGTGACAGTGAAAACGGTAAAAAAAAAGTTTCATGACCTTGACTTTCTATCTTCAAAAATAAATGTAAATTTTTAAAAACCAATCCTAATTAATTAACGAGTAGTGATTAAGATTAATTTTAGTCCCTTAATTGCGTGATATAAAATGAATTTTCAGCAGAAAAAAATACGATTTTTGCTGTTAAAATTTGTGTGTGGTCCGGGGTCAATTTTGGAGATTTTCAGATGACCGACGTGCAGTAAAATCTTCCTCACTCTGACCGGTAGTAACTAGCCCACACACTGGGTGACTAGGGATCCGGCAAAGAGAGACAATTTTGTTTTTCGTAGCGTCCGGATAGACTCCGGCGCCCTTCCGTCGTTTTATTTAATGGCACCGAATGCTCCTTCCGGATAAGGAGGCCGGAGTCGTAAACGTCACCACTCTCTTCGTCTAGCGTCGCGGTTACTTATGGTTGTAGCTGTAACTAGACTGCCCGGCCTCGTAATACAACCTGGAGGGCCGTGTTCTGGAGACCCATGGATTAGACCTCGGCAAACGTAACGACAACAGAGGGCCTACTGCTTACAGCCAGCAATGCATACCGTTTATTGTGTCACAGAACATTGGCTGTGATTAAGATATTAAACTAAACCCAACGAAAAGTAATCTATGACCGGCAGAAACAGGTCGCTGTAGTGTGTATACACGTGCCTTTGCAAGAACACGCCTTCACTCACAACGTGTACCTGCAGAGTGTACCAGTGCAGCTTTTCCTAACCATAGTGTCGCAGGACACATGTAGGGATCGCGCGAGAAGACGCGAAGTGAAATATATGTAGCCATGTTTCTTGCAACGTTAGTCTAAAGTATATATACGAGTATTATAACTAACTCCAGTGGCCGTGCGGTCTAAGGCGTGGGTCTGCGGTCGTTCGCTTACTGGAATTGTGGTTTCGAATACCGCCGGGGGCATGAATGTCTGTCCCTTGTGAGTGTTGTGTGTTGTCAGGTTGCGGCCTCTGCGACGGACTGATCACTCGTCCAGAGGAGTCCTACCGGTGTAGTGTGTATGAGTGTGATCGTGAAGCCTAAGCCTAGATAATGAGGAGGCTCTCGCCCACTGGGGGCTGTTGCGCCACGGGGGGAGGGGGGTACTAATTCCAGTGAGCAGAGTCCTTCCTGAAATACTAACCGGTCCTCACATTGTCAAGAAGTTTTCCGTGTTTTATGGAATCCGAAAGTTCATCACCGTATTCACAAGGGTCCTCCACCTGCCCCGATCCTGAGCCAGATCAATCCAGTCCATACCACATCCCGCTTCTTAAAGATACATTTTAATATTACCCTCCCACACACACCTAGGCCTCCCAAGTGGTCTCTTTCTCTTGGGTTTTCTCACCAAAACGCCGTATGCACCTCTTCTGGCTCCCATACGTGCCACATGTCCCGCCCATCTCATTCTTCTTGATTTGCTCACCCGAATATTTATATCAATTCGTAGAAATGTTTTTTCCTAAAAATAATTTAGCGACAATTGAATTGCTCTTCCCTCTATCAGCTTCTTATGGTCTGTTAACTTTTCCATATGTAGGGCTTCTTGGAATATGGAAAATTATTTTAGGGGTTTCTCCATTGGTGCGAGATTTTGGTAAATATTTCTCTCGCTTATGGGAGAATGGAGGTACGCCGAGGCTCCGGGCGTTCGGCTGAGAGTTCAGCGTCACAATCCCACCGCTTTGCCCCAGCAAAACCGTCCCTCCAGGATTGTGGTCAGGCGCGCAAGAGTGTGACCAGACGTCCAAGGGTCGAACTCAGACTCTCCGGCACTTAACAGCCCGAGATACCGTGGCTGTTCATCGTTGCAGCTCGTGGTTTACTCGTGCCCCTACCGCTTAGAACCGCGACGTCCCTAATGTGGTCAGTTTAAGATTTGTACTCACCAGAAATTGTACTTGCCTAGCTGTAGCCGGAGGTGCGTAGTGGGTATGATCACACTCAAGCAATCGTGTTTCGTTTCCCGACACGGGCGGCTTTTCTTGACAATTCCAAGCCGGTTCTGGGGCCCACAGAGGGTATCGGGGGGTCAGGCAGCCGGGCCGTACACCTGACCACACATTCCCCTCTAGTGCCAAGTTTAAGAACGAATTGATTTGTATATTGTCTCCTCCCAATTGTCTTCATCCTTGCGCGGAGACAAATTTTACTTTTATCCAGGGGCTAGTGCGCTGGAACTAGCAGCTCGGTACGGCTTAACCTTCTGCCTCCCGTTTTCCTATTAATACTCCAAGTGCCCCTACTCAAATAGTTTAAGCATCAATATAAAATTCTTTCTGCCAACTCGCTTGTTGTCTTATGGTTTGTGACCCATTGCTGAATGAACTTGGACGCCCCTGACATGGGGGCCTGTTTTTTAAGAGAAGACGCTGGGATGATCTAGAGCCAAGGTCGGACAAGAGCCGGATGCAGCGCGCAACAGCTTCAGAGGCTACCTCCTGCTGCTTGTCCTTGCATCATGCCTTGGATCTGCCTGCCGTCACACGACCTCCCCACTCTGCCTGCCGCCCGTGTGTGCCAATCTTACCGCTGTTGAAAAAAAGTCAGCTTTTTCCTACGTCTCTTTCGAATATATTTTGTACAGTTCGCATTTATTCTGTACATTTCGTTTGGTACTGACAATATGCATTGTATAATAGGCACCGATAATACATTCCGTATGACTGACATTGACAATACAGGCTTACTTTATATGACAGTCACGAAAAATACATTTTATACGATTGACATTGACAATGTATTTTGTAAGATTGGCACTAAAACGTAATTTTTGGGGCATTAAATATATATTTCTTGATTGGCAGTGACAATATATGTCATATGATTGGCACACACAGAAAATATACTTTGTATCACTCACACCGACAATGAAGGTGTATTTAACATGGTTCGCATTTGGCAATATATTTTTTTATTGGCACAAATAATATATTTTATATGACTGGCGTTGAAAATATATTTTATACCACTTGCATTGACAGTATAGGTATACGTTATTTCAGATACCTGGCAGTGGAAATATATTTTTTGCCTGGCGCTGAATATATTTTATACGATTGGCACTGAAAACGTATTTTAAGTCAGTGGCACTGATTGTATAGGTATATTTTACATGATTGGCAATAGTAGTGTATTTTTATTGGCACCTGAGTTTAAATTGTTTGTGATTAGCACTGACAATATATATATATATATATATATATATATATATATATATATATACATATATATAAAATACTATATGATTGCCACGCCCAATGTATCTCTCCAGTACACCCTACTGGTCGGACATGGTTCTCATCGCAGAACCTCGGGTTCGGTTTCCGTTATCTTTATTTGAGAATCACGGAGGACAAAGTGACAACAGATTACATGTATCTCGCAGTGCGGTAGTTGACTGATGTGATTGGAGTGATGTCTGTCTTTTTCATATTTCGATTTGTGCCTGTGGCTTAAATACGTTGTAAACTGCCTCCCATCGTAGCCACATCTCACAAATAACTAAGGGCACGTGGTTGAGTTTGTCGTCAGAAGTAAGTGGTTGCTAACCTTTTGACGCCTAATGTCAACTATAGTGGTCGTACCGCACCGCTAACCTCTAAAGTTGCAATTTATATATTTATTCAACAAATATAGGTACTGAATATTTTAAACATGGTATATACTTTCCGTTTTTTTCTCTTCAAATTCCAGTTTGTTTCATAATTCTAACGTATTTAGTTCCTATGTTATTCACATTTTATATACAGGGTGTGCTAAAATTAAAAAAAAATAATTCCGGCGCCAAAAGGCTAAAGTAGTCGAGAAACTTCCCGAATTTTGCGGGCCTTGAAAGATTATTTCAGCGTTCAGTCCACTCTTCCCTGACCCTAACCAGATTAAGTCTCCATCCTGTTCCTTTAAAACATATTTTAATATTGTATTCTTCTCTACGCCTAAGTTTTCAAAGTCGCCTCTTTCCTTCAGTTTTCTTATGAAACTCTTTTACCAAATTTTCCCTTCTCTCCCGAACGTGTTACGTGCTCCGCTCTCACTATCCTCCTGGACTTTATCTCCTCGTAACATTTCCGCTATGACTATAAATTATGTAGCTTCAGATTAGGCACTTTATCCACCGTTTGTCCAAATATTCCCCCCAGCAGCGTGTTCCGTAACACACACACAGTCTGTGTTCCGTAACACACACACACAGTCTGTGTTCTGCACTCAATGTGAAGTGCCGCGTTTCACATCCATACAGTTCAGCAGACAAAGTCTTTTTAAATTTGCATGCACCGTGCATGCTATGACAATTAATTTGTAGAACAAACTGCGTATGCAGTATATGTTTTCTTCATACGTTGTCAATTCTCCAACATGTTTCGGCACATCACAAATGCCATCATCAGGGAGTCTCTGTAGCAATTATCAAAATGTTTTCGATTTTTTTTTTATTTGGCGCAACAGCCCCCCAGTGGGTCAGGACCTCTTCATTCACGAGATTTATAAATCACACACAACGACGCACCACAGTCTGTAGGACTCCTTTGGACGAGTGATCAGCTCGTCGCAGAGACCTCTACCTGACAACACACAACATTCACAACAGGGAGATATTCATGCCCCTGCTGGGATTCGAACCCACAATCCCAGCAGGAGAGCGGCCACAAACCTACGCCTTATACCGCGCGGTAACTGGGACCGGCTACTCGAATGGTTCTTTACAAAATATTAACCATACTTAAAACCACTTTGAATGGACGTCGTTTCCAAACCACATAGGAGATTCAGGAAAATGCGATAAGAGAACTGCGCGCCATCACAGAAAGTGCGTTCCAGGAAGCATTCCAACAATGGAAGAAACGTTGGGAACGGCGTATTGCCAGTAGAGGGGACTATTTTGAAGGGGACAGTGCTTAAAATGCTGTAAAATGAGCAATACAGTCTTTATAGCAAAAGTTCGGTCTTTTTGTGAACACGCCTTGTATCCACTCAGTATTATCCTAAATTATGCAACTTTTAACTCCTAAATGACTGACCCACATTGGGCTTCGAGAATATCTGTGGATGATTATTGGCAATTAATGAAATTCCACACTCTAAAAGTGCCAGATGGTATGTCTTTTTTTTTCAGTGCTCTTAGAACTTATGTTTTAAGTTCTCTGTATGTTTCGACTAGCATGTTAGAAGGCGTGTGAGTGCGTAGCTGTAAATTCACACACCTATTTGCGTAAAACTGACCATTCGAAAGCGTTAGCGTAACTGCAAATTCTCGCTGAAGAAGGCATGTGTGGTGTGTCGAAACATGTTGCAGAATTGACAACGTGTGAAGAATGCATTTAAAACATATAACGTTTGCTCTAGAGGAAAATTGTTCTTTGTGGCAAACGAAACTAAAGCTAAATCGATTACGAACTGAATTTAATTTACTCAGTAATTTAAGTTTTGTTGACCATGCTATCTGGCATGATCCTTGTAAATAACCAACTTGACGCACAATTGTTCATGTATGTTTATTTCTATTCTGTACGTGTTTCGGGTAGCCATGTGCCCATCATCAGGAGAATTATTGTATCAATGTGACACCTGGTTTATGTCACTCTGTGTAGATGACTGTGTGGTATGCAGGTTGCATACCAAACGGTCACGTACACAGAATGACATAAACCAGGTGTCACATTGATAACAATAATTCTCCTGATGATGTGCACATGGCTGCCCGAAACATGTACAGAATAGTAATAAACATACATGGAAAATTGTGCGTCAAGTTGGTTATTTACAAGGATTAATTTACTTAGGTTAGCATGTATCTCCGTAGAGACCCCACTTATCAATTTTGTTGTATCCACACCAGCCAAGGAAGTGCAAAACCGAGGGGGGGTGGTGGTGATGGGGGGGGGGGGGTTAAAGCAGAATGGTAGCAATTTATTTGTTATGCAGCCTGAAATATTTTTAAAGTTAACTTCCAAACTCTGAGACATGTTATGAAGTTCTTGTAATACCCGGTGCTGAGAGATTTTGTCGGAAAACCTTTTCTTGTGTTTTGCAGTAATCAGTATGTCTGTCTCGCTTACTTCCTCCCGGACTTTGGAATCTTGTGTTTTCCACTTTCGCCTGTCTCATTCCACGCTATCAACAATCAGTAAACACTTAAATATAAACTCTAATACAGAAAAGTCCTACAGGGACATTCATAACTAAATATTTTCAAAATTCATAGAAATTAAAATGGCGTTTGCTAATGATGATAGCCGCAGATCATTGAAGAATCTATGAAATTTTCCTCTGAGTTCCACAGGCACTGGATGATGAGCCGCACGGGACATGCGGCAGCTATCGGTACAATATCCCGTTTCTTCGCAGACTTTTATCAGCAAGGCCCTGATAATTGATGATACGGTTTCAATGATCCTGCCGTCCAGTTTAGGAATATCTGTTGACGGTGGTGGTATAATCACAATACTTCTCTCATAGCCCAACCAATATAAGTCCGGTGACCTGGGGGGCCAGAAACACCAAATAAGTTTTCTCGGTACCACGGCTCATCCAGATTCATTTCTGTGGTTATTTATATATTCTCGCACTTTCGGGCGTAAGTGAGAGGTCGTTTCTTTTCACTGGAAGACGAAATCAGGGGAATCTTCAGCAAGTCGATGCATAAACCACGTGGTCAACGTGTCCACGTGAAATGTTGCCTCTAAGAGATTTTGCTGTAAAACAAAAGAGTCATACACTTGTAATGTGATGTGTCAGAACCACACTCTGTTCGAAGAAGCTTTATCATCCTGGCTGAGATGGTGAGTGTTTTGTGGACTCCCAGATCTGAACGTTGTGGCGGTTGACGTCCCGTTCGAGGGAAAAGAGACGTCGTCACTTCCGCGCCAGCGTTTTCCAATATCTGTTGACATTCTCAGGGATAGTCTTAGTGCTTGCGCTTTGTTGTTCTTGCAGCGTGTGGGCTTTCACAGGTAATCGCTACCGCAGAACAAGAACATTTTTTGAGGCAAACTCAACTTTGTTGCGTTGATGTTCGTGGGCTGTCCTGGAAGTCCTTGGCTACACGTTGCGTTCTGAGGGCGACCTCGACTGTTCTTCCAGTAAATACAGCAATGTCCGACGTAAGAAATTCCAAGTTACGCAATTTCGGACTTAAGCAATTAAGAAAATGAAAGGAATAAAATATTTTCGAGAGTGCTTCTAATGTGTCATGGCCGAAATGAAAGCGCAGTGAGATGAACATGGCGGAAGAATACTGCTGGGCGATAACACAAGCGGCGGGGCGGTCATGCTGCGGCCGATCAGGTTCCAGTGTGTTGCAGTTCGGATTTGAACTGGACTTCCTTGTTTATACAATATATAATTGATGCTGATAAGTCCTTAGCCCGACCAGGAAGGAAACAAGCTAATGTTTCTACCAAATGGCGTGAATTCCCTTTGGCGCCTTGCCTTGCAAAAAAAAAAAGAACTTGATGCCAGCTCGCGTTTCGATGTTGTTGAAATCGCGCGCGTTCCTGACATGCTTCCGAGCTTGTTTCCTTCCTGGTCGGGCTAAGGACTTATCAGCACTCCGGTACATATACTCAGTTCCGACGTGCGGAAAATTCGATTTGCACCGAATCTTCAGGAAGGTCAGTCGGGTTGTGTCTGTACCTTTGCTTTCAAACTGCGCCAAGTGTCAACTAATTTATTCTGTGTTGTATTTTGTGGCGTACACTAAACCCATCTTTTGCACTTGTCAATTTGTCTGTGCGTACTGGATAATACAATATCCTATCCTTTTCATACCCTCTGCACGATCACCCTTTGTAACATTGTAGTCCCGACGCGCTCAGTTTGATAGGTGATCCTCTTTCGGGAATCAGGTGTGGTTCACCTAATCACATAGTTTTAATTATTTCTTTTTCACTTGTTGTTTTATTTACTCAGTTCATTCTTGATATAAAATAATGGAGCACTATATCCAGTAAAACAACTAGATCATTTCTAGGAAACTGACACAGCCACTTCACTGTACTCCTACTTGCACCACACTCGAACGCGACTGAATTCGCACTGGGCTGCTAGCTTCCGTTATCAGCTGCTAACCGCTTCGGCGTTTAAATCTCTCCCCTCCTACCTATCACCAACGGTCCTGAATATACGTTGACAGATTAACCTCGAACGCATGGCCATGAAACGTCCGTAACTGACGCCAGCAATCCTAATTAACAACTATACTAAAAATGATCGGCTACAACCCAGAAGTCGTTATTGTAAATTATGTACAGTTTGTGGGTGGGAAGGGAATTTATTTCCGACGAGGATCTGGGAAAAATAGACAGAGGGAAAATTGAAGAAGAAATAAATGAAAGAAGGAAGGAAGGAAAGAAGGAAAGAAAGAGAGAAAGACAGTAGTGGGGTAGAAACAAGACAGGTATTACGTATAAGCGGAATATTGAGGCCTGTTCGTGTAACCATTGTTGCTTTGAAAAAGCAATAAGTATTACACATTCTGAGTGTGCGTTTGTAGCTTTAGGTGTCCAGCATGCAATTCGCATGCGTCATATTTTTATCTGTGGCATGTCCGGCTCTACGATATTCCCCCCCCCCCCATTATCTTATAAACGGCACGATTTTCGAAGAAAATATATTGAAAACGGAATAAGTGTTTCGATTTTCTCTACAACTTGTGTGTGAAACATTTCTAATTCTAAGAACTGAGAGAGATATGGTCATAACTGTATATCGGTCTTCATGTAAAGTGCCAGTTATTATTGTCAGATTTTAGTGAAACTTGTATTGTCGCAACAGAATTTCGAAAACTCAAATTCCAAATTTCATAAAAATCCGTTTAGTGGGAGGGGAGTTCTATGCGGACAGACAGACGGACAGACGCTCGGACGGGCAGGCAGGCATGCAGACAGACAGACAGATGTGATGAAGCTAATGGTAAAGGTAAAGCAGTCCCGTTACAGGCCTGGAGTGGCCTACAGGATTCCAGGAAGTTAAGGTTCCCAGATTACATGACAACGGCACAGGATAGTGGTAAGGTTGTTAGCCTTACGCACCGGCCGCCTTTACCCCCAGGAAATGCTCCTGGTACTCATTTCTGTTAGATGCTGAGTCGACCCCAGGGCCATAGTGCGATCGGAAGGATTTTATGTCAATGAAAAATTCCAATGACACCAGCTGGGATCGAACCAGCGACCTTCCGATTTGTAGCACAGCTCCTTAACCACTG
>Ga0123354_10017910_pt1 | contig 11098 bp, 8 predicted proteins | sample TergutLab28metaG_2_FD_97872 | JGI IMG/M metagenome (GOLD analysis project Ga0123354, IMG submission 97872) | Labiotermes labralis P4 segment gut microbial communities from Petit-Saut dam, French Guiana - Lab288 P4 | ecosystem: Host-associated > Arthropoda: Insects > Digestive system > Gut ... | reverse complement strand
GTCCCCCATGCCCCCCTTTTCTTTTTTTGTTGTTTGTTGGTTATATTAGCAACTCCCCGGTGGTGGTGGGGGGGGGGGGGGGGGGGGCAGTGGCACAGTGGTTAAGGCGCTGTGCTACAAATTGGAAGGTCGCTGGTTTGATCCCAGCTGGTGTCATTGGAATTTTTCATTGACATAAAATCCTTCCGATCGCACTTTGGCCCTAGGGTCGACTCAGCCTCTAACAGAAATGAGTACCAGGAGCATTTTCTGGGGGTAAAGGCAGCCGGTGCATAAGGCTGACAGCCTTACCTCCATCCTGTGCTGCTGTCATGAAATCTGGGAACCTTAACTTCCTGGAACCCTCTGGGCCACTCCAGGCCTGTAACGAGACCACTTTACCTATTTTTTACGTGGTACTTAAAGGCATATCAAGCGTATTACTGTGGCAGAATAAAAAGCACTACTGAACTTAATTTCTAACAACAACAAAAATTGTCAAAGATGTTATTCTCCCTGAAATAATAAGAATTAATTACCATGTCCCAACTACGTACATAACGCATTTAATTATCTTCTGTACAGAATATTCATAGATACTGCAGTGTGTGTGTGTGTGTGTGTGTGTGTATATATGAATCTCAGATATACTGAAAAATATAGTTTGATAATTATACATGGAACCAGACATAGGACAATGGTCAACAGAGAAAATGCACAGCTTAATACATGATCCCAGCTATAACAAGTCCCTGGTAATCCTTTCTCTCACAGAAATTAACCTTTATCAGAGATGGGGGAAGCAAAATGAAAGTTGCAAGTTAAGGATGAAGTACACACTACATGGACAACTATATAAAAAAAGTAAATCTTTCCCTTTCCACAGTATGAATGCAAATAAGGGAGCACAGGTACAGTTTCACATATTTTTAACCTTGGCACTAGATGGAGGTGAGTGGTTAACTTCATGCCCTAGCTACTTTAATCAGGGAAATAAATCTGGTCCCACTGAATAGAAGGCAAGATGGGCCCTAGAAAAGGCCTGAATGTTTTGGTGAACAGAAAAATCACTTCCAACCACAAAGATTAAAACCCTGGACCACCCAGCCCATTGCCACCCAACTGCCATACCAACAGCACTGGCCTAGGTCCTTGAACAACTGTATACACAACTATTATAAAAACTTGTCAACCAATGGACTACTGACAAAGTTAAAAATTCAAGAAAATCTTCAAGAAAATTTCCAGGTTTAAATAACTTACTGTCACAGTTCTGAGACAGTTCTTGATTTTAATTTTTAAGAGACAGCAAAAAAAAAACTTTTAAAACCCTGTTTCATTTTACACAAATGTAGAAATCTAAATATAAAACAATACATTCATGCTGACATACCAGCAACAATGTAATTTCAGCAACAAGATGATGAATGCAACATTTATTCCCATAATTAGAACAGTGGCAATCCCATCTTTTCCTTTATGTATATAAATTCTGACACATCTGAGTCCTATAAACAGTTAACTTGTACTATCACTAAATACAATAAATTAAAGAGTTTCATAATAATGTATTTAAGAAAATGAAGCTATAGTTATACTGCATGCAGGAGAAAATCATCACATGATATGGCAGCATTACTGATCCTATAAGGATCATCACCCTCACTAAAATCCAGTCACCTTTCATGTGTTTAAAAAATATAAATAATTATTCTAATGTTTAAAGGAATACAATGGATATTACCTTATGGTAGTAAGGCAAGGTTTTTTGAAAAGATGATGAAAGCAAACACTTCATGAAATGCTGTACAAACAGTGAAAACACGCGCGATTTCGGGCTTCCACCCCGAAGTACACAAGAACTGAACACTACTGGGTTACACAGCAAGTAGTAGTTATTTCTTACCGACGTTTCGGGACAACCTGTTGGTCCCATCTGCAAGGGTCAAGAATCCTTTAGATCTTTTTTGGATTCTTGACCCTTGAAGATGGGACAGGTTGTCCTGAAACATAGGTAATAAATTACCACTACTTGCTGCATAATAACCCACAAGAGGGCAGTTCTCAATGAAAACAAGATTTGAGGCTCCCCACATTTCAGGGAAACTGTTTTGCATTCCTGGCTTAAGATCTATACAACCAACATACAGTGAAACCCCCATTGTCCCTTATGCATCAATATCCCCATAACCATTGTTCATTCTTTCTGTTCCTTATAAATAATGTACAATCCGTTGTACATTGGATGCCTTGTTCCACAACAAAATCAAAGATCTTCCCAGATTTTCTCCCATCTTACCATTCTTCTGCAAGTCTGTTCTGGTTAAGATGACTTAATCTGTCAAAATGAACACATCAGTCACAAATGACACCTTAAAAATCAGAAACTTTAGTGCAATCCCATTAGAAATGTCTATTATATAGTCCAAACCACTGAAATTAAATTGGAATGGGGTTTGCAATACATTATAAGTAGAAACTGTGGTTCACATCATCACTCTCAGCTGCCAAGACAGAAATTTTTGCAGTCAAAATTAAAATAGTGAATATCATGTTCTTATGACTTTATATGCTCCATGTCACACAACATTATGTCAGTACTACAATTTTATAATGCCTCCCCACCAGCTCCCACTGTTGGATCTGTAGATTTGAGACGTTTTGACACCCTGCTGTCATTTCCATCCTCTGAAGCCCTCTTCTTGGCAGTTCCACTCCTGTCCTCAAACTCGGGTCTTTCTTCAGCCTTCCTCCTCGTATTATCCTTTTGAAATGCAAACATCATGTAGAGAGCTGCAAAATAAAATTGACATGATAGAATTACGTGGGGAAGGACACCAACAAAGCTGACCAAACTCAACTGAAACATTCCATGCAAGACCTTCTTAACTGGTTTTAAAACAAAAATAGCTTGATGGCTTGAAGTATGACATTCCCCTCCTTAAAAATTCTTAACAATGAAGCTAAATAAAAGTAATGTATGGACTCCATGCAAACATGAGCAGTGAGAGCAACATTATGGCTTCAGTCCAAAATATTGTGTAAGACAACGGATTACTGAAAAATATGTGCAGAAATTTGTGCATCAATTTTCTGTCAAGATTAACCCTTTACCTGCTAAGGTGGAGAATATGGTGAGCTCTGAATAATGTTAGCACATGGAAGATGGGAATTAAGTTGGTGTTTAAAGGATTAAATTAAAATACTTAGATGACACTTCATTCCCCTCCCTTGTCATTGCAATTTCAAAGTATGTCATCAAAGGAACTGCTAATGCAAGCTGTCCAAGACAACATTTCTAACAACCTTCATTACTTCTTATAGTCCTACTGCAGAGGCAGCTTAAGGAATGTGAAACTACAGTATATAAGTGGCACTAGCAGCAGTGGTAGTGGTAGTAGTGGTGGTGGTGGTAGTAGTAGTAGTAGTAGTAGTAGCATCAGCTGCTGAGGATATTTAGACCAACATACCAATCAGGGCATATATAGAGTGACAACAAATGATGTGGTTACACAAATTTATTGGTAAGGAAATAATGGGCACAAAATTTTCAACAAACGCTGTCATAAAGAGCAAATCAAATTTCACCCCCCTTCCCCAAATGCACATGTAATAAATAATTTGAACCTTGCCATCTTGCCATTACAATGCAGGACAGATGTAAGATGGCAACTCGGCTGGAAGAGTGTGCTGGAGTGTCACTGAATGAAATCAGTGATAACTGTTCAGCCACACTTCAGAAGAAAGTCCAAAGGATATTCCAACCACAAATTTAATCAGAATGTGGTAGGAAAAATTTGTAGAGAAAGGGTGCATCCATATGAAAACATCAGGCCAACCTCCGATGGGTAGGGAAACAAATGATCATACTCAGGAGGCTTATCTGTGAAGTCCAAGGAAGTCAACATGTTGGGCTAGCAGTGCACTTTATCTACTACAACCAAGTGGGTGGAAGATTCTTAAAAAATTACTCACTCTCTGGCCTTACTAAATGAATATATTGCAACATATAACTTCAATGGACATGGTACTATGTTCTGAACTTTGCATAAACATAATGAACCGTACGCAAAAGACGAAAACATTCCAGTCAAAAACCTGTGTCAGTAGTGAAATAAGATTTCTTCTGTGCGGGAAGGCCAGTAATGGGAAGTGAAAACACTCATGCCATTGTTATTAAACACATAATGGAAAGTCCAAAAATAATGTTTTTTTTTTGAGGGGAGGGGACAATTAATGGAATTTCAGCATTTCACAGTTTAACACTGTGGAAAATTCGGCCAATTACATTATTATTATTATTATTATTATTATGCTCATTTAACTCTTTAATAATTACACAAAATTTACTTCAATTTTCATTTCTTCAGAATGGGGCACATGGCTTATTCTGAGGCACAGAGTATCCAAGAAAGTACAGTACTCCTCTCTCATACAAATATGTGACAGCTCCGGAAAAAAAATTCCTAGTACTTACAAGCTGCCTCCCACTCAGACTTTGATAATGTTCCAACCTTCCGATGTCCTGTGGACTTTTGCATATACTGTTGCACATGTTCATAGTCCTCTGGGACATGTCCTAGCAATGGTGCTTCATGGAAAGGAGGATAAGTCTGCAAACATAGAAATCCTTAAATTTATACATCATAATTCATGCATGTCCATGCTTCCTTCTGTTTGTGAGGCACTTGTACTTGGTCTGAAGATCTGCATGTCAGTACTTAAGTAAATGTGTTAACAAAAAAATGTAACCTAACAGTATAAATGGAACTGTAAATTATGGAGACGAAAGGTAACTTCCTGGGATTTCAAGCTTTCACCATGGCATATATTAGAACCTGGCACTGCAGGGTGAATTTTAACCACCTGACATTGCACTATAATGGGCTAGGATAGCTCAGTCAGTGTAGCAACTCGCTGCTGACTGGACGGTCTGGGGATCGAATCCTGGTGGGAGCAAGATTTTCCACACCCATCCATACCAGCCATGGGGCTCAGCCAGCCTCCTATACAATGGGTACAGGGTCTTTCCCAGGGGTAAAGCGGCCTGGGCATGGCGTTGACCACCCACCTCCATCTAGCACCAAGGTCAAGGAAAGAGTATAGCTATACTTCTACTCCCCCTCTGGGCTTTCATGGCCTGTTCTAGGGTGAACTTTACCTTTTACATTGCACTATAACCCAACAGCACCAAATTCTAAAAATCAAATCATTTATCAAGAGCTAATATGCAGATAAATTCAGTAACAGACCCTAATGATTAGGCAGAGAGAGTGTCTCTGAAATACTGGTTATTAGCTCAACCATGACTTTAGACATGACTGAGAGATGGGTAAATCAAGCAACATACACAACATTCATTCTAGCCATTCTTATACCTCTGTGATGCTATCTTGGGAGTCCAGGTGATTGACTCTAGACCACATCAGACTGCATGGAACAAAGACCTGATACTAACAACATGAAGCAGAGTTCTTCAGAAGCTAAAGTCATGCAGCTGAAGGTTCATTATCATGTCCCTTCCTATTACCCATGAATCCAGTCCATACCTCATGCTCCACTTCTTTTTACCAAAATATATTACTACAGATGACTACAAAATAGCAGTTATCTTGCATTCTTACTTCAAGAGCTTGCATCTTCCCCAGAAGTGACCGCCCCTCTTCCTTAACACTCTCATAGTAGCTATCAAAACGCTCCTTGGCCACTAGTTGCAGTCCATACTTCTTTGCCAGCCTGAAATAGGTAGGAGAGAATATAACACAGCCGGAATTAAACAAAGGTATGCAATTTAATAAGAAAGAAAAAACTCAGGACATAAGCATATGGAAGCATTACTCTTAACACATCCACTCCCATATCCAAGTTTGGTGCTTTGTACAGACTACAGCGCACTGCCACAAGAAAAAATATTCGTCATTCAAATTGTATGGGATAGCCATGCTGGTAAATTTTGGGATTTCTTGGAAATATATACACAATTTTCCATTCATTTTCTTCATTCTGAAATTCTGTAAACTACTTGTGGACTGATCAATGACCAAAAGTAAGCCAGCAGCAGAACTGCATGAACTGGAAATGTTAAGTTCAATTATAATATATTCAATGGCTTTACTCTCATTCATGTGTGGTATTTAGAAGAGAAGAAAGAAGAAACAGGCTCAGTATTATGTCCAATGGCAAGCTATGACACTGGCAGTGTCACAGCTCTGGGTTATATTGTTAGACAGCACTTAAAATCACTTCCTTTTTTCTCTTAATGTTGAATGAACAGTTATTCTGCAATGAATGAAAATGCAAAGACAATGATGCACAGTGAATTGGAGGGGTGTGGGGAAGAGCAAACCGACTTCTTCAATAATTTATTAATTCCTTGGCTTATCCCTTTTACAACCGAGTGGGGTAACTTTTGCACACACCATGTTTTTTTGTTGTTTCTTTCTGTTAATATTGCTATGTTCTGATGGTAATTTCAGGTATGCCTTCACAACTTAATTAAGTTGCAAGTACGCTATAATGCCTCCATGTTTCCCTTTTGTAGCCACAGTCACAACTAAATTACAGGCAGGTGTCCAGGAAATGCCACATTCAGTCACGAGCACATGGGTCGAGACATGAACCAGCCTGCCACAACAGGCAATTTCAGAGGGAACTGTACTTCAGGGGGGAAGAATATTCAGTAAGAGAAGAAGTATTTGCTGCTTATATAAAACCAATCAGCTTCTTTCACCTAAATCTGGAATGCAGTGAAGGTCCAAAGCATCTACTGTTATGAGAAGAAAAGCCTGTAACATTGTTTACAAAATGATGAAAAAAAATATTTCATCAATTTTAGAAGTGTTCCAAGTACTTATCAGTTAATAAAATGGTGGAAATATCTGTTCCAAATCACCCAAGAAAGTAAAAGCTGTTTTCTGTTGCTTACGTGACAGACAGACAGAAAACTTGATGGATATTACACCCAAATAACTGCACGCATTTAAAAGGTTTCTCAAAGCAGTGGAGCAAAATTGTGGAAAATACTACGTTTAGACAAAATGTGGGCAAGTAACAAACTCTTTGCACAACCTTTTTTTATAACAGCGCTATTAGGGACAGAAAGAAATCAATCTTTCAGTTCACAAGATATGATGACATTGAAACAAGGCAAAATCATATAAGTGCAATAAAGAATGAACTGGAGGCAATTTCAATTTTTGACTAGCATTCTCAATGTTCGATGAAAACTATTCACCACACTGTAATTTAACAGTAGACAAAAAATTAGCTACTTACGGGGGAAGAAGCCTTTTTATAGTGAGCATAAAAAAAGCAAGCCAGGGTTGTATAGTTTGAAAGTATGGGTGTGTGCAGATTCTGCAACACTAGGTTTTGAATCTGCAATATAAACTGCCATGACTGATGAAAAAAGGGAAGCCAGTCAAGGAAAACAGATGGTAATGGACCTTGTGGAACCCTGTTTTGGTTCTTGGAGGGTGTTACTGTTCACAACTTTGTCACATCAGTAGCATCAGCTGCAGAACTGTTCAGACAAGGCATAACAATAACAGGCACAATGTACCCCAACAAATGAGAGATCCCACAGGAACTTCTTCTGCACTCCACAAGGGAATTGTGCTGCAATACTTATTGGTAAAAAAATAAGGTGAAATTGTCAGGTACACTGATAACATGGATCTTGTTTCCTGTATGTCAAAAAAAGTGTGATCCTGCTATCCACAGAGATTTATGGTAATGTAATAGCTGGCTCAGAACAGAATTATTAACCAGCAGTAGTCCTTATTGCAACAGAACAAAAGATGCTATAAATGCAGGAGAACAAATGACACTCATAACCAATAACAAAAACACTTCATCTGAAGTCGGTTCCATTTCAAAATCAGAGCCCAGCTTACAGCTTCTGAACAATGTCTTGCTTGTCTTGCTCACGTGTGGAATTTACAAAAGCAGTAGTGCAGATGGAATATAAAATTTCTGTTCACTGTCAGAATATCTTAGCCATGAATAAATCCAATTCAAGTGAAACTACAAAGAAAGTGAAATGGCTTACACCACATCAGAGATCTGAACTGATTGTGGACAGCAACAGTTATTAGTCAGAAAGTGGCACTGTGGCCATGGAGGAGCAGAAAGGTTATGAAGAATTTGGAATTGAGCCACTGTTACAAGGGGGTGCACAGGCACGCAGTCATTATACAAAGAATATTCCAGTGCAGAAGTGACACACACACCCAGTGCCTCTGAAGATGAACAGGGTGGGACCCTTGACAGACATCAAAGCAACCAGCAACCTTGTGCTGGACACTGCCCTGTTGCCCTCCAAATAGTGTGGTACACATATATAAGGGGGGCTCCAGGAGAAAGGTCAGAGTTCCCCTCTGCTTAGCCTTTTCTTGTTGTATTTTGTGGAAATTATGACACTGTTCATGAAGACATACAGGGGGAGTAGCGGTGTAGCACCACTCATTCTTAACTTGAGCATTAAATGGAGGTGAGTGCATAACGTAATACCCTGGCCACTCTACCTCCAAGGAAGGAACCCCAGTATCCACTGAATGAGAGGCTGGGTGGGCTCTGGACCTGGTCTGGATGCTTTTTTGAGAAAAGGAAATGTCTTGCCCCTACTGGGATTGAAACCACATGTCACTTGGACTAGCTTCTATCCTGACTAGATGAACTTGGCTCCTCTTATGTGGCTAATAAAACTTCATATATGGCTATGGGATATAAAAATTACTCATTTTTTGGGGGGTACAAAAAATATCCCACTCAGACAACCACAGATTTTTTTTCAGCTTAGCCACAGAAGGGCTGAAGACCGCTCATCATGTAAAATTACATAGGCTGCAAAGTTTTGAAAAGAAACAAAACATAAAGTAGGCTAATGAAAATTTAATATAACATAAACCAAATTTTGGATGTGGTACTTTCCCCAAGCTACACACAGTGGTTAAACTGCATAACAAACTCTCCACTATACATGTAATGGTTTCACCACACTACAGCCTCACTTGCTAAAACAGATACAATGCAATGATGGTCAGACTGGCTTTAGTGAGGAGATCTGTCAATAATAGCCTGGCCAGACAACTTTCTATAAACAAGCCAGCACTTACTTCACAAGTGTGGGGAAGTGCACAAGGAACTCTGGGCAATCCACCACCCCCTCCAAATGGAAGCTGTACTTTGCTCCAAAGAGAGGAACTGGTGGTTTTGTGTCACACTGGAATTCCACTTTGTAAATTTCATTTCCAAAAGAATCACCATCAGTCTGTTGTCGCTTCCTGTGGATAAAAATTAGAACATAAAGCATATCTCAGTTCACAGTCAAAAGGAATTCTTTTACTAAGTTTCCCAAGGAACCAAGCAATCCAAACACCATGAGCAAAAACATCTTAAAAGGTTAGGTTAAGAGAGTATACCAAATTAATTTTAGTCTTGTGTAAGAATATTTATAATACATACTGACAGTTAAATGCATTAAAAATAGCACACAAATTTCAACAATTAAGTGCAAAGTCAGTGGCAGATGAACCATCTGTAACTGAATGGGCATGAGAAAAACTTTAAAAATAAACTAAAACTGGGATTTCACTGCATAAGACATTCTATGAACCCATTCATCTGACAGTGAATCTTGAAAAAGAATAGCACTAGACAATGCGATAAGGAAACTTTACAGCCGTAGTGGCGTATGATAACAGGTCATTTAGTAGCTCACATCCATGATTAATGATCATAAAAAAAATGCTGTCAGAAATGTATTTACATGTAAGTGGCTCCTGCCATAGGCTTTATGACATGCAAGGTAAGCTTGAGAATAAAAAGCACACTGCTACAGTAGTTAACACTTGATTCTGACACTGATTCACTTCTACTTTGCATAATCATGGTATTATTCATGCACCCCAAACTCATGGTTCTAAACACAAACCCTAAACTGAGGATCCAAATTGGTGTAGGGACTTAATTTTCATGTCTTATGTGCAGGAAAAACTTAACCAAGAAACTTTAATTCAAAAAAATAAAATTATTTCACTGTGGTTATGTCCAGGACCACAAAAAATGGACGTAGATACATTTTGCTGTATGACATATGTCTAACAGAGGATGAATATTCTTAAATTTGTTTACATTAAATTTCCTTATATTTATGAGACAGTCAAATATAAGACAGTAATATTCAAGCATCTGGTAACACATGGGTGCAAAATCCTTGGCATCAGGTCACCATGACAACTAAATTACATATGGTGCCATGTAATACCTGCGCATCCTCAGTTTGGAAAATCCTTCATGTTACCCTCCTGCCACCTACAATTTTTATGTGGTCCTGCACTTTTAGATAATCTGTGCACTCCTGTGGTACAAGAAAGCACACTGTTCACGGACTGCATTTTACAGAGCTCCTTTAACCAGGGCATGACAAATTTTCTTTGAATTTAGATGCCGACTCAAAAATTTAGCAGCTGCACTTGTTTTCTATTGGGAGTTTATGTCACAATGACACATAAATCTAAACCTTCCACTACTGCTGCTGGTGGTATTTTGTTTGGTTGTGGGTGTATCTAACAAATCACAAAATATTAAAACACAATGAGGATATTCCTCTGAAATGTTTCTGGATCCACAAATGTTCAGCAAGTACTCACATAATTTCATACGCATCAGGGATAGTTCCAATGAAGTAACCACCTGGTCGCAAGCATTCTGCTGCATTGCACAACATGACCTCTGCTTGTGGCATGCTCTCAAAGCAGTAATGGAATGAGAATTGACAACTCACTAGATCAAGTTCCATGGTTGGATCTTTGTACCTTTCCTGGAGTCGCACCTAAAGCAAAGCAACCATGAGAGATCCAAGGCAATATTTTATTACACACATCACCTACTACAAAGCAGTCTCAGTTCCATCTCCCCAAAATAAATACAGTAGAATACCAGTATAACGAAATTTTGGGGACCTCAGAAATTAATTTGTTATACTGAAATTTTGTTATACTGAAATACGTCAATTCTCAAGAACTCACCTGTTGTTATATCCGTTGCAGGATCTACATTACTTCAACATGAATTTACAGATAAAAAAGCTTAATATTTATTAGATGAGAGGAAAATT
>Ga0123354_10017909_pt1 | contig 11098 bp, 12 predicted proteins | sample TergutLab28metaG_2_FD_97872 | JGI IMG/M metagenome (GOLD analysis project Ga0123354, IMG submission 97872) | Labiotermes labralis P4 segment gut microbial communities from Petit-Saut dam, French Guiana - Lab288 P4 | ecosystem: Host-associated > Arthropoda: Insects > Digestive system > Gut ... | reverse complement strand
GCCCGCGCCGGGACAACTCGTAGTCGAACAGTTGGCCCAAGATCTGCATGGCCATGTCCTTGAAGGCTGCCGTCGGGCCCTGGGACAGATGGGCCAGCCACAGGTTGGGTTCCAATTCCTGCAACGGGGCGATCAGGTCAGTGCCAAACTTCTCTTTCGTGTACGCCCGCCGGGTGATTCCTTCCAGGGCTGAGAAGGGAATATCGTCGATGAACAGACCCAGGATCTCGGCGGCGAACTTGGCATATCCTTCGTAGACGAGGATATCCGACAAGGTCCGCAGGTCCTCCTCGGACAACGACGGATAGGTCTCGGGCACGTACAACCCGCCGTCGGGGGCCAGCCCCTCCAGCAAGATGTCCGTGAATTTCATGGGGCCGTACCCCCGGGTGGAGATGTACCTCATCGATTCCTCTTCTGTCCGCTCACCTGGGCCGGCGCCATCCGGCCCGCGGTCCTGACTGCCACCGCCCGCAACCGCGACACCATGGCATCCGGGTCGTCAGCCCGGAACACAGCCGATCCCGCCACCAAAGTGTCGGCGCCTGCCTCGACACAGCGCTCCACCGTCTCCAGGCTGACCCCGCCGTCCACCTGGAGCCAGATCTCCATCTCGGAGGCCGAAATCATCGAGCGCAAACGGGCGATCTTCGGCAGGACCAGGTCCAAGAAGGGTTGGGCGCCGAACCCCGGTTCGACGCTCATCACCAGGATCGTGTCGACCTCCCCCAGCATCCCGGCGACCGCCTCCGCGCTCGTGGCCGGATTCAGGGCAGCCCCGGCTCTGGCCCCCTTCGCCCGCAAATCCCGGGCCAGCCGTACGGGCGCGTGCGCGGCTTCCATGTGAAAGGTGACCGACTCCGCCCCTGCTTCTGCGTACGCGGGCGCCCAGCGGTCCGGGTCCTCGATCATCAGGTGGATGTCCAGCATCAAGGTGGTCATGGCGCGTACTGACTGAACAACGGGCAAGCCGAAAGTCAGGTTGGGGACGAAATGGTTGTCCATGACGTCCAGATGGATGGCGTCGGCCGACGGCAGACCCGCGATCTGCTCACCCAGGCGGGTGAAATCGGCATTGAGGATGCTGGGAGTGATTCTCACGGAAGTTAGTCTATCTATCGGCTCCGACATGCTGCCTGGCTATGGCGTGGGCCGGTTGTCGAGGGTGATCTGGAGCAGGACCAGGTCGAGCCAGCGCCCGAACTTGTGCCCCACCTGGGGAAGGTAGCCGACCTGCTCGAACCCGAGGGTTTGGTGCAGGCCGATCGAGACCAGGTTCTCGCTGGTGATGGCGGCCACCATGACGTGGATCTGGCGGGCGCGGGCCTCGTCCAGCAGCCGGGCCAGGAGTCTTTTGCCCACGCCGTGGCCCCGGAAACTCTCGTCGAGGAAGACGGAATCCTCGGCGGTGGAGACATAGCCAGCCTTGGTCCGGAAGGTGCCGTACCCGGCGAACCCGACCACCCGCCCGCCGGCCTCGGCCACCAGCAGAACGTGATCGTCTTTGGTGTGTTCGTCGACCCAATCCCGCCAATCCGCTTCTGACAAGGCGAACCACTCCCATGAAGAGATCGTCTGCGCCACCTCGCGGTTGAAGATTTCCAGCATGGCCCCGGCGTCGGTTGGGTCCGCGTACCGGATGACCACCGGCGGGCCCGCGTCTACGCAGCCGGCACCCGCTTGCGGCGCGCGGTCCGGCTCGGCGCCGGGGGGGGCGGTGGGTTCTGACATCACTGGCCCAGCAATCCATCGACGAATTGTCCGGCGTCGAAGCCGGCCAGATCATCGGCACCCTCGCCCAGACCGATGAATTTCACCGGCACGCCCAACTCCCGCTGAACAGCCACCACGATCCCGCCCTTGGCCGAGCCGTCAAGTTTGGTGAGCACAATTCCGGTGATCTGCGCGACTTCTGCGAAGACCCGGGCCTGGACCAGGCCATTCTGGCCGGTGGTCGCATCCAACACCAACAAGGTTTCCTTCACAGGGGCGATCTTCTCGATCACCCTCTTCACCTTGCCCAACTCATCCATCAGATTGGTCTTGTTGTGCAACCTGCCGGCGGTGTCCACCAGGACGATGTCGACTCCGCGTTCCCGTCCGGTACGGACCGCGTCGAAGGCGACACTGGCCGGATCGGCGCCCTCGGCTCCGCGCACAGTCTCCACACCGATGCGTTCCCCCCAGGTGGTCAGCTGATCGGCCGCGGCGGCCCGGAAGGTGTCGGCCGCACCCAACAGGACCGACTTGTCCGACGCCACCAGGTCGCGAGCCAGCTTGCCCACGGTGGTTGTCTTCCCGGTACCATTGACGCCGACGACCATGATCACCGCCGGAGGCTCGTCGGTATCCAGATGAAGGTCCCGGTCCATCGACGGGTCCACCAGGGCAACCAGTTCCTCGCGCAGGATGGCCTTGGCCTGTTCGGGATCCGACACCCCGTCAATGGACAGGCGTGACTTCAGTTTGGCCACCAATTCGGTCGTGGGACCGACTCCGAGGTCGGAGGAGATCAGCGTCGCCTCGAAATCCTCCCAGGTCTCAGCCGAGATCTTGTCGCTGGCCAGCAGATCGGCCAACCCGCGCGCCAGGGCATTATTGCTCGACGCCAGTCTGCGACGCAGGCGTGCGAAGCGGGTGGACGGCAGTTCCGGAGTTTGTACGGCCGGAGCGGTCTCGGGCGGCGGCACCTCGCCGGGTTCGCCCGTACTGGGTGGAAGGATCTCGGTCTGGGCGGGTGCGGCTCCCACGTCTTCGGGGGGCGCCTCCACGACTGCGAGACCTGCGTCGCCGCGGGCCACAGCCCGGCGATGGCGGATATTGGAGACCACGACAATGACCGTGGCAATGATAACGGCGAGCAGTATGCCCGCCATGAGGTACCAAAAGAACATGTCCACGACGGACTATCCTACGCGATAGCCCGCGGCGAACCAGGACGGACCCGGTCCAAACCTGTCAGACGGCACCGGCAGATCCTGCCTCAGCGGCTCAGGCCGGTGGTGCTGGGGCGATGACGGCGCCTTTTCAGCTGCTTGTCGCCGTTCATGTATTTGGCTGCCAGCCTGCCCCATTGAGTCAGCCGGGGGGGAAGGCTGGGTGTGTTCGTCCCGGTGCTCAGCCAGGTCACGCCCATGACGGCGACGGCGACCAGGACAATGAAGAGTAACAAGATAATGACAAGGACCATGGCGGAACTGGGCTCTCCTTGAAGAGATCTGCGGATGTGAAGAGATCTGTGGTTTTTTGACACATTGATCGTGCCATATTCGTCCCACCGATCAGGCATCGACACGCGTGTCACACCCGAAGAATTATCAACGGTTCAGGTGCTACACACCCTCCGCCTCTTCACGCAGGCGTTGGCTCACCACGGTGGACGTACCGTCTGAGCCCATGGTCACCCCGTACAAGGTGTCGGCCATTTCCATGGTGCGCTTCTGATGGGTGATGACCAGCAACTGGGAAGTGGCCCGCAACTCCTCGTAGATGTCCAGCAAACGACCCAGGTTGGTGTCGTCCAACGCCGCCTCCACCTCGTCGAGGATGTAGAAGGGGCTGGGACGGGCCTTGAACAAGGCGATCAGGAAACACACCGCCACCAAGGAGCGTTCGCCGCCGGACAGCAGGGACAACCGCTTCACCCTCTTGCCAGCCGGTCGCGCCTCGACCTCGATGCCGGTCGTCAGCGGGTCATCCGGCACGGTCAGCGCCAACCGCCCCTCGCCTCCAGGGAACAATCGTGCGAAGGTGTCGGCGAATTCCCGGGCCACATCGGCGTACGCGGCAGTGAACACCGTCTGGACTCTGGTGTCGACATCATCGACAATGCGGAGCAAATCGTCTTTGGTTTTCTTCAAATCCTCCAACTGCCCGGCCAGGAACGCGTGCCGTTCCTGCATGGCGTCGAATTCCTCGAGTGCCAAGGGGTTGATCGTGCCCAAGATTTGCAGGTCCTTTTCCGCAGTACGCAGACGTTTCAGTTGCTCGTCGCGCACGAAGGGAACGGTGGCGATGTCTCCCGAGTCAGGGTCGGGGGCACCCACCGGCACCAACTGGTCGGGGCCGTACTGGGCCATCAGCGTCTCGGCATCGATGCCGACCTCGGTCAGCGCCCGTTCGGCCAGCGCGTCGATCCTCATCTGCTGCTGGGCCCGCGACAACTCATCGCGATGGGCGGAGTCGACCAGGGCCTCCAGCGCGCTGGACAACTCCCGCACCCGCACACGGGCGTTGTCAGCCTGGGCTTCTGCCCGTACCCTGGCCTCACCGATCCCCGCCCGCTCCTGCTCGGCCATTGCCACAGATGTCCGGGCCTGGTCGTGCAACCAGGTCCCGGCCCGGGCAACCCTGGACGCCGCCACCGCCTGGCGTTCGACTGTGAGCCTGCGCTGCTCGGCCTCCTGGCGGGCCGCCGATTCCGCCGCCGCCGTCTTACGTAGCGATTCCGCTTGTCCAGCCAGAGATCGTACCCGTTCTTCCAAGGTACGCAACCCCAGCCGAGCTTCCATCTCCGCCGCCCGTGCCGCCCGTGCTGCTTCGGCTGCATCGTCGCGGCGGGACGGGTCGGCGGCCTCGCCCTCCTGAAGCGTCTCGGCGGCGGACAGCCGTTCGCGCAACTGGCCCGCCACAACCTGATCGGTGTCCAGGTCCTGTTCGGTCCGGCCCACCTGCTCCAACAATCGCGCGGCGTCCGCACGCGCCAATTCCACGGCCTGCGTCAACCGGGAGAGCTTGTCCATCCCGGCCGCCACCTCGCCCTGGGCGCCCTCCAGATTCCTCCGGGCCTCGTCCCGCGCGGCTTCAGCCTTCTCCAAACCGTCTTGGGCCAGTACGAGCAATGCTGATTCGTCTGACACCTGGACGGCCACACCCTCCAACTCGGTTTCAGCGTCGGCCAGAGCCGATGCGATCTGGAGTGCGGACTGGTGGGAGTGCGATCCGCCCACGACCAACCAGGAACTGACAAAGTCCCCTTCCCGGGTGACCACCCTGGCCTGGGGCATCTCGTCGAGCAGCGACAAGGCCCCAGCCAGGCTGTCGACCACCAGAACCGGCCCCATGATCGCCGACAGCGACGCCACCAGGCGCTCGTCTCCCGACAGCAGCGAGGTCACATCCCGGGCCTCACGCGGAACCGACGTGGGTGTGGACAGGCCGTGGTCGGCGGCGATGACCAGCCCCGCCACGCCGCGGTCTTCCGATCTGAGACCTTCGAGTAAAGACACCGACGACGCGATATCGGTCACGGCGACTGCGTCAGCCACCGCTCCCAGGGCCGCGGCCACCGCCTGTTCGTACCCTGGTTCGACGCGGATCAGCGACGCCACCGGGCCGAGCACACCTGCAGAACCATCCTTGGCCGCGATCCAGGACGCCCCGTCCGGATCGGCCTGCTGGGCGAGTTTCAGGGCGTCGACGCGGGCGGTCAAACCCGCCTGCTGCTGGGTCAGGGTTTGTGTGCGTACCCGCAGGTCCTCGACCTTCGAACGGGCCTGGTCCACACTCGCCACAGCGGTGGCGTGGATCTGTTCCAACCCCTGTGCTGCCTCCTCCAGCCCCGGCACAATCCCCTGGGCCGCATTGACGGCCTGCGTGGCCTGCTCAGCCGACGCCACCGCTGCCTGATGAGCCTTCCGCACCTGGTCCAGCCGTTCGGCCCCGGACTCCAGACGGGCTGCAACCGATGTCATCTGGCCCGACAGCCGCGCCAGTCCCTCGCGCCGGTCCGCACTGGCCCGAGCGGCGATTTCGAACAGTTCGACGGCTTCGGCGTGCGCGGCCTCTGCCTTCGCCCGCCGGTCAGTGGCCGCCTCGAGGGCCGCCGCCCGGTCGGCGATCTGGGAGCGCAGCCTGGCCTCACCCTCCTCGGTCTTCTGGGCCTGGGCCAGCAGGGTGTCCGGGTCGCGTTCCGGATTCGGGGAAACCTGGGGCATGGTCGCGGCATAGCGTACCCGCTCCTCGGCCACGGAAACGATCGACCGCACTCGTTCGGCAATCCCCGACAGCGAAAACCAGATCTCCTGGATCCGCCGGTACGCCGACTCTTGTTCCACCATGGCCGCCCGCGACTCGTCTTCAAGCAGGCGGGCCTGCGCCAATTGAGCCTCGACCTGCTGGCGCTGGGCCCGGACGCCTTCCTCGTCCACCGACTGGGTTCCGAGCAGGCCGTACGCCTCGACCAGGTCGTCGGCCAACAGGCGCGCCTTGGCGTCCCGCACGTCCGCCTGGACCACCGAGGCCCTCTTGGCCACGTCCGCCTGACGACCCAGAGGCTTCAACTGACGCCGGATTTCGGCAAGCAGGTCCGTCAAACGGTTCATGTTGGTCTGGGTCGCCTCCAGCTTGCGCAAGGCCTTCTCCTTGCGCTCGCGGTGTTTGAGCACCCCGGCGGCCTCCTCCACCAGGCCGCGGCGGGTCTCGGGAGTGGCCTGGAGGATCTGGTCCAGTTCCCCCTGCCCCACGACCACGTGCATCTCGCGCCCGATCCCCGAGTCGGACAACAGTTCGCGCACGTCGAGCAACCGGCAGGTGGTCCCGTTGATGGCGTACTCAGAATTGCCGTTGCGGAACTTGGTCCGCGAGATCGTGACTTCGGAGTAGTCGATCGGCAAGGCGCCGTCACTGTTGTCGATGGTCAGCTGGATCTCCGCGCGGCCGAGTGGTGCGCGCGAGTTGGTGCCGGCGAAGATGACATCCTCCATGCTCCCGCCGCGCAAGGTCTTGGCCCCCTGCTCCCCCATGACCCAGGCCAGGGCGTCGACGACATTGGACTTGCCCGAACCGTTGGGGCCGACGATGCAGGTGATGCCGGGCTCCAGGGTCAGCGACGTGGCCGAGGCGAACGACTTGAAGCCACGCAGGGTGAGCTTCTTCAGGTACATCACAGCTCCTGATCCACCGAGGCGACCGGCGCCCGCCTGATCGCCCGGAAAGTCCAGAACTTGTTGAAAAAGAACGAGATGGGAATCGTGACACAGATCATGATCAGGTGAGCCCAATACCACTTGGTCCGCAGCCCGCTGCTGTTGTCGAAGACGGAACTGGGCAGCCCGATCGGAGAATTGGGGTGCATCAGAGCCTGCTCCAGGATCATTCCGAGGCACTGAGCCAGCAGGCCGACGGTGAAGAAGGGCACAAACTCTTTGAACCAATGGGCATGATGGTCGGACTTGAACGACCACATCCGGTTGAGTTGGTAGTTGGACACATTGGCGACGACGAAGGCCACCATGGAAAAAACCAGGAACCAGCGGATGTTGAACTGGGTGCCCGCTATCGGCAAGAAGACATTGTTTTCTTCAGCGCTGGCCCAGATGTGCGGGGCGACTTTCTTGGCCCCGTACGCCACCACCAGATTGACCAGCACCCCGGAAGCGCCGACGATACTGAACTTGAACAGTTGCCCCAGACTTCCCCTGTATCTCATTAGCAATTGTCGGATCACAAGGACTCACTCTATCGAAGTCCGCATGAGAGTTTCGTACGCCACTTCGGCTGCCTTTTGTTCAGCACCCCGCTTGCTCGTGGCCACCCCCGATCCGAGCAGTTCCCCGCGTACCCGTACTTCGGCGGAGAAGATCCTCTCGTGATCGGGCCCGGACACCTCACAGGAGTAGTCGGGAGTCCCCGCATTCAACGACGATGTCAACTCCTGGAGACTGGATTTCCAGTCCAGCCCGGCGCCGAGATCCATGGCGTCGACGATGATCGGGTCGAAGATATGGTGGACGAAAGCGGCCGATGCCAGGAAACCTCCGGTCAGATGCACGGCACCGACAACGGCCTCCAGAGCGTCGGCCAGAATCGAATCCTTGGCTTCCCCGTGGGTGGCGATTTCCCCTCGGCCGAGTTTGAGGACCGACCCGATCGTCAGGTCCCTGGCCACCTGGGCCAGACAGTGCCCCGACACGACGGCAGCGCGTACTTTCGCCAACTGGCCTTCGGAACGATCGGGATAACAACGAAAAATGTGTTCTGTGACGATGGCGCCAAGAATGGAATCGCCGAGAAATTCAAGTCGCTCATTGGTGGCCCCCCGGCCATTCTCATAAGCCCACGAGCGATGGGTGAGCGCGAGATCCATCAGTTGGGCATCGACCCTAATCCCCAACTGATCGAGTACGCCTGCGAGCTGGCTCACACCCCGTTAGGCCTGCAGGACCTGCCGCCGGGAGCCGCGAGGACCGTACTGTCCACACGACGGGCAGGCTGTGTGAGGCAGATGCTTGGCGCCGCACGCCGCATTGGCACAGGTGACCAACTGGGGCGCTTCCGCCTTCCACTGGGAACGGCGGGCATGGGTGTTCGCACGCGACATTCTCCTCTTCGGAACAGCCACTGGTCTTCTCCTTACTCCCAAGCCGCCTGATTCGGCGACTGCCCTGGTGTAGCCTGCATCCAGGCTTTGGGCCTAGGACATCTTACCCCATTCGGCCAGGGTCAGCCACCGAGTGTCGCCGCCGGTTCCATGGTCATGGTCCGGGTCGGCGTTCAGATCGGCCCCGCATTGGGGGCACAACCCCAAACAGTCCTCTCGGCAGACACAGATCAGCGGCAGGTCGAGGATGATGGCGTCGCGGACCAGGTCTTCCAAGTCGATCGTCTCGTCGTGGATTTGTCCGGCCTGGTCGTCATCGAACTCCTCGACGCGCTCGGCATAGACGAATAGTTCTTGCACCTCGACGTCGGTGTCGCGGGTGAACGGGGCCAGGCAGCGTGAGCACTGGACGTCAAGAGTAGTACGAACGGTGCCCGAAGCCAGGATTCCGTCACCGACCGACTCCAGGCGGCCCTCGACGATGACGTCCCGGTCGGGCGGGATCTCGACCAGCCCTGTGGCCAGGCCGGAGGCGAACCCACCCTGGAGGCGAAAATCGACACAGGCCCCGGGGGTCCGCCTCACTCCTGCGACTGACAGTTCGAAGCGGCGGGCGGTCTTGCGGGAACCCCGAGACGTCCCTGACTCATCCATGCAGACCCCATCACCGACGTGGCTAGATATTCCAGCGGGGCAAGATTGAGGTCTGCTGGTCGTCGAGGTCGTCGGACTTGACCCGGCTCATCAGACGGTCGCGCATCACTCCGACCCTGGACAGGGTGACCTGCAACTCCGCCTCGAAGGCGGCCAGGCGGGTTTCGACGTACCGGTCGGCTTCGGCCAGCAATTCTTCCTGCTCGGCCTTCGCCTTGGCTTCGATGCGCGCGGCCCTGGTCTTGGCTTCTTGGACGATCTCGGTCTGGTCGACGATATCCCAGCCGCGCTTTCCCGCATTGGATTCCTGCTGGGCGCGAGCGTCGATGTCCTCCTCGAGTCCGGCGATGATCGTGTCGATCACGGCCAGGGTATCGGCACGGTTGAGCATGCACGAAGCAGACATGGGCACAGCCCTGGCCTCCACGATGGTCCTCTTCAGATCCCTGAGACGACGTTCGGTCTGGGTAGTGTCACCCATCACAACTCCTTTTGCATCGATGCCACGACATTGGCTGGTACGAACCTCGCAACGTCGCCTCCGGCCCGGGCGACTTCCCGCACCAGTGTGGAAGAAATGAAGCTGACGGCCGAAGATGCCGGTAGGACTATTGTTTCGATATCTGCCATTGACGCATTCATCATAGCCATTGCCCATTCCGCTTCATAGTCTGCTCCGCTGCGAGCCCCGCGGACCAACGCACTCGCTCCATGCGTACGGCAGAAGTCGACCGCGAGGCCGTCCATCGCCGCAACACTGACGTTGTCTAGTGAGGCGACCGCACCCCGGGCCATCTCGACCCGGCGATCCACATCGAAGAGGTTTCGCTTGCCGACATTCACACCGACTGCCACGATGACGTGATCGAAGATCCGGGAGGCCCGGACCACCACATCCCAATGGCCCAACGTGAACGGGTCGAACGACCCCGGCACAACTGCCTTCACAGGCTCCCTTTCTTCGCGTAGTAGATGACCGTACTCCCATAGCGTCGGTGTCCGACACTCACACAACTCTCAGAAAACTCTACCGCACCCGACCAAGCCGATCGTTCCACGACGATATGGCCGCCAGACCTCACCCATCCGCGCGCCTCGACCAGGCCGACCACCCGGGCCACCTCGTCGTCGGTGGTCTCGTACGGCGGATCCATCCACACCAGGTCGTACGACGCCACACTGGGTCTGGCCAAGAACCTGGGGACATCGGCCACGACCACCTGGCCGGACACCTTCAGGGTCGTCAGGTTCGTCCCGATCACCCGCGCGGTCGCCGCATCCTTCTCCACCCAGGTCGCACTGGCACCGCGACTGACCGCTTCCAGACCCATGGCGCCCGATCCCGCGTACAAATCCAGGAAGGTCAGTCCGGCCAGCTGACTGCCCGGATCCTGGCCCGCGACACCCAGCCGGGAAGCGATCTGGGCGAAAACGGATTCGCGCACCCGGTCGGTGGTCGGACGAGTTGTCCTACCCGGTGGAACGACGACTCGACGAGAGGCCAGAGAACCCGCGATAATCCTGCTCACGCACCCAGATTACGTGAAAGAATCAACTCATGACAGACATCGAATCTCCCATCACCCAGTTGGACATGGACAAGGCGTGGGATTTGCTCGCCAGCCAGCGTTTGGGTCGTGTCGCCGTCCAGTCCGACCTCGGGGTGGACATCTTCCCCGTCAACTACGCGGTCGACGGGGAATCCCTGGTCTTCCGCACCGCCCAGGGCACCAAACTGTCCGGACTGAAGTCGTACAGCCAGGTCACCTTCGAGATCGACTCGTGGGACGAGCAAACCGGTTACTCCGTCGTCGCCAAAGGCCATGCCACCACGCTGACCGATCCCGCTGAGATCACCCAGGCCCAAGCCCTCAACCTGAGGCCCTGGGTCCCCACAGTGAAGACATTTTTCGTACGAATTCAGGTCACGTCGATTTCAGCCAGGAAGTTCGCGTTCGGGCTGGAACCGCCGCAGCCGGGACATGGTATTTCAGCAGGCTCCTAGTGTCCTGCGCCGTTAATTCGCCTTAATAGTCGTGCTATGGAGTCAAGTATCTGTTCAGCGGTCTTGACCCAGATGAAGGGTTTCGGATCATCGTTCCAGGCTGATGCCCATGCGCGGAG
>Ga0123354_10017908_pt1 | contig 11098 bp, 6 predicted proteins | sample TergutLab28metaG_2_FD_97872 | JGI IMG/M metagenome (GOLD analysis project Ga0123354, IMG submission 97872) | Labiotermes labralis P4 segment gut microbial communities from Petit-Saut dam, French Guiana - Lab288 P4 | ecosystem: Host-associated > Arthropoda: Insects > Digestive system > Gut ... | reverse complement strand
CGAGATGCAACACAAAGCAGTCTATTTATTATTCTGCAAGTTAAATCTACATGTTTCGGGTGTCAACCACGTCCATCATCAGAAGTACACAAAACTGTAACTACAGCCTCCGGTACTGGCCATACTGTGCTGTGCAGCTACCTCCCTCCAACGTGGCCAAGCTAGCTTGGCCACGTTGGAGGGAGGTAGCTGGCCCGTACCGGAGGCTGTAGTTACAGTTTTGTGTACTCCTGATGATGGGTGTGGTTGACACCCGAAACATGTAGATTGAACTCGCAGAATAATAAATAGACTGCTTTGTGTTGCAACTCGTTGGACAGTTAGTAATATAAGTAAAAACAGTCTACACAACTAATTACGTGTTTAATGAAGCAAAATGTTTCGGCCTGATAATGACCTATTAATAAGGCCGAAACGTGTTGCTCCATTAGAAAATTACATACTTAGTTGTATCGACTGTTATTATGTAATTATTAGAAATATCTGTCGTTAAATTTGCAGGATGATTACGAAAACCACAAACGCTCTCTTTCAATAGAGTATGTTTTTTTCTTCTCCCCACAGTTCATAATTAAAATTAAAAGTAATTTAAAATTATTTAGCTTATTTAATTTGAAGAGGGGCGTGATAGATCAGTCGGTATAGAGACTCGCTACTGGGCGGACGGTCCGGGGATTGATTCCTGGTGAAGGCGAGATTTTCCGCACCCGTCCAGACCGGCCCTGGGGCCCACCCAGCCTCCTATACAGTGGGTACCGGGTATTTCCCGGGGGTAAAGCGGTCGGGGCGTGGCGTTGACCACCAAGTCCATCTAGCACTGTTGTTAAAGAAAGAGTAGAGCTATACCTCTCCTCCCCTCTGGGCCCTCGTGGCCTGTTCTAGGGTGAACTTTATCTTTGCCTTTATTTAATTTGAAAATTACTAGTGAAGCTTCAATCCCCACCCCCACCCCAAACCCCCAACCCGGAAATCTGTTCCTGAGGCCCGCAACAGTTTTCTTTGCAGCAATATGGTCTTCTCCGCTTTTCCAGCTGCCAGCTTCTGTACACCGTTCACACATTCCACTCAGTGCACTGTGCGCGTTGCACTGAACTTGATATACATCTCAATAGAATTCATGTTTGCACTTCGTGATGTCTTTCCAGGAAATGACAGGCAAGTGCTAACAAATACCGGAGCAAAAGAATATTCATTCATCCCTTAAGCCGGGTAAGCTCAGCTGCTGCAGTGACAAGGCTACAGGCCGGATGACCGGGGTATCTGAGTCAGATACTTGGAACGGCACGTTTCTCTATTCCGAAACTTCTAAACCGGCTCTGGGGGCCCACCTAACCTCTGTTGAATGGATACCAGTGTTCTTTCCCGTAGGTAAAGCGGCCGGGACATGAAGTTGACCACTCATCTCTGTCTAGGTACAAAATGTATGGATGTATAACTACACTTCGCCATATGCTTTTATTATGTGGTGTTGGATTAAGCAGAGACAATATTACTTTATCTTTAATGTCAAAATAAATTCCGTTGAATGTAAAATCCTTCGAAGTCTGATTAATTCTTTATGTTCGGCACTAGGGACGTGTGCCAGGGCCTACCCCAAGATGATTATTTAAAGCTATTCATTCAGGCTGCTTAATACTTACGTGTATACTATAGAGGATTCTGCAGATATAGTCTCAGTGACAGACAACGTGTTGCCTTTGTATTTTTTTAATATTGGTTGAGGCCTAGAGCTAAAAATAAAGCAAGCAAATAAGATTTGGCGCGGCTTAGTTTAAAATATGTGGGTCTATTATTAATCATGTTTTAGATATTAAAGTTTTAATCTCCCTTAGACGCTCTCTACAAGCAAAATAAACAGACCCACGCTATCTATCTGCATTGTTAAAATTAATGTGAAATTTTATGAGTGGCTTCCTGAAAGATAAAAAACAAAATATGTTCCAGATATGTGATTTTACACCCAGTACCTCTCTTAACCCTTTAAAGACGAAACGTAATCTGTTCTCAATATCGATTTATTATCCAAACACAAGTGTTCTGTTGGTCTGGATTATAAACCGATATGGACTAACTGGCAACTAGCACAACGGGACGATGTTACCCTAATTTCTGATATGTTTTATGTACGAAAAGAAGAAGAGAACTACTATCTCCTGGGCGGCAATTTCTTAACGTCGTTTCGGGACAACCTATAGGTCCTATCTTCAGGGGTCGAGAATAAAAAAAAGAGGTTTAATATAAGGACTCAGTGCGTACCGCGCAGTAAACACTCTCCATCTCGGCTATAAAAAGTCACTTAATATTGCATGAGGTAAACGTTGCTGTTTGTTCTGAGATCTGTACAAAACACACAAACACAACGTGAGTAATTGTAGAATTTTTGAGTGTTAAACCTGGTGGTATGTACAGTAAGCTATAGGCTTTAAAAGTTTAAGAATTTCGGCAGGAAGTATGTTTTATAGTAAGAATAACATCCTGTTAGCCTTTCTGCGCGTAAATAGGGTGCAGCCGGGATAGCTCAGTTGATAAGAGTGACTAGATTATCCATTGAATGAGATGACTCTAGAATTCCGGTGGGGACAAGACATTTTTCTCTTACCCTAAAACTTAGACTCGCTCTGTGGACCACTCAACCTCCATTTCAGTGGGTACAGGTGCCCTTTTCTGAGGGCAAATCGGCCGGAGAATGATTTAACTCCTCACCTCCAGCTAGCACCAAGTTACAGATAAACAGAAACATACATCTGCTATACCCTTTTACTTTACCCACATCTAGTTAATGTGTCAAATTTGTATTACTTACTAAAAAAAATCAGAATTATAGGGACACCGCCCACTCCTAAATTAAATCACCTTGCGCTAAGGGCGACACCTACTGTGGCTGTACAGTATAGTGTATAGTGTATAGTGTATATTCGTCATTCTAGGAAATACTGCTCCTTCCATTGCTGCTTCTAGGAACTGCTAGTTTACTATCAGTCAACACAGAAGTATTTGGATTCCTACGCCATAAGACTAATAGAGCGCCCTGAATAACGTATACGCTAGCTTCAGTATCAGTCTTACACATGAGTGCATATAAGTGGAATAATCCTATAGGAACATGCCAATTCTGAGCGGATAATCTACCAATCTTACACACGAGAGCATATATGTGGAACAATCTTGTAGGAACACGCCGATTCTGATCGGATAATCTGTGTGCTGAGTGCTATCTGACGCAAAGCTGACAAGTCTGTTGAAAAAGAGCTTCTAAGTTCTTAAGTGAAATTCAAATACGTAACATTGAGCAACGAATTTCTTTGAGTTCGGCTTCTAAGGTGTCTTTAAAATTTTACTTCTGCTTCTAGACATATTGCACGCTGCTTTCACCAGTACCTGAAATGCGTGGGCGATTTTCTTCCAAAATGCGGCCGTTTTAGTAGCCACTTCAAGCAAACGTGTATATTTGTATATATATATATATATATATATATGTATGTAGGTAAGTACGTACGTATGTATGTATGTATGTATGTATGTATGTATTAGTATGTATGTATGTATGTATGTATGTATGTATGTATGTACGTACGTACGTACGTATGTATGTATGTATGTATATATGTATGTATGTATGTATGTACGCATGTATGTACGTATGTATATATGTATGTACGTACGTGTGTACGTATGTATGTAAGTACGTACATATGTACGTAGGTATGTATGTATGTACATACCTATGTATGTACGTACGTATGTAGTTATATACGTATGTAGGTATGTACGTACGTAAGGATGTATCAACGTATGTACGTATGTAGGTATGTACGTACGTATGTATGTTCGTATGTACGTATGTAGTTATGTATATATGTATGCTGTTTGTATGTATGTACGTACGCGTGTGTATGTTTGTATGTATGTATATATATATGTACGTGTGTGTATGTATGTATGTATATATATATATATATATATATATATATATATATGTATGTATGTACGTGTGTGTATGTATATATGTATGTATTACGTACGTGTGCGTATGTATATATGTATGTATATACGTGTGTATATATATATATGTATGTATATATTTATGTACAATATTGAAAGAAAACGTTCCTTTGTACCCAATCATTACTTAAAGCACCTTAAACATAGGATATCTGCATGAAAATTTCTTAGTAAGTCTGTTATTTTGGAGGGAGATGTCTTTCTAATACGCCACACCGAAATGTCAAGCACTGTACGGTTTTTTTTTATGGAGGGGGGGGATTCCAAATCCTGAGTTACATCGCTCAGCATATATCAAAATGTATCGTCTTTGCGTCTTCATTCTTGCCAACATTACGCCTTTTGTACGTAACGTGCTCCTTTTGTTTTTCTTCGGAACTGTAATATATAAACACTTTCAGTGCCAAACACCTAAAAAAAACATCGAATGTATGTATGTATGTCCTTCGTCATATGTTATACCGCACCTCATTCTGAAAGCGTCTTCAACAGAACTGAATCGTTCGTGCGTACCTGCTGCGAGGTCATCGGCGTGACAACCAGCCCGGACGGACCTTAAGGCAAGCATGCGGCAGTAACACCTCGGCATCGCATTGCAGTTATGTTCGAAGCACTGTTTTTTAAGCGTGTCCCCTAATAAAAGTGACAGAATATATAAGAAAAGTTCTACAAATTTTTCTTGTATTATACAACGCCAAAGGTTTCTATTACGAAGATTAACACATTTTCTATTGTTCAGCTATCATAAATTTAGCCACATGCAATTTTCCGATACCTGCGTACATTCTAACTTAAGTAATTAATTCTTTGTACACATTTAGTAACACTCCGTGGACGGCAGTGTGTAAGTAAAGTGACTTTAAAATAAATCCTTCCTCATATCAGGATTCATACTCTGGAACCCAGCGGTCCAGTGGTACTAGAATGTATGAGAACCCTCCATGTCCACCGTCCGGTTCTTGGGACGGGTGTCACCCATTACTTCTAAAATTCGGTAATGGGTCCCACGAGGGGATCCACACGACCTTCAGTCATAATGTGACTCAGAAGTCTAACAGTCCAATAAATCACGACATTTTACCTACACGTTGTGTTTATGCACTCCCACAACGTCGGTTTATTTGTATTTCAACATCTGACGCGGCTGGTAGCCCGAGATAATTTTATTGGCTTAAGGATGTTTGATTACACGGAGCTGGTAAGACTGCCTGCACCTAAAATAGCAGGACATTTTGAGGCTAGACGAAACAGCATTATGAGGAAGTTAACAATTTTGTATTCCTCCAGACATGTGACCACAAAGGGTGGCATAGGTTGGACACATAGCATCCACAGATGTGATTAATACATACAGTTTGGTTTAAAACATTAAGTGAATTCCCATTACCGTTTTCAGGCCAACATTCTTGCAGGGTCAAGAAATTTTCACTTCTCCAACTTTGAAGTCCATACACTGTGCACCGGGCTAAAGCGACCGGACAGTGAAGCTGACCGCTCTTCGTATTTTCTTCTTTTAGTGTGGGCGCATCTGTTTTCTTGATTCTTTGCTGAAGTCTCCTATTCTGGCAGTATGTATGTTTGGTGTTCCTGCGTATTATTTTAATTTATTTTATTTTGTTGATATATTATTATTATATTCTCTTTCCGTCTTGAAGTTTTTGATGTTGTGTGGTATTACGATCGTGTATACTAGACACAGACCGCTGGGCTAACTCAAGCAACCTCAGTGTTCAAATTAAATTCACTTTCAGATTATTCGCTAAATTTTCTTCGAAATTTAATAGCTATACGCAGTATTCAGCGGGAAAATAAACTATTTTGCACAATGGCTGTCTAATTAAAAAAGACGTTCACGTGCTGTGTGTGTGTGTTTGTGTGTATGGGTGTGTGTGTTTGTGTGTGTGTGTTTGTGTGTGTGTGTGTGTGTGTGTGTGTTTGTGTGTGTGTGTGTGTTTGTGTGTGTGTGTGTGTTTGTGTGCGTGTGTGTGTGTGTGCGTGCGTGTTTGTGTGTGTATGTGTGTGTGTGTTTGTGTGTGCAAACGCGGAAGCACAAGCCGGACTACTGTCAGTGTATAAATTCTAGGAAAAATAAAGGACATTTGGGAGCGACTTTATAAGTTGTTTTCAGCCAATTTCCCTACAACCACAACGTATCACACGTTTACCAAGATACCAACAGCAAACGCGTTACTAATCTTATTCTGTAAAGATTTATTGGAAAGATTCATTCCTGAATACTAACATTATTTTTGCAATATCCAATCTCTGAGCAACACCCCCTGTAGCTGTTAGCCACATATTTCTTCTCCGGAAGTCCATACTACTGGGGCCCACCCAACCCCCTAATGAATAGGTACCGGAATCTCTTGCCTCGAGGGTAAAGTGGCCGGGGCGTGAAGCTGTCACCCACACCAACTAATGCTGAAGTCACAAATGAGTGGAGCTATTCCCCCCCCCCCCCAGTGTTAATGTCGTGCACACTGACTTTATCTTTACTTCGTAGCTTACCATTTTTCGATGTACAGTCCACTTTTGACACTGGCTCTACATGACGTATCGAAAGTTTGTAACTGTCATTACATAGCATATTGTACGTCTTTATTTTTATATAGAAAACCTAGCATTGTATTCGAAACGGCCGGATTTCGATCGCTCTGAAGGTGAATGTATTACAAATTTACAAACCAAATGGATTTTGAAATGGACAGTCTTGGTGTATGGGCAGATATTATAAAATCATTATGCTGGAAACTACTATGGATAGTCTTGAATTAATCCGGCTGAATTCTGGTCAAGTTTCCATCCACACAGAGGCTGGATAACATACCGCTGACTTAACCTGTTCGGTACTTAATTTGTTGGTAATGATTTCCATCTCGATTATGCTTGTACAACTGATCTGTTACAGTAGCTTTTGTAACAAGAGTGCAGTGACAGTATAACGTACGGAGCATTTGGTGACCTTATATAAGCTCAGAGGGTTTGGTGTAGAAATCTGAAATGAAGTCCTTGTATTAAGGCACAATGTCTCCGTCAAAGAGATACCTGTTTCCGGGCGTAGGACGAGCCAAAATTTGTGATTTTGCACCACACGCCAGTTGCAAGACATACATAATACGAGCACAAAACAAACAATAAAAGAACAAAAGATACAAAAATTAGATTGTTATAGATTGCAGCCGCAGGTGGACACAGTATTTGTTACGAGCGGACAATACGTGTACACGCATTCCCATCTTAGGCTACGAGTACATTCATATCCGAAGAAGAAACGTATCTAGACCATGGAAAAGCTGGAAAGACCAACAACGTTGAAGAAGAAACAAGCCTGGAAGGGCTAGGTACTCGGTTGGTGCAACAGCAGTTGCTACGTTCCAGTATTTCATGTTTACTCTGTGGGAATGTCTTCTATGGTCCCTCCATGAGACACTAGAGGTTATGTGACTGTGTGTGTGTGTGTGCGTACATACGTGCGTGCGTAGTCATAAAGCTTTTCGATAGATGGAAACGCATTTCTCGCCGAATCAGCAGATGGCGACAGAAAGAAAAAGCGACCTGGAATGGGTGGCGGGGGTGTACCGGGGGGTGGGAGGGGGTTCCATACAAGAAGGTCACGTGATTTACGGTGTCATAAAAAGAAGGCGGGACACTGATGGGAAAGTAAGAGAAAGGAGTTAAGAAAAGCCCAAGTCAGCTAGAAAGGCGGCCGATACGCCTAAAACATTTTCAGTGATAGTTTTCTCATCCGTTTCATTTTCTTCGCCCCCAGCTTTTTCTTTACTTTTGTATCCTTATGATAGCCATCTTCTGTTCCCTTTTCCCGTCGTCATCACGTACTTCCTCCAGTTCAAAACATTCGACATGTTTCTTTTAACGCAAATTTGCTGTGTTCAGTCACACACACACACACTCACACACACACAGTCACTCACACACACACAGCCACTCACACACATACACACACACTTAGCTTCAGTCCAGCGGATGTATAAATGACGATACATCTGTACACTCCCCTTACAGTCCTGGCATGTTACCAGTGACGCATTCAAGTCTATTTAGCTTTAAGCTCTTCGAAATGTCAACATTCAACTCATGGCGTTTCCAGTACTGCTGGCAACCTATGTTCTCACAGGGCTGGACTGTAATCTGGAGAGGCTTTACTTCGAATTCTATGATCCATTATTCTGCATTCATTGCACGGGCTGTCACGCGTCGTGACGTATAAAAGGCGTGTCGGTACTGAAATTAATGTCAATCTGCATTCTGCTCAAATTAAACAACCGTCCATGAAGTTCTCAAATATTTATACACTCTGCCCCTCATTACAGACACTCCCTACCTTGTGCAGTTTCAAGTTACGACATTTGAGACGCAATTTTAAAAACACAAGCAAGTAACATGTTTGAAAAGCATGCCGTGTATTTCCTTGTTGTAATGAAAGCGCAACGAGACGCAGGTAGTGTAAGAATACTGCTGGTCGATAACACAGAAGGCGGGGCAGTCACTCTGCTGCCGTTCAGTTTACAGTGTGTTGGACTTTAACTTGACACTCTGGTAACTGACCGTACTTATATTCAACACCCACTTAACGCAAAATTCGACTTGCAGCGGCCCGGAACGTTAACTATCTGCGTTAGTCGCTGAGTGTCATCACGTACTATCAAACGTACAGCGTACCGAGTGTTCACACCAGATGGCAGCAGTAACACACGTACAGAGTGAACGTACATGACCTTTCGATCCAGGCTGGGATCAGTGTTGTAGCTCTCCTCGATTCTTCCAAGCAAGCATGTGCGTGTGTTTGAACAGCCATGATCACTTCATATTACGTCCCTGCCGATTCATTGCTAACAACCTTAAGTGCTTCCTTGTTTTATCTAACAAATACCGTTTCTCACTTCCAGCCGTTCCTCTGCGCGTTAGGGCTGTCGGCTGATTGGAATACGTGAATACGATAAGCGAGCCGACAGGAAGTGTCAAGCGATATTTTCCAGATAAATAATGATCCTGTATTATTCGTCTCTACATTAGTAACAGAAACAGCTACGTAGAATGGCTGAAGGATCACACTTAGTATCTTTCCAGCCTTTATATGGTGGGGGTGGATTTAGAACAGACAAGAAACCGGTTTCGAAAAGGAGGAAATGAAGTCGCACAATCAATTTTGTCTTGTGGGACACTCGCCAACCATGACATTACAGGAGCTCTGCATTTCCGCAATGCAAAGTTCTTTTACTTTATTTAAAGCACAAATGTCAGCCACAAAAGTAACAGAGTGTTGAACGAGAGACAGGAAAGTGCTTATGGACTGCGAGTTGTAATCTTACCTTGAGATACAAATGCCGGTCTGGCCTACAGAAACGACGATAAACCTCAAGCGACATAAACAAATCTCCTAGCCAGGAATCTAATTGCACTCCCTCTAAAGGTGAAACTGGTGTGTTTAGCATTGCGACACGAACTGAATAATTGCGACCATCTTTCTTATTCACGCCTTTAATGCTGTTTTGGTTAGAGAAAGTTCGTTTTATCGTCAGCAGCACAGTAATCTATTTGGTTGCTTGTCACCACAGTTCGAAAAACTTGCTTACATTTTAAATTTGTACCTTCATCTTCTGTCCTTCCTTCGTCTCCCAGAAGGTACTAATTCTCTTAAGTGCCACTTGTAACGGAATAACAATGGATCACGAAGTGTTTCCAGTTGACACTTCATGTTTTATACAGATAGATCTACTTCAAAGTACACACCATTTCATTGTAATATACAGAGTACATTTATTTTGACAATAAATCAAATGCCACACATGTAAATTAATTTTTACAAAGTTTGTACTGAAATTTAAATTAATTTTATGCAGTTTCACTAATCACAAATTAATTCTTTCAAAAAATAAATGTAGACTGCCTTCATTTAAATATTTTTTGTGTCGCATTCGCATGATGATGCCATTTTAGGTCTAAACGTGCAGCGAGCTACTGTAAAACGCAGTCTTGTTGAGTGAATTATCCTTTAACGATAATTGAATTGCAACAACACAGAAAAGTCCGTAAAGAATGCTGTATGTAGAAACTAAACTCGTATTATATATTTTTTGTTCAGTTTATGCCTTATTTTCGTTTCCTTCCTTCTTGTACGCGTATAGTTCTGCCAAGAGTACTTGCAACTATTCTACAGAGGGTCTTTGCCATATGTGACTATTCTTTCTCAAATTTCAGGAAACGTGCCAGGGAACAAAATTTTATGAACATAAAGCAACGACTGTAATCGAAGACATTCCGGTGTGTTTCAGTTCTCACAACAAAACATACAGTTTATTACGACAAAACGTAATAAAATATTTGTTGTATTATGTTAAAGCAGTGAGCATACAGGGAATATACTTCCAATTATTTTGATATTCAATGCTATGCCTTTGTGTTATTGACTAATTGATAAAATCCTTTTTTTCAAACACAGTCCTTTTCTTTGTTCCTAACAATTTTATTACACCCAGCGTGTTTGGAACCGGTGGTGGTTCATTACTGAGGGTTATGTACTTGGCTTTTATTGAGGCGTCGCTACATGTAGATGGTGTAAGATGAATGGCCCAAGTAAACCAGACGAAATTCTGGCGTAAGTCTTAATGTGTGTTGTTGTTGTTGTTGATGATGATGATGATAATAATAAATTTTTAGTTAAATATGTCATTTATGGCTTACCTTCTGACATCTGCATTTATATATCCTTATCATGTGTGTGTGTAAAGTCCACAGCCCAGTAGATTTTAATAATGTCAATATTTAGGGTCAACAAAATGTCTTAGGCATCAAAGCTGTCGAATTACAGACTTCTTGATAATAAACGACTGGTTCGAAACCCGTCGGGTGTAATAAAAACGATTAAATACAAAGAAAATTGTCTTATTTCAAGGACATACTTCATTTATCTTCCGCTTTTCTCTACGTTTGTGCTAAGGCGTGAATTGGGTTCGTTTGACTGCATACTGTCGGCACTGTGTCAGTTTGACTGCATACTGTCGGCACTGTGTCAGTTTGACTGCATACTGTCGGCACTGTGTCAGTTTGACTGCATACTGTCGGCACTGTGTCAGTT
>Ga0123354_10017907_pt1 | contig 11098 bp, 9 predicted proteins | sample TergutLab28metaG_2_FD_97872 | JGI IMG/M metagenome (GOLD analysis project Ga0123354, IMG submission 97872) | Labiotermes labralis P4 segment gut microbial communities from Petit-Saut dam, French Guiana - Lab288 P4 | ecosystem: Host-associated > Arthropoda: Insects > Digestive system > Gut ... | reverse complement strand
CTCTTTAAGTTTTTCTTTCTTCTTCTTCTTTTTCTTCTTCTTTTTCTTCTTCTATATATTTATGTGTGTGTGTGTGTGTGTGTGTGTGTGTGTGTGTGTGTGTGTGTGTATAGGTCTCTGCATGTGTAAGTACTGACGGAGCGTGAATATGTTTACGCATCTCCTATATTGGGAAAATTAATGGTTTGGTATGACTTCATAGCATGGGGTCTATCAGGGTTTGGGAATATCAGGCTTCAAGTTGTCGTCTAACAAGATGGACAGAAGCAGTAACTAAATCCAAACCAGAGGTTACTTGTCTTCTTTGTATAACGGTGTGATGCTTGTGTGCAGTTGGGAGAGTTCTGCGGATGTCCGTAAATTTAAGGGTTTTTATGCAACGAAGCTTGCATAGTAATTACTCGACTGTATTCCGTTCTCACCACAAGGACCGTCTACAGCGCACGTATTTTGAGTCTTTTTTTTTTCAAGGCTGTAACAAGGACAGCTCATGTTTAACTGTACTGCTGTCCCACTTTTTTCCCACGTAGTTCTCACCACGGCCAAAACATTTGTTGTCTTCTGCAACGTATTTTTCTGTTGCTTGTTGATATCAGTTCGTATTGTGTGTTATCTGCTCTGTATCACAGCCGGTTCCACCTCGCCATCATCGCTGATTAAATTTTTGGCACCCAAAAGATTTTGCTTGATCGCTGGCGGTATGTATAATAATCACTCGGCAACTGTCGGTCATGCAAATTTATTTTCTGAGAGATGTACCGGTAACTTCATGGGCTGCATTTCTCATACAAGGAAATCCGAACACCCAGTCACACTACATTCGTTTTGCATGTAAGTTCGGTGATATGAATACGAATAAGCCTGATAGCTGTCTGTCAGCGGTAATTCACAACTCACTCTTTTCATGTACGATTTACACCATTATTCGGCAAATACACCTGTCGGCTGTATGTAATTACGTGTTTTTTTATGCGGCAAGGTGACGGGAATTGAAATACATTATATTATGAGGACAGCTGCGTCATTTCTGGAATGTCGTGCCTGCTGATTGTTATACCTGAAGTTATAGGCATAGTTTAAAATATTATACTGTCTGCGACACTGGTATAAATTGCAGTCATAATTCATCGGCCGTATTTTGTAGTTTGTGTTTGAAGTCCTCAAGACATTTATCTTCGAAATCTGCATTTATTTATGTTGGCCGTTATAACCAAGCAGGGACACACTGCCCTACCAGTTGCTGTAGTTGACATATTTACTATTTGATTCATCTTTTTTACATACTCACGACAGTGTTAATTTAAGAATTTCGGATTTTGATCGTCGGTTCTGTATTTTATTCCAATTAATTAACTAATGTAAAACTGGCTGTTAGATTCAGTGACAGGTATAAGAGATTCAGGTCTTGTGGAATATGGCGCCATGTCTATTGTAAATATTCATCAGTCTGAAGAGTTAGAGTCCTTCTGGTCGCACTATGGCCCTGGGGTCGACTCTGCCTCTAACAGAAATGAATACCAGGAATATTTCCTGGGGGTTAAAGGTGTCCGGCGCTTAGGGCTAACAACGTTACCATCTTCATGAACCGATTGTCATGAAATCTGCTAGCCTCAACCTCTTGCAACCTTCAGGGCCAGTACAGGAATTGCCTTACCTTTGCCTTTACCTTCAAGATTAGGAGCACTTATTTTAAAGATATTGTTACCTCAGGTGGACTGTATAACTACATGAAGGAGGGTCGTTGAAAAGGTAGAGGTCGTTCAGCTGCTGAAGAAATTTCCTCCTTTGTCGAACTCGAAGAAGGTTCATTACTGTGTTCACAAGAGCTATTTACTTTTCCCGCTAACATCTTTCATCCTGACGTTACGGTGTTATTTCTCAGACTCTTGTGGCTCTGTTGGACGTGTAGGTAAATGTGTGTAAGGCGTAAGGTGTAAGGTTTAAGCTTCAGGTGTTGGGTAGAATGATATATAGTGCACAACGATTGACTGAATACGGCATTAGCGAAGAAAATGGTGGCTGATAGATGTTCTTTCTCCAATAAAAACGCTTTATAGGCCTGTGTGTCGGGTAGATTTTAATCGTTGAATTCAAACATAATTCCATATACGTCGGATTAACTTATTAGTTAACAGAGTATTGTCTATTTTGTCGCATCGAGATCCTGGCAGCTATTCTTTCAGTTTTCATAGCCTTGGTGAACCAATATTTAGGTGAGACATCCCCGATGTGTGTTATTCAATGATTAATAGAAGTATAAAGTTTAGCCTAACGCAATTTTATTATATAAACAATTTAAGAGAACATAGCAACATGTTTCGGCTCACTTGAACCCATCTTCAGACTGTGACTTAAAATGATTAAATATATAATTAACAACGCTTTAAAATGAGATCTCATTTATAAAATATATGTTGGCGTTGCATATATATATATATGTATATATATATATATATATATGTATATATATACATATATGTATATATATATATGTATATATATATTATTTTTAGGTTTTCGTATGTGGATGTGTCCTTGACTGGTGCATATAATTTTTAGGTGAGACATCCCCGTTGTGTTTTATTCAGTGATTAAGATAAGTTTAAAGTTTAGTCTAACACCACTTTATTATATAAACAATTTATGTTCACATATTTCTTCTTGCTTGAAGCCATCTTCAGGCGAGATCTCGTCTTATTAAGGCGTTGTTAATTATATATTTAATTATTTTACGTAAGCCTGAAGATGGCTGAAGTAAGCCGAAACATTAGCTATGTTCTCCTAAATTGTTTATATAATGAAGCTGTGTTAGGCTAAACTTTATGATTCTATTAATGATACCTCGGTGAAGCAAATTTTGTGCCGAGTACCACAATATTAGGCGCCACACAACGAAATTTACCTGGCGCCCTGGATTTGTGCACCTGTGCAGTTGAGAGTGTGGCTAAGTCGGTACACGTACGACACCTGCGTATTTAGTCCGTCGGAATGGTTCTTAAATCTGAAGAATAGTTGCTTTCTGTTTTGCGGAAATAACCCGCTTTGATTGGCACCTGGCGTACAGTTATGTTACCCTTTGCCCATTGAATCTAGTCCACATCGTTGCGCACTATTTCTTTAAGATCCATTTTAATATTACCCCATCGACCCTGGCGTAGTAAGTATAGCGACTCGCTACGGGCGTGGAGGTCCTGGGTTCGGACCCCGGAGTCGTGAGATTCTGCCTGCCCGTACAAACGCGCCCATTGTACTATGGATATCGGGTCTCTTTCACGTGGTAAAGCCGCCCGGGCGAGGCATTGACCACTCATGCCCTTCTAGTGACGAGATTAAAGAAAGGGTAGAGTTGGATTCTATGTCTTACCTCCCACTGTGCCTTTATGGCATGTTTTAGGGTGAGCTTCACCTTGCCTTTACCCATACTCCGTCTACTGTTGTCTTCTGAATGGTAGCTTGTTCATTTCAGGTATTCGAATTTCGTGTACCCGATTGACGTTTTTCGTGGGGTTCCCTAGCCTCTTCAGGCACATCCCGGGATTTTGCCTTGCATAAGCAACGACCACGTCCTTCCACATCCTGACGCTTGTAATGTAGAGGCCTATATTTATGTAATGTTAAAGACTAAGGAATGGGTTTGTCACTGGCTGCCAATATAAATAATACGAGTTTTAAACGGCTGAATATAAAAATTAAATCTTGCATATTTCAGCGATGCAGAATCCTGATCGATTTCATATATAACCTGATGGCGTTATTCATTCGTGTCCATTCATAAAACTTTTTTGATGGATTCATTTACTTCCGGGAAATAGGATGAGCACTGAAACCTACTTCAGCTATATAGCGCCCTCCGTGCATGCATAATTAAAGGGTGTACGCGACTTTGGAGCTGACGTAAAAACTCGAGCATTTCTTTTTGTCCCCCTTCCGCTGAGAGCCTACAAGCGACATTATTGACTTTCATCAAGTGGATTGCAATGAACTCGTGTTATTTAAACGATGTGTTTACCTTGGTTGGTATCATGCGGGCAAAGCAAATGCCAGTAGGCCTGTTAACGTGCACAGTGTGATATCCCCAGGGCATTCGCAGTACCGAGCGTAATTGTAGATAAGTTTATATTCATAACAATATTTGTTATCACATTCGCTTTTCATCTTCCGGTTGAATAATTACTGCATTGCCTGTGGACAAACGACTCATTCATGACTTAGCCAGACTGTGTGTTGACCTGGTAGGTGGTGGAACTGTTTGTTCCATTGGCTCATAGAGGTGAGTTTACTCATTTCGCCAACGTCAGGTTTACATACCAGAATGCTATTTATCCGAATTGTTGAAGGTATGTATCCCGCGCGTATTCCTACACGCCCTCTGCCATTGAGTGGTAAACGCAGAGATCGGGAATGTCATATTCAGAAGAACCATAACTGGAAAAAGATTTTAGTAGAAGGAGAATGGCGGGACTTAACAAACAGTTGAAAGGGACGTTATAGAAAGCCAGTGCGATGTCTGATAGGCCTTATGCTGCGCCAGTGTTAAATGTGTGAAGGCATGTGGCATAATAGGTGTGTGGCTGCTCATATTTTCAACCTCGGTACTGGATGAGGCGAGTGGTTAGCTTCACGCTTCGACTGCCTTATCGGCGAAGAGGTCGCCTTCCTGTTGAATGAGAAGACCGCTGGGCCCTAGAGCCGATCTGAACGCTCTGGGAAAGAGGAAAAAAAAAATCTCATACCGCTGCCAGGATCGAACAACCGTTCCTCGATTTTCCCTCCCGTAGCCTAGTACGCTGTTCCGGTTGCAACTGTACCTGTGGCACTGTGGTAAACCACTAAAAATATCGGTCGTCCTCGGCAAATGAAGTATCACTGCTGTTGTATTTTTGTGACGTACGTACAGTACCGTATGCCACATTTGCAAACTTAAAAGAAACGTTTTTGACTTCTTGAGATCTTCGCCCTTCTGGGTTGTTACGCAGCTTAGATTGGTAGTTAGGTACCGACGTTGCGGAACAACCTGTATGTCACATCTTCAAGGTTCAAGCAGTCCAAGAAGATGGGACCGGCAAGTTGTCCCGAAACGTCTGTAAATAATTAGCAATGTATGCTGCATAATATCACAAAAGAGTGGAGCTCTCATACACACCGTGTCGGAAACCTGAAACCACGCATCTTTTATCTTTTACTTCATACTCCCATGTGTTTCTGATCGCTTGACAGGTGTTCGCTGTGACGTAGAGGGACGCTCCGTTTTAACTGCGAATGCTCGTCCGCAAATCTGATACGGAGCTTAGAGGTTCTCCAGGGCGACGTTGTTAGACTGTGACACTGTGTCTTTGGCTGAGTAGTTCTCGACGTTTCGAAGGATCGCATTGTCTTCATATTCCGGGCCAAGCAGTCCAACAAGAGTGACTACTTGGACCACGTGCTATTGTTTAAAATGTTGCTCGCAGAGATGGGCGCGGTTCCATGTGACGTCAATCATGACAGGCTAATATTGCACATTATAACCTTGTTGTTGGTAATTAATGTCTCCTACATTTTCCAAACACACTTTAACAACCGTCAGAATACGGTTACAACTTTTTACCCATTAGTACAGAAATGGCATAGCTTGTCGCCACTGCAGTGCTTGAATTTTTTATAGTTTTTCAATTAAATTGTGTGGTAAGGGAAGTCTTTTTCCTAAACTCTCTCACAGTATATTTTCTTAACTGTCCATCCAGTTTGTCGTATTATTAGCATGTTTTGTGTTAGCGTCTGTTTAAGTTGCATTCTTTAGACACCTAGGTCCTTTGCAAACAAATTGAGCAAGTCAGCGTCAGGTTGTGATGTAGTCAGTTGTCAGGGCATATGTTTAAAAAAAAAAACAAGGAGGACATCCGGTTTTGTGGGTCACTTTGGAGTACACGAAATAAACTCGTTTGGTGAAACGAGAGAAGTGTTTACTACTGGCCGTGGTTTTGGTTTGAGCAGGTAAATAAAACAAGGTAATTCAAAATACAGAGGACTTCCGAATTAAGTGAATGAGTATGGTTGAATGACAGCCGAATGTGTCGATACGGCACTCGTGGTTTAGTAATATTCTTCAGGTAGTATTCGCTCCACATAAATTTGCCGGGACATGGAAAGCAAAAACTGAACATTCCCCTCTGCGCCGCTTCACCCATTGTGCCGTCATCGTAGTTACGCCTTAGTCATCCTATTGTAAGCCACGGTGCTGCTAACATTACTTAGCAATGCAGATGCCTGGGAAGCCTCCTGTTCGGTATGCAATCGTGACAGCGTTACTCTGAAGGACAGCACAATGCTAATTCATAATGCAGTGTTGCCAACTCTAGAGAAACTCCGAGGAAACTGGGTTTCGCATATAATGTGTATTTAAATGATGTTACTGTTACGGAAACTTAGACGCTGTGTGCTAAACATGCTGGCCATGTCTGCCAGTATGCGAACGGCTATGCCACGTACTCGAATACATATATGTTTTCGCGCGTTGTCCTTATGACTTTCAGTAACGTTGGCACATATGAATTTTGGCTGCGTTATATGTTTTACGACCCCTAGTGGTATCTTTTACTTCAGTGCCCACTACCCCGAACCCTCACCACGCCTGTTAACAGCAACTGTCTCTGAGCAAGTCGTGAAAAATGTATCTCGTTCGGGCTACACCTGTTCCACTACCCACTGCTGTCCGTTGTCAAGGGTTTTCACGATTTTCTTTAGGGTGTATACGAGGTCTCTAGGGCATTAACTCGCCATGTGTCACAATTTACTTCCATTTCATCGTTTTAACAATATTACCGTATTACACTGCCGGTCCCAGTGGCCGCGCGGCCTGATGCGTAGGTCTGTGGCCGCTCGCCTGCTGAGATTGTGGGTTCGAATCCCACCAGGGGCATGGATGTTTGTCAGTTGTGAGTGTTGTGTATTGTCAGGTAGAGGTCTCTGCGTGTAGCTGATTATTCGTCCAGAGGAGTCCTACCGACTGTGGTGCGTCGTTAGGTGTGATCTAGAAAGCTTGTGAATGAGGAGGCCCTGGCCCACTCGGGGCTCTTGGCCCCCCCCCCAAAAAACCCCCAACACTGCATAATGCAGCTGATGTTGCAGTCAATAAAATAACCAATAATTACTATAACAGAGGAACAGTCCTGTCCACGCATTCACGGCACCTGAACTTCCGCACGTTCATCTTCAAGGTGAAGTTTTCTGCGGGAGGTGTCATTGGGGATGGGGGTGAAGCCCGCTGGTATGCGGCGTGCATCTGCTGATAGTAGTAGGGGGGGGGTTGTGTTCACACATCATCTTGGTGTTCATACAACATCTTCAGCACACAAGCTCTCCATATCTTTGTAAACGAGATCTCGTCCCCCACTTACACCACACTAATATTTGTACTGTACCATGTTATATTGTGTAGTTTTTTCATCTGATACTGTATCAACCTGACGATGGCCATAAAGGCCTAAACATGTAGTTGAGATATTATATGTATCTGACAATATAGTTGTGTTAAGACGGTAATATCCTTGCATATTGCGTACCTTTCCGTACGTTCTGTTTATTGCTGTCTGCTACATTTTTCGGTCATTCGTCGTTTGACCATTATCAGGTAGAAAAATGCAAGTATAAAACGAAAAATGATACAGATGAGGCATGACCTTTACAATTAGCGTAATAAAATGCGTTAAATATTACACCCAAAAGCGGAGAACATTAAATGTCACTCTTGATAATTCAGCAGAGGCGAATATTTTTGAACAGTTTACAAAACCGTGTGACGACACAAGTTCATACATTACGATGTGCGGACTTGATTATCAAAGTATAAGAAAAAGAACTAGCTGACTACACAACCAAACTCTCCTTATTTGAGGTCAACAAATATGACGTTCAATTGGTCTTCATTCATCATCAGTTCAGATAAATGTAGCTAGTAATGACTTCCGGACTTAAAAAAGGCAAAAGCCTAGACTTGTATATCAGCACACAGTGAAATGACTGAGAAACTGCATGAGCGCCACAAGAACGTGATGTGTATATAAAGCGCATTGCCCTCCGTTGTAAATAAACATATTCAAAGAGATGTCTTGTGTATTCTCCGACCACATCATGTTTTGGCTACTGTGTACCGACTGACCAAACAGGTTGCGCAAAGAATGGAACACCTACAGGAACTGAGTTTCTTCATCTTTACTGAATATGACAGTAGTGAAGTGACGTGAAAGGAAGAGAAGTCTATAGGTAATCGTCCTTCCACAACCTGTTTTAGAAAAAGTGAACTATGTACACTTATTAAACCACAAGTCAGAGAATAATACAAGTCTTTAGACTAACTTCATGGAGGCATTATTGAGAACCTAAAGGCGCTCATGTAGTCACGAAATTCCCAAACGTTTATACAACGCGCAGGTTCCTTGCCATGGTTACAAGATGACGTTACTGGACCAAGCTGTCAGTCAGTTGTATCCAGTCCACAACCTCCCACTTTGTTTTCTTTAAGACCCAATCTTCCATTAATGTTTTCAGACCAAACGTTTGCATACGTGTTCCCACATTTCCCATTTGTGCTGTATAAACTTCACCTAGAACATGTCACGAAGGCTCAGAGAAGAAGCTGTGTCTTTAACCTCGGGGCTAGATGGGGGTGGGTGGTCATCGCAACGCCTCAACCGCGTTACCCCGGGAAAAAGAACTGGTGCCCATTGTACAAGAGGCGGGATGTTTTCCAGGGCCGGTGGGCGGGTGCGGAAAATCTCGCCCACACCGGTATTCGATCCCCCCGGCCGTCCAGCCCGTAGCGAGTCGTATTGCATGTCCCACCTGTCTCATATCTCTTATCGGGAATACAAATTATGAAGCTCCTCATTATGCGGTTTTCTTGGTCCTTGTGTTACTCTGTCTCATGTCATAATATTCTGTTGAGCAACTGTTAAAGGTAAAGTTCACCCTAGTACAGGCCACGAAGGCCAAGAGGGGGAGTAGAGGTGTAGCTCTACTCTTTACTCAACCTCGGCACTAGCTAGGGGTGGGTGGTCACGCCACACCCTGGCCGCTTTACCCCCGGTAAAGAGACACGGTCCCTTTGTACAGGAGACTGGGTGGGGCCCAGGGCCGGTCTGGACGGGTGCGGAAAGTCTCGCCCTCACCGGGTTTCGATGGCTGGTTATTAAACACCCTCAGTCTATGGCCCCACATACATAGGTTAAACAGCTACAACAATACATGAAATTGCTGTTTTATTAAAATGGACGTCAGTATTGTGATTTTTACTCACTGTGAAACAGCATTGTTCTATGGTCCGTAAACATTCTGTTGAACGCCGAATGTTGGGTTCAGCGTGTCTGAGGAGTATACGCATAATTTATTGGGTGTTATTCTATGCTGGAAAGGAAGCATGAAACTCCATAGTGTAAATATGGTCTAAGTTTGCTTTCGTGTAGATCTTTTTGCGCTGAAATTGTCATAAATGGCAGACACTAAAACAAGACGCAATTAATTGAGTTGTAAAAACAGGCGTATGTATAAACCTGTTAAAAGTTTTAAAAGCGCCAGGCATGCCGTACGTCTTTTACAGTGTCTGCTGTATCGTGTCGCTGAGCGTGGTAGGTCACACGGTATGTCCCGGCGGATGCATGCATTCTCTGCGATGAACCTGACGTGCTCAGGACACGATAGAGAAGAAGTCCATATACCATTGTCTGTATTTCTGCTTGAGTTTTGTGTGTGCGTGTTTTTTTTTTATACGGAAACAAATGTTGTAGTAAATGGCGACTTTCGTGGGGTCGTGTAAAATAAAAGGAGATTGCTTTAGCACTTCGTTAAAGAATGCGACGATTACAGTTTCTTATTGTAACTAATGGTATTACATTTTGTTCTGTGGTAGGCTTTATTCATGCTTTGTGGCGTTGTGGTTTGTTATTAACCGTGGAATCCATCACTAAAGTTACGACACACATTTCTTGTGTATAATGTGTAGTAGCTTTCTGTTAGACGTAAACTTCAATATGAAATCATCCAATTTCTTAATACAATCAGAGAAGTTACAAAACGGTTTGCCTGTCCTGTTTTTGCAGTCGCGAGTGGGTCGGGGTTCGTGCCTGACACCAACAGGCGGTAGTAGCAGTAGCAGTAGTGGTGGTAGTGGCGCCAACACTCGCAGTTACAGCACCAACACCGGAGCGCCTCCGGTGAACCGGAAACTCCGGATCGGGAAGCTCCCACAGTCTGGTGAACATCCTCCGCCATCGGCAGAAGCGGATGCGGGTCCCACGGCTCAAATTCCACTCGAAAAAGGTAATAATCTGCACCAAGGGTAGACAATCTAGGCTAAAGTGCTGTGTCAGTATGAAACCGTGATTGGCGAGTATATTCAGCCATGCATATTTCCACCTTTCCTTACATATTTCTGGTAGCATACAATACCTAGATATGCTTCACACAATATAACCTTCGCGTTGTCTATATCTGTATGATCGTATTTACGTTTAGGAAAAATAACTCTGCATGAACCTGTTAATTTAGTCATATCCATCCATAAACAAAGGCCCCCCCCCCCCTCAAACCATGGCATCGGTTTTACTGAAAGCGAAGATTGCAGATTACTCTCAATTTTTTTGAGTAATTTTATTTTGACTTAACGTTAGATCTGTTAAGGGTTACCTTAGTTAAAGGCCTCGATATAAGTTCGTCAAGTTCTTTTAAGCATTTCGTTTGAAGTTTATGGGATACGACGTGTCTCATATATTTTCATGTGTAATTTCCATTCGTTTTAATAAGTATTTTTATTATCATTTGTATATATCCCTTCAAGCTACAAACTTATGGTCGGGGGTTTTGTTTTTAACCACACATGCCCAATCCTGTTACTACCAAGCTTCTTCAGAAAACGTAGATGGAAGTGTAAGATAAACGTTAAACTTATCTTGCTACGATCACCATATTGATATTCTGTTATTGAGCTTGGCTACATGATACTGGAATCTTTCGGCCAAATGGAGTACCACTGAATAGTCAATTGTGGGAGTCGCCCTCTAAGGCCGGGTCCACACTAAACTGACAAGAACAAAACAGAAATAGAAACAGAACGGAAACAGAAGTG
>Ga0123354_10017905_pt1 | contig 11098 bp, 5 predicted proteins | sample TergutLab28metaG_2_FD_97872 | JGI IMG/M metagenome (GOLD analysis project Ga0123354, IMG submission 97872) | Labiotermes labralis P4 segment gut microbial communities from Petit-Saut dam, French Guiana - Lab288 P4 | ecosystem: Host-associated > Arthropoda: Insects > Digestive system > Gut ... | reverse complement strand
CGTTGCGCTGACCACGTGACACCCCTCTATCCGCAAAAGTTGGCACTAACTTCGCCGACCGGCGGCGGCCGCTCTGTCGGTATAGTTCGCGTGCGGACTAAGGCCACGGAGTTTTTTTTTACTAAGAATAAGCTGTGCATCAAGTTGGTATTTCTTTTCTTGAAAATACCAGACACCGTACATGAAGATATGAGTTGTTATTTCTGTTGTAGGCGACATTAAATCGCCACACAAGCGGAAGAGCTCTATGGTTTGCTGAATATAAAATTTCTGAAATGTGCAAATACTGTTTTTTTAAACTGTAAGACGTAAGGGCAACCTGTACCTTACACACAGCATTTGTTACAAACATATTTAGCTTCCATTTAGATTTACAGAGTTTTGTTCTCAGTAAGATCAGGAATCACGCTGATCTTCGCGCAAATTTGTAGTCAGAATTGTCTGGTATCAGTGAGAATTAAGTTTCTCGACACCGTCATTACACCTCCCAAATATCAGCTACAATGAAAATTAGATCAGCGACGCTGGAGTTATTTCATACTTGCTGAGAGACAGACGGACAGAGAAAACGATTTTAATAGGCCTTCCATGGGTTGCCGACGTGAAAGAAAAAAAAAGTTCTTTTATTGCACTGTCCAGTGTTTAAAGACTCGTAATTGTCATTTACGTAATGCAATAAACAAACAAATATGTATTACGTTAAAATTATACGTTACGTTTAACTTACCTTCCGTAGTAAAATGCCAGTTACCACAATGCAGACGGAACTGCCACCAGTTTTATTAGCATCCTTGCGTGGAGAGATTCTTTGAAAGAATTAATTCCTGTGAAGGATCTGGCCGACCCGCAATGCATACGTGTAATTTATCGTCCACGTTGCCCTGTCTAAATAACGGTGGTTGTAATGACAGTATTACCATACGTAATAGAGGTTTCACTGCTGGGGTTACACAGCTATCGCAGTCAGGTGAAAGCGCAAGGAATACCTTCAATTCTAATGAACATCAATTTCTGTATAGATGCATCGTTAAAGCTGATAAGCTAATAGGGGGGGGATATGACCAAGTGTGTGTATGTGACGGTTTAATGAAAACAGCAAAAAGATTTTTTTTATTGTTACACCGTGCATGTTGTCGAGTTACTCAATTATTACACCAACCACTGCACATATATAAAATTTGTACATTAAAACATTAAAAACGCTCCGACATGTTTCGGTCCTAAGACCGTCATCAGGGAGCTATATATTCCTTGCTTAAGTCACACTAGAAATAGTCACAGATTAATTTCGTTGTACAAGTTGGGCATTGTGGTGCTATTTCTAGTGTGACTTCAGCAAGGAATATATAGCTCCCTGATGATGGTCTTAGGACCGAAACATGTCGGAGCGTTTTTAATGTTTTAATGTGTAAATTTTATAAATTTTATGTATGTGCAGTGATTGGTGTAATAATTGAGTAACAGCAAAAAGATATTTAGAGAACAGTTGTAGGATATACTTCCCTCTACATTTTTTATCCTATCAATAGGGTGATGAAGATCGGGTCACACCTCTATTTCATCGGCTTGAAATCTGTGACTGTTACCCAGTATAAGTGCAAGCAAGTGAGGGAAGGAGGCGTGTGTAAGTGGCAAAAGTTAAAGGTCACGTCTTAATACGGTTAAATATAATATGTTTATCGAGTTATTAAACAGACAAACACAACACTTGAGTAGTGTACGTTCATTTATTTACTTTTCTACAACAGGCTTCGACCGTTCTATTCGGACGTTATCAGGCAGAAGCACAAACACGTAATCGGAGTTTTCTATTTGTTACTGCGGGAACACGTGTGGTTCATACCTGTCACATGCTGATATAATAACTTATAGGAATCTCTTTCATTCCAAAGTCTACAATAATTCTGGATTTGAATTCAATTTTGAATCCTATGTGTTTATTATTTTTATTGGGAATAATAGCTAATTTATGTATTTAATCACGCTAGTTGCGAAGGAGCGGCCTCGTCCATAATGTACTTTTCCGATTATGTGTTTGTGTTTCTGCCTGAAGATGGCTTAATAGAATGGTTGAAACAGGTTGTATGAAAGCAAACAAATGAACGTGTAGTGTTCAAGTGTTTTTAAGGTGAGGAGCTTTTAGCACCTCGCCCAACCTTCAAGCTGTTTTCAGAGTAAGCGGGGCAGTTACTTCAATTGCACGTACTGGACTTTATTTGGGACAGCATACCATATTGCACTGCATGTCGTCCTGTTCACCTGTCCTATGCCTGTAGAACCATGGGCTTCTGTGCGTTTGAAATGCAATATAAAGGGCTTATAATGGAATAGGAAGCAGTTTAACACCATTTGCTTTTAATGTTTCGGATTTCATGAAGGGATGTAGATTTCATATTATAACATTTGCTTAAAGCACACTTACACGGCCTCTAATTACGCTGCCACTCGTATTTGTTCCGCTGATGTACACCAGCGCTTTTTGAGTAATGTGTTTGCATCCAGCAGGTAGCTGGCTGGATCTTTCTGTACTTCATACAACTACCTTTGATCCTGACGCGTGAGTTTAATTTATTTTCAGCATAGGTTTATTACTCTCTCAGAAGAGCGATCGTAGTTATATATTGGATATCCCGACTATGAACACTGAACGCGGCACGGTAGGTGCACTGCAGTGTTCAGATCACCCACTCGAGGTTCCTAGTTCAGACTTGTTTCTTGAACGTAACGGGTTCAGGAATCGGGCAGATTGCAGTCTATGGACAAAGCGTTTTCATGCAATTTGGACAAACTACCGTGTTATTATTTTCAGCTGTTGCGTTCGGCCGTGCCATTTATTATTATTATTATCATAATCATCATCATCATTTATTACCTTTATGCAGGGTATTTAAAATTGTATACCTGAAACAAACCACGTTTCTAGGTAATGTAGTGTTGCAACTGTTCTGTAGTTACAATTTATTGTATATAATATTACGTCCCACGTTATTTAGAATGCTTTACAGTTTTAGTTAGTACTTTCCGCATTATGTTAGTAGTGATCAGTATGGCTATATCTGCAGTTCTTTGATGTCGTGCTTTCCGGTACGTTTTTCGAGTTTATTATTATTATTATTATTGTTGTTGTTGTTGTTGTGGGCCGGGTAGCTCAGTCGATATAGAGACTGACTACAGACTGGACGGCCCGGGATCGAATCTCGGTGGGGACGAGATTTTCCGCCAATCCAGACCGGCCCTGAGGCCCATACATCCTCCTGTATAATGGGTACTGGGTCTTTACCGGGGTAAAGTGCGGCAGGGGCGTGCTGCTGACCACTTACCCTCTTCTAGTGCCGCGGTCATGGAAGAGTAGAGCTATACCTCTACCCACCCTCTGGGCCACACCGGGTCAGTAACGGGATCGCTTTATCTTTACCTTTATTATTATTATTATTGTCATCATCATTATTATACACTTTCCTTATTTCACAGCAATTTAGCTGGTTATAAAAAGAGTACGGTTCTCACTGACCAAGCACTTCTTCTTTACTGTTCTGCCAAACACTTTCTGTCTGTACGGCTTGTTTTAAGTAATAGTGCTTTCAATACACAAAGTTTATATACTCTAAACACAACTAAACTCTGTTGTGTTTAATAGAACTAAATTTTTCGGCCTAAGCCTTCGGGTTTACAAACAAATTTAAAAACATATTTGAGGTAAAATGTACAAACTATTTGTACATTTTCCTTGGGAACAGAAACAAATTCTGATAAATGATATTTTTTCTGTTAGTGTAAGTTAGTGTAAGTTGTGTTAGGGCAGGATTGTTTCAACCTGTCTTTAAACTTAGTACGAGCTTTGGAAAAAAGTGTGTATATAGTCTTGATTCAGTCGTGTTTGGACAATGGACAAGGATAAGAGTGTTGACAGATGGGAAAAGTTCTGGGAAGAACTGAAGGGAGAGCCTTTGTATGGACACGAAGAAATTCTGTTTACCAATAAATATTCAAGACGAAACGTAATGTAAGGGTTGGCAGCAGATATCAACTTCGGACCGGGACTTTGTGAGAAGTTTGTAAACTTTGTCGACGGGAGGAAAAAAAAAAGTGGCTTGTGGGCCGGAGATTGAATTCATGACCTCTAGCGAACTGGGGGGACATGTACAAGGTGTGCGATTTTGACAACTTGATAAATTGTTTTGTTTCACTTTTTATAACAAATACAATAAAACTTAAAAGACAAGAATGGAAGTTACCCTCGTGCTATAGGCGAGATTTTTGTTCTTGCACAGAATACGTCACTTTCTTCATACTGCAGTCCGTTAAACAGGAAATTACTCTGTTCAAAGTAACAAAATTTCGGACGCTTCTTGATGAAGTTATGAACTGTTTTATTGAAACGGTTTGTGTTATTAGCAGAAACACTGTGCTCAAGGCATCAATACAATGCAGCCCGAGAGCTTCGTTTCTTTTTCATTCCGTTTTACTACTCGTGAGTCCAGAATGTTATCATCTTCTTAAACCGAAACCTGTTACAGAGTACAGCGCTCGTTCCTTGTGCCGTGCAGTCCGCGACTTTAAGTGGCAGTCTGTCCGCAGCCACTGTCCTCGACTGCCATGACTTTATCTCAGAAATGACGGCAGGTCACATCATTCAATGCTTCTCCGACGACTGCTCAGCTAACGCAGTGGTACTAAAAGCCTTAAGGGTTTTTTTTATGTTTATTGGACCATGCATCATTGTAATAGTTGAAGAATAAAAGACTAACTTGATGTCACTTGCTATTTCATTTCACTTCTTATGTGCTCAACATGTTTCGGACATTAATATATCCATCATCAGGAGCTTGCGACTGTGCTGTTGAATAACCACATTTGTCGTTTTGTTCTCGGTTCGTTGTGTGTTGGAGATTTGGTGCGGCTGGGTTAGGGTAGTGTCCGTGTTGTAAGCTTCAGCCTGCAACACGGACACCACTCCAACCCAGCCGCACCAAATCTCCAACACACAACGAACCGAGAACAAAACAACCGATGTGGTAATTCAACAGAATAGTCGCAAGCTCCTGATGATGGATATATTAATGTCCGGAACATGTTGAGCACATAAGAAGTGAAATAAAATAGCAAGTGACATCAAGTTGGTCTTTTATTTTTCAACCTTAAGGGTTATTACGTTCAGTGTGTTTAATAATAATGAAATATGGTTGCAAGGATTTGGTATCTTATGATATTCATTTCTGATAGCAGAACTTTGTTCATCGACGTTTCGGGAGGAAACTAATGCAGTTCTTTCTCAGAAATGTCGGAAGACAGCTTTACTATACGGTGTAACAACTTCGGTATCACAAATAATTTGAAATATAACTGCCGCAGCTTCCTGCTAATCTCTATGTAAATATTATTGTATAAAACAAACACAGATTTAGAAGAACTGTATAAAAAATAAAATGGATTACCTTGATGTATGTGAAGATCAAAGTAAATCGTTCATTACACACAAACATGCACGGAAAGGACAACTTTAAAATAGTATATGAAAACGTTTTTACAAGTTATGAACGTAGAAAAAAAAATAACGCATGACATCCTCTCCAAACCAGTCTTGGTAGTGGGTTATGAAATATGGAGGCAAATGGGGGCAGAATATGCTTGTAAAAACCACAGACGAGGTTTCTGGTATCAGCGTTAGAAGTAAAGTGAAGTGATCAAGTGCAAAGGAGAATGTATGATAAGAACTGAAAATAAGCAGTTAAGTTCTTGTAATAAAACATACGAGATGCACTAATTTCTCAAATTTATGTTTGGAATAGAACTCAACATGTTTCGGACAGATTTTCTGTCCATCATCAAGAGTCTAGTATTGTACACACAGCAATAGATATATGTCATACAGGTTATGCTGACTGCTTGCTAGCGGAATCAAGATTGAACCTCCATCCTGACCCCGTTAGCAAGCAGTCAGCATAAAATGTATGACCTATACCTATTGCTGCGTATACAGTAGTAGACTCCTGATGATGGACGGAAACCTGTCCGAAACATGTAGAGTTTTATTCCTAAAATAAATTCGAGAAATTAATGCATCTGGTTGGTTTTATTATAAGAATATACGACGATTCACGGTCCTCAGAATGTCAAAAAAAGTTCATTGCGAGATATAGACTGTGCTTGTGCCAAAGAATATTTAAAAATCATAGAGAGTCAGCTTTATAGAGGATGTTACAGTAACGTTCGAACTGCTCGCAAGAGAAATGTACACAATTTAAAAACGGAAACTCATGCCCTGGAATAGGAATAGCTTTTAGCTTTCGGTATGTTTTCATGGAAGAAGAGTTTTTCATCATACGGAATAATTAACATAATACACTCCACCCCCGCAGTAAACTGACGGTATATTTACATGCAAACTTATTCGAGTGAGTAAAAAACACAGGGAAGGGTTGAAGGTATACTGACCTGTAAGCATTAAAAAAATTAATACTGATATCTCAAAACCTCTTCAGTATATCATTCATAGTCCAGTAGGATATATGACTATACAGGTTGTGCCAGGAGGAAAGGTCAATATTCTGGGAGGTCACAGTATGTTTATATGAACATGTGTCCTATTCCGAACGGTTTCCGAGATAGAGGCATTTGACTGTACTTGGCTTGGGCGCCCAGTATTGTCCTTCCCTCCCGCCGTACTGCGCCGCTCTCTGAAGCATGAGAATCTGTGTGAAGCGTCAGTTGGCTGTTGTGACTGTTGATAGTGATATTGTTGGAGTGTTGTGAAAAATGCCGCACGTCTTCACAAATGCCGAATATGCTGATATGATGTATGATTATGGCATCTGCAGTGGTAGTGCCACTGCTGCTGTTGAAGAATACCGTCAACGGTTTCCTATACGCAGAATTCCGGATCGTAGAGTGTTTTACAAGGTGTTCAATATACTGCGTGAATGCGGTACTATTCCCTGTGCTCATGATTCATCTGAACGAGCACGTAAACAAAACATGGAGGAACAGGAAAACGTTCTTGATATGGTACAGCGTAGCCCTACTACTAGCACGCGAAGACTTTCAGCACGTATCGGTGTTTCAAGAACACGTGTATGGCGAACATTGCATGAAGACGGCTTGTACACATTTCACCCACAGCCTGTGCAAAATCTACACCCAGAGGACAGTGCCATGCGTCTAGAATTTTGTTATTGGTTACATACTAATCGCCAATTGCTTCCATTAATACTATTCACTGATGAAGCTACTTTCACCCGTAACGGAATCAACAACACACGTAACTCGCATCGATGGTCTCACGAAAATCCACATGGTACTGTGGAAATAAATTTTCAACGTCGTTTTTCTATCAATGTGTGGCGCGGTATGATCGATGATACGTTGATTGGTACCGTTATTTTAGACGATCCTATGACAGGACAAAATTACCTAGACTTTCTGCAAAATGAATTACCAAAACAACTAGAGGATGTTCCTTTGGCTACACGGATTGCTATGTACTTTCAGCATGACGGAGCTCCTTCTCAATATACCCGACATGTGATGCTACATCTCAAGGACACTTTCCCTAATAGATGGATGGGTCGTGGCATTACCATTAACTGGCCACCAAGATCTCCATACTTAACCCAGTTAAATTTTTTGTTTATGGGGTTTGATGAAGAGTGAAGTGTACAGAAAGAAAGTGGATACACGAGACGAACTGCTCGTTAACATACTGCATGTTATCGCCTGCATAAAGGAACGTCAAGACACACTCAGACGAACAACACGCCATGTCTTCACACGAGTTGCAAAGTGCAATGATGTTGACGGTGGAATTTTCGAAAATTTATAAACTGCACCAACTTTGTCGTTTGAACAATAAATACCGGTATTAGAAACAGTACGTACATGTAATATCTCTTTCTTATCAGTAATTTTGCGGTTGTACATTCAAATAGCTCTATCTCGGAAACCGTTCGGAATAGGACACATGTTCATATAAACATTTTTGCTTAGAATGGCCGATAATATGATCTCCCAGAATATTGACCTTTCCTCAAGGGACACCCTGTATATCAGAAGGATAAAACAAGTGTGATTTCAATGCAATATAAGCACAGTCAAAATTTTTTTTTTTACAGTATATTGGAAAGATTACTTTTTATCGTTCAACACATAAGATGGTCCCTTCGTTCTGTTATCTTAAGTACCTAAAACTTGGGGGAAAAAATGTTGTGGCCATGGAGTGTGTATTTTTTCCTTTCTGCGACGTCCATTTTGAAGTTTATCGCTCCGTTAAATGTTTAGCCGTTTTCTTTTCAGCAAGAAATACGGAGATTGAAAGACAAGGAAGACAGAAGTTTTTTACTTTACGTATCGCAACGTGTTAATATTGTATAGTGTCGTTGGTAGATTGGTGAAATATTGGTGGAATGATGCTAACAGGCGAAAACTGAAGACGATGGAGTAATAACTGCAACAGTTTCGCTTTGTCTACCACAAACCCCACATGCACTGGTCTGACAGATATAAACAGAACCTCACGCAAGTCTTCATACTGAATTGTCGCTAATTGTTTGATGTAAATGCAAATTAATGTTGCACAATTTTTCTAACTTCATACAATAGTTATTAATTTAATAAATAAGTGGTGAGTAGTTCCGATTACCTACATACATACACACATATACTTACATACGTACATATATATATATATATATATATACACACACATAGGTACATACACATATACCTACATATTTACGTACATATATACAGACAGACACGAGTAAGGCATTATTTTGGTAGACTCTGTGGAGAAACTGAAACGCACATAAAAATTTTCATACATATCTGGTATTGATGACTTTACAAAATACTGCTGTGGAAATTGTATTCTCCACCTATCTGAAATGTAGAAAAACCAGTATGATGAAATTAATACACTCTTAAGATCATAACATAAGAAGATTATTATCCAAATTTATAGTCTTGCATATTTCTTAGCGTTACATTCTTATTGTGTCTTATGTACAACGTATTCTTAAGTACTAATTTTCCACAGGTTAAGTTTGCTGATAAGAACACAAAATTTATTATCGTTGATACCGTTGTTGCTTTTGAATAGGAAACACCATGTAATGTATGACGCTCATATACAAGTGAACGATGCACTGGTTCCTCAGAATATCGTTTGGGAGTCCGCAAGAAATAGTGGAGTAAATTTGTAGAAATTTTTATATACCTTACGAATTTTCAAATATCCCTAGCAATATAGTGGAAATTTTTGTTCGACAAGTGGCAATATGGAAACAGTTGCCTTGATTTGATATTTGTTATATAAGGAATATTAGACAATAAAAAAGGCAGGAAAATACTTCATATTTGCTTGCAGTATGAGGTGAATATATATATATATAAAAATATATATACACACACACACAGAGTCAAATTCAGTTATAAAATGTCGAAAGTAATAAACGAGTGTTGTTATAATGGAGAAATATAATGTTATGGTTAAATATGACTAATTAATTGGTACCGCAAAAAATATGATCGTGTAGCGGAGGTGTCGTTTAAATCGATACCGTTATAACCAGGTTGTTAGACTGTGCGTATGTATATGTATACATCCAGCCCTGTGAAAACGAGATCGTTTTTATGCGACCCTCGTACATAATGTCAGACATTCTGTGGTACCAAATAATTCTGTATTGTTAACCATAACATTGTACTCCGGGTTGTAACAACACATTTTTAACGACACAAAATATTCACCTTCATGATGTTACAACCGAATTCGACTATATACACATACGAGTATATAAACACACAATCTCTTTACAGATAAACTTGCTTGATAATAATTTAGAAGTAATTAAATTTCGCTCCTCGCTCTCTAATACTCTGGCCTGTAAACCTTTTCGTAGTTGGGAGTTCCTTGGGTTAGGAAAATTTATTTTAGGTGCTCCTCCATTGACAAATGTTGAGAAACACTGATATGGTGCATATCCCTATCAATTTCGATAAGTATAATTGTAATATTTTATTTATTTCTCACAGTGCACAAATATGTTATCGAAATAACATTTTTGTTTGTATACTTATAAAATATTTTAGCTTAATTATATTGTTTGCCAGAAAACTCAAACGGAAGTAATATTTATAATCTGGACATGGAGAATAGTAATGCAGAGTAACAGAAGAACATGGCTAGTTTTTATAGACGCTTGGCTTGCCAATCCAGTGGAAACAGCTCCAGGGATGAGCACAACACATTTTTGACCGTAGGAATTAGCGTTAAGAGAACAGGACATAACTGCCAGCTTTCACGACCGAGCATGCCAGCGCAGTGAAGTTACTGCCATGGAAAGGGCGATAATCATTAAAACTGTGGCAAAGTTTTGCCGTGGGGTTCTTTCTCTAACAAAATTCCAAGGGGCAGAAGGATCCAACCAAAGCTGTAAAAAGAAGCTCACAGAGCTTTTTGAGAGACAGCTCTCATCGATCAAGACAAACTCTCGATGTCATGGATACCTGAATTGTTTGGCCCATGGCTCTTTATAAGTCCGGGAGACGATAATGGCTAAGAACGTCAGGATAGTAGTAATAGGATCTGTGGAACCTGGATTAACAAGGGCCACAGATGGGAGAATTTCTTTGTCTTTGTGTACTGTGTTTATTTGTGTGTGTATACATATATATATATGTATATATAGTGTATTATATTATATATATTCACACGCACACACATACTGTGTTTGTGTGTGTGAATATGTGTATATATATATATATGTAGATGTGTATATGTGAATGTTTTCTTTGATAGAGTGTAGTTTTGTCATACCTGCTATGGTTCTTGGCTTTTGCCTCAGGTTGTCCTCTCTTATACCCATGTGGGTTATCCGCCCTATATCAGGAAACTGAGAACAGATTGTGCAAGACAGGCCTGTGAGCTCAGCTGGTAACATCAAATGTTACCAGCTGAGCCCACAGCCCTACCAGCAGGATAATAGTTGTAACAACCCCCCCCCCCCCCCCCCCCCCCCCCCCCCCCCCAACACCACCCCCCACCCGGGGGGGGGGAGAGGGAGCGCAGGGGGTGGGGGCGGGGGCGGGGGTGTAGTTGTGG
>Ga0123354_10017904_pt1 | contig 11099 bp, 5 predicted proteins | sample TergutLab28metaG_2_FD_97872 | JGI IMG/M metagenome (GOLD analysis project Ga0123354, IMG submission 97872) | Labiotermes labralis P4 segment gut microbial communities from Petit-Saut dam, French Guiana - Lab288 P4 | ecosystem: Host-associated > Arthropoda: Insects > Digestive system > Gut ... | reverse complement strand
TCAGCCTACACAACGCAACAAGTAGTCGCAAGCTCCTGAAGACGGACGTATTAACATCTGAAACATGTTGAGCAGTAGATAATAAAGCAAGTGTCATCTAGTTGGTCAACCTTTATTCAAATATCAAGATGATGCACGGTCCAATACGCATAAGAAAAAATCTCTTATGTTTGAGATGAACTTTCAAAGTCTGTCTTCAGCGTAGAACACGGTGGCAGAAAATTCTGCCGAAACGTAGGCAGATTTCAACCAGACTATCCAAAGTCAGAGACTAGAAGGACAGAATTCATTACAAGTGTCGTTAGGTACAGTACATGTACAAGATTCCTGCACTCAAGGAAAAACAAACATTTCCAATATTTCTGCAGTTTGTCACAACACCTTTCAGCCTCTCGCACAATCATCCACCGAGAAGACTGTCAGTGTATGCAGGTGTGTGTATTTAGCATATCTATTTATTTATGTAGCTGCTTCATTCAACTTTTAGATCCTTCTGATTTGCAAACAGACGGGCTTGCCAGAGCCACAGTTATGCTGGCATGGCCGACAGTACTTCCTTGGCGACCTTGGCTTTGCTCTGCAACAATACGCCGTTTGAGGAAGTCGGATAACCTCAGAAATATGGCTTGAAGGTCATGTGCGTAAAACATCAAAAATAAGTTTTACGTCTCTCGCTGTTTATGAAACTGGGAAGATAAAGCAAACTGACTTTTTGTATTTACGAAACTATACATAAAATTTTACAAAATGCACGTAGTGACCGACTATTATTAAATCTATGTAGAATAGTGGATCTCAGAGATCACGCGAGCCTCTAAACTGATCCATGACATAATTTCAAACACGAGAAACACTGGGAAATATTCAATTTAGGAACTTTTATCTTGCCACTTTACTTAAGACGTAAAGTTAAGCGTATCAATACGTTACTTCTTTTTATGCGCTGTGAATCACTCTTTAGTGAAAAAGAAATACTGATAATGTTTTATAACAGGGTGCCGAGCAGAATACAAACATCGGGAGCTTAGTTTATTTGGCCCCATACAGTTCTTCATCACAAACCATTTCACGTGAAGGCAGGCAGTACAGCGCTGGCCGCCACTTCAGTTTTCCGTGAGTCGGGTTTCGCGTCACTTAGATCAATGCATTGCAGTTACTATCACTGTCTTACACACTATTATAAAGAAAGTGCTGAGAAGTTTCTGTTCAATATATGCAATCAGTATTAGTTTATTACTCCATGCGTTTAAAGAAAGTGCTGAGAACATTTTATTTATTTGTTTTATTTTGCTGTCGTCTTGCTGGCCAGGGCCAGCAAGACGACAACATGGAGTAATAAACTAATACTGATTGCTTATATTGAACAGAAACTTCTCAGCAATTTCTTTAAACGCATGGAGTAATAAACTAATACTGATTGCTTATATTCAACAGAAACTTCTCAGCAATTTCTTTAAACGCATGGAGTAATGAACTAATACTGATTGCTTATATTCAACAGAAACTTCTCAGCAATTTCTTTAAACGCATGGAGTAATGAACTAATACTGATTGCTCATAATGAACAGAAACTTCTCAGCACTTTCTTTATAATACTGTGTAAGACGGTTATAGTAACTGCAAAGCATTGATCTAAGCAAGACGACAACATCAACATACAGATTATATATACAGCCACCACACAGACGGACTTCATTATTACAACAAAATTATTTTAGCCCATTTTATTATAAATAGAACGATTTTAATATTTTAAAGACTTTAAACATTGAGATTTCAACAGCATAAAACCTTTGTGAAATAATTTTAAATTTTAAATTATATTTCCAGCTACTGCATTTGGCGTACTTGTGTAACTTAGCAAGGTACTAACTACGAACTCCCTGAGGATGACACTATAGTGTCGAAACATGTAGGAAGGTTGTGATAATTTGTCAATTAATTGTGAATTTGTTGGTCATTGTAGAAAATAATAAAAGATGCAAGGTACATATATTAAAATGATGTTGAGAGCAATTGTTACAAATTGAACCAACTAAATTCGCGCATTATAATGTTTTAATTTTCAAAACTCCTACATGCTGATAACAGTTTCATTCGGAGTGCAGACATGAATAACACATAATCACATTTTGTTCAGTACACGTCGAAGGTTTGTCGATGAAACTGAAAGCATTGTAATACGAACACTTCCTTTCAGAGTCTTTAGAACAAGAATTTTTATTACAGAATCTATTATTTAACACGTCCCACAAATGACAATAGCACCGTTCAGATCTGATAGGCACGGAGACTTTAATCCCTGTTCATTATTTATTTACCAAATACACTCTGTAAATGCAGTAAAGATATTTAAAAATTGCACCATCGTGGAACAAATAATACCTGGATATGTGTAATATATTGGTGTGAGCATAAATTTTTGAAAAATGGCATGATAATTCTACTGTAGTTATTTACTTGTGGGTATGTTAAAAGATGTGCAATAATAATAATAATGAACTGAAGAAAATTTGAAATAAGACTTCCAGAGTCACGCGTATTATTATTATATTATTTTCACTTACATTACACGCTGTGATGTGATAGTATGATCTTTGTTAAATTAAACAATAAGCATGCAGTGTATATCGAATACATTCAAACGCGGCTCAAGCTGTTCGACTGTCTTGTTGGAACAGTGGAACAGATATTCAAAAAGTGGTGTCCTAATGTAAGATATGGATGTAAGTTTATGGTCTCGGGAAAAAAAAGAAATGAGCTCAATAATCCTACCTGGAATCATATTGCACTACACACCACTCACAGCATCATCTTACGACACTTCGTGGGCTAACATGGAAAAATTATTCTAAGGGCTCACGTACTTCCTGAGACAAATTCAAGAATTTTCGCTGAACAGAAAGAATATGAGGTGTGTTATCCATTATGCATCGCAGCAAGGCACCAGTTTACAAAACCCGTTCTTGGTTCGCGTTCAGTGTCGTAAAGTTTGACCAACAGTTGCTTCATACGGATGTAAAAGCATCAATTTGTTGCAATTCCAGTTGGTGATGCAGACACGCCCATATGCTTTAAAAGGCCACACAACATTTTTCTTGAAGCTGTCTGCAGTCTAGTATCAATTTCGTCTAGTCCTCACTAACTTCACGCGTGTCTTCCTGCAGAGACATGTTGCTCGTAAATTTTACACTTTACAACAGGCCCATTGGGAAATTTTGTTACAGATTTACGACAGCACCTCACTTCTTGTAAGATAGGTATTTAACATATGTAAATAAGTAAAGCAATCCCATTATAGGCCTGGACAGGCCCTGAGGGTTCCAGGATTTTGAAGCTCCCATATTTCAAGACAATCGGCACATGAAGTTGGTAAGGTTGTCAGCCCTACGCACCGGTCGCCTTTACCCCCCAAGAATTATTCCTGGTACTCATTTCTGTTAGAGACTGAATCGACCCCAGGGCCATTGTGCGGCCGGAAGGATGTCAATAAAAAATTCCAATGACACCATCGGAAATCGAACCCGTGACCTTCCGGCTTGTAGCGCAGTATTTAACATATTTACTGTACAGAAATACAGCGACGTTCTAGCGGTGCTCTCATTTCGACTGAATAAAAAACTTGACGACGGCTGCAGACGAAAACAAAGTGTCCGCGACGGCGCAAGTGCAGCCGGCTCACTGACTCAGAGCAGTTTGCAGTAATAAGCACACGTAAAGTGACCTACAGTACAGGCCAGATAAGATGCAAACCCTATATTTGGACATTATAATACATAACAGTAGATAAGACCTATGAGGGCGTGAATACATACTACACACGCACTCATTCTTAATCTCGACACTACAATACGGATGTACCCAGTGCAAGGAGGTTGGGTGGGCCCCAGAGTCGATCTGGGTGCTGCCAAAGAGCTTACGCAACGGGGAATCGAACCACAATTTGTCTGTTGTCCAGCCTGTACCCTAGTCTCTATAATGGATTGTGCTATGCCGGCTACTGTATAGAAATAGGAGACAAGGTAATGATAAAAGATCTAGGTGGGAATAAGAACATATCTTTCCTTTCGGAAGAAAAAGGATGAAACAAGAAAAAAAAAGTTGAGCTGGAACTCATGCAAGAGAAAGTGCTTCGAATTATTCACGTTATTTGCCGCTGCTTCAGTATTGCGGCTAATGAAAGGTCTTGATATTAGTGACATGAAGCCTTCGGGTTCTATTTCAAGAGGGTTTTGCTACGGAATGTAATACAAGAACTGTCAGTCAAATTCACTTACACAATTTTTTAATATCAACTGTAAACCACGTTTCGGCCTTAAAAGTCCATAAATATAAAGTTCATTAAGAACGAGGTCTCATTCTTTTACATAGAATGGGTAAAGTTTTTAAAAAGAGTCGTAAAATTCCTTATATGTTTTCCTTTTGCCGAAATATACGCAGTTCACTTTAAAATGTGTAAATTTATTAAATCAAAATTAAAAACAGTATCCTTACGCAAGGCACATGTTGATAATTTCTGACCCTGCATTTTGTAAACGGAGAAGTAATTTAATATTCAACTGACGACACTGGGTAGCGTCCATATTATATAACCACTGTGTTGGGTTTGTTGCGATGTTCCCTATTTAATTAACATTAAAATAGTTTGCTAGGTTTTTTTTTTAAATAACAGAATATGTTTTCGGAGGAGTGTGTATATAGATCATCTTCTGCACCGCACATAATCTGCCTGTTCCTGTATTACCTTCTTTATTGGTGTCATAATGGGATGTCTAAACTAAAGGAATTTTGATATAATATGCCTCCGAAACGACAGTAAATTTCGGCCAGACTGCACTGTTTCACATCCCTGAAAAGAGCTATCTTCAAACACGTAAAACGCAGTCTATGAGAAGCTCCAAACTTTCAATGATGCTCCCCAAGCTCCCTCCAAAGAAAACTCCTATAGTTCCATGAAGAACAGCAGCCTTAAACGTAAGCAAAACGCTCCTGAACAGCCTACATTCCTGCGAGATGGCCGACAAAATTGAATAATGTATACCAAGTTTGTTGAATATCCGTCACTGCATCGTAATATTATCACACAGAACACAGGCACAATGTATTTACCTACAGGACCTGCTTTCCTGTTACCAGCACCCAATAATTTGTAAGGGAATAAACCGAAGGCGAAAGAGTGAATGAGAAGAGGTGAACAGCAAAAGACCGCCTTTATGTGCGGTAAAAAAAAAAAGCGTGAAAGGAGAGTAAGCAGAATCAAAGAGCAAGAATTGGAACAGATCTCCTTTTTAGTACGACTGCTCTACATTTGTGCACTTATGACTATACATCGTTTTCCCATCAGACAAGTCTCAGACAAAACATAAATCTTCCTAAGTTATTACATTGAAGAAATGTATACGTTTTAAGGTTACAGAGAATTTTCCTTCTCTGAATTAAATCTTTCTTTCCAATTTTACGAGCACAAATCCTTAGGTACTTACTCTGGCATCTACAGCAAAATGGTAATAAGCAATCTAAGTAATTGTTGTCAGATTTCCTTTCCCCACTCCCCCTGTGGCACTTCGACCCGATTACGGGTCATGGACTTCCTTTACGGAGCTTCACGATCACATTCAGACACACTACGCTTAGTAGGACTCCCCTGGAAGAGTGATCAGCCCGACGTAGAGACCTCTACCTGACAACACACAACACTCACAAGAGACAAACGTCCACGCCTCCGGTAGGATTCGAACCCACAATCCCAGCAAGCGAACCGCCGTAGATCAATGCCTTCGACAGCGTGGCCACTGGGACCGGCGTCATATTTTATTAGTAATAAATGTCTTATTCCCAACTGATGACGTACGTGAATCCATGATATCTGGCAACATAACCTCAGTATCTGAGCAGATAAAAATAGCGTAGGTCATGATTTACAAATATTCCTACAGATTATTAATTGACAGCATTAATAAAGTTTTGGATAGGTTCAGACGCCATTTTTAATGCCAACTAAATTCACAATATCCATTATACACACACACACACATTTGATGAGTATCTCCTACATGTTTCGGTTATGCTGCACCATCACCAGGGAGAACAACTATGCATGTTTCTTGAAAAACCAGCGACTATTACGACATTTTTATCTATGAGTTCAATTCTGTAGCTTGTAAGTCATGTTGTTCTCCCTGACGATGGTACACGAGCACAGAAACATGTAAGATTTACGCATCAAAGTTATGTATGTAATATATATTGTGCATTAAGTTAGTATTAGAAAGGTGTCAGTTGCCATACAGAATGCCCGGAAGAGAAAATATTTTTTTAAAAAATTAAAAATTTGGATGGGTGTTAATTTTTATCTGACCGGCAGCATTCCTTTGGTGCCATGGTCTGCATATGAATGAGCCTCGTCCTTTTCAGAGAAAATATTTTAAAAAAAAAAAAGTTACTGGAACTGCAACACGTGATATTTGACACTCAAAATCCGATATAATCTGAAGACAATCCCTATAAAATTCTCGGAATATTTGCATTAGTAACTAGGAAGTATTTCAAACGACAACTACAGAGCTCTCAATGCGATAAACATGGCATTCTCAGACAGTCGGTATGACCAAACCTGGTCTGGAGTTAATGCATGGTGCTTAAAACTGTGTAATTATTTAAATTAAGACACACAACAGGTGCAAGATAAAACACAAAGCGTTATAACATTTGGCTTATAGAAATTACACTAATAAATAGGACGAAAACATGAATAAGTCGTATAATATATTAAAAAAAACAGAGACTGCAGTGCGCTAATAAGGACGATCGTCTGGAAATACGAGTTAGGAAAACGAAGTAACTGCTCAAATCCCGTCAGGAGAAGAGAATAAAATATCTCAATACTAAAATAACTAACAAATTCTTCGGGATATAGCAGAGTTGCACTTTGTGTAAAATTGACCTTAATTTTTGGGGTGAAGCAGATCTGAATAATATAAGAAGGCTTGGTTCCTAAATCGCAGGAGGTTATTTTTGGTAAATGACGTCCAGAAAATTTACTGTTGTTCCTTCCAAGAACCAATTTAAAACTGTGATAGTAATATCGAGCTATGACTCTACACTGGATATGTGACACGTATATATATACCACTATGTATTAAAGGGTTAAAGAAAGTGTTGAGGGGGCGGACTGGATTCAACTGACCCAGTATAGGGTCCTATGGTGCGTCCTCCAGAAGAGGGTAATGAATATAGGTTTACATGAAAAACAGATGATTTCCTGACCACCTGAACGACTACTAGCTTTTCAAGAGTGTTCTAATTCTTGCAATCAGAACAAATAAAAATTACGGTCGCAATAAGAACGGATTAAATTCCGGCAATGTTTGCCACCATTCTGTTCATAATTTATTTTCTTTCGGTAAGCTGTCAAACAGGTCTGCATAAAGACATGGATATACATAATAATATTTTACCCGTTGCCTAGTTTCGATGTGATATCTGTTCTTTCACAGTAACTTGTACACGAAGAATGTATGTTGAAGTCGTTTTCATAATAGGTCGCTTAGGGGGATATGTTCGGAACTGGAAAGGAGGATACAACGGCAGAATAAAAAAAAACTGCATGATGCGAAGCTTCACAACTCGCAAGTCTCCTGCTTGCACGGATCAGAAGTTTTTTTATGCGTGGCTAACAACTGTTTTGCTATATAAAAAAGAATTACCCTGTCTAAACTCCACGGGTACTTTGCCACAGACAGAAGGGTTCGCCACTGATCCTAGTCCTGACCCACAGTAAACCAGTCTATACGGTCTCAACCCATTTCTTCATAACACGTCCACAATTAAATAAAAAAAGTGGGGATTTTACTGATCACAGAAGACTTTTTGAGAACCTGAATTGAAGGAGACAACTTCGGAGACCTACACACAGATTGCAAGACTTTTAAAACACGAGTAGTGGAAACAGAAAATGTGGATCTAAAATAAAATGGGCTACCTTAGGATGGGGCCCAATATCGTGCTGACGTAAAAAGGCTATAAGGCTATTTCGGTTCAATAAAGGTGAGAGAATTTTCATGATAATAATTTTAACAAAAGCCCCACAACGTGGACCGAGTTAGAAGCAGAAACAGTTTGTCTACGTGTCTGTCCGCCTGTTGTTGCACTTCCGGTACCACTCAGTAGAGGGAGAAGACATTCAGAAGCGTTTAATTTAGGCAGACTACGATATACGTTGTTAGGCAATTTTATCTCTCTTTCTCTCTTTCGATATCGGCGAAATTAACGATAATGCGCACGAACCACAAATAATCATTTTTTTTAAATGTCTCATTGTACATAAAATTAATACACGGAATAAAATGTTGGCGTACAAATTCTATTTAAAATATTCTTGAATATAATGCACAGTCAACACGATCAGACAAGAAATGTTGACTTCTCTCTATGCCGTCTGATATCTATAGCCTGATATCTTTGAAACAATATGTCCGTACGTATATTCAATACGCGAATAAAGCTGATAATTAGTTATGCATAATCGCAAGGGGCACACATATGGCCGTGTACTGCAGCGACGCACACATTTCTACCTTACTTTATATGCGGTTGGATAGATAATGCCTGCAGAACCGTCGTATCAAGTGATACGCTGTGCGAATTAGTTTGCAGTACATACCCAGCACAATTACAAAGTCTAGACCGGAAAATAAATGGATATCGATCATAATAATCACCCCTAACACTGATTTGAAATTTATAATGCAATTTTAAGTGTAAGAAAAAAATTCGATATATTTATGATACAAATGTATTTATATTTTGATGCAAACTCTAGCTTTCTAAGAAATTACTGTTGACAAATATAAGCAGTACGAACCATAAAAACAGTTTTCATTGGGTTTTTAGTAATGACGTCACACTGCTACTTCACTGACAAAACAAACCAAAGTTCAACAATGTCCTGTGTGCCGACATTGTGGTCAGAGCTTGTGAAAACTAAATGCACTTATGGAAGAATAACCGTTCCGTACGGGAATAATATGTGATGCCCCATACACGTTTCCCCCAAATCATGTCGCCCCAGAAATAATTAAATGCAGCGAGCGAAAGCAATAGTAAGTTCACTTTCAAACTTTTTGCTATGTCATAACAAAAGCATGAACACATCTGTTGTATTTTATTTCACTTACCTTATTAGTACTTGTTTCCGAATACATAATTATACTTTAACATATCGTTGCTTGTTTGAATCCATACAGCCGTATCAATACGCTTTCCATGAGGGGAGAGATTTGCGTTGCTTTAATCAAAAACGCGCTGAACGCTGAGGACAGAGCGTGGGCGTGCCGATAGTATCGGATGACAACGGACGATTTCATATACTTTCCTTTGACAGTTAAAACCGCAAAATAATTAGCACTGTGACAGAAGACTATCAAAAACATAAGCGATACACATTAATTATGCAACGGAGAACAAATTAAAACCGTCGCTACGACTTCAGAGCATTTATGATTAAATGTTTGATACACTGCTAGGAAATTACAAGACATCAATACGAGCTGTTATAGGAAAGGCAAGTATTAACAACTTAAATTGCGCCGAGTATGCTCTTTTTAGCATAATGTACTATTTCAGCTCTTATCTATTGTACTGTCTCTCTTTGTATGCCGATTAATACCACGCGACAAAAACTGGTCTACCATAATACTCGTATAGTGAAACCAAATACCATAAGATACTTTAAAAACAGTAAATCCTACCTTCAGAAATGTACTGATTAACACTCTTGTAGCTTAAGCCGATAGCTAATATCGAATTCCGCCATCAGACAAGCTTCTGAGCCAATTCAATTCACATTCGTCTTCAAACTACAGTCCTTTCAATCCACTCTAATATTATTATCCCAATTATTTCTGTTATTTTTAAATGGTCTGTTTATAAGAGTGCTCCCCACCAACATCGTTTTTGCATTTCCTGCATAACCCACTTAGCTACATGTCAAACGCATCAAAACTTCGCTCAAATTCACTACTCTGACAACTGTAGAAGTATGACATTCATCTTCAAGTAGAATTCTAAATTCTGCACTTACTTCAAAATTGACAGGTTTAAGTATACTTCTAAGCAGATAGTTTTGGCAAAAGTTTTATAAATGCAAAAGGGATTTCTTCACAAATGTGATATACCTGTGTACAGTCAGCAATATGACATAAATGTAGAAGCTGTAACGTTCCAGAAACAGATTTCCTTTACTCCAAGGAAAATTGTAATATTTCTCCCATCTGTTTCTACAAAATTAAACCCGAATTTCTGAGGTAGAACTTTAATGTATGCTAATTACATTTCGTGTTTAACGAATAAAGAAAGCTCGTTTTAAATTTCACATAATACATTCTGGTGCAACTATTATGCATTCACAAAATTCAATACCAAATTGTTGCACCATACTATTTATTATTGGTAAGTTCTGAGACATGTGTCGGCCTGAGTTAATAGGCCATCTTCATGTAGTCCTCTATAACATGCAGCGTTAACTTCAACTTATCTATTACAGTTCTCACATATGATTAAAAACAATGTTGTAGTTAAATACTGTTAAGTTACAAGTAGTACAGTGCAATTAAATTAAAATTAGCACAGTAATTCACAATTTACAATAAACAGTAAGTTACAAATAGTACAGTACAGTACTGCACAATAGACAATGATGTAATTTTTTGTGTCCAAATATCTACGTTTAACCTTTCTTCAAATACAATAGTCCCGGAATTCTGTTTCAGATACCTCGTGTTCCAGCTCTAAATGAATGGGCTGCAAGCATCGAAAAAACCACGAGGTCCCTGAGGATGGCCCAGAACCGAGGCCGAAGTAATTCTTACTCCACGGTGCAGAGTCCTTCTTGAGAAGCTAACTGGTTTGCAGCTAGTCAAGAAATTCCCCGCATTTCACAGGACCCGAAGGTTCATTACCGCACTCACAAACGTCCCCCACCTGTCTCTATCCTGGGCCCGCCCAATCCAGTCCATATACCCACATCCCACCTCCTGGAGATCCATCCTAATATTATCCACCCATCTACGCCTAGGTCTCCCCAGTGGTCTCCTTCCCTC
>Ga0123354_10017903_pt1 | contig 11099 bp, 8 predicted proteins | sample TergutLab28metaG_2_FD_97872 | JGI IMG/M metagenome (GOLD analysis project Ga0123354, IMG submission 97872) | Labiotermes labralis P4 segment gut microbial communities from Petit-Saut dam, French Guiana - Lab288 P4 | ecosystem: Host-associated > Arthropoda: Insects > Digestive system > Gut ... | reverse complement strand
CTACATGCTTCTCATGTAGCCCTCCCGACTTAAATCTAGTAGTAACCAATTTCATGTTTTGTTTACATGTAAAATAACCACTGCCACCGGGTGACAACCCAATTGCAGTAAATAAATAAAATATAAAATTCTACGGTTCCATTCTGTCTTCGTGCATGTTTCTGAGCGGATCTGGTTGTAACTAACAGATCCGGAAGATGGCGACCACAGATTACAGTGGATGGCACTTGTGCTGCATTCGGGATTGTAATCTTGGCCTTTGTGAAATATTTGTTTCTAGATAACTGCACTGTGTCATCGTAATTTAAAAGTGCAATGCATAAGAACGGATTACGAAGGTTTTGTTTTGAAACCGCAGTTAGAGATAAGAATTATCAAATTCTTCCTTTGAAAGTGAAACATAGTTTATGTAATGTGTTAATGTATACAAAGCCATAGCTACGAATCGCTGTAATGCACTATTCAACTACAGCATTCGAGCATTCATCCCTTTGCTTTACATGCGTTTATAGTGACATATAATATGTAATTAATACATGTATGTGACTACAAACCTGATGAGTTTAGCAGATGTAAAACGGTTGCAGACACTTCTAAAAGTACGTGTTGAAAAACAGTACTACATTATGAAAATTTTGAACGTAATGTCTTAGTTCACATAGACCTATATCTGCTTTGCTTCGTCAGCGGTAGTAATTTTTCATAATCCTGAAGGTGGAAGTTGAAAAAAAGAGACTTTTGTGATACGTTTCTGAATATCTTTTTGCTATCGGAGTACGTCTTAGTGTACATATACGCTTAAACGGGAATTGTTTCACGAGATTGTATGTTCTCCGAGCCGTTTTCCTGAAGACTGAAGTCGTGACTTGAATTTTCAGTGCCTTATATTATGCCATCGACTAACATCCATTTCATTCAGTTCTTTTGGTCTGCACTCTCAATTTAACATTCGTATCTACATGAAACTTGTGCCGAGATAGCCTAGTCGGTACAGCGACTCGCTACAGGCTGGACGGTTTGGAGTTCGAACTATCGTAGGGATAAATCTTTCCACCATTCCAGTCTAGACGAAACTTGGGGGCCCAAACAGCCTCCTGTTCAGAATGCTCGGAGCCCATTCCCAGGAACAACGCGGCCGAGGCGTGGCGTTAACCACCTCTTCCCATCTTTCGCCGAGGTTAGGAATTAGTAGCTACACCTCTTCTCCTCTTTACTGCCTTCATGGAATGCTACAGGATGAACTAAGCTTTACTATAGTTTCTTTTGTCACCACTAAACATCTTAGCAAAAAAAAAAAAAGTACTAAAGTTTGTATTTATGAAAAATGTACGTTTTAAAAGAATTTTTTAGCCTGATTTTTTTTGAAGAGAATGTTGAATAAAACCACGTTTCCTTTCAACTCTTTTGTGCTTGAACATCCGTATTTAGCAGAACAAAGCTTACCATGATCCTCTATCCGCCCCATTTCCTGTATCCTATCGACATTCTTCAAGGGAGGGGACGTAATATTGCTATTTGTTGTGTGTGATCTTAACCCCCTTCCTGAAGAATAAATGGGTTTGATATTAATATGGAGTATAGTCCCAGATAATTGTATTGTGTATGGTGGTGTGTCTGAAGTCTGTCGGAATATCTGAAAATGAAGGATTACAATATGAATAATGCTGTTAATCCGACTTGAATGAATAACAAAGACACGGTGAGTTGAATGTTGACGTTGTTGAAGTGCGGTCGGTCGGCAGAATGAGGGAGGAGGTGAGGGTTGGAAGCAACTTTCAGCAGCCAAATGGCATGGCAGCCTCTGTACGAGGAAAAGAAGAAAAAGCGGGAGCTGCTGAAGTTAATTTGAATAAATCCGAATTATGCAAATCCGCTCAAGGCACACGAGTGATTCGCTGCTGATGCCGCAGAGCTGGCTGGCTGTATCTAGGGATAGCCAGTGGCGTGCAGTTGGTTATACAACTGACACAAGTAGCGATTATTTCCCCCTTTTGAAGCCTTGCTAAGTAAGTTTATCTTTTCTTAAATATTATTGTCCATTATTCTTTGTTTATTTAACGACGCTGTTACTTGTCAAAGTTTTAAAATGACGTCGAATGCAATGATGATTAGTGATTAATATTTGGAACGAATGTTGAAGGATGAAGTCGCTGAGTAATTTAACTAACGGTAGTTACTTTCTGCGACTGAACGAGACCATGAAATACGTGTCAGAATGTTCGGTTATAGAAATTAGATTTGAAACCCGGATTTTCAAATACCCAGTAGTAATTAATTGTCCCAAGAATCGTAAAACCACATTAAAAAATTCTTCATAATGGGCGGCGTTACACTGAAACTATGCTGGAGCCAGATATCAGTAAGGTATGCAGACCCGAACACAACCCATTTGCGTTCATTTAGTTTTCTTTGTTCCTAAGAAGGAACAAGATAGGCAAAGCGTATAAAATTACGGTGCGTTCCCGTAATTTTTGTTTCTCCTCGGCTGTCCTATAGGCCTGCTAGCATTTCACTCGAATAGAGAGCTCTTATGTTGATGTAAATGTCGCCGGAAACAATAAAACGTTCTCAGATCTTCATGTAAAAAATGCCCGGTTTTAATCAAATGTGAAATTTCTCGACTTATTTTCATAAAACTCCCCAGAATCAAATTTCACATAGAGCCTTTCAGTAGAAGACACGCTGGTACTTGTGGTGGGGCGGATGGGCAGGCGGACGGACGGACAAACAGCCTGACAGTACTTCAGTATGAGAGAGAGAGAGAGCTGTTATAGCGCTTTAATGCCGCAGTCCACTCCGAGCCGCCCTGATACGAATACATGCGGAAAGATGGACGGAAATGATGACGGTTATAAAAGGCTTTTCGCGTCTATGCGATAGCGCCTAACAAATAAGCTAATTAGTTCAACATGCTCTTTGTGAGCGAGTGAGTGAAGGATTGGGTGTCCGAGTGTATTCATGTCTTTCTTTCCACTTTTGAGCCTGGTGACTGGATTTTTACGAAATCTTTTGTGACTGTTTCACCACTGGAGGAAACCTTATACCATACTCAAATTTCCCACAGTTAGTAGTAAGTATGGGGACAGTGCGAATTTGTAAGTTAGATGCGAGAATTATTAAGACCCCAAGAAAATTGCTACGATATTCTCGAAAAGTACGCAATTTTCGGAATACTTATAATGTTTTCGTAGACTTAAAGATAACATTTTATGGCCCATAACAAGTGTTCTTTAGCTTCATGCTTCATGGCGACAACTAACGGACCGCTGGAACATTGGCAAGAGAAAGTTGGCATAACATATTCTGCATAAAATACAAAGTAGACAGTTACAAGCTTGGCAATGATGCACAGATTTTGGGTTATATTTGATATGTTTCATGCAAAGGTAATACAAATTAAATTAGTACATTCCTTTAAATCAGTAAAATTAAACAACCCTAACACTAAAGTGTCTGGAAAAATATACATAACTCTAATTTTATTATTTATACTAGGAATTACTTTTTGCCTTTCTTTTCAAAATCTGATATGTTGTTGCAAAACCAGCACAATTAATAAAGCATCATTCTTCTGTGTGCTTTTTTTAAATAATGAAGCCGGCAAAAGCAATAGGACTATGTTTCAAATAAAATTTGTGTTCCTTTGTAAGTGCTATGCTTTCGTTCATGATAGTTTTCTTACAAGGCCGCGTAGTTTAGTAGGTCTGACAGCGTTTCGCAAGAACCTGCTGCCTCTTTACTAACCCTTACCCTGCTAATGTGGAGAATATGGTGAGCTCCTAATAATGCCAGCAAATGGCAGATGGGATTTAACTTGGCGTTTAAAGAGTTAAGCCTGTTCTGTGGTTTGAATGTGGAGGCAGCGCGTTCTTCCGAATCGTTGAAAACCATCTACATATCTTTTAACCATAAAAGGAAGGCAGAAAATTCCTACATGGTCGTACACTCTGTCATTTTTACAAACTCTTGGTGGAAATAGTGTGCATCCTTGGGAAGTGTGGTACACAACTACCACTCCTGTCTTAAACATGGATACGACAGTTGCTTCTAATACTTTATAATCCCGGTATAAGCCTTACTGCCTGAATAGTGAGGTAGAATATTCCAGTAATATTTGTACCTTTCTATCACTTCTGTCCTGAGGATGGGTGCAGCATATTCTTCCGAAACCATGGTGTCAATAGATAAAACTGCACGAGTTTCCGTCTCCGAAGATCGTAATATTAATGTTTATCATCCCGAGAACCTGAAAATCGTTCACGGTTATATTTGTGTAGTCAAAAAATTTGGCTTTGAAACTCTTATAAAGCAGGAAATACTTAATATACAGGAAAAAAATAATTCACATATCAACTTAATAACACCCCTCAGTAGACCTGTAAGATTTAATTTAAATCACTGTACTGATTTCCGAGATGGAACATGCAGACCGACAAGACATGTCCGTTGTGTGCTAAAAGAGTGTATTCCTGCAAATAATGCATACTTTTGTTAGTACCTGTCACGGATTGCCACTTGTCACAACATATCCTCACGCCACTGATAGCTGTTGTCTTGGTGTTTACATACACATAGCCAGACGATGTTACAAAAACATCCCCCTTCTTTCAGTTTCCACCACTTGCCATTCTCTGACAATGACATGGATAAACTCGGTCTCGACACTAATAAAGCTGTTTTTCCTCAGGCTGTGTTGAAGGCCTCTTATAATCATTATATATTTATACCGTCATCCTTTGCCGTCATACAAAATTTAATTGTACCTGTGTCTATTTCGAAGGACGGCGAAGAACTTAATCTGGGTAAATATGATTAAAAAAGTTCAGTGCAGATGGATGTCTGTACTTATTTATATATGACGTGGAAATAACTGTAAATGAACAAAATTGTATGAGACTTGGTGGTTTCATACAGGAGATTTATATTGTGGCCTTTGGGTTTATGATACCGTGCAGTCTGAAGTTTATTAGCAAAGGTTTTGAGGAAACTATCACGAAGACGGGGGCAGTATGTTTGTTGGCGCACTGATGTTATCATTATCAGCGGAACATACTGGGGTGTGGATTCGACCTTATGTCTTACTTACCCACCAGGAAGCGCCGGTTCAGTATTACTTTAACAATTTAGAATCATTAACCAAATGAAATTCCTTATTAACTCACTTTTTAAACTCAATTTTCAGTCACTTTACCTTGACCGCACTTTCTGCTGAATGAGAATTCACAGCGCTCATTAATCTTCCCTTGGAAATAATTAACAGTAAGTATTCAATGAGCTGGTGTGTTAAAGTTATCCGAGCAATTGTTGCGTCAACAGTTACAAGTAGTGAATACTGTTCTACCCTAATTCACTGATCACACATGTTGTATTGATTAACTTTAACACGACGATCCTCGTGATTATAACGCAATGGGATGAGCCGTTGTGTTTTATGTGTCCACAGCTGATAAACTGTACAGCTCCCTTGCCACGTACACTATGCGTTGTGTGGTTGAGTTGAGACTGTAAGAAAGACTGTCGCTTTGCCTTTCTAGAGCGACAGCTACACAAAGAAAGACGCTGGAAAAACATGATGATGTGTCACCAAGCCAGTGAGATGGTAAGGCCCAACATTGTGCAGTCGTCTTGAAACACACTATAGCCATAATTAATAAAGCACAAAATTTGTCCTGTGCCTGAACAATGTTGTTTCCAAGACTACTCAGAGTTATGTTCTAGAAAATTATAGTTTATGTCAATAAAGCTGGATATGGAAATCAAAGGTTTTATTTTGGCTCTCTGAAATTTTTGTTCATAGTATCAGATTATAATACGATTGCACGTGTGAATCGCTATTGTACATGTCTTGCTTCTTAATGTAAGACCTCTTGTTCTGGACAAGATTGTCAGCTTCTTTCAATTACCCGGCAGAAGCCACAAATCAGCAAAAAAGCACATGGGCATGTCCAACACTGATTATACAGAATTTATTATAATACAAGTTCAGAAACGGGTTTCTTAAAGGTACTCGTTTGATTTTAGACATCCCGTTATGTTATCTTTATTGACAAATAGTATAAAGTCTATTCTTGATTTTAAGCTTTCGCCGTGTTCTATACGTAACATGTTTTTTTTGTAATTCCCCGGCGTCACAGTGCTAATAGCCGACGTTTCGGAACCCTCTATCAGTTCCATCTTCATAGGCAGGTGGATGAAGTAAGACAAGGGATGGGATGTGTGGTGTATTTATACCTGACAGGGTTCTGGCAGGCTGGCGGAGGACCCAATGGAAGGCGAATCACCCACCTTCCATTGACTCCTCCATGAGCCTGCCAGAACCCTGTCAGGTATAAATACACCACACATCCCATCCCCTGCCATACTTCATCCACCTGCCTATGAAGATGGAACTGATAGAGGGTTCCGAAACGTCGGCTATTAGCACAGTGACGCCGGGGAATTACCCAAAAGAAAACATATTACATAGTATAAAGTCTAGCTAGAAATACGTAACAAGTTCTATTCACTAATAAATGTTGTGTTTGTCTGTGTACAAGTACTATTTGTCAGTACAGGTATCCATTTTTGAACGTTAGATATGCACGTCAAGACGCTAGAAATGGTAAAATAACGAAGACGAAAACTTTTCTCTGGCACGTTACCAAAACGTCCAGTGACGTGGATGTATAACCCCACTCCTCCTTATCCTAAGTTGCAGATCAAGATGAGTGGTCACCCTCACAGTCTGGCCACTTTGTTGCGCTTGTAAGACTCCGGTACCCATTACATAGGAGGCTGGGTGGGCTTCAAAGACGGTCTGTGCCTTTTATAAACGAAAATCTATTGCCTCTTCCGGGAATGGAACTCCGGATCATGCAGTCCATATCCTATTGGTCATTATACACACCACACTCTTCCCTCTTCTATGGGAAAAAATTCCGTGCAGCAGAGGTTTTTCATGTGGATAGGCGGACGTACGGAAGGACGGACTGACAGTCAGGCAAACTTTCACGAAGAAAGTGGTGGAAACTTGAATGTTCATAACTCATAACACCAAAATTTATGGTCTAGGATGTGGTATAGCGTTCATTGTCAGGTTCGTTCTTCTAATCTTGGAGGTGACTGAAGTATTTGGTGCTTTTTAAGACAAATGCCGCGACAATCCCCCCAATACCACACACCATTCTTACACGTACTTTCCACTTATTCACTAATCATCCTGTCCTTCAGCGTTAGTTGAACTGAACTACCGAACGACCTAAACAGTACTTACGGTCATTATTAGGTCCTTGCTTTAAAGCAAGGAAGTGAAATATGAGGGTAAAACTTTCTACAATATAACAAGCACAAGCAGAAGGCTACAATAATTTTCCGGCATTTCACGGAATGTTTTTTCAAGTGAATGTCTTCTGGACTTTGACAGCGCCTAGCTTTAAAGCTTTCCACAGACGTTTCGGGGAAACACACTTCCATCTCAGGGTTTAAAGAATTGTTTCCAGATAGAAGATTAAGTAAGCTGGGGATGCAAGCCGATAAACATTTCTTGTAAACTGCAAGCACATGCAGTTTGTAAGGAATGTGACCACCGAAGGTGCGATAAATTTGGTTTCATTTATACTTCTAGCTGGCCACATTTTTTTTCTGCCAAGTAGATGGAGGAGGTATATTCCTCCGAAATATTTTGTTATCCTATAAGAATAGACAGTACCAAATCCCGAAAAATGAGTACATAATATTTTAGGATTCTCTAGAGCACTGGAAATACTCTTCAGTTGGCAAAACGCAGGCAATTTACTACGTTAATATTGAGGCGCGTTCGCGTAACCATCGTTGCGTGGAGAAGCAACAAGTATCACATATTCTGTGTGTGTGTGTGTGTGTGTGTGTGTGTCAGTAGTCTTACCCGACAAGCAACGCGCATGCTCCGGATTATATTATCTTCTGTGGTCTGTCTGGGTATACCGAATTTTTCCAAATTTTATCATAAATGACACGACTTACAGAAAAAACGTAATTGAACGTAAAATAAACATGCTTTCTAGAAATGTTTCTTATTCCAAGAAGAATTAATTGAGTTATTATCATATATGTACTCAGGTGTTCATGTAAAGCACCCATTATTCTTGCCAAATTTTAATAAAACTTCAATTTTGTCGACAGATTTCAAGAAAACACTCAAACAAAAATCTTCACGACAATCAACCCAGTGGGAGCCGAGTCGCTCCATGCGAACGGGCGGACAGACGGACAGACAGAAATTACGAAGCTAGTAGTCGCTTTTCACAATTTTGCGAACTCACCGAACGTAAAGTACGATTTACGAATGTGAAAATAAAAAAATCTCATACATTTCTTTTAAGATGTTAAAAACAGAGAAAGATGGGTCTAAACTCAAAGTGCTGACTGTTGTTACTGAAATCAGCTTCTTTTCCGGAACTCATTTTTTCCCAATAAGCATCTTTCCCATCACTGCTCCTTCACACATGGGCTGGTGGTTTTTATTGCATTGGTTGAAGTTGTAAATCTAATTATGAGTTCCTAGTATTTCATTTTGTGTTGTAGGGTGAGATTCAAGTTGCCAATTGATACGGCGCACGGTTTAAATAAGAAAATCCATTTTAAATTTTACCTTGCTAACAACCATGAACTTACATGTAACGAAAAAAGGAACATATGTTATGTAAGCTTTCGCTTAACAAGCACATTAAATTTAAAGTTTTATTTTAATTACGATAAATCAAAATCACCGGGGCTTTTTATGCATTCTTCTATGCCGACATTTTGACTTTCTGATTGTGTTTGTTATGTGACTTCAGTAAAGCAAACGCGAACCATATCAGTTTCGTTTATTTTATAATGTGGTATTACATAACCCTTTGGTGTACAATGTTAACCCTATATACTACATCCTGTAATACTGGGAAACTAGATGTTTTACCACACAGTTTATTTCTGTGTCTAGTGTGATTCTCAGAACAAAGAGCAATTTCTTCTCTGTATCAAATGGAGACGGACTGTTCTGTTGCAAGACCTGGCGTTTTATGTAAAATTTCAATGAATGTCCGTTTTCGAAGAGCTAATAACATAAAAGTATAGTCTCTACTAACTACGCGTTTCAAAGAGTAATTTTATTTTTGTAATAAAAACCATTAAAATGTGAGAGGCTTCAGAATTTATTTTGGCTAGGATATGGATCAATGGCGGATAGCTGGAAGAACAGGGGTGCGTAAAGTTGCTGTGCAGTTTTTTGCCAGCTAAGTGGCTAATAACCGGTATCAGGCGCGGGTCTGCTGTCGCTCGCTTGCTGGGAATGTGGGTTTGGATCCCGCCAGGGTTATGGATGTTTTTCTCTTGTGAGTGTTGTGCGTTGTTAGATAGGGCTCTCCGTGTCGGGCTGATCACTCGTCCGGAGGAGTCCTACCTAATGCGGAGTGTCCAGCTGAGTTTCTTTCGTGAAGGCTCGATAATGAGGAAGCCCTGGCCCACTAGGAGCGCTTGCCCTATAACAGCTGTTAAAGAAATTGTTGGGAACTTTAAATTTCATTTCCATGTGTCACCGAACATATTCAAAAGCAATTACTGTGCACTTTATAAAATGAAATAGCTTAGTGACGCAACAAACATAAGAAGACAGACAGAGGAAAATGTAAGTAAAATTAGGCGTGTTTATTATTATTATTATTATTATTATTGTCCCTATGTGTTTGTTATTAACAGTCATTTGGCTTAATTTCCCAGATATGGATTTTGAAAATTTAGGCATTGGCATAGTGCAATATATCTCGTATGTGTCCAAGAGTACCGAAACTGTAATTCGAAACGTCAGAATGTGTTGGCACACAAAAAGAATTGCAAAATTCTGAAGACAGAATGCACATCGATACGACGACTCGTCTTTCAACGTGGTTGTTGAAGTGCAATGTATTTCTTTTGTGTGACTCTAAAAACAAATCTCTGGAAATTTAAAGGTGTGATTTAAAAATGAAATATGAAGAAGGTGCAAATGAAGAACACACAATAAGTAACTCTTTTTCTATATAGATAGATTATTGTATTATTATATTATATTATATTATATTATATTATATTATATTATATTATATTATATTATATTATATTATATTATATTATATTATGTATAGATAGCTTATTGTAGGCGACTGTTACAAAAATTCACTTAAATTTTTTTAGCACATTTAATCGCAAGTCATCATGAATTTTGCGTCTGAGGATTCTGCAGTGTCGACTGAATGCCGAGCTTTCAGCCAGACAACACGTGTGACGTAAGAACGCAATACATCCGACGGAGAAACAAGAATCCATTACGTTAAACAAAGTAAAACCGTACATCAGACAGTGTTCAGTATCAGTACCGCTCAGTACTTGTTTTCGTGAGATACGTGTATGAGAATCTCGATTACGTAATAAATCAAGATTCTGTATTTTTGTGGTTTTCCTCAGTACCTTCTGAAAAGTGTATATATAGAATCTACAGTAGATCACGACAGCTTTCTTCCAATTCATTTTCAGTTGTTCATAATTCTACCTACCATTGAACACTGCATTCTCAATTCTTGACGGTTTGAGAGAAAAAATAAATACATTGAGTCTCGTGTTCAATCAGAAAATTTGCCTGTATTTAACGGGGAACTCTTTCCCTCTGTGCTTCGATTCGCACTTTCAGTCCTTAAGTTTTAGGCTTCCAATTCCAGCAGTGTATTTCTTTTCCCATGATCTGGTCTCCAGTAAACTTTTGAGTTTTGAGGTTCTCACAGTTGTGTTGCTGAAGTTACAGGTCTTGTGGCATGTTAGGCAGAACGGCCTCTTCGTTGACTGCGTGGCACTGAAAATAAAGGCACTGCGATTTTTCAATAAAGGTAGACCAACTTGATGACACTCGCTTTATTATGTCAATTTACTACTCAACATGTTTCGGATGTTAATACATCCATCTTCAGGAGCTTGCGACTACTTGGTACATAGTGGTTCAGCCTGCACTCCAACAGCCAATCCCGCTACATAACACCAACACGCCTCAAGTCAGCACAATACAGCCTACACAATAACGCACCAAGTAGTCGCAAGCTCCTGAAGATGGATGTATTAACATCCGAAACATG
>Ga0123354_10017899_pt1 | contig 11101 bp, 8 predicted proteins | sample TergutLab28metaG_2_FD_97872 | JGI IMG/M metagenome (GOLD analysis project Ga0123354, IMG submission 97872) | Labiotermes labralis P4 segment gut microbial communities from Petit-Saut dam, French Guiana - Lab288 P4 | ecosystem: Host-associated > Arthropoda: Insects > Digestive system > Gut ... | reverse complement strand
GGAGAGAACCGGCCACACGCCAGCAGCCCGCCCGAGTTCGGTCAACAGGGTCTGGTCCGGCTTGTCCATCCAACGATCGAGGCTGGCTCCCGCCTGCCAGATCTGGTCTGCCGCCACGACCAGTGATTCGTCTGCGACAGACTGGAGAGAAAAGGTCAGATTCCAATGCTCGTTCTCGTCTGATCCTGGTTCCATCAGCCGCATATGCAGGCGGGCGTCACGCCCCTGTCCCACGTGGTCCCAGATCGCGAGCTGGTCCCGCAACCCGGACGCCTCCTTCGTACTGGCCGTGAAGGTCGCCTGGGGAGAAGACAGTGCCGTCAGGAAAGACTCGGCCACGGGCCGGCGAACCGGCGGGCGGCCCCGGCGCTTCACCGGGGGGGCTCCCAGACGAATCTCCTCAGACTCCAGGCGCCGGCGGACCACCGCATCCACCAGGGCGTCGAGGGCCTCCTCGACCACGGCGTTCGGTGCCAATCCGGTCAGGTCTTGGGCGGAGGTGACCAGCGCACGCGCCACGGGTGGAAGGGCTGTTGCTGCCATGGCAGCGAAGCGGGCGTTCTCCCCTCGAAGAACCGCGCGCCAGTACGCCCGACCGGCGGTCGGCTCCGAATCCCCCAAGATGGCCAGTGCCGGCAGATATTGTCCCTGGTCCCCCAGTTGTGTGGCGAACCTGGCCAGAGTCCGGAAGAAATGGACAGAAGCGCCGAGCCGAACCTCCTCCAGCGGATCCGGCTGACGTTCTTCGTGATCGCCCAGAAGATCCCAGTCTTCCCAATCGGCCGAGTCCGCGTCGTCCCAGTCGGAGTCGTCCCAGACCGCGTCGTCCCAGTCTGGTGGGTTGGTGTCTGCCCAGTCCGACAACTCAGGGTCGTCGCGGCCGCTGGGACTTGACCTGGTCGTACTTCCAGTCAGCCACGTCAAGGCTTCGGGACCAGTCAGTACGGCGACGGGAACGCTCCACGCCATCAGGTTCACTTCCCGGGGAGCCGGTCGGGGCACTGGACGCATCAACTCCGGTGAGTCCAGCGGAGCCGTTCTCACGGACGGCAGCGCGAGAACAGCTGTCGTCACATCATCACTGACCACCCGCAAGTCGTCGCCGGACGCCGCGAAGGTGTGAGGTCTCGCGGATCGAAGGGCGGAACTGGTGGACTTGACTGCGCGGTCGGCGTCCTCGCCCCACACCGCCAGCCCCCGGTGGGGCCACCAGAAGGCATGTGCCGTGTGCATGGAGTGCCTCCTTGTCCCGCCTGAGATCGATCATCAGTGACGGGGTGGAGTAGCGCTGGGCTACCCGTACTCATCCCGACACGAAACCTTGCCCATCCTACTCAGGCTAGAGCCCGAATGCACCGATCCATGGCTGCTGCGCGACCCTGTGGAGGCACGCTGGCTCGTCGGGCGTCGCTCAACTTCACGTCCAGTCTGCCCTCACGCCACCCGCCGACCCATCGCACCCCCACAGTGTCGCTCGCGACGCCAGCGATCAGTGCATTCGGGCTAGAGCCCGAATCCCCTCCCTCTTGCCTCGTGGGCCTCCATGAGGAAAATTGTTCATCGTTTATTGGTAAATGACTAGCAATCGGCTAGCACGGCACTGCTAGAGTGAGTTTCGTCATTCCTGTCCGTGTGACTTTGCATCTCGCGCTGGTTCGCGACACCAACAGGATGCAGGGCCGGGACCCGACATACCAGTGGAGGACTTCCCAATTATGCATGTTTCTATTCCACGACGCCTGGGCGGACTCGTTGCCGTCGGCCTGGCGCTCACCCTTGGATTGAGCGCCTGCTCATCATCCAGCCCCACCAGTAACACGTCCAAACCAGCGGCCACCGCGACATCTCTGGCCGGAGTCGGTACGTTGGACGACCTGTATGCCGCCGCCAAAACCGAAGGCGCACTCAATGTGATCGCGCTGCCCCGCGACTGGGCCAACTACGGCGCTGTCATCGACGCTTTCAAGGCTCTCTATCCTGGGATCACCGTCAACGAGCAGAACCCCAACGGTTCCAGCGCCGACGAGATTGCCGCCGCCAAGACCAACAAGGGGCTCGACACGGCTCCCGATGTTTTCGACCTCGGGTTGGCAGTCGCCTTGTCCAACACCGACCAGTTCGCACCGTACAAGGTTTCGACGTGGGATGACGTCCCCGCCGAACTGAAAGACGACTCCGGTTTGTACTTCGCTGACTACGGCGGATTCATGTCCTTGGGGATCGACTCTGCCAAGTACCCCGTACCGACCTCGATCCAGGATCTTCTTCAACCGCAGTACAAGGGTGCTGTGGCGATCAACGGAGACCCGACCCAGGCTGGCTCGGCCTTCGCTGCGATCGGTCTGGCCACTCTGCTCAATGGCGGCACACTGGACGACTTCACGCCCGGAATCGACTTCTTCTCGCAGATGAACCAGGCAGGTAACTTCCTCAAGGTCGATCCCACCGACGCCACCATCGCCTCCGGTGAGACTCCGATCGTCTTCGACTGGGATTATCTCAACGCTGTCCAGGTGAAGAGCGTGCCGACCTGGCAAACCGTGATCTTCCCCGGAGAGGGGTACGCGGGGTACTACTACCAGGCCATCAATGCCGGGGCTCCCCATCCGGCGGCTGCCCGGTTGTGGGAGGAGTTCCTCTACTCCGATCAGGGCCAGAACCTCTTCTTGGGAGGTGGCGCCCGCCCGTCCCGCATGGAGGCCATGACTGAGGCCGGAACGATCGACACCGCGCTGGCGGCAGCCCTGCCGGTTGCCCCCGAGGATGCCGTTGTCCCGACCCAGAGCCAGTCCTCCGCTGCCGGAACTCTGCTCGGCCAGAAGTGGGCCAGCGCGATTGGATAGCAGTCAACCGTGACGTCGATGTCGCAGGCTAACCGGCCCGGGACCCCCACGTCCCGGGTCCGGCGCCCGCGCTCGATCGTTGCCGCTCTCGGGTTGGCACCTTTTTCCATCTATGTCGTCTTGTTCCTGGCACTTCCAACCGTCCTGGCGGTGACCTCAGGACTCTTCGACGGCAAGGGCCATTTCACCTGGAACAATTTCACGGCTCTCGGCGATCCGGTGGTCCTGCGTACTTTCTGGGCCAGCCTGTGGTTGTCCCTGGTGACGGCGGCGGTGGGCGCCATCCTCGGAGCAGTGGTCTGCTACGCCCTGATCGGCGTCAACCCGACACGGCCCATCCGCGTCAGCGTGGATGCCGCCGCCGGTGTGCTGGCCCAGTTCGGCGGTGTCATGCTGGCTTTCGTCTTCATCGCCACCATGGGGCGCAACTCTTTGATCAACCAATGGCTGACCAGGATCGGGATCAACATTTACTCTTCTGGGATGTGGTTGTACGACCTGCCCGGGCTGATCTTGCCGTACATCTACTTCCAGGTGCCGCTGATGGTCATCACCTTCATGCCGGCCATGGAGGGGCTCAAGCCGCAATGGGCCGAGGCGAACGCCGCCCTGGGGGGTACGCGGTGGACTTTCTGGACCCGGATCGGCCTGCCGGTCCTGGCTCCGTCGTTCATGGCCAGCTACCTGCTCCTGTTCGCGAACTCCTTCTCGGCCTATGCCACGGCTGCGGCACTGGCCAGCCAGGGCTCCCAGATCGTACCCCTGCAAATCCGGGCTGCCCTGACCAGTGAGACCGTGCTCGGACGCCAGAACCTGGCCGGGGCGCTGGCAGCGGGAATGATCCTCGTCATGATCGTTGTCATGACCGGGTACGCCACCATCCAGCGGCGGGCGGAAAGGTGGCGGTCATGAGGACCGGGTCGTTCTATCCCAGCCGTGTCACCCGCTGGGTGATCGGGATCATCCTCGGGCTGCTCGTTCTGATTCCCCTGGCGATGACGCTGGAATACACCTTCCGCGATGGCAAGGGACATTCCCTGAAGCATTGGGCCGCCCTGTTCGACCCCGCGAACAAGTCGACCTACAGCCCTCTGTGGACCGGCGTGACCAACTCGCTCATCCTCGCCGTGGCCACCATCGTGATCGTCCTGGTCCTGATCGCTCCGACGATGATCCTTGTCACCGTCAAGTTTCCGCACCTGCGCCGGGTCTTTGAATTCGTCGCCCTGCTGCCCATCACCATTCCGGCCATCGTGCTCGTCGTGGGCCTGTCGCCGATCTACCTGTTCATCGGTCGCTCGGTCGGCACCGGTGCCTGGACGCTGTGTTTCGCGTACGGAATTCTGGCCCTGCCCTTCGCCTTCCGGGCCATCCAGGCCAGCATCGACGCCACCAACGTGACGACGCTGGCCGAGGCAGCCCGCTCGCTGGGAGCGTCCTGGCTGAACGTCATCGTGCGTGTCCTGGCACCCAATCTCAGATCGGGCCTGATGGCGGGCTCTCTGATCTCGGTCGCAGTGGTGCTGGGGGAGTACACCATCGCGTCGCTGCTCAACCGCCAGAATTTGCAAACCTCGCTCGTCGTCGTCAACCAACAGGACGCGTTCATTGCGGTGATCGTCTCCCTGCTGGCCCTGGCTTTCTGTTTCATCCTCCTGCTCGTGATCGGACAACTCGGGCGGATGGGCTCGGCCCGGAAGGAGCGCTCATGACCGACGAACCACTGGCCATGGCACGCCAGGCGACCTCGGTCGTCCTGGAATCGGTGACCAAGGATTTCGGCACCAACCGGGTCCTCAAGGACCTGGATTTGACCGTCGAGGCGGGGGAGTTCGTCTCCCTGCTCGGGCCGTCGGGCTGCGGCAAGACCACGGCACTCAGACTGATCGCCGGGCTGGAACAGGTCACGGCGGGCATCATCCGGATGGACGGAGTCGATGTCTCCCGGGTCCCGACGAACAAGCGTGACATCGGAATGGTCTTCCAGGCGTACTCCTTGTTCCCCCACATGACGGCCCTGCAGAACACGATGTTCGGGTTGCAGATGCGCAAGACGCCCCGCGTGGACGCCCACCGCCAGGGGATGGAGGCGCTGGAATTGGTCGGGTTGGCCGACCTGGCAGAGCGTTATCCCCATGCCATGTCCGGGGGACAACAACAACGCATCGCCCTTGCCCGTGCCCTGGTCACCTCGCCTAAAGTTTTGTTGCTGGATGAGCCCTTGTCTGCCCTGGACGCCCAAGTACGCCTCCAGTTGCGCGTCGAGGTACGCCGCATCCAGATCAGCCTCGGCATCACCACCGTTTTCGTCACCCACGACCAGGAGGAGGCCCTGGCCATCTCCGACCGTGTGGCGGTGATGAACGCCGGACAGATCGAGCAGATCGGCACACCTGAAGAGTTGTACCTTGCCCCGGCAACCCCGGTTGTGGCGGCCTTCGTGGGCATGTCGAGCCTGGTGCGGGCCGTGGCCGGCGACGGTGTGGCCAACGCCTGGGGCATCGCCATCCCACTGATCGGGAACCCGCCGGCGGGAGATTGCGAGATTTTCGTCCGCCCCGAGCACGTGAGGATCGCAGCCGACGGCGAGCCGGTCATCCACGCCACAGTCGAGACCAGCACCTTCCTCGGCTCCATGCGCCGCACCCAGGTGGTCACCGACGACGGGCAACGTCTCACCCTCCAGCACGCCGCCGAACAACACTTAGATGTGGGCGCCAGCGTCAATCTGACCATCGTTCCGGTCCCTGTGGCAGTACGTGAGTAGGCACATCCGACCCCTGACAGGCCGTACTGAAAAATCAAACCCTGGCGTCTTGCGATGTGATTCAGTGGGTGGCACACGTGGCGAGTGGTGTTTTTTCGTGTCCTGACAGTACGCTAGGGTGTGATCCATTCGGGGCATTGAGCGCCCCATTTTCCTTTCCTGAGGAGACGCCATGAAATCACGTCGTCTATTGTCGACCAGTATTGCCGCCGTGGCCGTGTTGAGCCTTGGCTTGGCCGGTTGCTCGAGCCCCACATCGTCCACCAGCCCATCCCCGAATTCAACCGGCAAGACGTTCACGATCGGGTCTGCTGTCATCGTGTCGCACCCCGCCCTCCAAGCCGCCCAAGACGGCTTCGAAGCAGTGCTTAAAGAGAACAATGTCAATTACACGATGATCAACCAGAACGCCCAGAATGACACATCCAACGCCGCCACGATTGCCTCGAATTTCCATTCCAATCCGAACATCGACCTGATCCTGGCGATCTCGACCCCCATCGCGCAGGCCATGGCCAGTGCCGAGAAGGATCGCCCTATTATCTTCACCGCGGTCACTGATCCGGTCACCGACGGCCTCGTGCCCTCCTGGGACCAGGCCGGGTCGAATATCACGGGCACGTCCGACCAGAACCCCGGAGCCAAGCCAGTGTCGCTGGTCCAGGAGGTCATGCCGAACGTGAAGACCATCGGTGTGTTGTACTCGTCCTCAGAGTCGAACTCCCTGGCCCAACTGGACATGTACAAGACTGAGGCCGCCAGCCTCGGCGTCACCTTGAAGCCGCAGGCCGTCACCTCGACCGCCGAGATCACCGCCGGACTCCAGGCCCTCGCCGGAGTCGACGCCATTCTCGTCCCGACCGACAACACGGTCGTCAACTCGATCGCCACCGTGATCAGCTTCGGCCAGGAAAACAAGATTCCGATCTTCTGCGCCGACACCAGCACAGTCACTCTGGGCACCGTGGCCACCCGTGGTTTGAACTACAATGATCTGGGCCGGGCAGCCGGCGAGATGGCGGTTAAGATCCTGGTCGACGGGACTCCGATCAGCCAGATCCCGCCGGAGGCCCCGACCAGTACGCAACTGTACGTCAACCCCGGTGCCGCCGAGAGCTTCGGCCTGACACTGCCTGATGACTTCGTCAGCAAGGCAGATTTCGTGGAGACGACCACACAGTAAGCAGACAAGGAGCCGTACCACTGTCATGTTGGGAGCTGTTGATCAAGGCCTCATCACCGCGCTGTTGGCCCTCGGAGTTTTTCTGACCTTCCGAATCCTCAACTTCGCCGACCTGACAGTGGACGGCTCTTTCACAGCCGGGACCGCCACCGCCGCCATCCTGATCTTCAACGGCATGTCGCCGGTGTGGGCCACCGGAGCCGGTCTCCTGGCCGGAGCGGCGGCCGGGCTGCTGACAGGACTGCTCCACACCAAGGCGCACATCGATCCGTTGTTATCCAGCATCTTGGTGATGCTGGCGATGTACAGCATCAACACCCACATCATGTGGCTGGGCAAAGACGGACAGCAACGCACCAACGTACCTCTGCTGAACAAGCCGACCATCTTCACCTGGCTGGTTGAACACCGATTGCGCGGGTCATGGACATCGGTCACACTGATCGCCCTCGGAGTGATCCTGGTGGTGATCTTGATCAACTGGTTCTTGTCCACCAAGTTCGGCTTAGCGGTCATGGCGACCGGCGACAACCCCAACATGGCGTCAGCCATGGGCATCAGCACGGACTTCACCAAGATTGTCACCTTGATGATCTCCAACGGGCTGGTCGGATTGTGCGGGGCGGTCATGGCACAGTACTCCGGCAGTTCGGCCATCGGCGACGGCACCGGCATGATTTTGATCGGGTTGGCCTCAGTCATCCTGGGCAACGCCATTTTTGGCACACGATTCTTGTGGCTTGCCACAGGCGGTGTCGTCGTGGGCGCGGTGCTCTACCGTGTCGCGGTCTTCCTGGCCTTGAAATGGGAGTTCATCAACAACGCCGACATGAAACTGATGTCGGCCGTCCTGGTCGTGATCGCCCTCGTACTGTCGCAGTGGAAGGGAGCCCAGGCCCTGGTCTCCCGGCTGTCTCCCTGGCGGACCAAGGCCACCACGCCTGAACCGATGAGTGTGGAGCCGAACCAGTTCTCCCCGTTCGCCCAAGTCGACGCCGCCATGCACAAGTCTGTGGTCGTCGGCGAGCCGGAGCCCTCACATCCAGGAGTCGTCTGGACACCCGGTGCGGACTCAGACCAGGTCCTCGGCCGATCTGAGGAGACCTGATGCTCACCCTGACCCGTGTTTCCAAGACTTTCTATCCGGGTACGCCCAATGAGCGCCAGGCTTTACGCTCAATCGACCTGGACCTGACCGACGGTGATTTCGTGACGATCATCGGCTCGAACGGCGCCGGAAAATCGACCCTGCTCAACGTCATCGCCGGGTCGATCCGGGTGGACGAGGGCTCGGTCGTGATCGATGGCCGCGACGTCACCCGCCAGAAGGAGTTCCGGCGGGCTTCCCGGATCGCCCGGGTGTTCCAGGACCCGTCAGCCGGGACCGCGCCACACCTGAGCATCGAGCAGAACCTCGCCGTCGCCCTCAACCGCGGTCGCAGCCACACCCTGGCACCCGGATTGACCCACGCCCGCCGCCAAGAATTCAGGACCCAATTGGCCACCTTGGAACAGGGCTTGGAGGACAGGATGCGCCACCGTGTCGGGCTACTCTCCGGCGGGCAGAGGCAGGCGCTCAGCCTGCTGATGGCAGCCTTCACCCAACCGAACTTGCTCCTTCTCGACGAGCACACGGCGGCCCTCGATCCCGAGCGGGCGGAATTGGTTCTCAGGCTGACCGCGCAGCGGGTCTCCGAACAACACCTGACCGCCCTGATGGTCACCCACAACATGGATCACGCCCTGCGCCTGGGCAATCGCCTCGTCATGATGCACGAGGGCCGAATCCTGCACGTCTTGACCCCCGAGGAGAAAAAGTCGGCCAAGGTTTCCGACCTGCTCGAGTGGTTCAGCCGCGAGAAAGGCGCCCTGAGCGACCGTACTCTCTTAGAGTGATCGTGTTGTTCTGGCTTGTCGCGCCGGGCCACCCAGTCGGCAGTACGGCCCCTGTCAGCCCCGCCCCAACGAATCGATGTACTCGGGAACGTCTTTGCGATCCGCGACCGGCAGCTTGGCCATCAGGGAGCGGAGGTGTTTCTTCACCGTGTCTTCGGTGATGACCAGTTCCTCGGCAATCTGCCGGCTGGTCATCGAGCGGCAGACACACCTGAGGACGTCGGTTTCCCGCCTGGTCAGCCCGAATTCGTGGACGGCGACGGAAATCCCCGGATCGGGATCGCCACGGCGGATGACCTTGACCCGGATGGCCTCCATCTGCTGGTTGATGGTCGCGACCGGTTGATGCAGTTTGCGCGACATCGCGTACTTCGTCTGACCCTCCATCAACAACAAGGCGACTTCGATCTCGGCTGCAGTGAGCAGGTCGCCCATGCCGCCAGGTGAGGCAGGCGGGGTCCGTGTGATTCTCGCCGGAAGGTCGCCAGCTTCACCTGCTTCACCAGCTTCGACTGCTTCGTCGGCTTCCACCGATTCGGTGCCGGGCGCCGGCTCGTCCTGGTCGGTGGACGGCTTCTCCCAGATCATCAGGTTCAGCATGGCTCCCAATGAGCGTTCCTTGTAGTGCTCGTACAGGAAGGAGACCACCACGACGAAGACAATGCCGGAGATCGCTGCTCCGACCATGACCGGGATGCCCAGGTGTCCGAAGGGTTGCGGGACCGGGATCATGGCGCCGAAGCCCTTGAAGCTCAGAAACAGCGGTACGCCTGCCATCGCGAAGAAAGCCGGCCACCTCGAGCCTTCGATGAAATGCATGGGGAAGCTGTAGACGAAGTACCAGGAATAGACCCCGCCGGTGGTGATCACGATGGTCAGCGGCAGGTCCATGGCCTGATAGTTCCCGGGGGCCGCCACCAGGGCGACCAGCGTCACGAGGAACAGGCCCATGCCGATCATGAAGGCAGCCCGCTCATGTCCCTTGTCGCTGAGGATCGCGAACAGCAGCCACCCGATCCCCGAAGGGACCAGCGCGATGATATAGTCGACCGCCATGCCCGACCAGGTCTCGTCCGTACCGATGAACAGCGTGTACAACATCAGGTCGCGGAACCAGATCAGGCAAGACAGTACGACGAGCGTTGCCAGGGCCACCAGCCAGGCCGCGGGGGAGAACCTGATGGTTTTCGGCTCCGACACCTGTTTCCACCCGGTCAGGTCCCTTCTCACACCGAGCCAGGCGATCAGCACGAGTGTCACCTGGGCCAGCAAACCGATCAACGGGGGAGGGCTGACGATGGGCCAGGCCGCCCCGATGATGGCGGCGCAGGTCCAGCCGGCCATGTAGCGGGTCAGACGATAATGCTTGCTACCGGTGCTCAAGACCCCGCAGGCCCGCCGTGCCACCACCGGTGCGATCAGCATCCCCGACAAGCAGTACGCCAGGATCCCCGTCTCGGTGGGCAGGTAATGGGCCCCCACAAGGGCGAATGGTGCGAAGGGAGCCGTGAAGAAGGCAACGCGGCTCAGCCCCGGCAAGTTTTTCCCGTACCGGATGGCCAACACCACAATCGTCACCGCTGTCACCAGCATGAAGACCGATTCGGTGAACACATCCTGTTGGTAGCTCATCCCAGCCGGAGCGAACGTCTCCCAGGCGCCCTCCATGAGCAGCAGCCATGTCAGACCGCCGCACCACCCGATGAGTTCGCGCCTGGTTGTCGTCCCTGTAGCTGAATTCGTCGCCCCCTGAAGCGCCTGATTCATATCAGCTAGCTTACCCGGATTCATCGAGGCATTGTCGCTATGCCCATGGCACCCATCTGTACGGGAAGGTGAGTTCCCGCAAAGTCGGGGGCACGCGTAAACAGTGCACACCCACTGATGACACTCAGATGTGGCCGCTCGCGGCGCAAGCCCTCGGTGAATCCGGGTGTACCCGTATCCACCGATTCATTGCTGCTGCGCGTTTTCTTATGATCACTTCAGTGAAGAAGGGACCACAGTATGTTGACAGCCGTTGCAAGCATAGTGATATATTGATGATATTCGTAGGTAAGACATTTGATTGCTGTCTATATTATCTATGCGTCTTGTTTCGGGTGCCCGGCGTTCATGAGCGAACTGGGGGGCAAATAGCCAGAAGAAGGCGTTGACTAGTAATAATATGGCATGTGATTAAACTAAACATGTGTCCTGGACTTCGTCCAGTGTTCAGTAACCAGGGGCTTTGCACTACGGGTATACCTATTTATTTTAAAACAACGGGAGGAATAATGAAAAAATTGGAGTCTTGTCTATAGTTTTCACAGACGTGTTTTTGCTAGTCGAACGAGTACGCGTTCCAGTCAATCGTGCGTGCTCTCGTGCAAGCTCGACGAGACTCCTCGCTTCGCCAAAGTCGCCACCTCG
>Ga0123354_10017898_pt1 | contig 11102 bp, 5 predicted proteins | sample TergutLab28metaG_2_FD_97872 | JGI IMG/M metagenome (GOLD analysis project Ga0123354, IMG submission 97872) | Labiotermes labralis P4 segment gut microbial communities from Petit-Saut dam, French Guiana - Lab288 P4 | ecosystem: Host-associated > Arthropoda: Insects > Digestive system > Gut ... | reverse complement strand
TTTGGGCCCACTGTCGCGGAATTGCCCCCCCCGGCCCCCGCTTGTTTTACACCTGCCCCCCCCCCCCCCAGTGAACGCCTTCCGCAAAACCCGAATACCTGACAAGAGCGTAAGGTCTGTCAGCGAGTTGCACGGGTGTATTGCCACGTACACTTAATAAAGAATGTAGTGCCTTTGGAGCACTAATATCACATTACTTTTGCTTAAAAATTGAGAGCCTATCTCACAGTAAATATATGAGAGTCTCAAATACAAAGTCCTTTCGGTGAATGCTCTATAGGTTAATAATCGCTGTTCTTTGTCTCCTTCTGAACACATAAACACCCGGTGAAGCGGTTGAATCATATAGCTACCGCTGTGCATTACGGGGTCAGCACGTCCATCGTAGAGCTTTTGTTGAATTATATGTTGGTACGAACTAATACTGATACACTAATGCAGACTTTATGAGTTTCATGTGGAAATTCTGCTTGTGCGGTGTGTCATTTGTAACAAATCTTTTTACGTTTCGTGCTGTGTGCTGTATGTATTGCATGGAGCTATGCCGTACTTCCAGAAATTGAAGTTCTGTGTGATAAAATGTTGGGCACTTAAAGATAACCCTGCAACAAAAGTCGCTTTAATGTTGTGTATGTGACGGTCAGGTTTGTACAGATGGTAACAATACATCACGGATTGTTAAGTTCATTCCGTTGCTTATTGACGTGCAACGGCCTTTTTTTTTTTTGACTGTGTGACCTGGTGTCTGATTGGTGAGTGGAGTTCAACGTTAACCTTAAAGGTAGTGAAAATTTTACCGTAAAAAAACCATACTTCAAAGCCTATTTGTCTGGCATCATATATTTTATATGCCGTAAAATACACGATTATTATCAGATTTGTGCCATCACGAACGTTCCTCTCGTCGTCCAGTTACACTACAAATACTTTAGTGGATGGAGTAGCCTAACAGCTTTTTGTATCGATATTCTCACGACAGATCTAATTGCAGTGTAGTAGTAGTAGTAGTAGTAGTAGTAGTAGTAAAGGTAAAGCAATCCCATTACAGGTCTGGACTGGCCCAGAGTGTTCCAGGAGAATGAGGCTCCCAGATTCCAAGACAATCGACACATGAAGGTGTTAAGGTTGTCAGCCCTACGCACCGGCCGCGTTTACCCCCCAGGAAATATTACTGGTACCCATTTCTGTTAGAAGCTGATTCAACCCCAGGACCATAGTGCGGCCGGAAGGATTATGTCAATAAAAAATTCCAATGACACCATCGAACCCGCGACCTTTCAGTTTGTAGCGCAGTGCTTCAACCAATTGCGCCACCGCGTGGCCCAGTAGTAGTAGTAGTAATGGGTGGTGGTGATGGTGATGCTGGTGGTGGTAGTAGTAGTAGTAGTAAAACAACGAGGTACATTGTTATCACTCTGTGAGGAGTATGGTGCAGAAATTCAAAAGTCCAAATAGCAAGGCTGTATAATCACAGCACACCGAGATCAAAAATAGACTTTCAATCACAACTCGATACTTTCAGTTTTATTTAATATATTTTTTGGCCTGTATGGCCATCGTCAGGTATTAGTTACATAATGCGTAGAAGAAGAGTGACTGCAACTGTAAGGAGATCTCATTCTTTACGTTGAAAAATAGGAATTTTAGAAGACTGTGTGACAAAATGTGATGTACATATCCAGGTTAAATTCCTGCACACTTAAATACCTGTACGTCATTTGCGCTTTAGTATAACTGTATAATGAAGCTAACAACACAAGCAACCTTGACTATCGTTTTTAGGCGCGTTCGAAAAATTGAGAAAAGCGACTATTATCTTCGTGTTTCTGTATGTCCGTCTGTCCGCATGGACAACTGAACGGATTTTCATTAAATTTGTTATGTTAGTATTTTTCGAAAATCTTTCGAGAAAATTAAAGTTTCATTGAAATCTGAGAAGAATAACGGGTACTTTGCATGAAGACCAATATACGTTTATGATCATATCTCGCTCATTTCTTCTTAGAATGAGAAATGTTTCAGACAAAAGTTGTAGAGAAAATCAAAACACACATTTTGTGTTCAATAGCTTTGTTTTCGAAAATCTTGTTGTTTGTGAGATACTGGTAATATGGAAAAATATTTTAGAGCCGGACAGGCCACAGATAACAAACAATACGGCGCATTCGCATTACATGCTGGATACCTAAGGCTACAAACACACCCTCAGAATTTGAAATACTTGTTGCTTTTCCACAGGACTAATAGCTGCACGAACGCGCCTTAGTGTGAAGTTTATACGTGCATTACCTGTCATGTTACCTGCCTCTTCCAACTTTGCATGCTTGAAGGATTTTCGGAGGTTTAGAAGTTAAATTTGCATTTCCATCTACTTCTGGGTCTTGTTAAAACTCGGTTTCCCTGTGAACTTGGGTTTGTGTGTAGGAGCAAATCCTTTTACATATGGACCACTCTCTTGACTTAATGTGACTGGACGCAGACACACAAAACTTCATATTTATGGGAGTAATTTTCTTTCGAAAAAGTCCCATCCGAAAGTTGCTTATTTCTCCATTGCTTTCGCGAGTTTAGAGTAGAATCCAAGTTTGCGTTATGCGGTTATCCGATTATTTGATTATTACTTACAACAAATTGTCATTCTTGTTGACGATTTCGTTGCGGATAATATCCGATTGCCATTAACAGCCAGTACTACTAACAATTTTATCTGCTGAAGAAAGAAATCGGTTGTTTATGCACCAACTTAATGGTGTTTAGAGGGTCGGTCAGAAAATAAGTTCTTATGACCTGTGCTGCCTTGACTAAAAACGTTGTAATATGCGATTGTTCAGGTATGGTGGAGCTCTCCGTTGTTCTGAGGTGTGACGCGGCGTCACTTGGTGGTCGGATCCCGACGTTTTCTGCATCGCTAGGAGTCCAGCGCTAGATCCTTGAAGATGAAGAAGCTAGAGTATTTCCAGACGTCGGAAACCGGTCACCCAGTGACGCAGCGCCGTCTGTACCAGCAGTAAGGAGTGTTCGGTCTTTAAACGTCCCGTATACAGCCCTTATGAAATGCCTAGTGATGGCACCCATTCCCGGCGCTGAAGCAAAACCTTGGCGGCCACAAAAGTCCAGACGACAGCCAGGTGGAAGCCGTTGTGAAACGCTGGATGATGATACAGGACACGGACTGATGTCAACAGGGGATAGGAAAACTCGTCACGCGGTGTGATAAATGTATTGAATTGTAGTCGGGACTGATAATGTGTACGGAAGTGTAGTGGGTTAGCAGTTCAGTTAAATCTGAACTGCTTTTGTGAGGGATGAATATAAATAACCCAAAATATAAGTTTTGTAAACTTGTTGTCTAACTGATCCTGTTACGTCATATAAAGTACTAATTACTTTCATTGTGCGACTTACCTGCTGTTCACTGTCCGAGTTACATAATTTTTAACTGTATCGTCAGTTTCGAGGTGGCTGCTGTATTTTATGTCCTTACAGTATTAAATTTTCAGACTTTTCTCTTCTAATACTCAGCCCCAAAACGGACGACGTGAAATTTCTGTTCATAAGGAAATTATCTAACAAAATTCTAGAGTATCGTGGACAATTTTGCATCCAGGTAGAGCCTGTAATGAAGGCTAGTACTGTAGGGAGAACTATACAATATTGGAATGTAAAATAGCATTTTTTATTGTTCTGTATCCTTAATCCTTTATAGCCGAATTGCTACTGTTTGTGCCGTTCGGCCAAGCATTGAAACATTTGCATTATCTGTACAGACTGTGTTTATGTGTTACGAATGTTTCTCAGAATAAACAGCATTAACTGACTGGTCTTTGTAATGCAGACGAAGAATGTTCACTTTGATGTACAGACAGAATTTTATGGTAACTTATGATTTAGAGTGATATTATTGTTCAAAGGTTTGATGAAATATTTGGCGATCTGACCAGATTCATTGGTCCAGGGGTTAAAAGTTGTGACTTAGCTTTTTTTCCTTCCACCCCACTTCGCCTGAGGAACCCTCTGTGACACATTAAGCGTCACTAACAGCGAAACGACGGGTGATTCAATCATGAGAGAGCACAGTTTTCTCTTCCAATTTGTATTATGTCTCGTAGGAAATGGCACATCCAGCTCCGAACGTTTGTTAAGCATAAATCCGTAACTTGCAGCTGTAGTGTCTGCATGATGACATGCATCAAGAAACTTGTGTAAATTAAACACGTCGGCATTCGGCTACCTTCAGCCTTTCTTCAGCGACTAGAGGTAGTGTTTTGAGGAGCCACGTAAGTTGTCTGGTGATATGTCCATAAATTCGTTTGTGACATAATTTATAATATGAAGATATGTTTATTAAAGTTTAGATGTAATTAGTTATTGTCCTGGCTTTGTTACTGTTGCGTGATCATGTTCATAACGAAATTTCTTTCTAATTGAGCGACAGCTTTTGTCGTGGCAGCTGAGGAGCACAAGACGTGCGATTGCCATCGTTAACCTGCCTCATAATTGTCGCTGCAATTCGCGTAGGGTGGAACAGACATTTAGTAAGAGTCGTAAAATAAACGCCGATATTTCTATTGCCTGCGTTAAGGTTCCAACTGTCATGTCGGTCCCCCTGCTACTGAGCATGAAGCTGAACAGAAGAAACGGTTCAGATAGAACTGAAATGTTATGTAAATAATCATATGAAACAGAAACTGCAAAACAAATTTTTGTACAGGTTTTCAGGTTTAATGAGGAAGCTGTTCGTATTGTTGTGTTCTGACTGTTGACCCATTTGCGTCTCTGGGTGATACCGATTTTTCATGGGAACAATTTGTGTACATCTTCAGAGCTGAAGGAACTAGGATTAGGTTGTAGGTAACGCAGTTGGTTGAGGCACTGTGATACAAGCCGGAAGGTCGTAGGTTCGATTCCCTATTATGCATTGGAATTTTTCGTTGACGTAATGCTTCCAGCCGCATTCTGGCCCTGGGGTCAACTCATCCCCCAACAGAGATGAGTCCAGGAATATTCCATGCGGCGGGAGGGGGGATGAAAGAGGCCGGTGCGTGGGGCTGGAAACCTTAGCACCTTCATTTGCCGATTGTCTAGTAATTCTTGGAGCTTAAAACTTCTGGAATCCTCAGGGCCTGTACAGGGAGTGCTTTACCTTTGCTTGTCGGTGAAGTGATTAAGACGGTGTTTTCCAACCAGCGTTCCGCAGAACATCATTAGAGGTTCCGCGAGAAATTGTGGTGTAAAGATAAATAAATTTTGTAAAACCGCGAAAAATTCTAAATATCCCTTGAAATATTGAACATTTTTGTCTGGTAATTGGCAGTGTTGGTGTAATCACCGTGCGCCATCATCTGCCTATTTGTTTTCTGGCCTGTAAACGTTTTCATAGTTAGGGGTTCCTCAGGATATGAAAAATTATTCTAAAGGATCCACCGTGGAGGAAAGGCTGGGGAACACTGGTTTATGGTGGGGATATGGCTCGTTGCACGGAACGTCAGGGGAAGGGGGATAGGAAACATCCCACACTGGACGGTCGTAGCGCTTACAAGACTATTTCTACCAAACAAGGAGGCACAAAACTTCGATCCCACGAAATAATAATAATAATAATATGACGGATCCATAATAACTGATATAACTATCCATAACAATAGACCGGACATAATTTTACTTGATAAAACCATCAAAGAAGCATACGCAATGGATGTAGCAATTGCTAACAGTCAGAACCTTCGCAGCACCATCACCGAGAAGCTCCAGAGATATACAGACTTGACAGAAGAGCTTATAAGAATACGGCACCTGCAAACGGCCTGTACCGTACCGCCGGTACTGTTCACAGCGGGTATTATTCCAAACAGATTACACGACAGCTTGAAACTGATCAGTCTTCTCCCTGCTCCCTGCACAAAGCAGTAATACTTAATACATGCTGTACAGTCAGGAACGTTTTTAGCAGAACAGTGAATAAGAAGTGTTGATCAGTGAGACCGTACTGTTTGGATAACCAGCTGAACTGCTGTGAAGTAAGGAAAATGGATGATGATGATGATGATGATGATAATAATAGTGCAACTGTTTCCAATTTGTCCGACATTCCTTGACACTCAACGGTACAGTCCTCTGTGCTGATACAATGCATCGGTCTATTGTTATAAGTTAGGGCGTTCCGGTTTTAAGGCAGGCGCTGCCATTGCAGTGATGCGTAGAAAGACTGACATCAAACTTGATAAGCAGTGGGGACCTGGTGCGGTCAAACAACCACAAGAATCCCCTTCTTAACCTTTGTGTTACTGGATCATACACGGCGCCGATATTCAGCACTGCCAATCGTTACCCTTATCTTGGACAACCTGCTACCAATACCAGCACATTAATTTTGAACCACACTGTACCCTGTACAGTTCTTCAAACAGAATCGAACCTGTTCAAACGTTTTTGTTCGAATACGCATTCCCTCACGCAAAATCCACATTCCTAACAAGTGCAAAAAGAACTGAAATACATTGCGAAACCTTTCAGTGTAAAGGACAAGTACTTAGCACCCAAGAGCAAGTCAGTTTCGTCAACATCACTATTAGGCCAGTACCTACAGGTTCCCAAAACGTGAAGGCAAACTGCCCGCTGGAAACCAGGAGAATTCCTGTGTAATTATCGTCTTGATTGCTGCTACAGTCACATGACATCTAATCACATAGACTCTCAGTTCATTCACAGATATCTGAAGTGACAGACTGACCTACATTAATAAGGGTTGGTCTAGGATAAAATAGCGAATTTTAGTGACTGTTAGGAAAATGCTGAGAAACTTTGTATTCGACTTCGGAGTGAATAATGGGAAAGTGGTCAAGCATAATTCTTAATTCACACACACTTACACTGCAACAGAGGCTGTAGCTAGTGAAAGTACTCCGAAAATTGCTATACTGACTCAACACAAAGCTGCGTCATCACTTCCCAAGGAAAGATTTGGCGTTTACGTAAACGAATACGACAATAAACCGGATAAACGGTTAAGGCAACCGCTGCATTAGCGATATTCCGCTTTGAACGTTTCACTTCCAACAAGACTTCTAATTCTTTAGGTAGCACAAAATATTTGTTTTCCTGGAAACTCTTGAATAAGCAATTGCACTTACATTGACACGAACGTGGCTTCCTCGAAGTGCAGGCTGCCAGGGAGACGCTTGAGCGACGAACTGACTTTTGGTCCAAGAACCCGCTTCAAACGGACTCTCGCCCAAATGACCCTGTGAAGGAACAATGCATCAAATTGTCACTTGTAATTTCACGTGATATACACTATATTACGTAGAATTAATAGGCAGAATACGCGTAGAACTATAGACAATATAACCCAATATTCTTCAGTTCTCTCGTCATAAGATATTCGGTTAAAAATTACTTGCGTTCTCTTTATTTTTCGAAAAGACTATAAAAGATTCAGGACATCTCCTCGAAATAAAAGACAGTCGTCTACGTTTCCTCGCATCATACAAAACTGTCAACTGAATGCAAGAAAAGGCCGAAATGTGGATCTCACATTGCTAAATAGTGCAGTTCAGCACGTTGTGTCCGCCTGTCTCAATTTAAAAACCTGTAACTTAAAACACACAAAACTGTGACACTGTGTGTTGTTTCTCATGGGTGGAAATCTTGGTCCTTCGCGCTACAGAGATAAAGAAAGACAGATGACGTTTGAGGAAAGGCCCTGTGAGAAAATCAGGATCTACGGAGTGTAGGATCCCCCGCATATAGCCTCTTAACCTTCATATAAACCCTGCTTCACCTCATTTCCACAAATGAGACAGTAGTGAACCAAGCCGTGACAGAATAACTAATAAGTTCAGTGCGTAGAGAATACCATTCCCACAATGTAATTAAAGTTACTTCCGACTTCTTTTCCCTAGTTCTGGTTCCTGATTTGTTTAACGTTTTGAAGATAATCACCGAAACTGCGATGACCTGTAACACCCTTTAACGACACTAACTACAGTTAATCAGATGTAGCAGTCCGCGGCGACGAATCGAACTAAAAAAACATGCACTGCACTCTGCCTGCCGATGCTTCGTAGTTAGTTCTCTGGCTCCGGTACCTCAGTCGAGCGCAGCAGCGTTCTGTGTTCGTCTGAAAGAGTCAACGCCAATTGTGCCGTAAATGCTTGTCTGCTCTGACGGAGCCATTAATTTACTGTTCACCGGCTTTCATACTTGAACAACAGAAAAGTTTTGTGAAAAATGTATCTTATGAGGGGAGGGAGGGGAGAGAGAGAGAGCGAAAAGCGTGAATAATATTTTTAAACATCAAGGACAGGCACATAAAATAAATCTGGTTCTGACGTACGAAAATACCTGAGCTCGGGAATGGAAACAGCAAGAAACGTAAAAAAATGGCACACTTACTAATTGACAGCTATGGAGATTAAATAAGCACAGCTAACGGAGGTAACTAACTAATTAACAAACTACCAATTATACCTCTTACAACAACACAAAGACACTAGGCACGGCAAAACTGGGCTCACGTTACCATAACCCCAAATTCACTTTAATATTATCCTCTTACTCCCTCGTTCTTTTAAGTGGGAGTTTGTCATTTAGACTTCCTACCAACTTTCTATGGCTTATACCGTTCCCTTCATTCGAGCGCTTCAAAAATTAACCAAAGTACTGTAACAAATGTATAGACCGACACCCGATTCACCTTTTCGCTTCTACAAAAGGCCCAGACCGGCTCTTAGGCCTGCTCAGGCGCACATTCAATTGGTACGGTGGTTCTTTCACCGGGAGTAAAGTGGCCGGGGCGTGAAGCTACTTACCCCATCTATTAACGAGGTTACGACAACTAGAGCTGTACCTCTACTCCCTTGTAAGTCTTTATGGTCTGGAGAGAGACTAGTTTATCACTTTATCTTTACCAATTTCACAGGATTTCTTCGGAGACATTCCGAGTGATGTAACGTGGGTTAGTCCGAGTCACATTCCCGTGCTGCGTAATCCGGACATTTTGTCAGCGTGTCACAGTGATACGAAATGGCCGTGGCTACCCACCTCGAAAATCGCCACACAAAGCTACTACTTAGGGCCTATGGTATTCATACAAAATCCTGGGATAAAGAATGGGTTTGTAATAACGTGGAATTTAGCAATTCGACAATAAAAACAGGAAACATCATATAAAAAAAACGCGAGGGTGAGAACCGATGCAAACGTTTAAGAAAAACTGATATTCTAACACATAAATAAAGTTTCGTACACCGAACCGCTCCTTAAACTGCGCAGATACCGGGTGTTTTGTTTCCTGCTTTACCGATAAGTGCCCGTCCCACGCCCTGCCCGATGTTCTGCCAGAGTTGCGTCGTACGCCGCGTGTTGGGGAGTTTGAACAGTCGATGACGGTAGCCGGACAAACGATCGCAGTGATGAAGACCTTTAGATATCTAATAAGAACTCACTAGAGCGTATATAAAGAAATGAAGCAGAATTACAGTCCATACACGTCTTTTATCATACATGTACAAACAGCATCTACAGCATCAGGCCTGCGCTTATCGGTCAACGAGGGGCGAACAGATTTCCTATACTTTCAAGACATGTGCTAAAACCCTTGAAAACAATTTATCTCAGTAATTAACCAACTTGATGCACAAGATTTTTGTTTTACAATAAGTTCATTTCATGTCTCTACATGTTTCGAGCACATGTGCTCGAAACATGTAGAGGCATGCAATAAAACTTATTGTGAAACAAATTTCGTGCATCAAGTTGGTTAAATACTGAGATAAATATACTGAGATGCACGATCAGCAAAACGTCAAAACCTTGAAAAAAGTTGTGTTATATTGTACAAGGTGGACACGGAATTCTCGGTTTCACGTAGTGAATTTCTAACCCCGTAAACCCCCAATGTCACATGTAGTGTTTGAAGGGAATATTCAGAGGGAAATTGAATGCTGTAAATTCCCCCTGCATATTTACCTACGTGTGGTTATTTATCATTACACAAAACATTTATCTGAAGTACAAATTATACCTCTAGGACCCGCTTACGAAATAAGCCCCACGTTCCAAAACGTTCGTGAAAGGGTCCAACGTTCCTGAGCTACCCAGGGAATGCCACGTTCTTCAGAACCGTGTCTCTGTCAGCAGCCAGTTCAAGTAATTTCATGCTTCCGGAGCAAATTACTTTGAGTACCAACACAGCATAACTGTCCCACATGTTAGCACATCTCTCTCTCAAATTTCGTACTAAAAATTCTACATCCGTTTCTCGTATCCTCCACGCGAGGTGCACGATCCATCCAATTATCATTTTTCCGTTTAATAATTTTATATTACACCAATTAATACAGGGTACCGCGGTGGCACAGTGGTTAAGGTGCTGTGCTACAAACCGGAAGGTCGCTGTTTCGATCCCAGCTGGTGTCAGTGGATTATTCATTGACAAAAAAATCCTTCCGATCGCACTATGGCCCTGGGGCCGGCTCAGCCTCTAACAGAAATGAGTACCAGGAGTATTTCCTGGGGGTAGATGCGGCCGGTGCGTAAGGCTGACAACTTACCACAATCCTGTGGCGTTGTCATGAAATCTGGGAATCCTGAAACCCTCTGGGCAACTCGGGCCTGTAACGGAACTGATTTACCTTTTTACCAATTAATACACAAGTTCTGAATTGTGTGTTTTTATCCACTCCTTTGTTACTCGAGGCCTTTCACGCAAACGGTCTCCCAGATCGTATAAATTTGAGGTCGTATACCTTGTGCTTTAAAAAGCCAGTGGGTGCCTTTAATTTAAATACTTTCAACGGTAGCGCGTCCTACAGGAGCAAAACGATTTTTTGTTTTATTACCTAAATTAATGAGGTAATGAACACCACACCCCGTTCCACGGGAAACCGCACAATCATCCTTTACTGCCTGATAAACAACCGGCGAAAATTTAATTCGCACTACTGCGAGAAAACGGCATTACTGGAAACTCTTAAGTAGGAAAATGTCGGGTGGAAGTGGCGGGGGGGGGGGGGGGGGGTTGATGCTGTGTTTTTTCTTTCCTGAAAGAAATTTATGACTTCCCCGGTTAGGAGAAATTTTTTTAAAAACCCGGAAAATTT
>Ga0123354_10017897_pt1 | contig 11102 bp, 3 predicted proteins | sample TergutLab28metaG_2_FD_97872 | JGI IMG/M metagenome (GOLD analysis project Ga0123354, IMG submission 97872) | Labiotermes labralis P4 segment gut microbial communities from Petit-Saut dam, French Guiana - Lab288 P4 | ecosystem: Host-associated > Arthropoda: Insects > Digestive system > Gut ... | reverse complement strand
CAGCGCAAGTGGAATGTAAAAACAAAGGTGATACCAGTAATAATAGGGGCGACTGGGACTATTTCAAAGTCATTCAGAAAATATGTAAGCAACATACCAGGAAAATATGAAGTCAAGGAACTCCAGAAAACAGCCATATTGGGCACTGCACACACACACACACACACACACACACACACACACACTTCGGAAAGTGCTAATGTAAAAGTACAATAGATTGAACACTGAAACTAACGATATAAGCACCATGAATAGCAACAACAGAATAGCTGCAACACTGTATTCCCTAGGGACATAGTTTGTCTCAGGAATATATGTATAAATACCCTGCATAAAGGTGATGATGATTATGATGATGCTGCTGCTAATGATAATAATAATAATAATAATAAATTCAGCACTTGGTTGCCATAATGTATAAGCTTCTTGACAGAAATACCCCGCCGTACCGTAGATACAAACTACAACCAGTGCTGAAATTAGCTAACATGGATTTACATTGGGACAGGTCTGTCATAACTGATACAACGGTAGATTTCAGCAGACCCGATACAGCGCCCATCGATAGAATAAAACAGAACTTGTAATAGATATGGCAGTTCTTTGACACATAACATTCCCAAAACCGAGGCAAAGAAAATTCCGATATATGAAAATTTGGCCCTGGAAATAAAAAATATCTGGAAACTTAACTTATATATTTGCCCCTTAGCCATCTCAGTGGTCACCACAACCTCCTAAAATATCTACAGAACACAAGTTGAACCACAAACATCTTAAGAGTGGGGAAAAAAGCAGTATTATTACAAACGCGTCATACAGTAAGCAAATTCCTTGCATAGATCCTTTGACCTTAGGGGATAGGGTGAATTTCCTGCCCCTGACTGAGCATAACCCCACCAACAATCTGGAATAGGTGAAGGTTTCCCAGCACGTAGATGATGAGCAGTGTGATGAAGTCAACAACAACAACAACAACAGCAGCAGCAGCAACAACAACAACAATAATAATAATAATACACCTCAGTATCGCAAATCATTCCGCTCCAGACTGCTTCCTATCACTGTCTTGAAATGTCTAGCAGCAATAACAGCACTTTTAATATTTCAATTACATTCTTTATTCCTGTTAACGTAGCAGTGTAATTAAATTCTCAGTATAAATAAATAAATAAATAAATATATATATATATATCGCTTTTCTCCCGTAACTGAATTTACTCTAATTTTTAATTTCTTTACCATCTTTAACATTTAAGGGTTATATAAGCAGAATAGCCGATCTAGGTGGCCGCGCCTTCTAAGGCGTATGTCTGCGGCCGCTCGCTTGTTGGGATTACTGGTTTGAATTCCGCCGGGGGTGTAGATGTCTGTCTCTTGTGAGTGTTGTGTGTTTTCAGGTAGAGGTCTCTGCGACGGTCTGATCGCTCGTCCAAAGTAGTCCTACAGAGCGTGGTGTGTCTGAGTGTGATCGTGAAGCCTCGATAATGAGAAGGCCTAGGCCCAATAGGGCTGTCGAAACACACACAAAAAAAATGGAAGCTGTTGAAACACAACACTCAGTAATTGCAGTACGCAAACCACGGAATCAGCTTCCGTGTTACTATAAAGGAGTATCAGACATGTGCGATGTACCTTATTTTCTGACGGCATTTTTTGGTTTCCAGACGAATGTATGCGTCGTTACCTTCAACGATTTAAAATAATGAACTGTCATGACTTCCTGTAGCCGATGTCATTGGCCTTAGAGCAAGTCAGAAACTCATTAGCGAAAACAGTCACTTTTGATCACTCCCATTCTTTCAGTTATTAATTCCAAATTGAAGGATTTTTCTATGCTCGACATGAGTAAAATAATTCCTTTTGAAATATAAAATGTGTAAATGTCTTTATAAAGCCCCAGGAAATCAGCCCTTGACTCAAAACGTTTTCAGAAGTAAATGAAGTGAATTAAACATAAAACAAGTAAAAACGGTAATTATGGCAAGCAATGCACACAGGAAACAAACTGTGACTTGTTTAAAATGCTTTCCCCCTTTTCCTTTTAAGTTAAATGACAATTAGAAGGAATCATCTCATATAGATGTGACACAAATTGAAATCAATAAGTGTCACAGTAATTGTTTGAAGATCCTTATTTTTTCTTTACAAACGGCATTTTTCCTCAGTCCACGCAATCTTTTGCCACTTCTTTTCAATTCTGAGCTGTTATGTCTTTATCTCTCTATAAGAGTTTCCCTAGAAGTAAAGCAAAAAGAATATTTCGAAGAGAGTAAACGATGCTCTTGCCTACTACCTCGCAACAGACACACAGTCTAAGAAGCAGCACAGACGAAGTCTTCATGCTTTGTGTAGCAGAATTCTAACAAACTAGATTGCAGACGCATTTAGTCACTTTATTCCATGTGACTTCGTTACCTAGTGTTCCTCAAATAATACTTCAAACATCTTCATTTGTGTATACGTATCACCATACTTTATGGAGTATTATGCGCACTAAGTTTCAATTAGCCATACAGGAAATCAAATCGAATAACATGATGTTGCCCACATGCATAGCCTCCGGTTACACCACCACAGATAACAGTAACAAATATAATAATAATAATGATAATAATAATAATAGTTTCACATTATACTCTCCGAAGTATTTCACTCACGATTGACCCTATCAGTGACTAGTCCACACCATCACACATTCTATGTGTTTTAATATTATATTCCCACATAAATCCAGCCTCAGTTTTACAGATTATTTTCCTTCGTTATTTTCTCCCATAAAAATATTGTGTAAATTTCTCATCGTCACCATTCGTGTAACAAGTTTCGCCCATCTTATCCTCCTTGCCTGCTCTAACAATACAGTAAAAGTTGCGATAACCGAAATCAAAGAGTTGTCGGATATCCTCATTATTCTGACATTAGAACATTATAACTAATAGGAATCTTAGCGCACCTAGCAACTCACGGGCAGACCTAACTATTTAATTTATTATCTGACATCCTGTTCTGTTTTCTCTGTCCTTTTTTTAAATTCTTTTTCAGCACTACTTACACAACACAGTTTATACATAATACAAAATAACCCAAACGATACCAATAACTAGCGGTTGAACTGTCTAAATCGGTGCTGGAGGCTGCCGGTGGATGGAATAATAACAAGTATTGTGTCCCTTAATTTCATGTTAACAGAGCTTTCCGGATAATCCGGTGCCGTACATCGCACATTTTACTTACATTGTATTGTACCAACATGCTTAGAAACTTCGAAGTTTCTGATTACGTATTTTTCATTCTTCTATAACTTCCTCTACCGTAAGTTAAAATATTCTCGTGCCCTTTACTTTCGACGTCTATGCTTCTTTTAAGGCTAGAGGTTATATAGTATTTCGCACCAGTACAAAACAACAGATAAATTTAAAGTAGTTTAGAAACATTTTACTTTTCGGATGTTTAAGAAGAGACAGGAAGGAAAAAAAGTTTTAAGACTCAGGAAATATCCATGAATCCTTTACATTTGATCACACTGTAATTCAAATTAGAGAAAATAAATGTATTTAGAAATAAACACAACTGTAACAAAATATCTGAACCCGACACGAAACCAAAATCAGCATCTGATTGTAAACCCACAGCAGCTTATGTGAAGGGATCAGAAGTTAATATTCTTTCGCAGCATAGTGAGAAGGTCTAGGAAACAGGAAAATATTATCAAACATATAAACGCGAAGAACATAAGGAAAAGAGCACGCGATAAAACATTACATATTTCTGGATGATGGATTATCAAGATGGTTGTCTCTGACCCCGTGACATTAGACAGAACAAGAAACTCATCTCACGTTTTTGTCACTGAATTAATTGAATTCATTTGCAAAAGGAGAGAGGGTAGGAGAAAGAAGCAATAAAATGTTCAGCTAGCAAAGTTATGGCTACTGATCACTGTAATTACACAGGGTGAACGAAAAATGTACTTCTACATCGAGGAAAGGTGAATCTACACCACAATAGAAGAAAAAAAATTGAACATAGGCCCTCTGGATCGTGTTTTCCGAGTTTCGGCCTTCTGAAGACTGAAGAAAATTCTGAAAGTGTCCACCTTGAGCTTTAATGTAGGGCGTTGCAGTCTGAACAGTGGTTTCCTGAGTCGCTGGAAAATCCAAGAGTCATACGGATCATCTCATTTCCGTTTTGTACTCGTTGTTGCAGGTCCTCTAAGTCGTTGATTTCTGTGGCATGAACAGTAGACTTCAGATATCCCCAGATACAAAAGTCTAAGGAGTTTAAAACAGGCAAGCGAGCAGGCCATGCTGTTTGTCCGTCTCGTCCTATCCGTTGTTCCGGAAACACGTTCAAGAATACCCGAGCTGAAAGAACATTAGGTGGAGCACCATAAATGAATTCCACTCTGCGGAATCCAGGTATTGCAGCAGCTCTGGAAGGACGTGTCGTAGAAGACGCGGTAAACAGCCCCTATTAGGTGTGGTGGAAGAAAGTGCGGTCCCAAACTCAAGGTGGACTCTTTGAGCATTTACTTTAATCTTCAGGAGGCGGTAACTGGAAAACCATGCTTCAGAAGGCCTATGTTCACATACTATTTTTTCTTGTATAGCGGCGTAGATTGACCTTCTGTAGAGAGAAATGTCCTCTTCTGGGCTATTGTGCAGCGTGTAGAGGTGATTTCTTACCGACGTTTCGGGGCAACCTATCAGTCACATCTTCAAGGATAAAAAAACCTGAAATCTTGCACTATATTCTGCAGGTTTGGTAGTATATTTTTCGCTCTATCTGTACACATAATGTGGGCCGGGTAGCTCAGTCGGTATAGCGACTGGCTACGGGCTAGACGGTCCGGGATCGAATCCCGGTGGGGACGAGATTTTCCGCCCGTCCAGAGCAGCCCTGAGGCCCACCCAGCCTCCTGTAAAATGGGTACCGGGTCTTTCCCGGGGGTAAAATGCGGCCGGAGCGTGCTGCTGAACACTCACCCCCTTCTAGTGCCGCGGTCATAAACGAGTGGAGCTATAACTCTACCCACCTTCTGGGCCACACCGGGCCTGTAACGGGAACCCTTTACCTTTTACCTTTATACCTGTACACTTAATAATGTCTAAGAAGTCACTGGTAATGATTATGTCGAAACGCTTCAGGGGATACACACGAAACGTCGCGGTCAAGTGTACTGGAACTAGCACGTCCACTTCATCTAATCGTGTTCGTTTCTATCACTGGAAGCCCAGAAATACTTCGTCCATTCTCCTTCAACCGCCCTAAGATGAATGCATCATGGACGACACACAGACATCACATTCAATACGCAACGCAGAACTTACGAATACACTTCCAGGTAATTCAGTATCCTCCTTGTGTACTGAAAATGAAGTACTCGATCCTTTGGTTAGCAGAAAAGGAACTCGAATTCTACGGAAACATTAGAAATGACACCTTGTTGTGGAGAAACTACTAGCTGCGGATCAATTCCATTTCGCTAGGGAAATAAGAACAATGAACAACTGGTACAGAAACTGTGGAGGAATAAGGATTGGCTCATTTTTCAATCTTTTGGATCTGGAGTGAAGTTACACATTTTAGACCCCTTTGGAATGCTGGTAATGTGTTGAAGGCGGCAGTTTCATACCTCAACCTCGCTTTTACTCCACTTTATAATTAGAAAATGTCGGGGAGAATACGCGGGCTACCATTTTATCCAGTCAAGCCTTATTTTATTTTTAATTTGCTACGGAGATTTCTTTAAAGGGTGTCATCCAGAATTCTTTTCACCGCTGAGGCAGGGAGGTGGGGAAGGCAAGAAGACAGCACTTTCCCAATCATCACTGGGTAATTTGTCACAAGGGTTAATATCTTGCCGGCGTCACATGGTTCTTGTGGTTATGTTAATAGGCAAGAAGTCTCCCCCCATCTAAACTCCCACCCCCACTCCCACCCCCCACTGCTGTGCTATACACCGTCGTTCTCAACATTTCAAGCAGTTTTTCAAAAGAACTTGGAAAAAGAGATTAGCTAAGTGTTGGTTCGCCACCATAAAGGCATTCTATGCCGATAGCGGAGCATCCCGACTCACGAGACACTACAAAGGTGTTCAAAGCTCTTAAGTACAGGCATTCCTTTTCGTAAACCTGAAACAGTAATTTAAGGCAACGTATTGGACAAGGTTCTTCCTTTCCTTCTTCATCTTTTCTTCACCTCTGTCCTTTTTGCCTCCGTCCTTCTGTCTTTCCTCCTTTTTTGGTTCGTTTTATTCGCATTTTCTTTTTTAAAACCAGAATTAAAATTAAATAACTATATACAACTATCAATGTAAACGAACAAAGTGTGGGATATGTGTGTGTGTGTGTGCGCGTGCGTGTGTATGTGCGTTCTCCTGTACACTTGCCTACAAAAAATTATTAGTGCTTTATAAGTCCCTCGCCTAAATACTGCCGTGTCAATACGCAGATTATTTTGTGAAAAGCCATCACATATTTTACATTTTACAGAAAAAGTTACCTTAAAAAAGTTACACATTTTTTTCAAAAATCTACTACTGGCTCCGAGATGGGAGGCCATAGATTAATCCCTGGCGGCAGCAAGGACTTCTATCTTTGCCAATATGCGTAGAACAGATATGTAAACCACCTAGCTTTCTATGATTTTCTGGAATATGATATAGTGTAGTCCGGCAGATGGCAGGTGGTTACCGGCGTTTCGGAGGAAGGTATGACTCTATTTTCGTGGTAATGATAGAGGCGGTATGTTCTTTTGAATTGTGGTAATAACCTAGGAATATCAGACTGCACGACGTCACATCTCGCAGTCATATTATCTCCCTCACAGAGAAGTTCAAATCTGATGACGTGAAATGTTATTACAATAAACTGCTTCAAACGTGTTTATCACCGTAAATTGACAATCGACACTTCCCGCCGTATTAAACATAAACTTCACAGCACTTTTAGAAGAAACTTAAAAAATTTGCACTTTTTTTAAAGAGGGATATAAGACTGTGTTAATATTTGAGGTTCTCAGGGCACTAGGCATGAAAATGTGACGCCGTTCATTGTGGTACCAATGTCTCACTGTAATATGTTGTAGCCTACCTATCTTCAGAAGAGAAGAGTGAATTTATACCCTTAAAATAAAGCAGCTGGATCCTTCGAAGCGTTAGCACTTATCTACAAAAAACACATTGCCATATCACAGGCGAACATTATCTCGAACGCAAAAATGCTCCTACTATAATAAATATAAGTTCTCTTACACATCGCTTTTAATAACACTTGTAACTTTTTTCGGCAACTGAGCAGATAAATGCCAACAATAAAGTGTACAAACGTGAGGGGAATGCGGTTTTAAAAAACGTCTAAGGCAGAACAAATTATTGTCGGATAAGACCGAATATATGGCGACTCAATCTTTGCCTTTGCCTTAGAAAATAGAGTAGGTAGGTTTCACCCTTTTTGTAGGCCACGAAGGCCCTTAGGGTGAGTAGAGGTATACCTCTACTCTTTCTAGGACCTCGGCACTAGATGGGGTGGGGGGCCAGCCCCACGCCCCGGCCGCCTCTACCCCCGGGAAAGACCCGGTACCCATTGTATAGGAGGCTGGGTGGGCCCCAGGGCCGGTCTGGATGGGCGGAAAATCTCGTCCCCACCGGGATTCGATCCCGGACCGTTCAGCCCGTAGTCAGTTGCTATACTGACTACGGGTTACCCGGCCCACAGAAAGTAGAGTAACAAAATTAATAGAGTTTCAGACAAACAAATATTAAACAACAAACAATACAAACAACTGACCTTAGGAACCCTGTGAGCATAATACAGCCTCCTAACACAGATATTTCACTTTGCGTGTGACATTCTTATTCCAAATTATCAGTCGCATCTTCGAAATCTTCCTCTTCTTCTTAAGTGTCATCTAAGTGACAAAGAACAGCGCAGTAGGATGCCTTATTAGTCGCTATTTAATAAGAAGTGACGCGTGTCTGACGTATTACTGGGAAATGACGTGAGGCCTTACTTGTAATGCGACCCCTACTTTTCTCTACTTTTACCGACAAAAAAAGACTCGCCCTATATTCGGAATTACACATTACTGTTTCTCGCAACACCCGTTTAAAACTTACTTCTGTTCTTTACGTAATAACACTCGAACCACTCAAAAGATCTTAAAAAATATTAAGCTAAAATCAAATTCCTTCCCACAATAAACACCATAACCGACTTCCTAATTGAAACTACTGCAAAGTTTTCGTCACAGAATTTGCAATACTCAACCTTACGTTCAATAAACTACAAGCAACAACCAAAAACACTGAACTTGATTTTGCAGGTTATCTAAGGCACTTCATGGTACAATGGCATTTGCACTGTAGATATACCTCTATATTTTCAGTTCGTCAAGATTTTTTAAGCAAGCTGATGACATTTCACGGCAGTAAACATGCTGCCTGCTTATTAGAACCTTACTAACCAATTACGAAAAAGAATACTGATGATGTCATTTACGTCATTATTGGAAATCCGGAAGTTTCAACAGAATCTTCACAAAATTCCGTAATGTCTTATTATCCTGAGTTAGCGTGACCAGGCAATCACCCTCGTTCCATATCTAGTAACCATTTTAAGATTATGCCAAGATATAGAAATGACGCTCAAGACGTTCAATGCAAATATATCTAAAAAATAAACATGGCCAAATGAAATTTATACACAGGCCCATAGATCCTGTACTACTCGGTTTGAAACATTGCTTAACCTCTTGACACCTGACATTTAGTTCTTAAGTTCATTACACGGATCAAGCGGTTAATACAATTCTGAAAAATATAGTTGATTATTATTATTATTATTACTGTATCACTTCCACTGAACTTTGTTCACTGCCTGATTGCAGCAGAACACTTTAAGAACACGACGTTTCGCAAACTCACTCTGTCCTGTCCTCAAGTCAGAGAGGGGAAGACGTCTTACCTGAGTCCGCAAGGTACAGCTAGACTGCCTCGCTGTTTTCAAAAGGGTCGGGGAATGAAAATATTATGATCAGACAATGAACAATGACAACCTGGAGTGCTGTGTTGTACTACTACTACTAATACTACCACCACCACCAGTACTACTACTACTACTAACAATAATAATAATAATATAGAATTTAAATTAATTTAAGAAATAGTGTTCCTTATTACGAAATAATATAAATCACATAAACATATTTCACACATAAGGTGCACAATTTCCTTAGTATTAATTCAAATGACATACGAATGATAACGACTTTTCTTGGTTTCCTTGTGTCTATAAGCAAATGCTGAGCTGGTTCCCAAAATTCCAAGTTGTCACTACATGCTTCTCATACAGCTCTCCCGACTTAAATTTATTTGTAACCAATTTCATATTTTCTATACACGTAAAATAACCACTGCCACCGTGTGATAAGCCAATTGTAGTTAATAATAATAATTATTATTATTATTAAAATGGTTAAATTATAGCACGACTGGCCAATATAAAATTTCATGAAAACTTGTTCAGTGGTTCTCGATGACACGCCTGAGATAGAAGGGCAATGTTCGTTTTTTTTTACTTCGCAGGCACCAAAAACGCCTGCAACTCGAAGAAACATCTGCCATTACAATACCAAGAAACACAAACCAGAAACGGAAAGAAACAAAAGAGAAATAAAGAAGGAAAGTGTGGTTGTAGATGTGGTAAGGTTCAAATCAGCGGGAAGAGAAACAAAGAATGAAGAATGGATGCAAGCAATATAAAACAATAGGATGGAAGAATAACGCGAAGACGAAAGAAGATAAAAGCCGCGCTACAGACGTCAAGCTGATGAAGAAGGAGCGAGCGGAGAAGTGGACTCAGCTATTTCTATTCCACACTGCGTGCAATGTATATTCCATCAAAACAGCATAAAATAAAGCAAGCTTATAGGAGCTTATTCACACTCTCCCGTATTGCTCTTTTTCAAGCTGTGGAGCATCACATTTAGTGATATTTTATGTAATATCCCTTAATTTATTATGTGTCGTTTCCTCCAGGAAGATAAATGGGTCAGCCAGCTCTAAGTAGAGCAGCGGTTTCAATTTCACACCATGCCGGGCTGGAAAGAGAGCTGGGGTAGGACGTATGGCAAGGGAAGGGTGGATCAAAGGGTAGGGGTTTCAAGAGCAAGCTTATATTCAGTGGAAAGGGAGAGTTCCAGGTGAGAAAACGGAGGATGAGATGAATTGACAACTGAGTGGTGACAGGAGATTCCTATGGAAAACATGGAATCTCAAGGGCGCTAATCATAAAAACGTCAAAATGTGGTGAACAAGAGGTTCTGACACGTAGGCTTATATGTAATCAACACAGACACAAATTACGAAGGTAGCTGGAATGTTAAGAAAAATGCCACATCTGGTTTTATTTTATATACACATATTGCAAATCTGTTTCTTGTCGACTGTCTCGTACACTAGTTGAACTGTCACAGGCTTCCATGATTTAATCTTTTGATACCGCTACACATCTTCATCTTTGTATCACTTTGGATTCTCTAGTTCTTCAACTACGAAATTGTATCACGTGGTCTAATTATTACGATTTGTCTGAAATTTGAATGAAGTTAGAGAGACCAAGATAAGACGACGTACGTATATCGTAACAAAGTGGTGCATTCGTGCAATGTTTATGGCTCTTCAGATATCAAAAAAGCCTGATACTATATAACTCGAAGAGACCGCCTTTATGGTGATATGACGTCGCTGGAAACAATAAAACTTACTTAGGTCTTTATGTAATAAGTGATTTCAAAACTAGATGACAGCACTTACAAAAAAAAAAAAGACCGCTTGGCGCTTACATCATCATCATCATCATCATATGTCTGTCATGGAGTCAGGCCACTTGTTGACCCGTTCCGGTCTCACGTATATAGAAGTCTCTTCAGAGGTCTGCCACGATTCCTTCTGCCAATTGGGGAATAGTGTTTCATTATCCTGGGTAGTCTGTCATGAGGCATTCTGTTTACATGTTGTATCCAGTTCCTCATGTATTCCAGTAGTTTATCTAGAACCGGTGTTATTTCTAATTCTTTTGCAATGTGTGAATTTGTTT
>Ga0123354_10017896_pt1 | contig 11102 bp, 9 predicted proteins | sample TergutLab28metaG_2_FD_97872 | JGI IMG/M metagenome (GOLD analysis project Ga0123354, IMG submission 97872) | Labiotermes labralis P4 segment gut microbial communities from Petit-Saut dam, French Guiana - Lab288 P4 | ecosystem: Host-associated > Arthropoda: Insects > Digestive system > Gut ... | reverse complement strand
TGGTACACTCATCGGTTAGCATGAATCCATCCCAAAGAATATATGGAGGGATAGGAGCAGCTGTGGTTGATTGTTGCCAGCAATTATACACTATTATAATTCTCTTCATCTATTGAGATCTTATGCACAAACATGTAAATTAAGACTGACCAAGAAACATTTGCCATTACAAAATCATCACAGCTCTGCTTGCTCCTATACCTCTTTCCTCTACTAATTCTAACATCTGAGTGCTTATTTTGGTTTGTCTCTCCCTTTCTCAAGAAAACAGTTATCCTGCAGGCAAGCCCATCCAAAAATATCATTTTCAGATGAACACAGCATCACAGAAGACCTGAATCTCAACTCTAAGTTGCTAGCACACAATAATACTTACCTCTTGCCATTGATGTTTGAAATAACACACCGACTTCCTCAATCCATTGGACCTAAAGTTTACCATTAAATGCATCCAACCTTGAAGCATTCCAATTCCCTACCATACATACATACCTAATTCAATAATGGATAATGTGCCAACTTATGAGGTAGAGGTGATACTCCACTACAGCCAATCTGAATTACTAGTACTACTTCTTACAACTATGTAAGATGTGTGCACACCAGTCATGAATAGCTGCTTACTTAATGCATGAATTTCAAAACCACATTCTAACAGTGTAAGTCTGGTAGCATTTCCGGTCTACGGTCAAGACCCATCTTTATATTACATATCTCATGAGAAGATACTTCAGTGTTTTGGGAAAGCATAAAAAAAAGGTTAAGTTTCTGATATCATTTTATAAATACAGCAATTACTTTCACATTTATGTAGCAGCACTGTATTTTCTTGAAGCAGTTACACTGCTGCTACTGCATGTAACATTTTCTGTTATATCTGAAGGTATGTAACAAAAGGTTGTTATTCAAAAGAAATCAACACTTAATTTTTTTACCTATTAGGCTTTTGTTTGAAGTCAGCATTTTGCAAGCTGGCCCTGCTTCGCGCAACAGAGACAGAGACTGATTTTCAGCCTCATACTGCCAAGAGAGAAAATACCATATTCTTATTTTGGTACTTCATGGCGTAAGTCGCTTAGGCAATCACAATTTAGTAACCATAGATTAGAGGTGGTAATCATAAACATTTTTAATCCGTGGTAGGCACCAAGTTATGCCGGTCTGTGAGCGATGTTGTGAAATGTGTAGTAGTTTGTGTGAAATGCACGTGTCAACTTAGATAATTATGTATGTCTGGAGACTGAAATAATATTTTAAAAAAAAGGATGAGTTTGATTGCCGAGGTACGTTACGAATCAGGTATTTAGAATGACTGAACGCGTGTGTATTAACGACTGGGTTGAAATCCATGGGACAGACTGATAATTTGAGTGTTCGGAAAAAAACTGAAGAATCACGTTTGGGTCTGTCTGCCGGAAATTACCTGAGTGTTGAGGAAGGTGGAAGAAATAAACCCAGTTTGCTGCTCTCATGAACTGTAATTATTTTCCGTTAACCTAACCTATAAGACGACAAATGAGCAAGTTTGGAACTCGTTTTTCTTATTATTTTGATGGTGTATAAAGTAGGAGAAAAATAAAATCAGCAATAGTATTTCTTTTGGGGTTTTAATTTTTCTCTGTAAATATTTTCATAAATGTTTCGGAAATTATACTGGTGTAAAAACCAAATGCACATCGATAAAGTAAGTTTTGTCATATATTATTATTTACCAACATCCGGGTGTCACACAAGAGTACAACCGATATACAAACGATTGCACCAAAGGTCTAATTAAAACCTCCCCATTTTATAGTTAATATTTTATCCACTGTCTACAGTCATAGAATGTCAAATTATGTTAAAAACAGGTAAAATTATGAATGCTTATTTTGTTTCTTGGCTGTTTGTAGTATATAGTACATATGGCAGATATAACTGAGATTGCCATTGGACAGGCGTTGTTATTAGAGTAGCAAACTGACCTCCTCTACACTCTGTTGCTTTGTAGATGGAAGAGAGTTTGTGGGATGCATACTTTGTTTAGTATTCCAGTGAAATCAAATGGTAGTAAATGGCTGTTTTTTAAATTTGTATAGCAAGAAATGGAGGTGGGGTATTTTTAGGGGGCTGAGTTGAATTTTGTGTGGATGCACATAAAATATTGATAAGAATAATGGTACGGCAGCAAACACAATTATTGTGGAATGTCTAAAAGAACTGCTAATGTAACATGTTACAAATTAATGTGGGATAATTATTTCTACTGCATAAATACAAACCTTTGGTCATCATAGCCTACCCCAGAGATCAACAGGGGATGGCTTTAAATATATCCTGCTACAAAACTTGTAAGTTCAAGCCCCATATTAAAGGTAGGCCTGAAAGGGGTTTGTTGAGTGTTTGAAGTATGGATGAGCACCATCTGCTAACAGATCTGAGAGAGGGAGTCTTCAGCACCACAGGGACCTCCTCATAGCACATGGAGCCAAAAATCAACTTCAGATGGAGAGTTGTGGCCCAACTATGATTATGTTGTAACTTTTCTCTGGTGTAAACACAATTTTGGAATGTATAGTAGACAGATAGATGATTTATTTCTTGCCCAAGGCACTGAGTGAATGAGACTTGTCAGTAGTAATCTGCTACCTAGATCTAAGGTCAGCTCGCATTTTTGTATATAACTTGTAGGTCGATATTTACACCTCAGATTCATAACCATCAGTTTTTTTTTAATCTTAATTTTATCCATACCATGGCTGTGAATAACGAAAGTCACTGGTGAGTGAGTATAGAGTCTAAGAAGCCTTTTGATCATGCCATTAAATTTTATGATTTTTTTTTTCAGTTAGCCAGTGATGATTCAGACAAGTCTCGAACATTTGTCTTCAAGGAGGGTGGTCATACATTTGGAAATGCATTGAGCTGTATCATCTCTCGTTAGTAAGTTGCTGACAATATGTGTACCATTAAGCATACTGTTGCTTCCGACCATTACATTAAATAGATAACCATATTCTTAATGCAGTTCCGTTAGACATTAACTAACTACATTGAGGTAAGGCACCCCAAAAGCTGAGTTTAACTTTTCTGCTCTAGCCCAGATGTTGTGTTGTGTGGCTATACAATACCTCATCCTTCTGAGGCCACTATGCACTTACGAATCCAGACAACAAGACCGGCAGCTATAGATGTTTTAAAAAGAGGTATTGAAGACCTAGAGAAATTATGTGATCATACACTGACTGTGTTCCAGGTAAGTTGAGTTGCAGTTTAATTTTGTTTGAAGCATTGTAACAAATATTTGTCTGCATTCAAGAAGATCCTTCAGAGTGGCTTGTCTTGAAAAACAAGTTATTTCAGTAACATATGACTGTATCATAAACAGACTTTTACTGTACATTTTATAAGTGGCTGTATTTATTCTCATGAGCTTTTAAAAGCTCATTCCTTTGCTGTCTTTTGTAACTCATACTCAAAATTAAAACCATAATTCAGTATTACTATATAAGATTCACACTTTAGAACACACAAGTTTCTTATTGATAGTAAGCTATCAGTTGCCAAAAGCATACGAAAATGTAACAAATTTTTCCACAAAATAATTTGTTATAAAATTGGACATAGGATTATGATGTACCTCAAAAGCAACATACACATTCAATTTCTCTGCTGGGGTTGTGTAAAGCCTAAAGTAACGGCCTCCGTCCTGTTGGTATCTCTCAGCAAATACAGTTGATGCACAGTTAATCTGCTGGGTATGCATATGCTTTCATGTTATTGAATTATTTATGTAGAATGGTTGATGTTGCAACTTACACTTTGAGAATAACATCGTAAGTAAAACTCAAAACACCTAATTTATAATGCATTCTAAATTCTGTGGATGCATATCTTATGGCAGATTCTGTATATATGTGAAACTTGTGAATAGTTACAGTGCTGTTGGCGTTAAGAAGCATGGTCTGCTGTAAAGAGGGAAAGGTCAGTAGGTTCGTGGACTTGTCCATTGCCTTGCTTTCAGAGAAGACAGTGCCACATAAGGAACTGGACATGTTTGCATCCTCAGGTGAAATGCCAGGCGCTACCTCTCATTTGCATCCAACCTGACAATGGTAACAGATCAGTTCCTTAAATGGCATTGTTCTTTTTTGATTACTAGGTGATGGACAAAGACTAGAAGCCTAGCAATTGTAAGTGTAATACATATCTGTCAGTATCCTTGTAATTAAGTGTACTTTCTTTTTGTAGGATGAAGTAACACAGTTTAAAGCAGCAAATTGAAGAGATCCATTTTTCCAAGGAGACATGAGAGGAAGTTTGCTAGAAGTACTGTGTTATTTTAAAATAAAATAAACTGAAAAAAGTACTTTATGAGTTAATTATTCATTCCCAACACATTACCATATTTATTCCATTGCAAGAAGAGGTTTTTTCCCTTACATTTGGCACTTAAGTATGGGAGGTTGTCTTAAATTTGCATATGAAGCACCAAACCAGGTTGGTCTGAAACAGACCATGCGGAGCCAAACCATGGCCCACATCACCGAATTGTCTCATGAGTTTTGTGCTCTTCTGAGATACTGTGCACAGAAGAGTGATAATTCCTTACCAACATTTTGGGACAACCTAATGGTTCCATCTTCAAGTGTCGAGAAATCCAAGAGAACAGAGCACAACGTAAACCTTTGTGGGACTGTATCCATTAATTTTTTAAAGAAGCATGATGTTTCAAAAGCCCCGACTCTTTCCATTTTCAGGCAAATAGGCACCTAACCTCAAGGATCAAGTTATTCTCAATCACTGGGCACTATAGGAACGTTAACTTATTAAGATACATACCTGAGAACAGATCTAGTTCATGGGTAGTAATAGGAAAGTGGCTACTGAAAATTATAAAATTTACTGCAAGGCTTAAAAAAAAAAAAAGCCTGGACCAATCCACAAATGAAACACCATAAAGACAGACATGAACTGGACTGTTAAGACCACAGACAAGACACAAAATCCAGAACACACGTATTTAAATTCTTAACATAATCTGTGGGGAAAATTGCGGGTCTTCATGGGTTGGAGTAAGTTTTATAAACCAAGAAATATAAATGTAGTATTTAGTCAATGATAGAGGTAGGTGGCGGACGCTTGTGAGTGCAGTAATGAACCTTCGGGTTCCGTGAAATGTGGGGAATTTGACTAGCTGCAAACCAGTTAGCTTCTCAAGGACTGCACCATGGTGTAAGTATTTAGTCAATGTGGATCATAACAGCATGGCACTGCGTGTCACCAGAAGTACTTGTGAAGGGTTTTAAGAAGTTCTGTGTATACGCTGCATTGTATGCTGGTATGTTGTGGAATGGCAGTGAAGAGGATGGGGATGTTAGGAGCGAGTGTGAGCAAGATGGAGACAGTGACACTAAATGGTGAAGGTGCACAGAATGTAACACACTTTGTTTATTAAGTGTATGAAATTAACAGTAGATTATTTTTTTTTAGCAGACATGAAGCTTTATACTGAGAATCCACAGACATCACCATACTAAATGCAGTCACCTAGGGACCTGGCACCCATGATTTGTGCACTTCTGAACCATATACAATATACATTTTCCTCTCTCACCAGATGTTTTATCAGGGTATTTTGATTAAGGTTGTGCTCCACTCCACTCTATCTGGTGTGTGTATTATCCATACGAAATAGATCTGTATATAATGCATGCTGAGTTGTAATCGAATGTGATCATGTAATCAATTACAGCTATATTAAACAACATGTATTTGAACAATTACCAGTCATGTATCATGACTCTACAAGGTTCATCACTATCTTGTACTTACAGCCCCCTCAAAATGAAAATAATTCTGCAGCAAATATTACATAACAAAACCTTCAAAAATTCTATTCAGGCCACCAAAATATTTTTGTATCATAACACATAAATAACCAAGACACACTAAGGAAATGTTGCAAAAATGTGTTCTAACTTTTACAAGCAGGACACTTTCAACTGCTTCCAAGGTCACAGGAGCCTCCCGTTTAAGCTCTAACACTTATAACGATAAATAACGAAATTATATGTAATCTACTTCTGTCCGCACTATTCTGTTGTGCCAGCCAGTCGACATTCGATTATAAGTCACAGACACTGGCGCTATATTCCCAATCGTCAAACTTACTACACATTGCACATTTGGTCATGTGTAATGAGTATGTATACAAATGTAACGATGACAAACCCGTACGATGGAAATGAGCACAGCTCGAAGAAATACATTCATACTGTACAGAAGTGCACTGGTCATGTGGAGATGGTAAAGTAGTCCCTCTGCATGCCATGAGGGCAAATGACAGGGTTCAATCCCTAGCTGTATTACACAAAGATAAGGAGTCCCCTGATACCCACTGAACATTGGGCTGTATGGGCCCACATTGAGCACAAATCCTTAGAAGAGAATAAACCCCTCATCCCTGCCACAAATGTTACGTGTAAACTGTGCAGAAAAATCTACTCTCTCCAATATGACACATGTAGTTGACCTTATTAGTATTACACACCAAAAGTATGCTTTTCCCATACTTAAGACAAATCTGGGGAGAGAAAAAAAAAGTCAAGATAAGTCCTTAACGTGATTTAACACATTATTTCCTAACATCATGAATTTTGCACTACAATATGATATTTTCTAAATACCACTCCGCCAACCAATTTACACTATTTGCCAATACTTACCTGAATTTAAGATGACTCATTTTCACAATCTTATATTTGCAGGAAAATACCTGTAGAAAATATTTCCAGTGACCTCCCACCTTTCATATGATGAATTAGGAAAACATTATTGCCTTACATTCAGGTAAATACAGTAATTAAGGAGAGGGAAATCAATAAGGGGTAGCTTCTTTATGAATGTGAGAAGAGATGGTATGCGCTGTTATAAGAAATGCAATATCAACATTTCCACAGTGGTTTCATTATTATTAAGCTATGCAGAGGGCCAATACACCTTATGAGAAAACATTTACGATTCTCGTTGGCCCCCAACAAGACGATGGTTCTTGGCCAAGTAGTCCGCAAATTCTTGATAGGGAGCCTTCTTCAGAGGTGTATCTTTCCATAGGTCAGGTGTCAGGTATGCATATGTCTTGGCAATGGCTGCGTATGTTGCCTTTGCTATAAAATAATATGTTACATCAGTACAACTGTACGACATGGAACAGGATGGCTGATAGCACAACACAGGTTTGAACACACTATAACCTGGGTATTTACATCAAGTAGGTTTGTAGGTTACATGTGTTGCAGATGAACACACTACCTCCACCTTCAGGGTTCAAGAAGCTGCATCCCAGTAATATCATCTGCACAACTGTCATGACTCATATGTTCTACCATATCCCTTTCAATTTATTTTTCCCTCTGGCTAATATTCAATTTCAGTGATCCCAATTCAATAGTCTGTTTTAAAAAATCTCCAACTATGATATTCCTCAATACAGCATTTGAACTCAATGCATCCCAAAAAAACCGTACAGGGCAGTTTCACCACACTTTGCCATTGTATTACTAACTCTATGAAGCAGGGTATGTCTTTAGAAGCTAATGAAGTCCTTGGCTAGTCAAGAAATGCCCACAATTTATAGAACCTGATGGCTTATCAACATGTTTACTCATACACCTGAAGCTTGTTCCCTATCCTCAGCCAGATATATAAAATAGGCCACATCCTCTCATCCTATTTGAGATCCTTTTAGTATTATCCACCCAATTATGCCTTGGTATTGCGAGAGGTCTATTTCCTTTAGATCTCCATCCAAAGGAATGTATGCCTACTGGGGGGGGGGGGGGGAAAGGGGGGAAAAATTTTTAGAAAAAAAAGGGGGGGTCTTTTGTTGAAATGTGAATTTAAAAAAAGAGTTGGGAAATCAACAAGAAAAAAAAACAAAAAAGAAAGAGAGAGGGGGAGTGGGGGGGGGGGGGGGGGAGAAGAGAGAGATATATATTTAATAAAAACAATGGGACTCTTGTCATTAAATGATGATATTAAAACAGAATTGTGTAATGCAACAGTAAGAAAACACACAGAACCAAGACTCACCGAAGTTCCCAAGAGTACCAGTGGAGCCCCTAGCTGAGGTATAGCAATCTTCAATACCAGCCATCTGCAACAGCTTCTTGGGAACAGGTGCTGAAACAATCCCTGTACCACGTGGTGCTGGAATCAGCCGCACTTGAACTGAACCACATTTGCCTGTTACCTGCAAAAAGTTGGCACTTTTAACTTTTTATGTATTTATTTATTTATCTGTGGTTTATTCACTAACTTATGCAGATGACATAGCGGTGGTGGTAGAATAAGAAAATAATGATGTGGAAATGCTGACAACCTGACTCATCTGGACAGACTGATGAAAAATAAGGACACTCTCTGGAAAAGGTATGTAGTCAAACACAACTACATCAATTAAGATGTTTTAAGGGCTATACTATACAACTACATGTTTCGGCCCCTACTGGCCATCTTCAGGTTGTCTTCAAGAGAACTTAAGGTCCTACAATATATATTGTGCGCGCACGTGATGGAGAGATATCTACATCCAGGCTTTGTTGCGTAATAGGTAATTTCTATGTCGAATGCGGTGGTGTGGTCTGGCTAGAGGCACGATACTAGCCACCAGACCCTATCGTGCCTCTAGCTAGAGCATATCACTACATTCAACATAGAAGTTAATTACTATGCAACAAAGCCCAGATGTAGATATCTCTACATCATGTGCACGCACAATATATATTGTAGGACCTTAAGTTCTATTGAAGACAACCTGAAGATGGCCAGTAGGGGCCGAAACATGTAGTTGTCTAGTACAGTCATTAAAACATCTTAATTGACATAGTTGTGTTTAACTACATATCCTTTCAAGTTTCCACACACACAACGGGGATGACAGACTTCCAAGGACACTCTCCCTCGAGACAGATGGAATCAAATCAATTTGCTTTTTATTTTATTTGCATTTATTGATTTCAACCCGTCCCTTACCATCTAGGTATACCACGGGGTATTTACAGAGATGTTTACAGTGAGTTGTTACAGAGATGTTTACAGTTGATCCCATTTTGCCATTTTTCCTTAGAGTATGGGTCAGTATTTGGACGGTACTTTAGGAGTGTTGCCGAATTTAATTTCCTTGGGCATCTTCTTCAAGTGCTTGGAAGATACGTCCGAGGAAGCTTGTGATGCTGACGGTGCTTATGTGGTATTGCAGAACCAGCGGTGGGGGGAGAGATTTGAGAACTGATGGGCAGTCTTTTGACCATAAGCTGCATTCCAGCATAAGGTGGTGGGCCGTTTGTACAGTCTTTTCAGGGCAGTTGCAATTTGGGAAGGGCGTCTTGTTCATTTTGTGAAGGTATGAATGGAAGCTGCCGTGATTTGTTAGGAACTGAGTGAGAAGGAAGTTGGGCCATAGAGGAAGGGAAAGTCTGTGGAAAATGGTGGGTATGTATAGTTTTGTGTGGGAGACTTTTGCAGAGTTTACATACATTGCGTTCCAGACTTTTGTGTAGTGGTCTTCCAGTATTCGCTTTCCTTGATTGATTGGGATTTCATTGTAAGCGATGGTAGTAATGTATCTCACAACCGTTTTGACCAGGTAGTCTGCCCTCTCGTTACCTTTCAGCCCTGCGTGACCTTTGACCCAGTGGAAGGTTATCGAGGTGGAGTTTTTTAGTTTAATTGCTTTCACCCTGATGGCAATGGCTAAGGGGTGAGTTGTGTGCTTGTTTGCAATGGCAAGTAGTGCTGCTTTGGAGTCTACATTTATCGCGTAGGAGGAGGTTTTCTTTCCTTGGCTTTGTATCCAGTCGATGGCCATGCTTATTCCATATAGTTCAGCTTGGAATACTGTACATGTCGTGTTCAGTCTCTAAGTGTTAATGTAAATTTCCTTGGAGTCTTTATCAGCGACCATATTTGCCCCTACGTGATTTTCCGTTTTTGAGCCATCTGTAAAGATTTTCATGTTAGTGTTTCCTACCGTTCCTGAGAGGTCTGCACTTATGTGGTTGTCTTTTGGGTGGATCCCTCTGGTTTTGGTGGGGGTTTCTATTTTCTTTAGTGCAGCTATGACTGCATTTGTGGGGTTTCCTCTAGAGATTGCTCTTCTTTGTTTGTACAGTTGCATAGCTTGTTCTATGGGCATTTGCTTGGTTAACAATTACTTCCTGGAACCTTACTACACAAAAATTAACTTCCTCTTTTAATTATTGTGAAGGAAGCTAGAAAAACAGTGTAACCTCCTAGCCATGTGACTCAATATCAACATTAATAAAACAGAAATATACACTGTGTGACAGCCAAATGTGTACCACAGTAACGACAAACTGGAACAGAATTTAACCGAAAATCTGAACTACAACAGCCACATAACAATATTAACTCACTTATACATAACACACTCATAAAAATATTATACATGGTCTTAAAATGTGTTACAAGAGTTAGCTCAAACTGGACAGTTCTGTCATCTTGTTCAACAACCAAAAGGAAGGTAACATAAAATTGTAAGATGGTACCAACACTAGGGAGGAGGTTAAGCATAGTGCATTTGTGTGGAGTAAATGGGTTTCAAGTGTAATTAAAATCACATATTCATTCAATTAGACCTAGGATAACAAGGTTGGTAGTCACTAGGCTATGGCACAAGCAATCTGAGGCTTGTCTCCTGGCAGTGGCAAGAGACTTCTCTCTTCTCCAGAATAACCAGACTGTTTCTGGGACCTACCCAGCCTCATATTCAACCGGTCCCAGGGGCTCATTCCTGGGGTTGGAGCAGCTAGTGCACAAAGCTGACCACTCACCCTCATCTAATTATGAGATTACAAATGAGCAGAGCTATTACCTCCCCTCCTCCGGTATGCCTGCATGGTCAGTACAAGGACTTTACCTTCTTATATTGGTCACACAGAGTTCACAGCAAATTGTCTTATCTTATGCACTGTATTAAAATACTGATATTAGATGATACTAAATAAAAAGCATGATGATGTGTTCATGACCTAGTTCAATCCTTATTTACGTGGTGTGGTAGAAAAGTAATGAGACTGGCAACGCTGCTGCCCCCCCCC
>Ga0123354_10017894_pt1 | contig 11103 bp, 7 predicted proteins | sample TergutLab28metaG_2_FD_97872 | JGI IMG/M metagenome (GOLD analysis project Ga0123354, IMG submission 97872) | Labiotermes labralis P4 segment gut microbial communities from Petit-Saut dam, French Guiana - Lab288 P4 | ecosystem: Host-associated > Arthropoda: Insects > Digestive system > Gut ... | reverse complement strand
TTTCATATGTGCTTTTTTGGGGTCTTGGAGACCCAGGACTCTTCCATTGCGAAGATTGCAGTTTTGTCTCTGGGTCGTAAGCATAAACGATGCTTTCATCGCCTGTGATGACGTTCAAGAGGAGTGTGAGATCGTTTTTCACAGTTTCCTTCAGCTCCTGACAGATCGCTACTCGACTGTCTTTCTGATCCTGGGTCAACAGTCTCGGCACAAACTTCGCTGCAATCCGATGCATGTTCAGCTGTTCTGTGAGAATTCGCTGACAAGATGCATAACCAATCCCCAACCTCTGCACAGAGATCACGTATGGTACGACGACGATCCTGGTTGACAGCCACCCGATCCTGTTCCACTTTTGAGGGGGTTGTTGCCGTGCTTGGCTGACCTGATCGATCATCATTAGCAGTCGAAGTTCTGCCATTCTTGAAAAGTCCAAACCACTCAAAAGTTTGGCTACGGCTCATGCATGAATCACCAAAAGCCTGTTTCAACATTTCAAAAGTTTCACTTCCCGTTTTACCCAATCACACACAGAATTTGATGCACACCCTTTGTTCGTCAACTTCCGCCATACCGCTGATATCAGAAAATCGCAGATGGCTGATGCAGTACATACATAAAGACACGTGCAACAATCAAACGCTTCCACATCCAACCACGCCACTCGCCACACTCACTCACAAGACACCACCGCAACACACCCTAGCGGGAAACTCGTGAACTACAAGCGACTTGCATGTTATGAGCATTGTCCTGGGACTTTTGGATACACCTTCATATATATATATATACACACACACACACACATATACATATTTACAACCTATGATGTGCACTTGTTGGTCTGTATAATAAACTGTACAAGATGCAAGGTACATACATCAAAACAGTACAAAAAATATATATATATATAGGAATCCATTCAATTTTTAGTACAGTGAAACTTGCTGATGACTTCTTAATGTTGACATGTTTTGAGGACTATCACAGCAATATTATTGGTCAAATATAAATAAGTTAATGATGATCTTACATCTACGTACCAAATCTTTAAGGCATATAACAGAAGAGTGGCAAACATCAATGTATACTTCCCATGATAACAGATGAGGTTAAGTGGTCAGCCTAACCAAAGCTGCCACTTTACTCCTGGGTAAACAGCTCCTTGTTTCCCTTAGATGGCCGTGGTGGTCCCTAGAACCATTTCATGAGCCAAAGAGCAAAATCCAGCCATCGACTGATTCACTGTCACACAACCTACAGCCAGTCACTATACTTACCTGAGTTATCCTAGTTCACAGAGTTACAGGTTTAATTCAAGAATGTTATCATGTGTAGTAACAATGATCAACCAAAGTAAAGTAAGAATTCATCTAATTCCCATCTGAACCTAATAAGAGGAAAACGATTAATATGAATGTCAGTTTATTACCACTGTTAATGTTTCAACTGAAATGTGGTGTGTCTAGTTGAAAGAAACAACATACCACGTGAAATAACTTCCCCATTGGTTGTATTGTGTTCAGCCTCCTTGCCTTTCAAGCGATCTTCAGAAGCTTGGGTTCCTGTCCCATCTGCTTCTTGAGCCTCCATGAGCAAGACATCCAGCTCAATCTCTCGGTACTGCCAACACAACAAAGAGAAAGTTCAGTGCACACTGATATCACAGTGTATGTATCCAATACTGATGTCTTAAGCATTTCCCCATTTCTCACACTATGTGTGTGAAGTTCAGAACTTGAACTGAGAGGCCCAAGTTCTAGGTATTTATTTATTTATAGTATATGAAACACTGCTGTCTACAGCACATATTATACAGCAACAATTGGAAATGTAGTTGGTATAGTGACTCACTATGGGGTGGACAGTCTGGGGATCAAATCTTGGCAGGGGCAAGACTTACCTCACCTGTACAGAATGGCCCTGGGGCACATCCAGCCTCCTATACAATTAGTATCAGGTCATTCCTGGGAATACAGTAGGCACAGTGTGGTGTTAACCTCCCACCCCATCTAGTGCTGAGGTTAAAGGAAGAGTATAGCCATCCCTCTGCTCCCCCTCTGTGCCTTAATAGTAGTTTATAACGTGAACTTTACCTTTCATGGAACACTGTTGTCTGCAGCACATATACAGCAACAAATGGAATGATTATTAACCTTTATCGTACGGAGTTTTAATTCAGTCTTCGTATCCTGGGTACGGTGTTTATCTTAGACGGCCCTTTAAATCGTTAGCATGTGTTTGACAATAAATGTTTATATTTTATGAAGCGAGATGATGAAATGATGCAATAATCTGCATTGTGTTGGGAATAAATCAGAGATATTTCAATTTAAAAAAAAAATACAGTAAAAATGTTTAGTGCCTACATGCAGGAAGTTAATTTAAAAAATTTTATAATTTTCAACTTATTTTACTTACTTTTCTGTTTCGGGCCCCATGTTTGCATAGGAAATTCCAGCTTCAGGATTTGTGGAGTTGTGCCTTGTCATGGTAGTGTCAGAAACATCATTTTACTACACAAATATCATACTTCCTCAACATTCCACTGACAACTTTTCCCTTCACACCACTCGCTACTCACAAGTGACACCATCACGAACTGAGAAAGATCAACATTTGTTGAGTGATGTTCCAGTGTACCGACTTGCGTTATCGTTTCCAGTATGTTTTTCACGATGCGGAATCAATAACCTCTACATGATATTTCCTTACTCCGTCGAGAAAAAAGTAATTAAAACGGAGATACTTCAGCGGTTGTCTAAAAATGCATAAAATTCTATTGCCTAAATAAATGATGCTGTCGCTCGATGCCCCTGCTTCTTCACTCCCGCTGTCCCATACCAGTTCAGATATCCGGTTTGGGGACAGGAACCCGGCTCTCTTACGCACAGACATCGCAGACTGCTGAATGAGAAACGAATATTCAGTCCAGCTTATTATTTCACAGCTGGTACAAGTGGTAACGCAGTGAAATGCCATATTATTTGAGCTGTTTTATGGCTCAACTATTTACAGACCAGTCTGTTTATTTCTATATATCAAACAGAAGTTGAAATTATTAGCCCTGTGGAGTTTCCCAATGAGGTTTCTCACTTTCAGTACAGGTTATGGAAAAATCATGACCTCACGGTGCAGCCAGTAATTACCAATATTTATTTGTGTGGGTGAATTTATGCATCCTGTTTATCTTATTTTTCAAACCGTCTTTCTGGAATACAGCAGAAACTGAACTTAAATGTAACATAGGCATTACAGAAACCATAACCATTGGCATTTTATCATATACAGACAGTTGGTGCTTAGTCCCTTTTAGTAGTAATATACCCTGTGACCATACTCATAAAGTATGTCTCTGTTTTGGCTACACAACCACAAACAGCGTCATATATCAGTAACGCAGCAGGGTTCACAGCAAGAAAATTTTTCTAAGAAGCATGCTGTCATAATTAGACTTCCTATAAGAACAATGCTTGGCACAGTGAATGAGGATTTGTTCTGGAATTGACTGAACTGCGTAGCATGGCTAAACATTTCTTCAGAAGGAAATGAAATACCTCAGTTGCTTAGCAAAAAACAAACATACGAGGTTTCAAAGATTACAGGCTGGCTAAGAAACTGCTATTCATGACATGCATATGTACATAATTGGGCAAAGTGGCCAGAGTGTGAATCTGACCACAAACCATTACCTAATTTGGAGATAATGAGTGGGTCTATAGTTCTAAGCCTCTACATGTGTATTGAGCATTTAAATGGTTGCAGTGCACCAGATATGGTGCGTTCATAAGATGTAGACTTTAAATGGACGCACCACGGATGGTGCACAGTAGGATAAAGTTTAATGAATGATAAACTGGAAAGGAAGTGGTAGGAAACAGTCATCGTGTATTTCAAGGTAGTAGCCTGACATTCATCCGAAAGAACAGAGAAAACCACAAAAACCTTCCTCAGGATAGTTAGTATCCTGGCCAAGAAATAAAACTGGCTCCTTCTGAATACAAGTCAAAGGCATTATCACCCACCCAAGCCAATGTGCATGCTCAGCTGGTCAATTCAAACTTATTCCCTTCACCTCAGCACCTAATTTACGAACAACGTTAACTTTATTAGTAGTGTTTTGCATTAGTGCAATGGTGTAATTTTTGTGCACCCAGTCTAGGTTATCATATCAAAGCACTAACCCATCCCTGTATTCTGAGTCAGCCTACAGCAGCTATGGCAACAGAATTCTATCCAGCACTCTACACAGACTTTGATTATTCATAAATATTTACCCCAGAAAAAATCAAGTTCCTGTCATGCTACACAAACTGGCTCAGACACAACTCAAAGATTCATCCATACAAGTAAATGTAAAGATAAAGTCATTCGTGTGCCAAATCACCCAAAGTCACAACAATAAACAGGAGAAGGTCAAGCTCCATAGATTATTAACCTCAACACTCGATGCAGATAAGCTGTCAACTTCATGCTCCAGCTCCATTACCCCCAGCGAATCTTATAAAGCTGTACATTATTCTGTGGCAAGGAAAGTTCAATACCTCAACACTGTTCTGACCATCTTCTTCCTCCAGATTGTAAGACTCAAATGCTTCATCCCCCTCCTCACACTGGTCAGCTGCTGCCAAGTCAGGGTTGAAATAGAACATTTCACGTCCAGATATCTGCACCAGACACAAGTTACCGTTTTCATTTGAACAAAATAATTGCAGTAACATTTCGCAGAATAGTTTGAAACTTCAACAATTTACACTTTTCACAGATGTGACAGACATGAGCCGCAAACCTATTCTGGTCGCTTACCCCAATCTGGCGCCCAGCTTTGTAGTCTAACCGCTTCTTTTCCTCTTCCCTTATTGCTGCTTCCTTCTTCTCCTTCACTTTTCGCTTCTTCCATGCAAGAAATGACTCTAGAGTAACTTTAGTTAGATTTGAACCCAGTGCAGCTCGCTCACGCTCAATCAGGTCCTCAAGTGAGATCTCTTCCTTCTTGTCTTCCTTTTTTTTATCCTACGAAGACACAAACCTCTCAAGCAAAAGAATGACAAATTTATGCTAGTCTAACAACAACTATGTTGTTGCACTCTTTCTTTTGGGTTATTACCCAGTGACTGAATTTTATGTGCCGACGTTTTTGAACACTCTGTCTGTTCCAACTACATAGGCTGCGTGAACAAGAAGAATAACTGGGAAGAGACTGTTAGGGTATTTTACCTGTATAAATACCCTAGCAATCTCGACCTAGTCATTCCTCCCGTTCACTGAACCTATGAAGATGGAACAGACAGAGTGATCCAAATGATGGCACATAAAATTCAGTCACCAGGGAATCACCCAAACATGAGAATACAACATTCACAATATGGTAAAAGTTTGAAATCAGGAATAACTATGCGTTTGTCTGATGTAAAAAACAGTAATGTATGTTATAAAGCAGATATGATGCAAGATGCAAACTTCTGCCCAAAATACAATAAATTAAAAATCTGTTACGAGCCATTACTTCATTCATCAATCTTTGTTTTAAATAACTTCATAAAAACTCTGTCAGTCCTTTGGAATCACATTTAGTACCATATTTATCTGAATATAATACAACAATTTTCTTTACCAATCTGTCATCTGAAAGATGGGGGTAGCCTCATAATTGTGCACACATATAAACATGTTTTGGATGGGTAATTTCCTAAAAATTGAAGATTTTAAAAGGCAGAGAAGCTCATCTGGTATGCGGGATTGGGTTATATTTGGGCACTATTCAGTACTACAGTTTCATACTTTGAAAGATTAAGCCCTGATGACGAATCAGTGCCTGGTTTCAAAAAAGAATGTAAAAGCAAAAAAGCATTTTAAGTGCAGCACTTTTCTGCTACTTACTGCTACATAAGCACCTAAATACAATACAGGAAGACTGCAAAGGCAGTAGAAATTGCAAGAAAATATAGTACTGTTTTGCTGAAATAAAAATGGTGTATTATAAGTGTTCATGTTTTGTACACTAAACCAAATGTTTGTAATTAACAATGGTGTCTCATTTGCTGTTTCATTTCCTTGTAATTTTTTATTTGATCTACAAAATCTCTGCCAGGTGCAGACCAGAAAAGGAAAATTCATGTAGTCATGATATGAACGTGAATGGGTAATATACACAATTTTTTACAACTGCGCTACAGAAACCTTATGTGAGAGGGTAAGTTACTTAGGTGGACACATGACGTCAGTTCACTCGTGCACCATATTTTCTGCAATCACAGAGGTACAAAAATGGTCGGTGGTAAACAAGGTAAAATGAAGAGGTACAATCAGTTTTTTGGCTACTGCCAATAACTACAGCTTCGACGTACATCATGATGCGTGTACCATAACATATTGATGGTTAAGGCACACACTTGTGTCACATTATGTGCTTTAATTGGAAATAATAACTACATCCAATTGTTTGGATGCACCATTATGACTGCTGATATGGACTCTTGTGGGCAAAGAGGTGTCAAGAGATGAAAGCAGAGATGGTTATGGTAATGAAAGAGTTTGGGACGTGAAACAAGAATGAATGATTGAAGAGCTGTTATTCAAGAAGTGAGAACTCAAATCAAATCCTATATCACTACCAATAAAAAATTTAAGGAAGACTATGAGATCAATACAGATCTCACTTTGTAAAAGAGTTTTGCAAAAGGAACAAAGCTCATGAAACATATCAAAATATTGCATTGGATTAGTAGGCCAGGACAGCGCAGTCAGTATAGTGACTGCCTATGGGCTGGATGATCTGGGGATCAAATCCTGGTGGGTGTGAGATTTTCCACACCCATCCAGACTGGCCTTGGGGCCCACCGAGCCTCCTATACAATGGGTACTGTCTTTTGTGGGGGTAAAGCAGCTGGGACATGGTGCTGACCACCCACTCCCACCTAGCGCAAGGTTAAAGAAAGAGTACAGCTATACATCTACTCCCCCTTTGGGCCATGTGGCATGCTCTAGGGTGAACTTTACATCTTCATTGTATTGGAATTCTGAAATGAAGCTATGCTTAAGCAATATGACTGTCTTTCTAACCTTCTTGAGAACAAATCCAGGTGGCAGAGCATGTCTGTAGATGCAGCTTGATCCATTAGGACACTGCCAGAACCAACCATATTTACTCTTCTCTACAGCTTCAAGGAAGAATTTACATATCTAAAGTCAACAGAAAGATAAATATATCACAGAATACACCAAAACTGATTGCAATTAGATGCCAGTTTGTATCAAGTAACCTCATTTAACTTGTAATCACCTTTTGACTTTTATACTTACAAAGCTGGTTCAGTCTGCAGCTGTGAGAACACTGTGACAGTGCTACACCAGCTAGGGCTACATTATGAAGCTGTGGGGCATGATATACTTACTGTACCTTCTGCCCAGAATAATAAGTAAAAATGCCCAATTGCTGTCATTACACTTTATAAAAATATTATCATAAAACAGCCTTTATCTCCAAATGAAAACAATTATAACTGCAGAAACAATGGGTATATCAGTCAATTCTTAAAATATCAAATTTTGATAAGTGCACACAGGGGCCAATAGTTATTAAAAATATTCCAAATTTGTTAACTTTCTCAGAACAATACGTTTCATGTCATTGAATTAAAACTTGTAATGTCTGTAGATCCCCCTCATAGGTAGCAATTCAGTGATGTAATATACATTAGAGCATGTTTCAAGGAATTCAAAAGTAGGGATATTTGTAAAATGCAAAACTCAGATATGTAATTCCAAAAATCTGAAATTTCCATCTTAATGATTTACATAACAGTTGCACATCTGTAGTCTTCAACTTGGGACATGAATGGTTCCTTTACTATAATATTTTCATAAATGTTATTTTGGACTGAATAGTACTGCTGTCACAACAAACTGTACTTGCAAGTAAATGCTGCAGTATTAGGGAGACAGTGAAAGGGGTTCATCAGAGCCAAAATGCATATTAGTAACACATTCATGAAAGTATAAGGCAAGTCAGTATATGGCTCCCATAACACCCAAGTACAGACAGTTTAAGCAACATGTCTTAAATATAAACTGTTCTATAGCACCTAAACCTCTTGTCTCTTGGACTCACAGAGCCACACTCCAGGGATATAGCACTCTGGTGAACTTCATAAAGTCTGGATTTGTCAATTCACCAACGGTTAAAATGCCAATACATTCCACATATTGTTAGTAGAAACAAAATAATTTTCAAGCTATACATTACATACACATTTCCTATTCACTTTTAATAACTTGAAAGTGCAAGCAATTAGCTCTCAATGACCTAGGCAGTCAAGAAACTCTTATTCTGTAATGACCTGTAGCTGCCTTAAAAGTTAAAGTTTCACACAGGTGAATGTCCACCAAACATTAAAGAAGAATGTATCTTGCAAGCTAAGCTATTAACTTACAATATCAGTAGGTGGCATTTTCCTTTCTGCCTCTCCATGTTTCTTTTCAACAACCTCCTTCAGTTTCTCCTCATCCCAGTTTTCCATTGTTTCATCGTCTTCATCCCTCATGTCACAGTACACACTGCGTTTTTCTGCCTTGCGCTCCAGTGCAAGATCATGTGAGAACTTGCAACGATCGCCCTTTGAGCATTGGCCTTGCTTAAAAAATGCACATAACACTGACTTTGGATCTGTACCTGGAAATTAAAAGGTTATAGTTTGAGTGGAACAATGGCCACACACATCTACTTCTGCCTTGAATTTCTTTACAAATACTAAATTTGGCATAAATTGTACTACACTACTTATCCCTCTCCTCCAATACTGACAATACAATAATTTCATTCATTGTCACTAACCTAAAGTAAACAACTACAGTTTACACAGCGAGATATTGTAAAGACATACTGTTTGAGTATTTTTAAAGCAAAGAGATCTGAAGGTGACAATCGAATTATTTCCAAGAAATACACAGGGTATATACTCTCAATGACAAAGCAGGCTGATATGAAGAGTTAAATGATAAAGGGATCCTGGGTTGTACATATATAAGATAGGTCCTAAATGCACCTCAAGCCAAGTCCTCATATATCCTCAAGATACTTGGCAAAACATGCTGGTGTTTTGCTGGGACTTGTGCTCACAGCTGCAAGTCAAACTAATTCTGTGTGTATAAATCAAGGGATGTGCATGATCTTAAACAACCTGCTTATGCAGGAAGAAATTACATTTACAACTGGCTGCTACAAAATATGCACGACTGAATCATATATCCACAGCTGTTCATAAATGGTAAGGTGCAGTTTACCTTAGCAGTCATGTCCAAACAGGGCAAAACATACAGTGGTTGGCACCGTTAAGACACCTTCCTTGGTTCTTTTATCATCGTACATACAACTGTAATTTGATAAATTATTTTGACCATGGAATTAAAATAAGGACTACTGAAAGGATTATAGGGATATATTTTTTAAATTTTCTATAACACATGTTTAATTAAAAAAAATGTTAAATAAAGAATTACTGAAAAACACAGTCATTGGCACTCACATGCATAGTTATTGTCACCAAGCTGCACAGTTATTGGCACTCATTACAGTAACGTAACTGAGGATGTTGTGGCTATTAGGAATCATCCAGAGCAATATCAGAGGAACTGTCTGCATACTGATAACATTTGTGAAGACATAGGAATCTTCTTCTTATTCAGGTATGTGCATTTCATGATGATGTGGAGCACTGTTCTTATGGAAAAGTTTCTTGCATAATGAGCATGCTAGGTGTGTCATTTTAATACTCTTAGTGCAGTTAAAACACATTCCCCTTTCATCATTTCTTTCTTCAATATTAGATTTACCTGCTGTGTTCTATTACCACTTCTTTTTTCTTCTCTCTTACTTCATGTCTTTCTGGTTTAGCAAGTTCTTCTTCTTTATCTTGAAATTAAGCTTGCCATGCTCTACGTGTTATTACAAATGGCATCCCATCTGTGTTTCTATTAAACTTATTTTTTTTCAGTGTTTCCCCATTGCACAACTTCTTGGAAGGGAGAAATGTGTTTATCAATAAGCCTGTTTTCAGATCTTGTACATATGGCTGTACTTATGCCAGAATTTTCATCCAGAGTGCTTGGAGTAATCTCACCAAGCCAAGATCAAATATTTGTTTTTTTCCCTTGTTCCTGATCTATATTTTTTGATTCTGCACTATTACACTGTTGCTACCTGGCAGTTCTAGCTCTACTGATGATGTTTCTTCTGGTGCATCAATCCGTCTCTTGAGTGCAGGTTCTGCCTCATTTTCCCCTTCACTTATCTTGATCTCTGTTATATAATGACTTCTCACAGTTTCTTCAAACATTTTGTATCTTATGGCATGCTACAGTTTCCGGATGGTGAATTTCTGGGTTTTTTTTTCCTTCTTCCTCTTCCCCCAATATATTTTGAGAAGTCAGTGTGTTTCTGATTCCACTGGTACAAGCCACAAGCTCGAAAACCCTGTATACCTGAACATTCCAGGGAATAATTCTCCAGAGCTCAATCCAGAAAACGAAAGTACCATTCCTTGATTAATATCTTGTCTGAATTTTGCCTATGCCCCTCTAGGACTGCTGTTTTACAAGCCAATTTCAGTGGTCTGAAAGTTGCAGCATCCAGTGGTTCAAGGAGTAAGTATGTGTACATAGAAGGCTAAATTATGAAAATACAAGATTACATCACAAGTATACAGATATCCGGTACACACACTTGGTCATGTAAGTATTCAATTCAGATGTAAATCACTTAATATGAAGATGCCACGTCCACATATGTGTACATGCGTATGTGAGATTGTGGAAATTATTAGTAACATGTAGAATTCTTGATATTTAGTACACATGTTTTGAAAATTGGTGAAACAGAGCTTGAGTTGGATATCAGATGATTGATGTATATAATCCGTGTCGATATTCGATGGATGAGAGTCTGGTGGGATGTTGTAGTTATTCCCCATAATGATGGTTGATTTTTACTCAGAGTTATGACTTGTGGCGTATATGTGCACGTGGGTTGTGCTGTATCTTGTAACACATACTTACAAGCATAAACATCTGATTCTAACTACATGCATATATATACATATATATATA
>Ga0123354_10017889_pt1 | contig 11105 bp, 10 predicted proteins | sample TergutLab28metaG_2_FD_97872 | JGI IMG/M metagenome (GOLD analysis project Ga0123354, IMG submission 97872) | Labiotermes labralis P4 segment gut microbial communities from Petit-Saut dam, French Guiana - Lab288 P4 | ecosystem: Host-associated > Arthropoda: Insects > Digestive system > Gut ... | reverse complement strand
TTCGTTAAAATGAAATGTTTTAACACACATTAAATAGGGAAAAGGGAAGGGGCCTAAAAATAATTTCGCAATTCTGAACATTTCGTTATACTGGCGTTCGTTACAGCGACATTTTACTGTATTGGCTAGAGGCACACCCATACTAAACCCCAGCACTAAAATGGGGTTGGTGGTCAATGCCATGCCTTAGCCACTATCCCTGGGAACGCAACCCAGTATCCACTCTTACAGAGGTCTTAGGGACATTTAAAAGGTAAAGGTAAAGTTCACCCTAGAACAGGCCACAAAGGCCCAGAGGGGGAGGGTGGGAAATGCCACGCATCTGGCCACTTTACCCCTGGGAAAGACCTGGTACCCATTGTACAGGAGACTGGGTGGGCCCCAGGGCTGGTCTGGACAGGTCCGGAAAATCTCGCCCCCACCAGGATTTGATCCCCAGACCATCCAGCCCATAGTGAGTTGCTATACTGACTACGCCATCCCGGCCCACCTTAGGGACACTTACACTGGCTAAATATCCTGCTGTTTATTGGAGAGTCTGTGAGTCATCTGCCATTTGCCACGCACATCATGTGTTACAGAAGACCTTCAAAGTGCAATGAACAACATGCTTCTTATGTGTGATATATATATGAGAGATAAACAAAACCATTTGCAGCAGCTTCTTTTACAAATGGTAAGTAAAAACCTAATATTAACTACAATACACTGAACTTAAACGTGTGGACCCTGACTCACAGCAACACGGAACACAGCGTCTGCTTTCATGTCAGACCCACTGAAGAGTGACATGATTTGTCTCATACAATAATGTCCATTGGGCTAAGTGAAAGCATTGCAGTTCTGAGTTATAAATCAGTGTTTCTCAACCACCGGGCTGTGGCCCGGTACCGGGCCCTGGCATTAATTATGCTGGACCACGAGAGGTTCTCCTGGAATTTGTCATTTTAGTTTTCTAAGCAATTTTCATGAATAAATGTTTTATAGTGGAAATATTCTGAGGAGAAAAATATTCATGAATGTGTCCAGAAACTCAGACCCAGATGCTGGCCTGAGGAAACTAAAATATGCTACAAGATTTCATTATTCCAGTGACTGATAACTAATTTAAATGTAATTTTATATTTGTCAATATGCCACAACATATACATAAGTGTACTAATACTCTTTATGATTATGCCATAATTAATTAATAATTCTTATGTTAGTTTAATGTATGAACTTAAAAAAAATTGGAAAGGTATTCACGAGTAAATTTGTTGGGACTGGGCCCTCGTCTTATAAGAAAAAGAATTTACCAGGCCGCGGTCTCACAAAGGTTGGGAAACACTGGTATAAATCATGTGGGATACAGGCGGACATGACCGTGACCTACACTTATTGTTTACTGTACAAAACCTACACAAAATTTAATAAGGATGAATCTGGAAAAATCAGAACTACACATTTACCACATGCTTCTTGGTAATCTGCATGACTGTTCTCCAAGTTGCTTCACACAGCTGCTTCGTCTGGGTGAACATCTTATCTTTGGCACCAATCAGACTTGCCATGCAATTGTAGCAGTCTTCCTCTAAAATGAAATGAAACAAATCTGCATTAACCGTACGGCACCAGAATTATTTCTTTTAATTTTAGCACACCCTGTATATAAAATGTGAATAATACAGGAACCAAATAAGTTAGAATTATGAAACAAACTGCATTTTGAAGAGACAAGAACGGAGAGTATATACCATGTTTAAATTATGCCATACCTATATTTGTTGAATAAATATATAAAATGCAATGTTTAGAGGTTAGCGGTGCGGTACGACCCCTATAGGGGTCGTTGGGCGTCAAAGGGTTAAGTTCACAAGCAACACCATTTTAGCCTCCTAAAGATGCACATTCTAAACTACAAATCAGCATTTATCGGGTTAACATAATGCAGTGCATATTATGAAATGTACAGCTTTCAGAGACACTGAACACAGTCAATACAAAATGAATTTCTGGGATTTAAGGAACCACATATTGACATGGCTTGTCACCAAAGAACAGCTGAGTATACCTCCTCTATAACTACTTTGATTACAAGTACAGTGAATAAACAGAACATGTTTTTATATAATGTAATATATTCTGTCTGTACACAACTATATATCAGTATAGTGATATTTATATATATATATATATATATATACTCAGAATGTGTTGTGCTACAAATCAGAAGGTCGCTGGTTCGATCCCAGCTGGTGTCATTGGAATTTTTCATCGACATAAAATCCCTCCGATCGCACTGTGGACCTGGTCGACTCAGCCTCTAACAGAAATGAGTACCAGGAGCATTTCCTGGGGGTAAAGTCGGCTGGTGCGTAAGGATGACAACCTTACCGCCATCCTGTGCCGTTGTCATGAAATCTGGGAACCTTAACTTCCTGGAACCCTCTGGGCCACTCCAGGCCTGTAACGGGACTGCTACATAACGCACCAGAAACATTCACTCACACACTTACTACAACGGTGCGTTGGCTTTCTAACCATCACCATATTGTAATGTCTTTCTCTTTTATGACTTTTCCAAATTCCTTCTATGCAATTTTCCATATATCACTGGACTTGTTCATCTATTGCTGAAACAGATCCTGTACTTGCTGACAATTAAAATTATTTATTTCTCATGTGTTTATGATGTATATAACACAATTATACAAGATCTGCAAAACTGTATTTCCTTAAAGTAGCAGATAGATTAAAATTGAAAATTAGTGTTACCCCAAACCTTACAATGATGGTGACAGGCCATGGCAATATTAAGTCATACCTGTACAAATATAAAATTATAGACAGTCCAATGTGCCCTTGCAAAATAGGAGAACAGACAAGAGACCATATATTATATGATTGTGAACTTGTGAAGCAGGAAAGAGGTAAACTAAAAGCTGAAATACTAAGGTCAGAAAACTGGCCCATAAGTAAAGATACTCTTATTAACAAATACACCAAAATTTTTAACAAATTTGTGGACAGCATACCCCTTGAAAAATTATAGAGTATAAAATAACATGTAGAAGAGTCACTAACTTGTGTATATAGTAAGTAAGTAATCTTAGACAAGAAGTAACTATGTAAGCCATCAAAGCATGTAGTATTACTTATAGTAATGGAGCATACATACTAAACATAAAAAAAAATAAATAAATAAACAAATAAAAAAAGACCTGCGATTCCCAGGGCAGTGCTGCTGAATGCTGAAGTAGGCAGGAAAGTGACACTGTGCTAGGTGATCATTTTCCAACATTTTGAACGAACGCGGCGCATCTGATACATTCGGAACTATTTGACCAATGATACAGCATCACATCCCACATGACATGAGTACCAATAACATAATTATTTAAATCGTGTATGGTATATTTCTTTATATTCATAACTTTCATTATTCCATTCATTACATGGTAACATTTGGTACCGAATAAATATTACATATGCACCGAAAAAAATTCCCCTGCCTGTGGAACCACCTTAACAATGGTGGACAGCTATGCTAGCAAGGACAGAAAGTTCTGTTAGGGCTACCCATTTTAGATGGGCCAAAGGTTTGACAAAAAGTAGCCCCTGGTGTACCAGGGTAGGGGATTGGATGTGAAGCTCAAACTATTTATGTCTCATGAAACAGTATATGTGCTGAAACTTCATGATGGATAAAGGGAAGGTTTTAAGGGCCATGAGGGAGAATTAAAGGGCAAGCCCACAATAAGATGGCTATCAGACGTAGGGAAGGATTCATGCGAGCCTGAAGTGAGGTGACGGAGACAAAAGGCAAATCATAGGACAGACTGGGCATCTGTCGCAATGAAGGCAAAGGTTCTCTGTGGCTGCAAAGCCCATGTGCCAGGAAGTAAATATATGACTAAAATCACATCAACATCTTTATCTATTCACTACAGCTCACTGCTAATCTTTATCAACTACTCTTCACTTTCATGAAATACTTATATATCAGATCACTAACACAATCGTCTCTACATGTCACAGTTATGTAGCAATTCAACATCAAGAGTGGGGTTACATCCTGAAGGATGACATGGTTGGCAAGACTACAGAACTCACTGCAAACAGGAGATTAGGAGAACCACACCCAATGTTAACATTTATGAAGTTATAACAAAGTTGACCATTCATGTGACACACACAAAAGAAATGTTTGCAGTAACACATTTGGAAACAATACACAGTAGTAGTAGTAGTAGTAATAGTGGCAGCAGGAGCCACAGTAGTGGTGGTGGTGGTGGTGGTGGTGGCGGTGGTATAAAAACTTTCACACACGCAGTTAACAAATCCAAAAATATTTTGCCATTAAACCCTTAAGACCATCAGTAAGCAAAAATGTACTAAGAACCATGTATTTTGCACACTTGAAATATGGCATCTTATTCTGTGGAAATTTAAAGAAATTTAAAACAATTTTTAAACTACAGAAAAGGGCGATAGGACTAATAGCCAATGTTTCCAAGTTGCAAACCATACTTTAACGAATTAAAGATTATGACACTCCCCAGTACATACATTTATGAAATTCTTGTACATATGAAAAGTCCCTGAATGGGTTCAAAACTAAGTGTCCGATTTATTCATACAATAAAAGGAATAAGTTTGATTTATTTGTTATAGGTCACAACACTAAATTATTCGAACAGAGCTTTACCCAAAACGTTGTGGTTGTTTTCAACAAACTATGCAATTAAATTAAAAACACTGAGCATATAAAAAAAATTCTGAGGCAAATTCAACAAAATCTTAACTAATTTCTTGATCAAAAAGAGTTCCTACTCGGTGGAAGAATTTATGACAATGGGTTCTCAAATAGTGAATCATGAATGAATAAGGACACACTGAGGCACAATGTATCTTGATTGTGATTTGTTGTGTGGTTGTTGTGATATATGTGCTGAATGATGATTAATTGATTCCTGATGCATCCCGGTTATTATTTGGTGCCTGCGTGGGACCTGTGTTTGTTGTGTCAAGTTTGACGTCTTGGGACATTAGCTATTTATTGTTGTGTTTCGTTACTCTGTACTTGCTTATATATCTGGAACTCTTAGCTTCATTACTTGCTTTCTTTGTAATCCCATTTTCTGTTTGATGAATTCATCATCGTTTCTGTAACAATCATCAGGACAAAATACAATACTACACTATACTACTATGCACTACAATAAAACTGTCAGAAGCCATTATTGCCCTGCCTCTAACAAAACCAGACCTTCCAGTTTTTTTATGTGTATACAAATTAAACAGCCATGGACATATGAAATGACGCGCATCATGTGGCAAAGCTGCCCTCTGCAAGGTACAGTCCCGAACAACTTTAATCCTCCTAGCTCCTTCTTTAGCCTTCCAAATGGAAGTTGCTAAAGCTGCGTCCTCAAAAGTTTCTACACGCATCCCTTAATTCTCCCATCTTAACCACAAACTTTAGCCATTCAAGCTTCACAGATTTCTCTGACTGATGCTGATCAAACTTGAATTCACCTGAAAAATGTTCTTGTGGACTCCCTTACCAAATTCCATCCAAATCCGTGAGGAAGGTTATGAAAAAACAAGTATGTCCAAATGTACAGACAGGGCTCATTATCTCCCTTCACCCGTTACTTGACTCTGCCTGGTAAAATGTTTTGCTTCCCTTACCCGAAGGCTTCCCCCTTTCTTGCGCATGTTAACCACATCCCAGGCCTACTAACTTTAACTTCTATGCTGAAAATAGAAGCAGCATACTCCTCTCAAAATATTACCCACGCAAGATTTCAAATTGTCACAGTGGTGTGTACGCTTGATCCTCACACATGAAGGCACCACAATCCACTGAAATATCAGGCACCAATCACCCAATGACACAGTCTTACATCCTGGAAGGCCAAAATCCTCTACATGATTCATAATTACAGAATTGTTTACCATTCACTTTACCAAAGGGCATCACCAGCAAATTGGAGTACCTCAAATAATTAAATGTTATGTTTACAAACATAACATTTAAAAGAAACTGGCCTGATATTCTGTTTCCATCGTGCCAACTGGCACTCTTCGGCTACCCTGACTAAGGTTTCTTTCGTGCTTTTTCCTCAGTTGTAAGGCAAATGCCAGGGTACAACTCGCAAAGACGGCGCACAGCCCACACTCTTCCCTATTAGTTTGACCCCTCTGGATTTGAATCCCAGAAAGCCTTCCAACCAAAGTTGTTAATTGTGTTGTTCTATGTATTGTTTGTCTGTAAATGTGTACTGTACTACTGCCACCGTGTGTCAACCCAATTGCAATTCTGTTTCCATCGTGCTAACTGGCACTCTTCGGCTACCCTGATTGGTTTTTCCGTGCTTTTTCCTCAGTTGTAAGGCAAATGCCAGGGTACAACTTGCAAAGACAGTGCACGGCCCCCACCTATCCCAATTAGTTTGACCCTCTGGGTTCGAATCCCAGAAAGCCTTGCAACCAAAGTTGTTAACTCTGTTGTTCTATGTATTGTTTGCGTGTAATTGTGTACTGTACTACTGCCACCTGGTGTCAACCCAATTGCAGTTAACATATATATCAATATCAATATGCATAAATATGAAGATTCCCAAAAATCATGGATTCCCAAAAGAAATACCATAAATTAATCGAGTGCTTTTTACGTGAACAAATTCTACTCAAAAGTAAGCATCTTTTAAATTATGACAAATGAGATCATAATTCTGTGCTAGGAAGACAGGCAGCAGGTCTGATGTTAATGACAGGTCATGTAAACAAGCGTTAAAAGAGCTTTCAGTATATGCATATAGCTTGAAAATAACTCAAGGTCAGGCACTTGAGCAGTCATACCCACATGCATGCATACATACAAGGCACTAATTTCATGAGCAAACATCACATCAACACTTCCAAGCTAAAAGCCTATAGTCAGCTCTCCACCACCAAAGTCTAAACAGAACACATTAACAAGGTTATTTTAAAATTCCTAGTTGTGCATATTTAATGGTGTTCTACACGGCTGTCTGTCTATCTAACAAGCGGTAGTCAAGTGTTCATTAAGAAGCTGGAGAAAATGAAGTCCAGTAAAGAACTCTTTAGTTTTCATGGTATTTGAAATTGCAGTAAGGGCTGAATTGAACTGAAGAAACACAAAAAAAAAGAATGCCATAACATCTGCTGAATGTCTTGGTTATGGGACCATGCAATTAATCATTTTAAACGATCGACATTATGGTGACCTTATACTCAGGGTACTTGATTGTACTGTGACTATTTCATTTGGGTATATGCTGTACTGTGTTTGCTTTCACTTGTTTGGTAATGTGTTGGTGTTCTGGTAATATGTAAATTTGTATTTACCCTGTTTTGTACTGTTTTTACTGTGTTTTTGTATTGTTTCATTTACGTATATTTATTCTTATTTGTTTTGTCTGTACTAGTGTAAGGACTACTGCCACCGAGTGACAACTCAATTGCAGTTCGTAGTAGTAGTAGAATTAGTAATACTTACTCCATGGAGCAGAGTCCTTGAGAAGCTAACCGGTTTGCAGCTAGTCAAGAAATTCCCCCATTTTATGGAACCCGAAGTTTCATTACCACATTCACAAGTGCCTACTATCTGTTCCTATCCTGAGCCAGCTCGATCCGGTCCATACCCCCACATCCCACTTCCTGAAGATATCCACCTTAATATTATCCTCCCATCCGTGCCTGGGTCTCCCCAGTGGTCTCTTTCTCTCAGGTTTATCCACCAAAACCCTGTACATGCCTCTCCCCTACTCCATACGCGCCACATGCCCTGCCAATCTTATTCTTCCGAATTTTGTCACTCACACAATATTGGGTGAGGAGTACAGATCAATAAGTTCCTCATTATGTACGTAGGTTATTCGAAAAGTTAGTACCATCTGCGCATATCTCTCACGCATCCTCGAGACTGTCACTTTGCAAATGTGTAGTGACTTCCTCTATCAATTGGGAAGCCACAGACGCCATTTCGTGAAATTTGTGTTATGTTTATGTTTGTCCCTGTGCGTTAAACATGTTTAAGACAATTGAAGGGGCCGCCGACTGTGAAATACGGTCTGTAATTCGTTTTTTGAACGCTAGGAATGTGCTACCAATGAGATTCGTCACCAGATTTGTCAAGTGTATGGTGACAATGCGATGAGTGATGGTATGGTTAGGAAATGGGTTCGAATGTTCAATGAAGGACGAGAGAATGTGCACGATGAGGCGCGAAGTGGGCGTCCATCTTTGGTGAATGATGATTTGGTGCGTAAGGTCAACGAAAGAATGCGTGATGACAGACGTTTCACAATTTCTGATCTGTCCCTGCACTTTCCTCAGATTTCAAGGACTCTACTCTATGACACTGTCAGTAGTGGCTAACATCGCAGGTGGCCGCATTCTATGAGGAGGGTATACAAAAACTTGTGCCCCGCCAGCGTAAGTGCCTCAATAATGGTGGCGAATATGTGTAAAAAGTTTGAAGAATATAGAATCTGATAACAATAAAATTTTATATGAAACCTTACTCGATTTTTTTTACAGCGAAACAGTACTTACATTCTGAATAAGTCTCATAGTTTTTTCCACTCCCCTGTTACCTCATCCGTCTTAGGCCCAAATATTCTCCTCAACATACTATTCTCAAACACCCTCAGCCTATGTTCTTCCCTCAATGTCAGTGACCTGGTAATAATAATAATAATAATAATAATAATAATAATAATTCTTACACACCAAGCCACATGGAAGTAGAATATAACAATCTGGTGAAATCCAAGATTTACAAATTACCATCCATAAATGTCTTTAAAAATTGAACCCCTTTAGTGACACGCATTATTTCCAAAATAAATTTTGCTTATTTCAGTCATCACCTTAAATTAGGCATCAGGATCACTCAAGCACACTACACTTTGAAGAGTCTGGTCCTAAAACTAACTGTACATCATCTTCCCTGCATCACTCAAAACACGACATATAGGTCACTGCCAGGAATAAACAAAGTGACAACAGAGGCCCTGAGGGTTTCAGGAGGTTGAGGCTACCAGACTTCGAGACAATCGGCATAGGAAAGTGGTAAGGTTGTCAGACCTACGCACCGGCCGCCTTTACCCCCAGGAAATACTCCTGGTACTCATTTCTGTTAGAGGCTGAGTTGACCCCAGGGCCGTAGCACGGTCGGAAGGATTATGTCAATGAAGAATGTCAATGATACCATCGGGAATCGAACCAGCGACCTTCCAGCTTGTAGCGCAGTGCCTCAATCAACTGTGCCACCACGTTCCCCACTAAGCGCATTATGAAATAATAAAATCATGGACAATCTTACAGGAAGAGGGGCAAGGTGCCCTTCACACAAACAGATCTGTCCACGGGGTGACACGGCCCAGCGGGGGGGGGGGAACTAACACTGAAAATAAAACAGAGGTATGAATATTGACAATAATCAATAAAGGCAGACACACTACATAAATGTCAGTATGCAGATCCAGCATGTAAAGTAAAGTAAAGTTCACCCTAGAACAGGCCACGAAGGCCCATAGGGGGAGCAGAGGTATAGATCTACTCTTTCTTTAACCTCGGCGCTAGATGGGGGTGGGTGGTCAACGCCACGCCCCGGCCGCTTTACACCCGGGAAAGACCCGGTACCCATTGTATAGGATGTTGGGTAGGCCCCAGGGCCGGTCTGGACGGGTGCGGAAAATCTCGCCCCCCCACCGGGATTCGATCCCCGGACCGTCCAGCCCGTAGCTAGTCGCTATACCGACTGAGCTATCCCGGCCCACAGATCCAGTACGTACTGGCAGTAATTTCAGTCTATCACATTTTATCAAGTTTCTGGGAAAATGGATCTAATGAAAGGCAAGGAGTGACTGGGGGAGAGCTAACGTATTTAGTAATTCAAGAACGTACGCATGTGTCCTACTTTACAGAGGCAGCTCTTCAGTAAACTGCTTAGTATCTCTTGAAGCATTAATGGTGACTACATGCAACAAAACCTTCTGCAATTGAGAGCCACATTAAGTGGTTCACATGAACAAACGTTTCGGAGCCAGACTGACGTAACAGAACCCTACTGACAGAGACGGAAGAAATCTCTGTATCATTGGTTTACTTAAAAACCACGTCACATGGCTGCCAACCCAAGAATATTTTATTGAACTACTTTTACTTCCACAGGGATACGCTGTGGCGCAATAAGTTGTGGCACTGCGCTACAAGTCGGAAGGTCGCGGGTTCGATTCTCTATAATGTCACTGGAATTTTTCATTGACATAATCCTTCCGATCGCACTATGGCCCTGGGGTTGACTCAGCCTCTAACAGAAATCATTACCACGAATATTTCCTGGGGGGTAAAGGCGGCCGGTGCGTGGGACTGACAACCTTACAACCTTCATGTGCCGAATGTCTTGAAATCTGGGAGCCTCAACCTCCTGGAAACCTCTGGGCCTGTCCAGGCCTGTAATGGGATTGTTTTACCTTTTCACTTCCACAATTCACTTCAAGCATTCAGCTGAAGCCTATACATGCTAAACACTGGAAGTTACATAATAATATATAAGTTAATATTGGCACCTAGAACGTAAGAAAAAATATGCCCATTCTCATAGCAAATAAAGGATATTATAATTTCCACATCATAAACCTTACTAGGCACGGTCTTTTTGGCTAATTTAAGGTAAAGAAATGTATCTGAAATGTATCCTAGGCGTACCTAACAAAATGCAACCAGGCAGAGGATATATCTGTATATATGATACACAGAAACAGCTAACCACATAATGGTACATCCACACATTCATAATATGTAATTTGGAACATACTTCAGGTTGCAGATTCCAGTGCCTGGCATCATGTTCCTCTTTTTCTAGCATCAAAACTGAACTGCAATGTACAGGGTGGGGCAAAATAACCTCCCTAAATTTTAAGGTGAATAACAAAAACACTATTCGAGATACAAACATTTTATTTTTGGATTCTGAAACTAAAACATGGGAAGTTTTAAATCACATAGTCTTAAAAAGAATATCTTGCAAGTGGTGGCCGTTGTTTGCGTGCAGAGCGCCTGGGAGACTGCAAAACGGACCGTCT
>Ga0123354_10017888_pt1 | contig 11105 bp, 11 predicted proteins | sample TergutLab28metaG_2_FD_97872 | JGI IMG/M metagenome (GOLD analysis project Ga0123354, IMG submission 97872) | Labiotermes labralis P4 segment gut microbial communities from Petit-Saut dam, French Guiana - Lab288 P4 | ecosystem: Host-associated > Arthropoda: Insects > Digestive system > Gut ... | reverse complement strand
GGGTGTTTCATGTTGATCAGTTCATCCAGAGGCGAGACGAACAGATCGGCGCTGGCGGGGGCACTGGGCTTGGGAGGCATCGGCAACAACCTCGTCAGAATTTGCAAGGAAACTGCCTTCTATAACGCACTCGCTTGCAAATCGTGCACGGGGTAAACCCGAGAACCCTCAACTGTGACAAGGAGTTGCGGGTTGCTCAGGGCGGACTCATTAACACATCCGCGCTCATAGCCAGAGGGAAGAGAGGCGCTTGGCGCATATCCACAAGCGATCGCTTACATCGATCGGAAGTCTTGAGCTTGCCCCAAAAGATGCGCCGTCTCGCACGCCATCGGCATATAACTGGAGTGTCCCTTACAGGTCAACCCAAGGGGACATGGGCACCCCGCTCCTAGTCTCGCTGCTAGGAAGGCCGTGAGAGAGACCCCCTCCGACCTAGTGTGTCGTATGTGACACAACTGTTCGGATTCACATGTGACTATTTGTTGCGTCACCGGCCCCGCGCTGCCGCCTGCGGGCGGCGCGCTGGCAACCGCTCGATCAAGCCGCCGCCAGCACCATCTGCTCGGTGGCCGGGGGATCGGGCAACAGGCCCAGGACGCCGTACAGGCCGGCCAGTTCGCGCAGGCGCGGCGGCAGGCCGCGCACAGCGAAACCCCGGCCATCGGCCAGGCATTCGCGCCGGCATTCGAGCAGCACGGCCAGCGCGGAGGAGTCGAAGCGGGTGAGCGCCGCGCCGTCGATCAGCACCCGCGACTGCCCCTCGGCGCGGGCGGCCTGCAGCAGCATCCGCAGGCAGACTTCGGCCTGGACGTGCGTCAGTTCGGCGGGCAGCACCAGCATGGGGCTTACTTGGCCTCGCTGTTGGCCTTGTTGCGCTCGGCCAGGGAGCCGATCAGCCGGTCCACGCCGCCGGAGTTGATCTGCTGCGCGAACTGCGGACGGTAGTTGTCGACCAGCCAGACGCCGAGCACGTTCAGGTCGTAGATCTTCCAGCCACTGCCCTGGCCGGGGGTTTTTTCCATGCGGTAGTCGAGCTGCACCGGGTCGCCCCGGCCCTTGACCAGGGTCTTGACCACGAGTTCCTTGTCGTCGGGCGAGGCGCGCAGGGGCAGCACGTCCACGGTCTGGTCGCTGACCTGCTTGAGCGCGCCGGCGTAGGTGCGCACCAGCAGGGTCTTGAATTCCGCTTGCAGGCGCTGGCGCTGCTCGGGCGTGGCCTGGCGCCAGCCCGGCCCGGTGGCCGAGGCGGTCATGCGGGTGAAGTTGACGCTTGGCATGATCTTGGCGTCGACGATCGTGATGATGTGCTCGACATTGCCGCTTTGCACCGCCTTGTCGGAGCGGATGAGTTGCAGCACTTCGTTGGAGAGCCGGCCGATCATGGCGTCGGGCGCCTCGTCGTCGGCGCGCGCCCAGGGCGCGGCAGCCAACGCGAGGGCGATGAACAGGGGAGCGGCGACGGCTCGGCGGCGGTTGACTTGCATGGTGATCTCTCTTTTTTGCGGGGCAGCGCCCGACGCTACCACGGCGTGAATGGCGCGGGCGCGGGCGCGGACTCGGATTGCGCCAGCGCCGGCGGCGCGGCGGGCCCGGACGGCGCCGGTTCGGACTGGGCCACCGGCGCGGACGGCGCGGGCGGCTCGGCGGGCGCGGCCTCCGAGACCGCTGGCGCCAGCGGCTGGGCCGCGGGCGCCGGGTCGTCGTCGAGGTCGTAGCGTTCCTCGTTTTGCGGCGGGTTGCCGTCGTAGACGTCGTTGAGCCGCTTTTGCAGGTAGGCGTCGCGCCGGAAGGCGTAGGGGTCGAGCGCGGCGGCGTTGAGCAGGTCGCCGACTTCCAGCAATTGCGAGCGCAGGTTGACGAGCTGCAGGACGAACAGCGAATTGCGCACCGCCGCGTTGCTGAGGTACTCGGTGGGCTGGCCGTACCAGTCCGCCGGCAGCGCCACGGTGTCGCGCAGCGTGGACGAGCCCAGGATGGGCAGCACCACGTACGGCCCCGGCGGCACGCCCCAGTAGCCCAGGGTCTGGCCGAAGTCCTCGCGGTAGCGCTGCAAGCGCATGTCGGTGGCCGGGTCGAGCACGCCGCCCAGGCCGATGGTGGTGTTGATGACCACGCGCCAGAGCGAGCTCAGCGCCGCTTCCGGCTTGGCTTGCAGCACGTTGTTGGCGAACGACCAGACGTCGCTCAGGTTGTTGAAGAAGTTGCTGACCCCGGTGCGAACGAATTGCGGCAGCGCCTGGGTGTAGCCCAGGGCGATCGGCTTGAGGATGGCCCCGTCCACCGTGTCGTTGAAGGTGCTCATGCCCCGGTTGTAGCTTTCCCAGGGATCGCGCGGATCGGGGTTGGCGACGGTGGCGCAGCCGCCCAGCAGCGCCAGCGCGCACAGCGCCGCCGCCGTCCCTCCGGCACGCCTGGTGTTGGCTCGAATACCCATGATCTTCACTCTTGCGCTTTTATTCGTCGTTGGGTGCGCGGCGGCCCTGCCTTGGTCCTCATTTCGACGCCGGCTTGCCGCCTTCGCCGGAAGACGCATTGCCCGCCGCGCTGTTGTAAAGGAACTGGCTGATCAGGTTTTCCAGCACCACGGCGGACTGCGTCTGCGTCACATTATCGCCTCCGGCCAGGCTCTTCTCGTCGGCCCCCGGCTCGACGCCGATGTACTGCTCGCCCAGCAGCCCGCTGGTGAGAATCTTCAGCGAGCTGTCCTTGGGAAAGTGAAAGCGGTTGTCCATGTCCAACGCGATGCGGGCCTGGAAACGCTTGTCGTCGAAGCCGATGGCGGCCACCCGGCCCACCACCACGCCGGCGCTGCGCACCGCCGCCTTGGGCTTGAGGCCGCCGATGTTGTCGAAATTGGCCGTCAGCCGGTAGGTCGACTGAAAACTCAGCGACAGCAAATTGGCCGACTGCAGCGCCAGGAACAGCAAGGCCGCCAGCCCCAGCATCACGAACAGCCCGACCCACACATCGTTTTTGGAGCGTCCCATGTCTACCCTCATCTGTTGAACATCATGGCGGTGAGCATGAAGTCCAGCCCCAGCACCATGAGCGAGGCCATCACCACCGTGCGCGTGGTGGCGTGCGCCACCCCGTCGGCCGTCGGCTTGGCCACGTAACCCTGCAACAGCGCGATGAAGGTCACCGTCACGCCGAACACCACGCTCTTGAACACGCCATTGCCCAGGTCGGCCCACCAGTCCACGCCGCCCTGCATCTGGCTCCAGAAGGCGCCCGGATCGACGCCGATCATGGGCACGCTGACCACCCAGCCGCCCATCACGCCCACGGCGTTGAACACCGCCGTCAGCAGCGGCATGACGATGACGCCAGCCCAAAAGCGCGGCGCGACCACGCGCCGGATCGGGTCGACCGCCATCATCTCCATGGCGCTGAACTGCTCGCCGGCCTTCATCAGGCCGATCTCCGCCGTCAGCGAGGTGCCGGCGCGACCCGCGAACAGCAACGCCGTGACCACCGGCCCCAGCTCGCGCAGCAGCGACAGCGCCACCATCAGCCCTACCGCCTCCGCCGAGCCGTAGCGTTGTAGGATGTTGTAGCCCTGCAAGGCCAGCACGAAGCCGACGAACAGGCCGGACACCCCGATAATGGCCAGCGAGTAGTTGCCCAGGAAGTGGATCTGCTCGCGCACCAGCGCAAAGCGCCGGAACGTCGGCCCCGCCAGCCGCAGCAGGCGCCAGAACAGGCGCGCCGCGTAGCCCATGTCGGTGAGCGCGCCGCGCACCACGCACCCCACGTCGGACGGACGCCACCAGCTCATGCGCGCCCCCCGAAGTCCTGCTCCACCGTCGGCCCGGGGTAGTGGAACTGCACCGGCCCGTCCATGTCCATGCCGATGAACTGGCGCACCAGCGGATTGGCGCTGGCGCGCACCTGCTCGGGCGTGCCCTGCGCGGCCACCTGGCCGTCGGCCAGGATGATGATCTGGTCGGCAATGCCAAAACTCTCGGCCACGTCGTGCGACACCACCACGCTGGTGATGCCCAGCGCGTCGTTGAGCTGGCGGATCAGCTTGGCCGCCGTGCCCAGCGAAATCGGGTCCAGCCCGGCGAAGGGTTCGTCGTACATCACCAAATCCGGGTCCAGCGCGATCGCGCGCGCCAGCGCCACGCGCCGCGCCATGCCGCCGGAGACTTGCGCCGGCATCAGATCGCGCGCGCCGCGCAGGCCCACCGCGCCCAGCTTCATCAGTACGATGTCGCGGATCAGCGCCTCCGACAGTTGGGTGTGCTCGCGCAGCGGGAAGGCCACGTTCTCGAACACGCTCAGGTCGGTGAACAGCGCCCCGAACTGGAACAGCATGCCCATGCGCCGGCGCGCCGCGTAAAGCTGCGCCTCGTCCATGAGGCCGACGTCGTGGCCGGCCAGCAGCACCTGCCCCTGCTGCGCCCGCTGCTGGCCGCCGATCAGCCGCAGCACGGTGGTCTTGCCGCCGCCCGAGGCGCCCATCAGCACCGTCACCTTGCCGCCCGGCACCGTCAGCGACAGGTCGCGCAGCACCACCCGCTCGCCGTACCCGAAGGTCACGTCGCGCAGTTCGACCAGCGCATTTTGAGACGGAGGAATGTTCGCCATACAGGGCCGGCAGGCAAGCCGGCGACTCCGATGATACCGGGTGCTGGCGGCGGGGCGCAAACCGCTGGTGCGGCGGGCGCCGCCGCGATGAAAGCTGATACGTCAGCCGATTGCACGACAATGGCGCCCTTAAAAAAACGATAAGACTGACCGACGAAGGATCTTGGGAGCGTTCCATCCGTCAATAACACGCAATTTTTTGCTTTGTTTTTTGTATTGACTGCACACCATGAAAGGAAGCACTGTGCAAGGGATTTCTGTGCAATCGGCCAAGCCCGCGGCGGAAAGCCGCATCTGGATCGCCGTTTTCGTTTTCGTCTTTCTGGCGTTGTTGGTGGATGGGGCGGACCTGATGTTCCTGGCCTACAGCCTGACGAGCCTGAAGAAGGAATTCGGCATCGACAACCAGTTGGCCGGCCTCCTGGGCACCGTCACGCTGGCGGGCATGGCCATCGGCGGCATCTGGGGCGGCTGGGTGGCCGACCGCTTTGGCCGCGTGCGCGTCACCGTCTGGTGCACCGTGGTGTTCTCGATCGGCACCGCCCTCCTCGGCTTTACGCAGACCTACACGCAGTTTGCCCTGGCGCGGTTCCTGGCCTCGGTCGGCCTGGGCGCGGTGTACGTGGTCGGCAACACGCTGATGGCCGAGTACGTGCCCACCCGCTACCGCGGCACGGTGCTCGGCTCGGTCCAGGCGGGCTGGTCGGTGGGCTACCTAGTCGCCACGCTGCTGGCCGGCTGGATCCTGCCCGCCTACGGCTGGCGCTGGCTGTTCTACATCGCCATCATCCCGGTCTTCATGGCGGTGCTGATGCAGTTCTTCGTGCCGGAGCCGCCCAACTGGCTGGCCCTGCGCGCCAAGCTGGCCGCCGACAAGGCCGCTGGCGGCAGTGGCGCCGCGAAGGCGAAGGAAAGTTCCTGGCGCCTGATCTTCAGCAACCCCGCGAACGCCCGGATGTTCGTGCTGTGGGCGTTCACGGCGGGTTTCCTGCAATTCGGCTACTACGGCGTCAACAACTGGATGCCGGCCTATCTGGAAAAAGAGATGGGCATGAATTTCAAGGCCATGACGGTCTACCTGCTCGGCACCTATGCCGCGATGATCATCGGCAAGATCCTCGCCGGCTGGCTGGCCGACCGCTTCGGGCGGCGCGCCATTTTTGCTTTCGGCGCGCTGGGCACGGCGGTGCTCCTGCCGGTGATCGTGCTGTACCACACGCCGGGCAACATCACTTACCTGATGACCGTCTTCGGCTTCGTGTACGGCATTCCCTACGGCGTCAACGCCACCTACATGACCGAGAGTTTCGAGACCCGCATCCGCGGCAGCGCCGTGGGCGGCGCCTACAACGTCGGGCGCATGGGCGCCATGCTGGCGCCGGCGATCATCGGCTACCTGGCCACCAACGGCTCCATCGGCACTGGTTTCCTGGTAATGGGCGTGGCGTATTTCTTCTGCGGCATGATTCCGGCGCTTTTCATCAAGGAAAAGCTCTACGACACGCAGAAATAATCCCGCTTCACACGGCGCGCACGCGCCGTCTGGCGTAACATGACGCCCCGCTGCCGATCGAGCGGCGATTCAACAAGCAAGGAGCCTTTCTATGTTTCATCTGATCTGGATGTTCATCATCGGTATCGTGGTGGGCGTGATCGCCAAGTGGATCATGCCCGTCGGTCACGTTGGCTGGCTCATAACCGGCGTGATCGGCATCGTGGGTTCTTTCGTCGGCGGTTTCATCGCGCGCCTGTTCAGCAAGCCCGCCGACGGATCGCTGGTGCATCCGGCGGGCATCCTGCTGTCGATCGTCGGCGCGGTGATCCTGCTGTTCGCCTGGAGATACGTGGGTCCCATGATCGGCCAATGATCCGATCCCGGACAGGAATTCGCGGCCTCCTGCCGGGTACCGAGTAAAAAAAGGGCTGGCTTGGCAAGCGCCGGGCCGGCCCTGTTTGATTTCTCATGATGGATTCCCAACAATCGACACTCGACCTCGCCGCGCCCGACGCTGACGACAGCCTGGCGCTGGCCGCCTACGCCCAGCAGGCCTATCTCGAATACGCGCTGTCGGTGGTCAAGGGCCGCGCCCTGCCCGACGTGTGCGACGGCCAGAAGCCCGTGCAGCGCCGCATCCTGCACGTCATGGACCGCATGGGCCTGGGCTATGGCGGCGCGGGCGGCGGCGTGGCGGCCTCGCCGGTCAAGAGCGCGCGCGTGGTCGGCGAGGTGCTGGGCAAGTTCCACCCGCACGGCGACAAGGCCGCCTACGACGCGCTGGTGCGCATGGCGCAGGACTTCAACCAGCGCTACCCGCTGATCGACGGCCAGGGCAACTTCGGCAGCCGCGATGGCGACGGCGCCGCCGCCATGCGCTACACCGAGGCGCGGCTGGCCAAGATCACGCGCCTGCTGCTGGAGGAGATCGACGAGGGCACGGTCGATTTCGCGCCCAACTACGATGGCCGCGAGCAGGAGCCGCGCCAGTTGCCGGCGCGCCTGCCGTTCGCGCTGCTCAACGGCGCCAGCGGCATCGCCGTCGGCCTGGCGACCGAAATTCCCAGCCACAACCTGCGCGAGGTGGCCGACGCCTGCGTGGCCCTGATCAAAACGCCCCAGCTGGCCGACGACGACCTGTTCGCCCTGCTGCCGGGGCCGGACTACCCCGGCGGCGGGCAGATCATCAGCCCGGCGGGCGACATCCGCGACGTCTACCGCACGGGCCGCGGCAGCCTGAAGGTGCGCACGCGCTGGCGCATCGAAGACCTGGCGCGCGGCCAGTGGCAGTTGGTGGTGACCGAACTGCCGCCCGGCACCTCGGCGCAGCGGGTGCTCGAAGAGATCGAGGAACTCACCAACCCCAAGCTGAAGGCCGGCAAGAAGGCGCTGACGCAGGAACAGGGCCAGCTCAAGGGGACGGTGCTGGCGGTGCTGGACGAGGTGCGCGACGAGTCCAGCAAGGACGCGCCGGTGCGCATCGTGTTCCAGCCCAAGAGCCGCGCCATCGGCCAGGACGAACTGGCCAACACCCTGCTGGCGCACACCAGCCTGGAATCGTCCAGCCCGATCAACCTGACCAGCGTCGGCCTGGACGGCAGGCCGGTGCAAAAGAGCCTGCGCCAGATGCTGGAGGAATGGATTGCCTTCCGCCAGCAGACCATCACCCGCCGCAGCCAGCACCGGCTGCAAAAGGTGCTGGAGCGCCTCCACATCCTCGAAGGCCGGCAGCTGGTGCTGCTGAACATCGACGAGGTGATCGCCATCATCCGCGAAAGCGACGAGCCCAAGGCGGCACTGATGGCGCGCTTCGGCCTGAGCGCCGTCCAGGCCGACGACATCCTGGACATCCGCCTGCGCCAGTTGGCGCGGCTGGAGGCGATCAAGATCGAACAGGAGCTCAAGGAACTGCGCGAGCGGCAAGGCGGCCTGGAAGGCATCCTGGGCAGCCCGGCGAGCCTGCGCCGGCTGATGATCAAGGAAATCGAGCAGGACGCCCGGCAGTTCGCCGACGCCCGCCGCACGCTGATCCAGGCCGAGAAAAAAACCGTGGCCGAAGTCAAGGTGCCCGACGAGCCGGTGACGGTGATCGTCAGCGAGAAAGGCTGGGTGCGCGCGCGCCAGGGCCACGGCCACGACCCGGCGGCGTTCACCTTCAAGGCCGGCGACGCGCTGCACGGCACCTTCGAGTGCCGCACCGTGGACCCGTTGCTGGTCTTTGGCGGCAATGGCCGCGTCTACACCGTGCCGGTGGCCAGCCTGCCCGGCGCGCGCGGCGACGGCCAGCCCATCACCACGCTGGTGGACCTGGAATCGGGCACCCAGCCGCTGCACTACTTCGCCGGCCCCGAAAGCGCCCTGCTGCTGCTCTCGGGATCGGGCGGCTACGGCTTTCTGGCGCGGGTGGAGCACATGCTGTCGCGCCAGCGCGGCGGCAAGGCCTTCATCACCGTGGGCGAAGGCGAGCAGGTGTGCCCGCCCTCGCTGGCGGCGCTGGAGCCGGCGCAAGGCCAGGAGCCAGCCGCCACGGCGCTCGCGCCCGCCACGCACGTGGCCTGCGCCTCCACGGGGGGCCGCATCCTGACCTTCGAGATCGGCGAGTTGAAGCTGATGGAAAAAGGCGGTCGCGGCCTGACCCTGATCGACCTCGAACCCAAGGACCGCTTGGCCGGCGCCGCCGCCTACACGCGCAGCGTGCGCATCTTCGGCCTGGGCCGCGGCGGCAAGGTGCGCGAGGAGCAACTGGAAATCCGCAGCCTGAACAACGCCCGCTCCGCCCGCGCGCGCAAGGGCAAGCTGGCCGACCTGGGCTTCAAGCCGACCGGGATCAAGCGGGTGGAATAGGGCGAACGGGTCATCAACGTCCCTTGAACTGCCCCGGGCGCTTGTCCAGAAATGCCTGGCGCGCTTCCCGGGCGTCCTCGGTCGCGCGCGCCGTGCGCTGGAACTCCATTTCCAGCAGCATCTGGTCGCGCAGACTGGCGTTGGCCGCGTGGCGCACCAGGCGCTTGACCAGGCCCAGCGCCACCGTGGCGCGGCTGGCCAGGCGCTGGGCCAGGGCGCGAGCTTCTTCCTGCAACTTGGCATCGGGCACGGCGCGCAGGATCAGCCCCCACTCGGCGGCCTCCTTGGCCGGCAGGCGATCGCCCAGCATCATCAGCGCGTTGGCGCGCACGGGGCCCAGCGTGCGCGTGAGCAGCCAGCTGGCGCCCGTGTCGGGCACCAGGCCGATATTGGCAAACGCCTGCAAAAAATAAGCCGACTCGCCGGCAATGACGATGTCGCCCAGCAAGGCCAGGCTGGAGCCCGCGCCGGCGGCCGCGCCGTTGACGGCCACGACCACGGGCAGCGGAAACTCGGCGATGAATTGCAGCGTCGGGTTGAAGAAGTCGCGCATCGCGGCGTCCAGGTCGCTGCCATCGTCGCCTCCGGCGGCGCTCAAATCGGCGCCCGCGCAGAAGCCCCGGCCCCGGGCGGTCAACAAAACGGCGCGCGTCTGGCCATGACCGAGCGCGTGCCGCAAGCCATTTTGCAGATCGCTCAGCAACGCGCGACTGAGCGCGTTCATCTTCTCGGGCTGGTTGAGGGTAATGACGGCCACCGCGCCGTCTTGCTCGTAAGTGATGGTGGAAAACTCGGGATGGGACATGGGAGGTATCGGCTGCCAAGCCATGGGAGTGAGGATAGGGAGATTACTCTATCGACACAAGCCGGCGTCCAAGCAACAATAACGCCTCAATTTCAAGAATCAAGGAGACAGACATGCATCGACGTTCTATTTTGGCGGGCGTGGGCGCCCTGTTGGGTGGATCGTTTCTGCCCGCCCGGGCGGAGGAAGCGGCCCATCTCTACGTCGGCTTTCCCGCCGGCGGCGCGACCGATACGTTTGCGCGGATATTCGCCCCCGCGCTGTCGGCTGAGTTGGGCCGCCCCGTGGTGGTCGATAACCTGATGGGCGCCTCGGGCGCCATGGCCATCAGGCCGGTGGAGCGGGCGGCGCCCACCAGCCCCACCTACATGCTTTATCCCACCATGACCATGCTGGGGCAGGTGCTGGCCAACCAGGGGCCGGACCTGAGCCGAATCACGCCCATATCGCTGCTGTACGAACAGTACTCCGTGCTGGTCGTGAACCCCCAAGTGGCGGGGTTCGAGAACGTGCATGGCCTCAAGGACCTGGTGGCGCTGGCCAAGAGCAAGCCCGACCAGATCAGCTATGCCACCCTGGGGCTGGGCAGTACCGGCCACCTCACCGTGGAATGGATCAGCAGTCTGGCGGGTATCCAGATGCAGCCCGTGGCCTACAAGGGCGGCGCGCCAGCGACGACCGATGTGCTGGGCGGTCATGTCCCCATACTGATTGCCGATTCAACGGTGGTTGCGCCGCACATCAAGGCCGGCAAGCTGCGCCCGATCGCCATCAACTACTCCGAGCGGATGCCCGGTTTCCCCGACGTGCCCACGGTGGCGGAACAAGGTTTCAAGGAAGTGTCGGCGTTGCCGTGGGTGGTGCTGGCGGGGCCGCCGAATATGCCGTCCGCCCATGCCAACAGCCTGGCCGAGGCCGTGCGGCGTATCTACGCCAAACCCAGCCTCATTCAAGCCATGGAGCAGCAGAACCTCGTGCCCAAAACCTCCAGCCCCCAGGAAGCGGCGCAACTCATGCAGCGCGATCTGGCGGATTGGAAGAAGATCATCCAGGACCGAGGCATCAAGGGGGCGTGACCGGCCCGTCCGCCAAGTCGCTTGCACGGGCAGGCAGCCCGTGCAAGCGACTTGGCCACCCACTCAGGCCCAACGCAGCGGCCAAAAGACACTGAACAGACTCTGAGCACGGCCCTCGCGTGAAGGGCTGGCGTGCTCATTGGGGGCCGTCTTTCGATTACCAAGTGGTTTAAGCCCGCCCGGGTGATGCAAGCGCGCAACGCCTGCTCCGCCGGGCTGCGGGCTTTGATAAACCCCCACACTCGCGCAACCGTGTCAAATATCACGAATAGCGCCATTAATTCTCCCT
>Ga0123354_10017887_pt1 | contig 11105 bp, 7 predicted proteins | sample TergutLab28metaG_2_FD_97872 | JGI IMG/M metagenome (GOLD analysis project Ga0123354, IMG submission 97872) | Labiotermes labralis P4 segment gut microbial communities from Petit-Saut dam, French Guiana - Lab288 P4 | ecosystem: Host-associated > Arthropoda: Insects > Digestive system > Gut ... | reverse complement strand
TTGTTTTATTTACTCAATTTATTCTTGATATAAAATAATGGAGCGCTATATCCAGTAAAACAACTAGATCATTTCTAGGAAACTGACACAGTCACTTCTCTGTACTCCTACCTACACCACACTCGTACGCGACTGACTTCCTTACTGGACTGCTAGCGTCCGGTATCAGCTCCTAACGTTCTCACATTTCGATCTCTCCACTCCATCCTATCACCAACGGCACCGAATATACGCTGACAGATTAACTTACATTGCATGCCATGAACCGTCCGTAACTGACGCCAGCAATCCTAAGAAACGACTATACTAAAAATGATCGGCTACAATATGTTACAGGACAAACTTTACGTTTATGTAACTTTCGTATCATGGCGTCAAATGCCAGAACTTCTGAACATAATACATACGAATCCTTTGCTTAATAGGTTCGGAATTTGTTGTGCTGCGGTCTGTAGTCCTTGCAGAGTCCACGTGGTCCTTATTCCAAGATTATTCCCGCTCTAATTTCAAGATCTTGACTAAATATATATGTCTATGGGGAGCCGTCTTCTTTTTGCCGGTTAACGTCCGGAGTTTATGATATGCATTTCAGCATATCCTCTCCCGCAAAGTGAAACAGAACGAAAGCATAAACTTTTTAGTATCTCTTACAGGCAAGCTTTGTTTTAAGTTTAAATTACAAAACGCGTACAGTGTAACTTGCAGGCTTCCGTGGCATGGCATCTCATTAACTATGAACTAAGTCGGCCATGTTTTACGTTATGACTAAAAATTTGTCTGTAACAGTGAGTCCCAGACCTTATTAACTGGAAGCCCACTTCCGCTCCAGTCTTTTGATATATCAGTGGTGTACGGATCTCCTGCAGAAGCGGAAAACGTTCGCTTTTATTCCCTTGTTTTGGAACACGGTGGCTACAGACAACCAATCTGCTTCGCGCATATATTTTGGGAGGTAAAAACGTTTTAATAGTATTGGCAGGATTTTACAGCAGAAGGTTTGCCGTTAATTTTCGCCATATTACATCCCATTTGTAATTATAATTATGAATATTGAATGTTAATTTCGAATGTTTAGCATTCCTGCTTCATGTTTCTGAGGGTCTCGATTTTGAATCTGTATGTGGGGACCGTAAAAAGTGAAAAAGTAAGCGTGGATGTCCGTAGAATTTCCAGACATAAACAGGATAAAGAGGAAGTGATCCTTGTACAAGTCTGTGGCAAGTGCACAGGGTTCAAGGGGGTGGAGACTCCCAGACGTCAAGAAAGTCGGCACATGAATATAGTAAGTTTGTCAGCCCCTATGCACCGGCCGCCTTTACCCCCCCTCCCCCCCCCCAAGAAATATTCCTGGTAATCGTTTCTGTTAGAGGCTGAGTAGACCGCAGGAACATTCTGCGACCGGAAGGATTAAGTCAATGACGAAAGCGGGTATTACCTTAAAATACTGCTTACGGATTCATCATTGACAATAATTTCACGATTTCCCGCTCCCCTAACCTATAAGCCGCATTTTAACTAACAAACACTGTACTGGAAGATTCCTGTTGGGAGTCTAGTAGTAGTCCAGACTATCAATCAAGGAGTGCCAAAGATGATGCTTGATATCTGAAGGTTCAGTTTTTCTTGGGTGTTGCACTTCGTCGATCGATATATATATATTTACCGTCGTTGTGAAGGATTTGTAGCCCATTTGTCTTCAGGGTGTAGCAGTCATCTCTTCTTGAACTGCTTGTCGCTGCAAGTGAAGGTGCATGATCCAACGAAAAGGTGGCACATATTTACCAGTCGATACGGCGTAACATTGCAGAACACTTTATTCATCTTGAATACTTTCGCGAGAAGTATCAGTTTTGTGTTAGATATTGGCTTGTACTGTCCTGAAGAAACAGACGAGTCGCTAGTAAGACAATAGAGTTCCTACTTTCGGCTCTTTCAAAGGAACGAGAGATTTGCTACAAATATCTTGCTACAACATATTTAATTATTTTATACATACAAATTACAGATCAGACAGGGATATTAAATTCTAGCTGAAAGTAACAAGTCGTAAGAGTTATAAAGCGGAAGTACAAGAAGTAAATAATTGCCTGAGGTCAAGGTAAAAACCTGAACTTAAAATACCAGCAAGAGAACGAAACGTAATATTTGAATTTACTGAATTTTAGAAAAATATGGAAGCAATATTACTTTAGATAATAGAACTTGACCTATTTTCATTGTTACACCGTGCATGTTGTCGAGTCACTCAATTATTATACCAACTAATGCACTTACATAAAATTTACACATTAAAACACTAAAACTGCTCCGACATGAACACCCTATTATTACAAAGAAGTTAATCAGTGACTATTTTTAATGTGACTTTAGCAAGGAAAATATGGCTCCCTGATGATGGTCTTAAGACCGAAACATGTCGGAGCAGTTTTAGTGTTTTAATGTGAAAATTTTATATAAGTGCATTAGTTGGTACAATTTGAGAGAACTTGACCTGTTATTAATAATGTTAATGACAGTAATAATAAAAGCAAAACGAATAAGATCTTAAAAAATAATTTGGAAAACGAATAAAAGCGTAAAACGTAATAAGGAAAAAGGAATAAAGGCCTGTTTTAAAAAAAACCGGATAATTAAGATATTTAGAATATAAGACTTGAAGGGATATTTGAGTGTTGGTAAATTGGCCGGTAGTTTGAGGGATTGGTTACTGAATAATGTTGCTTGTAAACCTAGACACAGAGGGTGCTCACTGCAAAAAACCGTACTGGAGGAGGCGATTTTTTGCGCAATTTGTTTCGACGAATACATGCGGGGAAGAACAGAGGTCTCAACTTTCTCGTACTGTTTTTTCTTAGACAAACTTTTCGTCTCTTTTCCTACACTTTTCATACGGTGTACACGTAACCTGATTTTTTAAAAAGTAAATATCGCTCTAGAACAGGACATGTTGGCCCAGAGGGGGAGTAGATATATAGCTTTAGTATTTCTTTAACTTCGGCGCTAGATGGTGTGGAGGGGGGTCAACGCTAGGCCTCGACCGCTTTACCCCCGCGAAAGACCCGATACCCATAATCTAGGAGAAGTGGTTCGCCCCAGGGCCGACCTGGGCTGGTACGGAAATTTTCGCAACGGGATTCAACACTCGGACCTTCCAGCCTAGATCGAGTCGCTGTATCGACTACGCTGTTCAGGACCGAAACTTTTTTTTAAGTATCATAATGAATAATTGTAATAAAATTAAAAGTTTATAGAGACTGAGAAGCCAAGTCGGTATGGAGACTAAGCTATGTGCTGGACTGTCCGGGATGCAAATCCTAGCAGGGCAAGAGATATTTATATTCTCAGAAACGTCCAGACCGGCTATGGGGCTCACCAAACTTAGTACTTTAATGGGTACAGAGGTTTTTGACCGGGGATAAATCGACCGGAGCGTGATATTGACCATTCACTTCCCTCTAGTGCCAAGTTTCAGAAAGAGTGCTGCTGTACCCCTGTCCTTTCTATACGCCTTCTTGGCGTGGGCAGGAAACACTTTAATTTTTGCCTTTTTAAACATTTTGAAATTCTTTGTTTCTTGATGTTCTGAGACACGAAAAGGAGATCAGAAGACATTGTTCTCTAATGCTAAGGATCGACTATAGCATGGAAAATCAGACACCTGACAGACTGTAATCATAACATTATATTAACTCTTCGGATTTGAGAGTCACTAATTCATGGTGGTACTCCTTTTCCTTGGTCCACCCTGCAGCAGACGCCCTGCTACAACACAGCGATGTTGGTATTTCTTGAAACTAAATGGAGATTTAAATCAACATCTGGAGGTCTTTCCATTTTCATGTGAAAGGGACGTAATTTCAAATACTTGACGAGAAAGATTTCGCCTTTGATCTCAAAGAAAGTTTTGGAAAAAAAGTAAGCAGTCGGTAAACCAAAGGGAAAAGAGGAAATTGTACGGTTTGAGAAGCAGTCCCCTTTCTGCTGGAAAGTTATATACATCTACAAAAGTTTTAACAGGTCATAGAAGAGAAATTCCGTGCTTCAATGAAACGTAACTCAAGAATTCCGATCCCGATTCTTAACAGGGAGGCAGAGTTCGCTGTCGGCCCTTAGGAATGTTGCGACTCTTATAGCACATTCGTTATTGACATTTCAGTATCTGGATTCGTCTCTTCATCTGTACGTTGCAGCTCGTTAACATTCGAGTTCTGATCGAAGGCACAGCCTTTGTCTTGCAAATCAAAAGACTGGTTCGATCCTGCAAATGAAGTTTCAACAACACCGTATACAACTTCAAACAAAAGATGTAATGTCTAGCCTTAAGACAGAAGTAAATTAGGTAAGTTTATATAAAGGAATATAAGGGAGTAGATGAATAGCCCTACTCATTGTTAATCTCGGCGCAGGATGGAGGCGAGTGGTCAACATGAAGCCCTGGCCGCTGTGTCTCAGGGACGAGGTTCGGTACTCGGTCACTGGAAGGATCGGTAGGTCCAAGGGCGCAAATGAAGTTTTAAAGAACAGAAAAATATTTTATGTTATGGGTAGCTTATTAGACGTCGTGTACACTTGTGGCTGAATTATACAGTTGTATGGTAAAATTGGCTGCTTTGTGCGTAGTCATAATGCATGAATTAAAAAAATCTTAACTTTTATTTTGCAAGATACTCAAAGAGGTAAACATTTTAAGACCAAAGTTATTAGTTTTAATGATGAGTATTTTTTTGCTATGAATGAATAATTCTGGGGGAAAATTTGGGGCGTATATATGGATGAGTTTCATGCGGAGATGGAGTTGGTGTAGACAAGATAATAATAGACAGAATTTCAATGCTAACTGCTAGGGAAAATTTAGTTTGTATTTCGTGATTAAACAAGCATACACAGATGAATGCATATTATCATCAAATGTTGCTTTTGTTTGGTGCATTACGTCAGCGCATTATTTTCCATGCCAAACAACGCGTTACGTTAACCGTATTGAACGTATGCAAAGATGTGTCAACATTGTGGCACAGCGGAGGGTGAATATTTGTTGCACTACTACGCTGTATAATTATTTATCAAAGTAACAAAAATAAATAAAAAAGTACAACGATACGTTTTGATGTTTCAAACAGAAGGGCAGGCAATCTGGAAGCCTGACAGAATGCAATCAGCATAACACAATAATGTATGTTACGCAGGGGTTCTTGCTAGGGCCGATTATTTTCGTTGATAGCTGCTGTACTGGGTGACTGCTACCAGATTCTGAACATTGTCTTGTGGATGTTTCCAAACTGCTCTTACTTCTGAATCTACCCAACTGTATATTACAAAAAAAAATCGCATAATTCTCAGATTTTATAGCAGCATTTCCGCAAGTACTCATATGAAAATACAAGTAGAACACATAGAGCTTATATTCCTATTGGAGACGCACATTCCTAGAATTATGTTTTGTTAGTATTTTAGTTATATAAACGAAAGTTATAATTCAATAATAAATTTCAGTTTAAATTGCGGGTTAGGTTGCTGGCTATCTTTGCAGATGAACAAAGATGATGTTTTTTGAGTCAAAATATTATCTGAAACCAATTTAAATTTGTTAAGAATTTATTATTATTATTATTATTATTACTACTACTACTATTGCTTGAAATGACTGAAGAAGATGGACAATGTGAAAAAGAGTAATCACGTCTAAAGTTATTAAGACATTGTCAGTAGCATTTGGATTTTCTGAATTACAGAATACCTTCCAGCAATGTTTCGTAAATATTGTTTTAACGAGATCTATCGTCGTACCAGATTTCACACGTGTACCTTTTGTGATTGATTAGGTGTTGCTATCAGACTGTACACTAAACATTTCAAGCAGCCGAAGTGTTTTTGTTCTATATAAAATTACCTCAGTATATTCCAAGCGGTTTTGCCTCACAAGTTCAGCATCTTGCTCGCAGTTACGTCACTGTCTGTACAAACCTCCACGCTCGTGTGTTCGCTACGTTTTCATTACACATTTAAAGGCCTATAAAGTGTACTGTAGTAGATTTGTATCAAGCTTCATGAAAACGGTTCAGGTACGTCAAAATGTATTGGAATGTATTGAATGCAAGGTGGAACAGAATTTAGGAACAACAACCCGAACTTATCTCTCAACCGATATTTTCATTGAGACTGGAGAAATGAATTTTAACAAATTCGATTCCCAAGTTTTCGCCTCGCAATGGCGACCAATCTGTGAGCAAGGCAACTGAACTGACAGGCCCCACTTTGACGTTCAGATGACCGTACATCGTGATATATTCTTATTATAAAACCAACTAGATGCATTAATTTCTCTAATTTCTTTTTGGAAATAAAACTCGACATGTTTCGGACAGTTCCTGTGTCCATCATCAGAAGTTTTTTATTGTATACACAGCAAAGGTATTTGTCATACAGGTTTGCTGACAGCTTGCGAGCAGGATCAGGACGGAACCTCCTGATCCTGCTCGCAAGCTGTCAGCAAAACCTGTATGACATATACCTTTGCTGTGTGTGCAGTGAAAACTTCTGATGATGGACACAGGAACTGTCCGAAACATGTAGAGTTTTATTTCCAAAAAGAAATTTGAGAAATTAATGCATCTAGTTAGTTTTATAATAAGAATAACTGGTCCTATGTTTTCCGTCACACGGAACTGAACTGAACTGTACGTAACTGAACACGGCAGAAGCAACAAGCAGCAATGCAAGATGATTTCGAGCATAATATTTCCAATACAATTTTGAAATGATGACATTTTTTCCCTGTGGTTTAATCACTGTTCGTATGATTTCTTCAAAATGAAAATATTTGGTGTAGATGCTCTTTTTACACAGAAATTAAGGATGCTTAACGTGAGAATGCGTCGATCATTTATTGTGCAGCATATCGATGTTACTTCATGTGTCGTTAGGCTGCTGTTTGCGGCAACAGTTACAGCCGCAAAATTAGCTTAGCAGGCAAATAACGTAACACAACAAGCATTCTTCAAAAATGGTAATTTTAAAAACCAGAATCCCACTGCAAAAATGGAATTGAAACCAGTCTACAAGCAGACAGACCGCTGTTGGGAGGGAAAACACAACATAGCTCTCAGCTGGTGCTGCTTCTGCTACATAAAAAGAAATCACAGCGTCACTACTTATTTTGTGTTCGCTGCCAGTTATTTTAACCTTTTGACGCCTAATGTCAACTGTAGTGGTCGTACCGTACCGCTAACCTCTAAAGTTTCATTTTATATATTTATTCAACAAATATAGTTACTGAATATTTTAAACATGGTATATACTCTCCGTTTTTTTCTCTACAAAATGCAGTTTGTTTCATAATTCTAACATATTTGGTTCTTGTATTATTCACATTTTATATACAGGGTGTGCTAAAATTAAAAAAATAATTCCGACGCCAAAAGGTTAATATACTTCTGTTGAATAAGACAAACAGGGGTTTTAGTAGTGTGCACATGTTTCAGTGGACCTGGTTGTTTCGGTGTCTATGTTTCTATTATACTGATAACCCTGTACACAATAACCTTTCTGTAAAGGGGGCTTCCATTTGTTTTATATTTGTACTGAATTAAACGAATTAACATCACACCTTGCTGCTAACGATTACCTTAATATGTCAAGGGATTGCTTGATAATTATGAAATTTTGAATGTAATATCACGTTATGCAGTAAGTACACACAAGACTGCATCAACACACGTTCAGTTAACACATCTAAAGTCTTATTCTTTGCTACGATCTTGCAATATATTTTAGTTGCAAGAAAGATCTGCTAGCCATCAGTTAATTTATGTGTAAATCGGTGCACTTTTAAAAAGCCGATTTTGATTTACACATACCTTAATATATAGGTAAAGGTAAAGCAGTCCCATTACAGGCCTGGACAGGCCCAGAGGGTTCCAGGAAGTTAAGGCTCCCAGATTTCGTGACAACGGCACAGGATGGTGGTAAGGTTGTCAGCCTTACGCGCCGGCCGCTTTTACCCCCAGGAAATACTCCTGGTACTCATTTCTGTTCGAGGCTGTGTCGACCCCAGGGCCATAGTGCGATCGGGAGGATTTTATGTCAATGAAAAATCCACTGCCACCAGCTGGGATCGAACCAGCGACCTTCTGATTTGTAGCACAGCACCTTAACCACTCTGCTACCGCGGTCACCCATATCTTAATGTACTGCCTAAATAATGTTGTTTAAGTCGAAACATGTAGCAGAAATATAGGAAATAACCTGTGTGTGAATTTGTCCCTTAACGTCTGTGTAAATATGTGTAGCAGATTGGAGTTTTAATTGTAGTGTTTCAGCTAGATATACGGGCATACCATCAGCAGACTGGGTTCACAGTGTTGTTTCAAGTGCGTACCGTTGAAGAAGGTGTTAAATGAGAAGTAGGTTTTTGGTCACGTACTTTTATCCTTGGCAAGTGTTGTAAGCTTTCCGTGCATTACTGCGTGCAGACGGTCTGACTGGGGCGTTCAGCCAACCTGCTGTCGAGTGGGTACGGACTTTGCTGTCCTCAGGCCTGCAGGTTTTGCAACGCACAAGTGGTTTCGATGACAAGGTCCGAAAAGCTTAGAACTTTAATCCCACTCTCCGCGCGGTTTGGGAATAAAATAAGTTGGAAGCTTGTTCTGTCCCTTACTTTGCTCTTTTCATAACGAACTGTTTCCATTATTGTATTATCTGCAAAAAAAAAATTGTCACTACGATACGTAGGAAGTAACCAAATAAACCATTATTGACGTTGTTTGGTCCGACCAAACAACATAATTACTGCCTTACTTGGTATCGTATGGACAACCGTTTCACCTACATGCTGCAATATAAAATTTTATCTACCAATGCGTTCATAACCTCCTACACACATATTTCTTTCATTTCAGGATGGTAACATTCTATATACTAGCTACATAGTACATTCCGTACATACTTGAATTATTCACAAAAAATTTATCCGTATTTTATTTTTTAATATATATTTTAAACCAGATATTTTGAAACTTAGTATCTTACATTTGTGCATTAGTTCAAAACTTTAGAAATATATCCTTTGTAACGTACCTCCCCGAGGATGGCCACAAGAGTGGCCGAAACATGTAGGAGGCACACTGTTTTTGCAATATCAGATAATTTTAAAAGTTTATATCCATTTGTTGCTTTCGTTACCGTACCTGATCAGCTTAATGCACGGTCAGGGACTAATTAAAAAGGCCCTCTTCGTATTTGTCAGTATTTCGAATTTCCTTGATAAGTACGCATGCAGATAGACAGACGCAGAGAGCATTACGCAAACAAAACGAAATTGTATTTCAGTCGTACGGACGGCCAATCGCTTAATGGCCGATCGGTGTTATCTCGGCATTGCTATGCGGAAATCCGTCCGCTGCAGCTTTAACATTTCAGATAAGCAGCGCACTCCGTATAAGCCAGTTACTAACAAAGAGGCCCAGAATAAAGGGTAGATTCATAACCGTGTACCTAATGTTGTTACAGGGAAAATCAATTGCTTATAGAACGTATATCATAGGACGCAATGCTTTCAAAATTATGAGGTGTGAATTGGGTAAGAAATGCACCTATGGATTAAGCCATAAGCGTTTGAAGTTCTTGTAGTCTAGAAAATACTGCACTATATTCATTACTGAGTTATTTAACAACCTAACATAGGATGCAAAGATTGCCATTCGATCGACCCTCAAAGAGCTGACATATTATTACGCTTGTGACTAATCGGAGGAAGGTCTTTGGGGCGTTCAGTATATACTGTGCTGAAATTCGTCTACAGGCCCTTAGGACAGCTGCTAATTATGTGACGTTAATGTATGTTCTTTTTCTGTTGGTGCCGCGACCCAGCGCGGGCTATAACATCCTCATTCACGAGGTTTCTAGATCATAAACAACAACGCACCACAGTCGGTAGGATTCCTCTGGACGAGTGATCAGCTCGTCCCAGAGACCTCTACCTGACACAACGCAACAGTGACAAGAGACAGACATCTATTGTCCCTGGCGGGATTTGAAACCACAATCTCAGTGGGCGAGCAGACGCAAACCTACGCCTTAGACCGGCCGTTGCTTGTATTACGGCGAGAATGAAACTAGGTACGTCCCGCAAATAATTTTTAAAGAATGTTTCATTCTATCATAATCTGCGTTTCGCGTTATTTCATTTTTCTTATGTGTTTTGTAATAACGTAAGCAGTTTTGAACATGCTTGCTTGTTTGCATAGTGACATTTCCCTTTTAAAACCTGTAACACTTCGTGAACTGGGAACTTTAGCGGTGAGTTTACTACACACGTACTCTTGCCATAGTGGGATTCAGCAGCTGCATAAAACAGGACAATTAACTGTCGCCTGGCGATTTTGTTGAAACATCATGCACCTGCCACAACACGGTCTCAATTCTGTTTGCCAATGACAAATACTGTTTTGTATAGAATGTTCTGAAAATCAGGCACAGTGTCAATTATAATGTCTGTTCGACGGAAACCTACATGCTAAACGAGTTGCTGTTTTCAGTTATTACCTGTGAGTTTTAACAGCAGAATGGTAAAATATTGACTCTGGAACGAACAAATACAGAAATAACAGAACAGATGCCATATTGCAGACTTGCTCTTGAAATGTAGAAGTTTATCGGCCGGTCCTTTTTTTCGCGGCCTTCTAAATCCATTCCTCGCCTTCAAATTATGCCTGTCAAATATTTTTAAAAATATTATATTGATATATATGCGTTTAGGTTTATTCGGTTTTTCTTCCCCTTCAGACACTTGGACCAAATTCTGGTATCCATTTTCAAATTCCCCATTCGACTGTATGCCTTAACAATATATTTTTGCTCAATTTGACAGATATAAGAATGTAATATAAATCTAAAAATTACTGTCTTCCTCCTCGTGTAGCTCTGTAGACGTTATGTTTATTGTGAAATGAGAGAGAAAACCAACAAGATGCAACAGATGTTTATTTTTAACAATATCTCAACATGTTTCGGGCATCATTATGCCCATCTTCAGGAGAACAAGACGTGTGTTACTGCATGTGGTGTGCTGCGCTGTAACAAGCGGGGAAAGTTAGATATTAGCTTTA
>Ga0123354_10017886_pt1 | contig 11106 bp, 8 predicted proteins | sample TergutLab28metaG_2_FD_97872 | JGI IMG/M metagenome (GOLD analysis project Ga0123354, IMG submission 97872) | Labiotermes labralis P4 segment gut microbial communities from Petit-Saut dam, French Guiana - Lab288 P4 | ecosystem: Host-associated > Arthropoda: Insects > Digestive system > Gut ... | reverse complement strand
TTAGGATGGATCTCCAGGAGGTGGGATGTGGGTATATGGACTGGATTGGGCTGGCCCAGGATAGAGACAGGTGGCGGACGCTTGTGAGTGCGGTAATGAACCTTCGGGGTCCGTGAAATGCGGGGAATTTCTTTGACTAGCTGCAAACCAGTTAGCTTCTCAAGAGGGACTGTGCACCATGAAGTAAGTTAAGTATTTATCTAAGAACAAACAGCGACTTGTGCCACTTACAGCATAAACTGGTTGGTTTTTATAACCGAGATGAAAAGTGTTTACAGCGCGGTACGGACTGGGTCTTTAAATATGGCAGTCTGCGCTTCGTCTTTTATATAGGTAATTATTATCATCATCTCCTACATATCTGGGCCCTTTCTGGACCATCATCACGGAGAAACCACATACAAGGGGTGTATAAAACACTTGCGTTAGTCGTGTTAAGAATTCCAAATATGTGTTTTGTGGGGTTTTTTTTGGTGTTGTGTCTGTTGTCTGAAATGAGTTCATGTCTGTGTTTGTGAATTTTAATTTGTTGATTGGTCCAGGATTTATTATCGAGATTTGTAGTGAAATTTTTTTTTACGGCCCTTTCACCAGATGCTCTCAGGTGAATATCTTAACAAGTTACTGTTTGTGTGTTGCCCAGTGACTGATAACAGCTCCATCTAAGGGGCCCACCAAGTTAGGTGCTTCTTTGCCTGAATATGGAAACAGAGTCGGCTTCCGAAACGTTATGCCTTTTATAAAATCAGTTGGTGAACAAAGTCCAAATAAGCAGAGTGTGTCAGTGCACACACTGGTGTGTATCATTACTAGAAGATGCAGCCCGTGCATATACAAGACATAGTAGCAGGTTAAATACATTCATCATTCATTAGTATTCAGCCCTAGAGGCCGGTCCGGCAGGAACCAGAGCCCGGTTATGGAACCGATATGGCTCTTAGCCCACTGCATCCTAGGCAAGTTCTTGGGGGTAGTTTGGCATTGCTTTCCCTCGCCTTTAGACGTTCCTACTTTCGCCACCACGTGCCTCTGCGTCCGCAGCGACGCGAGAGATCCTAGCAGCGAAAGGTGGAACTGTGGGCGAGAAAGATGTCCGGTAGTAATTTTTGCCTAAATTCCGACTTCCACGTAAATTTAGGGATCTTTTACATGCCGCAAATCTACGACATGGGACAGACGGCTTTACTTCCCCTCCTAAGGAAAGCGTGCTGAGGATTTTTTTTCGCCCTAAAAATCCGCGAACTTGGGTACCAAAGGCCAGCACGCTACCTCTAGACCACCGAAGCCGCTGTTAAATACATACTTGAATTAATTAAAACTTGGAGAATTATATCAACAAAGGGCCGAAACATGTGGCAGATGATGATGATGATGATGTGTAATAGTACATGCAGACTGAATACAAATGCATTTTGTTGGACTTACATTAATAATCATCTAATGCACAGAAGCTATGGGGAATATTAAGACAGTAAATACTTCTCATTGCAGGAGCAGAAAGTTCGCCACCATGAGATTGCTCGTGCTGGCAGCACTGCTGACACAGACTGTGGTCTGCAGTGACAACAGTATCTCATGTCATGCCACTAACAGCTGCCAGTGTGATAACAATGTAATGGGCAGGCTCGACCTGTGGTGCCCAGGCCCTTCGCCGAGGGTTAAATTGCACGCAGCGCTGGAGCCAGGGAACATGCTGAGCTTCCAGTGTTTTTCAATGACTTGGTTGGATTACAACATGCTGTCTGGACTGCATGTGGGTCCCATCCCTCGGGTGTCATTCATGTTCTGCCCCCTACCTAACGTGCCCCTTTACCAGATGCTCGAATCTGTCGGTGCCTCTAGTGTCGAATCGCTTCTTATCGAACACAGCAATCTGAGTGACACTCTAGAATCATCATTCCTGGCAGGCCTGAACAACCTCACATCTCTCACTCTGCATAGCAATGGGATCACAACACTGCCTGTGGATGTGTTCCGAGAGATGCATGTACTCCAGTACCTGGACATGAAAAACAATGCCCTTCATCTACCTCTACATGTGTTCGATCCCTTGTCCAACCTTCTGACCCTTGAACTGGGTGGTAATCAGATGAGGACCCTTGAAGCGGGAACATTCCATAATTTGTCACAACTGTACCGCCTGAACCTGTGGGGAAACAATCTGCAGAACCTGACGCAAGATGTGTTTGCAGGCCTGTCAAGCCTGCAGTTTCTGGATCTCAGCTCGAACAAGTTGAAATCAATATCTGCTGACCTGTTTGCCAATATGCCACAGCTCAGAGAGCTCTCCCTGCCAAACAACAACTTTACCTCCCTTCCTGAGGGTCTATTCTCATTCACCAAAGATCTGACAAAGATAGGACTGTACAACAACAATGAGCAGCTTCAAGACGTCCCACCCAGACTTCTGGCCAACCTTACCAGTCTTCTGGAGGTGTACCTTAGCCTATGTGGCATCACACATCTGCCTGAAGACATCTTCTGGGGATCATCTGCAATAACCAATATCTCCCTGAATGGCAACTTACTAACCTCCCTGCCTGCAGACATGTTCCGTGACACAGTCAGACTCAGGAACCTGAGGCTTGGGAACAACCGGATACAATCCCTACCAGATGGGATATTCTCCAGGCTCGGCAATTTGCTTGTCCTTGAACTTGACCACAACAGGCTCACTAACATATCAAGGTGAGTCACTAAAATAAGCCATATACATATCAGTAGTAACTAAGATGAGGATATGAGTCTTCTGCGAAGTGTTTCAGTGTACCTTGAAGAAGAAAAGAAGACAGTGCTTGGAAATGTCACGAACCATCCACCTGGCAACTCAGCATCACATCCCAAAAGACCTGAATCATTGTTGACATTGGTCTGAGAACCTTGGACCTGACAAGTATGATGAGGTTTGAGTTTCTGATCACAGTGCATACCACTCACGGTTACAATATTCCTTGAAGCACGAATCAGATATGCCAGGACCATGGAACTACTCCCTGTATACAATCTCAAAGATCTTGTTCTTCACACTGTCTTATCCAGTGGCAGCTGGTTGATTGATAGGTGCATTGGGGCTGTCAGCCCTGATGCACCTAGGCCTTGATTTAATGGGTCCTTTGTGCCCCATATAAAATCATGGGAGCCCCGTAACCTTACTAAAGTTCCAGATGGCCCCCAAGCCTAAACTCTTAATATCCTCCAGCTCCAAGAAAAAGGAGTCCAGATACGCATGTCTGAGTGAGGCCAAAGCCTCGCACTCACAAAGAATGTGGGACGAGGTTTTCTCTCTCACCCCGCGCTTCCTACACAAGGGACTGTCAAGCAGCCCTAGTAGGTAAAGATGTCTCCTCAGGGTGTTATGACCCGTAAGAAGGCCAGTTACAGCCCTGGATTGGTGGCAGCTGGTTACACTCTAATTACAGCAAGGAATCTGTCACCAGATTCTCTTTGTTTATTTTGCTGATGTGTTACAATTATGCTAATTTTTTGTACTTGCAATCCCATTGACTTGATATGTCACTGAATCTGAGAGTGACTTATTTTCTCCAATGTATGTAAGATAAGGAATCTTTTGTGTGGTTAAAGAACACTGTAAAGTTTAAAGACACTACAACAGCTGACAGAAAGATTCAAAATTTCTGTTTTTATTCTGAAATTATGATTATGACATTTTTAAAAGTATAAACAATCAGTGGCGTACCCAGGAATTTTGTTCAGGGGGGGTTCAACAAATTCAGTTGAGGACAGAGAGAACAGGGAACTGGGGGTGGTAGCCCCCAACTCAGGGGTTCTGGAGGCAGCTGTAATTTGGTACAAGAAATTTCATTTCATATAGTAAAAATCCTCTTAATTTTGGGTACTTTTAAGACTATTTATGACGACAACCAATTTAGCTGTCTTTGCTAATGTAAGACAACTGTGAACCTAGGCAGTTTTAGGATTTTACTGCCTTTTTTCCGAACATCTTGGGATGTTGGCGTCCTAAATTCAGCAATTTTTAACAGTTTTCACAATCGGGTTGAGTTTGGCACGATTTTGGAGGGCCTTTGGAATTTGGGGGAGGGGGGTTGAAACCCCCCCTCGGTACGCCACTGTAAATAATAAAGCGAAATTTCTCCTTATGCTAGTAGTATTACTTATTTTATATATATATATCTTACACAAAGATATATGTATTAATATTAGTTGGAAATTTCTAAAAGATAAATCACAAACTGAAAAAGATACCCCCCCCCTTTTTTTTTATCCACAGTGCTGTAAATACAGAAAATATTCACTGGCATTTTTGGCACAGTCATGGAATAAACTTATTCACCAAGACGGTTGAAGGTAAGGTCTTATGGGTGTAGCCAAATGTTTTTGATATATTTGTTTCTTAGGTTTGCTTGCATCAGTTACAGATGGTTCATAGGCGTACGTTTTGGGTTTAATCCATCAACATATATTCAGGACCGTTGGTGATAGCTAGTAGGGGAGAGATCTAAATGGTGAAACGATTGGGAGCAGTTAACAGACGCTAGCAATCCAGTGCGAAAGCAGTCGCGTAGGAGTGTGGTGTAAGTGGGAGTACAGAGATGTGACTGTGTCAGTTTCCTACAAATGATCTAGTTGTTTAAGTGGATATAGCGCTACATTATTTTCTATCAAGAATAAAATGAATAAATTAACCATAAGTAAAAAGAAAAATCACTAAAAGTAAATGTGATTCGGTGAACAACACCGGTCTGCCGGTTAGAGGATCACCTACCAGACTGGGCACATGGGGACAACAAAGTTACAAAGGGTGATCATGTAGATGGGATATGACTCCAAGCAGTGGCAGGTTGCTCTATATTGCTGGAACCTATGTGCAAGATCGTCAAGTTCTGGAAGAAATGTCAGATTCCCTTTTTTATCATCACAGGGTTCTCATGAAAGGCCTAACACAGTTGGAATCACTGAATCTGGAGCACAACCGGCTGCAGCACATCACGGTACAAGCATTCCAGCATGTGGCTGGACTCAAACAGCTGACGCTGTCCCACAACCGCCTATCTTTAAGAGGGACGGAGACTGCCGTAGGAGAGGTCCAGTCTGTCCTGAATGCCTGCCTGGATCTCGAGGAACTTTACGCCAGCAATAATTCCATCACAACTATTTTCTCGGACTGGGTCTTGACAATGTTGAACTTGCAAATCCTGGATCTGAGCCACAACCTCATTTCCAGCCTTGTGGTAAGTATGCGAGATTTTATGTTCGCACAGTCCTGTTGTTGAGGGTTCGTTTTCTGGGATGTGTGGTTGCTGAGTTATGTTTCAAGGAGGACACATTCCTTGGACATGTTAGGAAACACAGCATAAAAATCCCAGAAGACCTGAATCCTTACTTTAAGTAATCAGACTGTATCACCAGTCCTCTTGCGCCAGGTTGAGACCAAATGTCCCTTGTGGTGCATTAGGTTGGAGCATGACAAATTTTCTATGAATCGGGGTGCCAGTTCAAAAATTTGGGAATCAATTGGTGGATTTATTTTTCAGTGGCTAACAAAATTAAAATTTCCACTTGTATTTTTGTTTGTGTGTGTGTGCGTGTGTGTGTGTGTGTGTGTGCGTGCGTGCGTGCGCATCAGTGCATCGAATAAATCACAAGAATATTCACACACATCAAAGATATTCTTCTGAAATCACACCCATTCTGGGTGAGAATTTTTTTTTATCAAAACCCACACCAAAGGGCACGCAAAATCAAAATTTAAAAAATAAAAAATTCTTAGAAATATTTATAAGTAAAACCTCTCATATTCAAATTTCTTATCTGATATTAAAATACAAATAAACAAACAAAGCTGAAGACTCAGCGTATAGTCTGCCATAACCAATGCTATGGAGCAGCGGAGTTACTATCACAGTCTGTAATCATGCACACCAAACTGCAAAACTTTGTACTTTGTGACATAATTCACAGCTCTCACTTTACAGTAGGGCAGGCTGATTGCTGCATTTGTACAGTGGCTATCGGGGGGGAGAGATGGAAAACAAAGAACAAGAATCTTGTGCGGGGAGCGGAACGAACAGCTTAGTGGATTTTTCATTGACATAAAATCCTTCCGATCACACTATGGCCCTGGGGTCAACTCAGCCTCTAACAGAAATGAGTACCAGGAGCATTTCCTGGGGGTAAAGGCGGTCGGCGCATAAGCCTGACAACCTTACCACCATCCTGTGCCGTTTTAATGAAATCTGGGAACCTTAACTTCCTGGAATGCTCTGGGCCACTCCAGGCCTGTAACGGGACCGCTGTACCTTTTTACCTCTTTTGGGTCCAGATTATGTTATAAACCTGAGTCTGGGGGCACCCTGCAGCTTCTGTGAGGTACTGTACTAGGGCTCCCATGACTTGGAATCAGAGTATGGGGCACAAAGGGCCCATTTTAAGGCCTACATGCATTGGGACCAAAAGGGCACAAACCCAGTTACTAGTCTACTCTAATGCAGTGCTTGTTGAACCATGATTTTCACATGTAAGACAATGAACATTAATTTATAATACATGCTTACAAAATTCTAGGTACTGTGACAAATTACTGACACACCAAAGGCTTTTATGCAGCAGGGAAATGTGGTGATTGGGATTTGTCAAACCCTGATTTATGGTCAGCAGCACATTGCCATTTCCCATTTCATATTTGTATGGGGTTAGGTACTGACTATCTGTTGATATCAGTATGTGTATTCTGTTGCAGGCACAAGACGTTCAATTCCTGTCGAGTGATATCACTGTCGACCTCACCTACAACAACATCTCCGTCATAGACCTGCAGTACTTAGAGGTTTTGGCCTTCGCGCAAAACCACGACCAGCCTCTGCCAAACAGACGCATTCTGCTTGATCACAACCCCTTAGTGTGCGACTGCAAGGTGTACGACCTGCTACGCTACCTTGAGGGCAGACTTGAACCAGAAGCACGCAGCTTGTTGGAAATCATCCCTGGCAATCTCTCCTGTGCTGGCCCACCAGAAATGAGAGGCACTGCTGTTAAGCAGCTCAGTTCCCTCAAGATACAGTGCTTGCTTACACGACTTGGGGACTGTCCACTTCCCTGTGCATGCTACGAGCGTCCAGCAGATTCCGCCCTCATCGTGGACTGCTCCAACTTGAATCTGTCACAGTCACCAGCCAATCTGCCGGACCCAGTAAAATTCGACGGGAGTGTATTGTCACCCCAAAAACTCAAACTCAACCAAACCGAACTGTGGCTCAGGAGCAACAGAATTGTAACGCTGCCTCCAACTACTGCTCCAGGCTATGACAGAGTGACACGGCTGTATCTCTCTCACAATAATATCTCAATGCTGGAAGCAGAGCAAGTTCCTCCTCACTTGCAGGTAAGCGGATGTCTTGCAAGTCACCTTGCTTTTAATTTCCCCCCCCTGAGTTGGTAATTTTGGTTCTCCTCGCTTCATCACAGGTGCTGGAATTGGATCACAACAACATGATGGGGCTTAGTGCATCCGCCCTGCAGGCACTGTCGAACAGAACCAGCCTTCGCCGTCTCACACTCCACGCCAATCCATGGCAATGTGATTGTTCAGCGCGCGGCATGCTCAACTTCCTGCAGGAGCACTTCACACAGGTATAGATCATATATAGTACACCTAACAGTGATGTCCCATGTGTATCATCATGAGCAGCACCAGCAACAGCAGTGGGGTAGAAGCTATTCCAAGCTTGTTCTGTTTTCCTCATTATTGATCCTCACCAACCTTTCCTTGGTCGACCAATGTTTCTTTTGCTATTTGTAATGTAGTCGTACGCTAACTTAGGAACGCGTGTACTGTTCGTTCCTAACGAATGTCGTGTAATTTCCATTTAAAGTCACTGTTAATGTCACCTCAAATGTATATATAGTGAGACGCTCTCAAGAAACTAATAGTGAGGTAAATATCAGTCATGAAACCACAACTATGGTAGTATGAATTTATGATGGTAGTGTGAAGCTTGGTTGCTGACATTGAGGGAGGAAAGGAAGCTGAGGGTGTTTGATAATATGGTGTTGAGGAGAATATTTGGACCTAGGAGGGACGAGGTAACGGGGGAATGGATGAGACTGCATAACGAGGAGCTAAGTGATCTGTATTCCTCACCCAGTATTGTGTGGGTGATAAAATCGAGAAGAATGAGATGGGCAGGGCATGTGGCGCATATGGGGGAGGAGAGGGGGGGCGTATAGGGTCTTGGTGGGGAAACCGGAGGGAAAGAGACCACAGGGGAGACCTAGGCGTAGATGGGTGGATATTAGGATGGATCTCCAGGAGGTGGGATGTGGGTATGTGGACTGGATTGGGTTGGCCCAGGATAGGAACAGGTGGCAGACGCTTGTGAGTGCGGTAATGAACCTTCAGGTTCCGTGAAATGCGGGGAATTTCTTGACTAGCTGCAAACCAGTTACCTTCTAAAGAAGGACTCTGCACCATGGAGTAAGTAAGTATTTAATAGCAAAAAATAACTACATGTTTCGGCCAATAGCGGCCATCTTCAAGTTATTACAATTTTTTTTACATTTTAGAGTTTACACAATTTCCAGCTCAGCTTCTCAGTGACAGACACAGTACCATGTCTTGTATATGATGATGTCACAGAAATATCAGCTGCTTCTGCAATTTTTGTGTGAGGAACTTCTTATGTGTAAAACAGCCATCTTGTTTATAATGTGCCAGCCCAATTCTCACATCCTTATAGAAGCCACAATTTAAATAGAGCTTCAATATAAACTGAGGTATGTGGTGGCGCAGTCGGATGAGGCACTGCGCTACAAGTCGGAAGGTCGCGGGTTCAATTCCCGATGGCGTCAATGGAATTTTTCATTGACATAATCCTTCTCAGCCTCTAACAGAAATGGTACCAGGAATATTTCCTGGGGGTAAAGGCGGGCGGTGTGTAGGGCTGACAGCCTTATCACCTTCACGTGCTGATTGTCATGAAATCTGGGAGTCTCAGGCTCCTGGAACTCTCAGGGCCTGTCCGGGCCTGTAATGGGATTGCTTTCCTTATAAACTGCCTTAAATGAGGATCAACTTGTCTTATATACATAACACTCTGTAGCTTATTATATGTGTCATTACTGTTTTTACATGATACAGTAACTCATTAGTTAAAATTCTTTTATCTGATCTCTTACTTCGGGGGTCAGTAATTGTTTTTGATCTAATGTGCTGAATCCCTTTAAATCCGATTGCTTTGGTTGTTTTAGTAGATATTTTAAAGTTACAGTTTTTTTCAAAATTGCATGTAATATATGTAATGCCTGCTGGAGGTCTGATTCCATCTTAGCAATTATTGCCTAACCATACAAGACATGGAGAATATTTGTTTGTAACATACCAAATGCTACTGGTGGCACATTGCTCCAACCTAACATGTATATATGTTACAGGTGGCATCTCTCTCCAACACAACATGTATAAATGTTACAGGTGGCATCTCTCTCCAGCATAACATGTATATATGTTACAGGTGGCATCTCTCTCCAACATAACACGTATAAATGTTACAGGTGGCATCTCTCTCCAACATAACATGTATATATGTTACAGGTGGCATCTCTCTCCAACATAACACATATAAATGTTACAGGTGGCATATCTCTCCAACATAACACGTATAAATGTTACAGGTGGCATCTCACTACAACATAACATGTATATATGTTACAGGTAGCATCTCTCTCCAACATAACATATATAAATGTTACAGGTGGCATCTCTCTCCAACATAACATGCATAAATGTTACAGGTGGCATCTCTCTCCAACATAACATGTATAAATGTTACAGGTGGCATATCTCTCCAACATAACATGTGGAAATTACTCAGGGCACTCTCTTGTGAACCTCACCTACAATGACTTGTGTCCAGTGTCCAACATTGCTGTTCTGTCAGCAAGCATTATTGTGGCTGTCCTCGGCATCATGGTAGGCATCTTGGTGGGTCTGTACTACTACTTCCAGCGCGAGGTAAAAGTGTGGCTGTATGCACGGGGCCTGTGCCTGTGGTTTGTCACTGAGGAAGAGCTTGACAAAGACAAGTTGTTTGATGCTTTTATCAGCTACTCACACCGTGACGAGGAGTTTGTTGTGGACCAACTGGTGCCAGAGCTGGAAGATGGTGCAGTGAAATTCAGGCTGTGTCTGCATTATCGTGATTGGATCGCAGGAGAGTGGATTCCTAACCAGATTGCGAGATCTGTGGAAGACTCACGACGGACACTCGTGGTACTATCACCCAACTTCCTGGAGAGCGTGTGGGGCCGCGTGGAATTTCGAACAGCGCATAGTCAGGCCCTTAGCGAGGGTCGCGCCAGAGTTATTGTGCTGCTGTACGGAGACATCGGTCCACTGGATCAGCTGGATCCTGAGCTACGGGCCTACCTTAGCATGAACACGTACGTAAAGTGGGGTGATCCCTGGTTTTGGGATAAACTGCGCTACGCCCTGCCCCATCCCCAGAACGTGAGTAAGAGCGGAAAGGAACACAAGTCCTTCAGGATTGAAAAGGATGATAAACTGGAACTCATCTCAACCTCTTCATCTCCCGCCACCCCTTCGTCCGATGACGTTGCCAATCCCCTACAGACTGCTACAGCAGTACCCAATGGACATGTGCTGACAAATGGACATATGAATGGTTACATCAAGTCCATATGAACAGTGTGATATGCTCAAGAAACAGTACCTGAGGCAGCTTATATCTGTGACATGTAAAGAATGTACTGGTAGCTGATCTGAATATGTTCTTTTATTAAAACACTGTAGCAGTGTTGATGTGCATTTTAATGCTGTTGGGACCTTTCTACCTTGTTCTACAGCATCAGTAGGTGTCCTCAATACAAATATGAAGAAAATGGCTGATATAACATGTCTCTTATGTATATTGGACCGTGCATCATTGTGGTAGTTGAAGAATAAGAGACCAACTTGATGTCACTAGTTATTGTGTTTTATTTCACTTATTCTACGCTCAACATGTTTCGGACATTAATACATCCATCATCAGGAGCCTGCGACTTTTCTATTGTATCACCACATTGGTCGTGTGTTCTTGTTTCGATGTGTGTTGGAGTTTCGGTGTGGCT